>Ga0187855_10003132_pt1 | contig 12234 bp, 12 predicted proteins | sample June2016WEW_8_10_2_FD_132969 | JGI IMG/M metagenome (GOLD analysis project Ga0187855, IMG submission 132969) | Peatland microbial communities from SPRUCE experiment site at the Marcell Experimental Forest, Minnesota, USA - June2016WEW_8_10 | ecosystem: Environmental > Terrestrial > Soil >...
CGCACTTCTCGCACTGATATTCGTAAAGTGGCATGGGTTATGAGACAGTTGTGAGGAAATCTATTTTCAACTTGATTCTAGGGGTGCGGGTTGGATTGCGTCAATTCAAGGAAGGGGTAGTGTATGGCGACGGCAAAAGTGCTACACCCCCTCCCCACCACCCACAGAATCTGGTTTTGACCCGGCCAGGGCCCGCCCGCGCGCTGCGAAGGGATGGAAGGCCGCGCAGGGAGGCGAAGCGATGCGCCCGTGAAATCATTGGATTTTGATTTGGGAGGGCGCGTAGGCCACTATCTCAGGGGCACCTTTGTAATCGCTTATCTTTCCAGTGACGCAAATATGCTTGCTGCGGTACGTTTCCTCTGGATCGCCGAACTTCGGGCGGTCACTTCCCCAGATCAACACCGTGAAAATCTGGTTTGGGTAAGGCTTATCGAGGTTGATGAAGGTCGGGTTTCCGCGACTTCTCGCAGCGTAATGCGTACTAGCCACGTCTCCGCACACGGTGGCTGTTTGTCCGATGTGTTCTTTGGCTTCCGCTGCCGTAAGGGGCTTCTGAGCCTGAGCAACGTAAGCTGCAAGCATGACAGCAATGAGAATTGAAAATTGCATTCTCTTTCGCATCATGATCTTTCGCCTTTCTGAGGAACAATGACTGGCACTCAAAAATGCTTAATCATCGCTCGCAGACCTTGTTCACAAGCCAGTCGTTGTAGCGCGCCCCCGCTCCAATCTGCGGATGATAGGCATTCAAAGTGAGTCGACCATAGAACTTGCCTTCCGAGTCGACGATGACAGGCGGATCATTCGCATAGGGATTGCATGCACCGTAGTTGGAATACTGAGAACCAAATTCGCTGTAATGGTTCCAAACGCTTGTGTTCGAGTAACGGCTACCATGATCGCCGTACTCATTGAAAACAGAGTCCACTACATACTCAGAACAGCTTAGGCATCCCAGGTACGTGCGGTGTCCTTCTCCGCCAAAGAGCATCAACTTCGCCTGTAAGGCAATTCCGCTCCCGCTCCCGCTCGCCGCTGTATTGTCCCCGGCACCCATGTTGTTTCGGGCTGCCGGGCTACAGCCATTGCTAATCGCAAGAAGGGTTATTACGAGAACAGACCGCTGCAGGCAAGCAACAATTCTCATGGAGCGCTCTTGAGGCACAACAAATCGTTCACAGGGCATTTGCAAGCTAGGGGGAACTAGCTTGGAGAGACGGCGTTATTTTCCGTCCAACTAAGTGTTGTGTCAATAACGTTCTGTGGTTTGTTCTTGACTTCGGAGGTACTCTCGAATCGTCCGGAGCGCATGTTCATGTGTCTTGCGTTTCACAGCTTCGCCGCGAAGCAGCTTTTCAACCGTGTGTTGGCTCAATTTCGTTAGTCCTATCGTCTTGCGTATGCCGATTGCACGAATTTGATCGGCTATCGCAGTCTCGGCGACTACCTTCTTTTGCCTGCCGTATTCCGTAGCTTTGAACTCCAGTACGCTGATATCGTCACCTTCCTCCCATTTGCGGTCAGTTTCCTTGCCGACATAGCGAAACTCTCCGGCAACGATGTGGGCACGCTGCAGCACTCCACTCGTATCTGCCACGCATGGCGTGCCATCGGGTGCTAGGCTCTTAGCCTCGGGATGCTCCCGGTATTCGACCAAGAGGCGCGCGAATTGCGAAGGGAAAACGACATCATGGGGAGGATTCATTGCTTTGGTGCAATCCACCATTTTGTATCTCTTGCCGCTGTGTATGTTCTCGCACTTCATGCCAAACCAGCGCTCCTGTTTGGATGAGAACGCGGCGACCAATAGGACCTTTTCGTTCGCTCGCTTGTGAAACGCATACCCAAATGTTGGATCGACCATCGGCAACAGTAGAAAGTTGTACGGACGAGCGATCTCCCATTCTCCCAGCATCTCCAAGACGTTGTACGTCGTGATGGTGAGACGCATCATCTGCGGGACGTTGAGCCAAGACGGCTCTTTGCGCCTCAGTCTGAGAACACCACGCACAATGTAGTCCCACATTTCGTAAATCCATTGTGGAGCATCTCCCTCCCAATTCTTCGGGGAGTCCTTGGGTGGATACAGGAATCCAATGCCGTGCGCCTTCGGATCAACGATCTTTATGTCCTTATTGCCGACCTTTTGGTACAGTGCATAGCGTTTTGCCGCAATGCTGTAGCCATGCAACTGCCGTTGCGGATTCTTAGGGTCGGAATCCGCATAGTTTGCATCCACCAAATTCAGGATTGAACCCTTCACAATGTTTCGGTTGTAGGGATTCAGCGCAGCAAATTTATCAACGATTCCTTGCACTTCGGCCCAGGGTAGAATCCTTACGCCCTCACCGCCTGGTATGTTCAGCCGTCCGCCACGCTTGGAGGCGACGATTGCAAGCGAGTCTGTATCGCAAAATAGATAACTGCCCCGTTTTTCTTGTACGCACGCCTCTGTCATAGCGAGCAACAGACGACCGCCAGCCGTAATCAGGGATGCCAAGGGTGGAAAGAACCAGTTTCCTGAATTCTCGATTACGTCCGAACTGTCTGGGAAATTCTTATCTCCTGAAAACACTCTGACAGCCGCATCCTTATTTTGGATTTCGGGTATCAGTTCGACGAAGAATCCATAGATCGAGTTCGCGAGAATCTTGAGCCAGTAATAGAGTGCTTTATCTGATTTGTGCAGCTTGCGTTGTTCGATTATTGTGCGGAACAAATCATGCTTGTATGGGTCAATCTTAACCATGCCTCGAAGGTTTACGCTCCGCATTCCCGTCTGCTTGCTATGCGGCACCATGCGCACCGCCCGAATGATATGCGGTACTCTGCCTGTCCGGATCACAGACGCAATCAAGTCGGGACCGGCAAACCAGATTGGTCTATCTGACTTGAAGTAATTGTTGCCAATGTTTTGTGTGACTTCGTTGTATACGGTACGCACGGGCAGAATGTCGTTATCTGGCTTCACGAGGGCAAAGAACCGGCTAGGCTTCCACGTTGCAGGACTGAAGCAGCCTCCGAGCGTGCAGCGTTTAACGAATCTCCGGACATTCGCAGTGTCATCGTCAAAACTGACCCGTTTGGCGGTGAGGACATCAAAAAGACCGAAGAGAGCGCAGCAGCTTGGATATTCACTCGTAAAATCGACCGGCACGACGGGTACGTCTGCGCAACGTATTCGCGTTTCAGATCGTCCGCCGTAATAACTCTGCATCGAAATGCCGAGCGCTCTATTAGAAACGCTAAATTTCTCTGCTGGCCTGAAGATGCCCATTTGATCCAAATAGGCTTTGGCCACGGATGCGGGAGAATATGTGTTATAGGGCTTCAGGTCGATGGGGTGTTTATCGAATTCCTGCTTTAGCGCGTTGAGCACATCCACGGTGCAGCGCACGTCTTGTCGAGCGTATTCAATTTCTTCAGGCGTAACCTTGCCGGTTGGTTCATGGTCTTCTAGTTTCTTGTGCTCGGTGTTGAGTTCCTCGCAAGCTCTTTTGAGCGAAAACGACTTATTGAATAGCGCCCATGCCAGCGTGCGCAGATCCAAGAAATGCGTCTTGCTGTCACTCTTCCATTCCTCCGGCTTCCACGGCGGCGCGAGTTTGATGAACGCCTTTTTGCCGTCTATCGGCGTGATGAGGATGCGAGGATAATTCCGGTTCTCGGTTCCATTTGGATACTGCGACATTATGAGCGACCATTCGTTATCCGCACCTTTGCTCCAGTCCAGGGCCAACCTCGATAAATCAAAAGGCAGATTCAAGCCGCAAACCAAAGCGCCGTCGCGCTTGATCGCGGGCTTGAAGACCCTCTTCATGAACTCGGATCGAGAGTACAGCGGAAATCGTGGCGGAAATGATGCCACATCAGAAACCGCAGTCTTTACGTAGGATGCAAGCACCTTGCGCTCTTTGGCGGGCAGATCGTCAGCATAGAGAATCCCCTCCTCCGTGACCGTGTAAGTGTCGGCCACTAGTTTGCAAAGCCGATATACTCCAAACGTCAGAGACTGGTCTGCTGTGATCCGAGTCTCGGTATCAAATACCAGCGCGTGCTGTGCCCACTTGGGATCATCTCCTACGTAGGCTTTATGTTTTTGTTTCTTGTCTGTTGCTACCGCATAGGCGCGGAGAAAGATATCGTGAGTTTGAGTCATTTAGCTACTACCTTTCGTTTCGGGCTGCTTGCCCGTTTGGTTTGTATTGCCTCATCAAGAAACCAGAGAAAGACGTATGCTGCCTGGCGCGCGCACCTTGCTCGTTCCGCCGTATCACTCGTGCGCTTCCAACTCACTCCCACCCGTGTAATGGCAATGTGAACCGCCTCGTGATGAACGTGACAGAGAGGGATAGTGAAGTGGGCGGCGTGATTCCGGAAGCCAAGATGGTGCTCCTGGACCCTTTCCCTTGATCCACAGATAGCGCAGCATCGGCGCGAGCACTTCGGACATTGGCGGGAGGTGCTTATGCAGCACCACCTGAGAGTGATCGGTAGAGAGAGTACGGTAGCAACTCTTTCTGAGCGAGGCCCTTCAGAGTGTTCCCCGCTGTTATAAGTTCAACCCCTGCGATCTTTTTCCCATGCCACGACGCGAGAGCGTCAGGGGCGCCACCGAGGAATCTGTTCACAGCGGCCTTGTATCTTGCGACCTCGGTCGCTTGTTTGGATCCGCGAGCCGTTATTTCGATTGGACCGTGGGGGCCTGGAATTTCCAGGTAACGAACAAGACGGTCGCTCTTGGTGGCGCTGATACGTGCGCCCCGACGATCTTGGGAAAGGGCCGAACCGACGTACCGCTTCATCGTGCGTACGGTCACGCCATTGTCGCGAGCAGCGCGGGAAATCGAAGCGCCATGCCGCATATCCGCGAGTGCACGAAGGGCACGATTGCGAGCCTCGATTTCACGTCCGCTTCGCAGGTTGGCATTCCTCCTAGCCATTTATCCCCCCCAGGGTACGGTGGTCACCTTTCGGTGCACCCCAATGAAGTGGAGAATATCTCCAAGCTTGTCTGTGTGTCAGTTTCACGGAGAAGGAACGAAATGAAACATTCTTGGGAGGAAAAGCTTGATGAGCAAGGTCTGAAGTTTGTGGAGGTTAGCGCCAAACTTCGACGGATTCGACAGCCCTCGTCCCTAGAACAAAGCCAGATGAGACGATGGGTGAAGGAACAGAAGGCTGTGCTCTCGAGCTATCCGGAGTTAGAGGAAAAAAGAAAAGTCAACCTAAACCCGGAATTCATTTGTTTCCTGACGCGCACGAATCCGGATATCGAATTGAACGAAGAAGAATGGTTGGGAATGTTTGAGCGTAAAGAGTTCCCGGAGCTTCGCGCTGAAGAATTGGAAATGCACCAGCGCATTTTTCTGTATCTAGAATCCTCTCAGAATAGGCGATTCAAGATCTATGGTGCGATTGCATCCGCAATTGTCCTGGTGAGGCACATTTTCTCAGGAGGGTTGAAACGACAACTTGGCACGAAAAGACCCAACTTATTCAAGATGTCTACCGCATGTGCGCAGAACCTTGAATGGTTCGGAGCTACTCTCCGTGGAAATTTGAAGCCTCCTCCCGGCAGAGTGCCCGTGGACTTGGCAAATTTGGTAGAAGAGATACTGAAACACCAGAAAGAACCATTGACGCAATTGGAGCTTTACGAATCTGCTAAGGCAGCCGGTGCGGACGTTCCCGAAGATCCGGAAGCTTTTAGGCTTTGGTTGCACCGCGCCAGAAAACAGGGACTAGTTAGGAATTTCCGTTCTAGCCAAATGGATGCCTGTGATTCAACTGGAAACGGTATCGAAACGGAGAAGGCACATCAGTGAAATACCTCGTATATCATTCATACAAAATGAGATAATAGAAACGGGCCTGCCGTCTGTTCGAAGCAGCCGACAAGCCTTAACCACCATCGGAGGCATGCTCCAATGGCAGCTAACAAGACCGTACCCCAACTCCCGCAATCCTACAATTCACGGACACCCCGCCACGGGGTCTTGACTCTTTCCGGTTACGGCATCAGTGTCCAAATGAGGTCCGGACACCTGCTCTTGAAGGATGGAGTCGCAGACGAGCGCCGGACAATCCGCCTCGCCCGTGTGAATCACAATCTGAAGCGGCTGGTGATGATCGGTAGCGACGGCTTTATCACCCTAGAAGCTATGCGCTGGCTTGCGGATCAGCGCGTGGCGTTCGTAATGCTTGAGCGAGATGGCTCAGTGCTCGCCACAACTGGCCCAGTCATGCCATCGGATGCGCGTTTACGCCGCGCGCAGGCGCTGGCAATCCAGTCGGGAGCCGCTATCGGTATAGCGCGCGAACTCATTGATCACAAGCTGATAGGCCAAGAGCGGGTCGCGCGTCACAAACTACTTGAATCCGAGATAGCCGACAAAATATCCCGGTATCGCAGCGAATTGGCAACTGCTGGCACATTTGAGCAGATGCGGTTGATTGAATCACACGCTGCGAATTCTTACTGGTCGGCATGGCACGATATACCGATCAATTTTCCCAGAAAAGACGCGCTAAGATTGCCTGACCACTGGCGCGTCTTTGGGAGACGTGATTCGCCTCTTACAGGATCGCCCCGCCTTGCGATAAATCCGTCCAATGCCATATTGAACTACCTGTATGCGGTTCTCGAATCTGAATCTCGCCTTGCAGCAAGTACTCTAGGCCTTGATCCAGGTTTGGGAGTGCTCCATGTCGATACTCCGGGTCGTGACAGCCTCGCCCTTGATTTGATGGAACCAGTGCGTCCTCACGTTGACGCTTACTTGCTGGATTGGTTTACCAGCGAACCGTTCAAGCGGGCATGGTTTTCTGAGCAGAGCAATGGTAACTGCCGGTTGCTCGCGTCATTTGCAGGTATTCTTTCCGAAACTGCCCCAACCTGGGGACGAGCAGTCGCACCGTTCGCGGAGAGAGTTGCTCAGGGACTCTGGAATTCGATACGTAAACCTAATAGCGAACGAAAATTGCCGACACGTCTTACGAACAGACGCAGAAGCGAAGGCAGAGGGAACGTGTTCGTCGCTGGTGTTCCACCTGCACCGTATCCACGGAAGGTCTGTCCCGGCTGCGGAGCAACTACTCAGAGAGGTCGGCTCTGTCCCTCTTGTGGTCGTGAAGTGTCGAAAGAGAAGTTGATTGAACTTGCGAGGATCGGTCGCATCGCTGCGCAGCGGCCAGAGTCGAAAATAAAGCACGCTGAAACGCAGCGGAGACACCAAGCCGCGAAACGGGAGTGGCTTTTGTCGTCCAAAACGTCTTGGCCGACCGAAGCAACCTACATCGAAAAAATTCAACCGGGACTGTCAAAGGTAGCTATCTCCCGTATTTCTTCGACTCTTGGTGTATCAGAATCGTATGCTGCCGACATTCGTGCTGGGCGACACCGTCCGCATCCACGGCACTGGCAAGTTCTGGCAAATCTTGCGGGTATGTCGTCAGATGCACAAAACAACTCTTAGACCGCGAATCGCTGGGGCGGTCTCGCGATAATCCCAACTGCACCGAGGGAGCGCCAGCCGGGGTTGGCCTATTCCCTTCAACGGGTCGATGTAATCGCTTTAGCTGACCTGAACAAGTGGGACGGGTGTTACGCCGTCGAAAGCTATACTGATCCTCCCAGGACTTAATCGAACCGTGGCCTTCGAGAAGGCATACTGGCCAGCAAAGTCCAGCGCCAATTGCTCAGTCGAAGATGCAGACACAATTCGCTCCACGCGCGTGATAGTGAGACGATATCCATCCACCTCAATTACGCGCAGATCGAGAGCCTCGGCAATCTTAGCCAACACGTCAGCTTTGGGAACGCTGTTTCCAGACTCATACTCACCGATTGTCGGCGCGGAGACGCCGACAGTATGACCCAGAGCCCTCGCGCTCATGTTCGCGTTCTCGCGGGCCGCCTTTAACTGCAACCCGATCTGTTGAGCCGCTGTCATGTAAGATTTTTCTTACATAATAACATGCTAGGTTTGGTTATTTTGCTTGATTTTATTAGCTTTTTCAATCACTATAGTAACTGCCTGTAAGAAATTCCTTACGCGACAACGAGAATGGTTTATCTCCCCAAAACGGTCATACTAAAGAGAGTTCAGCGTTGTGGGTTTTGCGGACGGGAGATGTCGTGCCCCGCCTTGGGCTTCGTGGAAAATCCCTACTGCAGCAACTGCCTTCCGGACAGGATCGCGCATGGATCTTCCGGAAGCGGACACCTTGCCTGGGAAATTTCTGGGGACTACGCTAAGCCTATTGACCTAAGGAGACAAAAACTTCAGTGAGGTGGTCGCAAGCGGCTTGGTAGCTGAGATGTTTCGCCCAATAGTCTGATATTCCTCTCCTCCGTCGTTCGCCATCGTTGCTCGTCCACACCTCCGTTTTCCACTCGGAGGGCGATTCTTGCAGCAGATTGACTTCTAGGTCCGCGCACTCCGAACGGACGGAGTACCAGCGATATGCTCCACCACCCAAGGGAGAAGTTGTCCAGCTCAGCGACGGGCAAACCCTCGCAAAGGCAATCGCCAGTTCCGACGCGGAGTGGTATCTCTCAGACGCCTGCGGCCTGATGCACTTGCGAATTATGCTTTTGATCCGCTTTGGCACGTGCGGCAAAAAGAACTTGGGATTCGGAAATTTCCCCTTACGAATGAGGTTCAGCAGTTCGCCATCCGATGCAATTGCGTCCTTCTGCCTTTTATACGGGGGTTCGCCGTTCGCGGCTCGATAAAACAGCACCCCCAACTGGTAAATATCGGACTCGACTGTCGCATAATGCGAGTCCCAAACCTCTGGAGGCATTGCCCACTTGTACATGGCCGGAAAGCTCACAGCACCTTTGTTGAGGCTGCGGCTTTGCCCGAAATCACCGACCAGAGCTCGGTTGGAATCGTCAAAGAAGATGTTTGATGGCTTAAAATCGAGGTGCAGAAATCGATTAGCGTGTATGCGAGCGGCAGCGCTGAGCACGTCTTGTGCCATCTTGAGCAGCTGCATGGTCTCGAGCGGACCGTCCTTTATCCGCGATTGCAGAGAACCCTTAGCAAAATACGGAAGGGCCAGACTGACGTGGTCCAGCGTTTCACAGACGTACACGATGCCGACTACGTTCGGATCGCGCATCGCGAACATCGCCCGAGCCTCTTGGCAGTATGAATCGAAGTCGTTCCCGAGTCGGCTTTTGTCGATCTCCTTGACTGCGAGCTCACGTTGAAGGTATGGATCAAACGCACGGTACACAGCCGAGTTCATGCCCTCGCCGATCCCGATGGGCTCTAACCTTTGATACCGAGTTTGTGCATATACATCGAACACTGAGGTCCTACGCGGCTGGCAACAGTGACGCCGCTATCAAGATTGCCTCTCGCAAATACGTACTCTTGAACTTCAACAGTTCAATACCTCGAAAGTCGGGCGACTCAAGGTCATCTCGGGAAATCTTAGAGCCTAAATGCTTGGAGAAGGTGCTCAGCGGGCCGGTTACCGTCTTTAGATTTCTGGAGCCCGCGACTTCGAGCACAACACCTTCTACCCGGCAGCGAGCCTTCGCAGAATTTGTATTCGCGCCGCGAGCGTTGCCCTCGGGGAAGCGGACTGCCAATGTACTTGGTGTGTAGGTGTCTAGGATATAGAGCACACGTTGACGCATCCAAGCCAGGGACTCCGCCTCGCCATAGGCCTTTGGCGCCGCTTCGGTATCGGAGGCATCCAATACAGGCCGTTCCAGGGTGCCAGTCGTGACCGCCCAATGAAACGCGCCGGGCTCAGCACGAATACCTATTACCCGATCCGTCCTTTGACCCACCGCAACCTCCTACGCAAGAGGGCCCCGCTGCGACCAATAAGGCATGCGGGCAACTACTGCAACAAGGGTAACTCGCTTTAAGTGAGCGAACAAGAGCAGTTACTGCACGTTAGTAACTAAGTCCCATGAATGCATGGACTAAATATCCAGGTTCTTCACATCCAGCACATTTTCTTCAATGAACTTCTGCCGCGCCCTCTCCCATCATCTGGTTCAGTGCAAAATAGCAGGCCTTACTTTTGCCCATGAGCCAAGGGTTGGAAGCTGCCATGCTTTGGTAGACGGATTTCGCCGCGCGGATGATCTCCTCATCCTTGAAGAGTTTTAGCCAAGAGCCTCGCGCCCGATTCGTACGCCCTGCGAGGCAAACACCAGCGGATTGTTAAAGCGTGCCCATATCACTGCTGGAGAGTTTCGCTATGTGAGCAAGGAAACAGATCACAAGTGGGAGGAAGGCGACGATATCAGCGTGCTGAGTTCAAGCCACGGAAATACAGAAGGGCGAAGAAGGTAGTTGCCGAGACTGCGATAACAGATGTCATTCGCGCAATCGGCATACGTAAGACGATGGAATTGACGAAAATGAGTCAACATACGATAGAAAAGGTGCTTCTTGGTATAGCCGTGAAACGCAAGACGCACGAACACGTGCTCAAAGCAATTCAGGCTTACAAGCGGGACACGACGGTGGAACCCCGGCCATGTACAATCGCGATACCGGCACCGGGGGCGAATGAAGAATAACTGATCAGACACTATCGGTGCGCGCGACCAGCCAGCGAGATTGTTTCCTTTTTTGGTTTTTGTTTTGTTTCTTGCAAGATGGGATGCCGTATGCCTAGAGCCCGCGCCCAAGACCTACTTCTGGTCTCCAAGTCTCACAAGAAAACCATCGACTTGTGGAAAGCAGGTGCCAGTCTTGAGGAACGCACGGGTTACGCGATCGACGTGCTACGGTCGAAGGCAGCAATTGATCGCATTGAACTTTCACAAAAGCTCCGCCTCGCTGCTAAAGCCGCAGCCAGGGGTTCTAATCCGAGCTTTCGATCTGCCACTAGTCGGGCATACTACTCCATGTACCATGCTCTGCGCGCGACGGCATTCTTTATCCACGGAGGCGACGATCATGAGGAACACCTCAAACTGCCATCAGGCATCCCGGGCGATTTTCCCAATCGGGCTAACTGGGAAAATGATTTGAAGAACGCCAGGTACGAGCGTAATCGGGCAGATTACGACCCGTACCCCAAGAACGATTTGATGTTTAAGTCGATTGCCGTTCAGTTGATCCTCAAGGCCGAAGCGCTGTTCCCCATTGTGAGGGTGTACCTCAAGAAGAAGGGATGCTCCTTATGAACTCCGAAGCAACAGTCCGACAGATGGTTCTTGAGCGCTTCCGTCAGTCAGGGTTGGAGCCCGTTAGTATTCAAGTGAGGAGTTTTCCCGGCGAAACCATCGTAGTAATTGAAGTCGATAGGGACTACGACAGTGCCCTAAGTCTCGCAAGGGAACTGGATGCTCACATTGAATCCGGCTTCGTCACGGTGCGGCACGCCTCCACTGGAAGGAAACCGCCGCAACACAAAGAGGTAAGCGGAGTGCATGACGAGCGAATACCCGCACTAGTTGAGCTAATGAATGCGCGGGCACGCACCTCCGAAGCGCAACCCAGTCTGCGCTATGTGGCTGATGTTGCGGAAAGGATAAATCTTGCGGTTGCCCCGCGGCATCACTTAGTGTTTGGGCGAAGGGGAGTAGGAAAGACGGCGTTGCTCCTAGAGGCTAAGAGACTTCTGGAGAAACAGGGAGCCCTAACGCTGTGGGTAAACATGCACCCGCTTAGGGATCTCACGAAAGAGGATGCGTTTCTCACCATTGCCCTCCGCATTTGCGACCTTGGGCTCGGTGCCCTCCATGGTGAGGCCGCGAACGGCGCCGCGAAGCTGCTAAACGCGGTACGGGTGTCGCTCGAAACCACCCTCACTGAGAGTGTAGAGAACCGCCCCCGGATATCGGCGTTCGTTCCGAAGCTGCAACAGGCAATATCTAGACTCTGCATGACCAGCAAGCAGCCACTTTACATCTTTCTGGACGACATTCACTACATGAATATAAACGAGGTACCCGGCTTGCTGGACCTTCTTCACGGAATCAGTCGCGACAACCCGGTGTGGCTAAAAATTGCAGGAATTCGGCATCAGACCCGATGGTTCATTCCCACCCCGCCCATCGGCCTTCAGACCGGTCACGACGCGTCTATCATCAATTTGGACATAACACTGGAGCAACCGTCACGAGCCAAGACGTTTCTTCAGAGCATCCTTGAAAGTTATGTGGAGCAAAGTGATACAGCGCCATCAAGAGGCTTTCTAAGTGGCGCAGCGCTGGACCGACTAGTCCTCGCATCCGGGGGTGTA
>Ga0187855_10003133_pt1 | contig 12232 bp, 13 predicted proteins | sample June2016WEW_8_10_2_FD_132969 | JGI IMG/M metagenome (GOLD analysis project Ga0187855, IMG submission 132969) | Peatland microbial communities from SPRUCE experiment site at the Marcell Experimental Forest, Minnesota, USA - June2016WEW_8_10 | ecosystem: Environmental > Terrestrial > Soil >...
CCCTGTATCAAGCAAAAACCGCAAATTGTCGGCATTGTTCACGCTCCCGCGGGCCACAATCATGTAGCCGCCGTAGACTGCAATGGCCATTTCGGCGCTAGCTAATTGAGTCCCGCTGCCTTCGATGGCCGCGCCACATACGACTGATAGCAGCAGCGTTCCCAGCAGCGTGACGATCCTTGTTCGATCCATGGCGGCACCCGCTTAGAACCACGGTGATGCGAGCGCCTAAATTGGCTTGAGTGCAGCAACAGCTCCATGGTGGCCCTCTGACTTCTCTCTGGAACTCGTCTGACATCACAAAGCAGTCGTGGACATACACTTACAACGAGTTATGACATAACCTCCGTATAACGTTCTGCTCATTGGTTCGTCTATAATGGCGACCGAAAATCACCGTGTTATTGAATTCACAGACCGTCTCGTCGCCAGCTCTGCCGCGCTATCGTTTCGGCAACTTCGAATTGAATGTCCAGTCGGGTGAGCTTAGAAGAAACGGCGCGAAGCTGCGTCTTCAGGATCAGCCCTTCCTTGTTCTGCGAAAGTTGCTGGAGAGCGCCGGCACGGTTGTTGCGCGCGAAGAGATTCATGCAGCGCTTTGGCCGGCGGACACTTTTGTCGACTTCGATACCAGCCTGAACACAGCCATCAAGCGTCTGCGTGAAGTACTGGGGGACTCTGCGGATAATCCCGTTTTCATCGAGACGGTTCCCCGCCGCGGCTACCGTTTCCTCGCTCCGGTTCAAGTGATTCAGAATGGCAGTCACTCGCCGGTTCAATATGCCGTTAACCTTTCGCCGACTCCCTTTGCACGCTTTCGATCCAGGCTCGTTGCGGCTAGCCTATTTGTCACCGCCGTCGTCGCCGGCTTGCTGATTTTCGTTCGTTCGCCGGTAGCCGTACCGCGCGTTCTGGACTCGACTCAGATTACGTTTGACGAAATCGGCAAAGGCAATCTTCATCTCCACGATGGGAAAATCTACTTCAATGAACAGGCATCCGATCGCGTCACGCTACTGGAAATTCCTGCGGTGGGCGGCGCACCCGTTCTGCTGGCCTCCTCCTATCCCGGCCTGCTTCTTGGCGGAGTCTCTGCTGATGGGTCGAAGCTTCTGGTCGCTCCGGCAGACACAAAAAAAGGGCCCTTTCCCCTCACGATCATGGATTTGCCATCGGGTTCCCTGCAGAGTGTCAATGGGATTGAGTGTAACGACGTCTCGTGGACGCCCGACGGCAGAATCATCTTCGCCAGGGATCGAGATATTTTCCTTTCCGATGCGGACGGGTCTCATCAGCACAAAATTCTTTCCGCACCGGGTCCGGTCTACCACATGCGTTTCTCTCCGGATGGCGCTCGGCTGCGTTTCTCTGTCGGCGACAGGATGACCAGCCAAAGCACGATTTGGGAGGCACAAGCCAGCGGCACAGGTCTGCATCAGATACTTACGGAAATGACGGAATTCCCAGATCTCTGTTGTGGCGAATGGTCACCCGACGGCCGCTATTTCCTTTTCCAGACCCAACGCAATGGCCAGAGCAGGATTTGGGCTCTGCCCGAGCGTCACGCCTTCTGGACCAGGAGCCCTGCGCCAGTTCCCCTCACCACGGTTCCGCCCAACTTCTACATGGGGGCGCTGAGCGCCGACGGAAAAAAACTATTTGTCACGGCCGCGGAACCGCGCGCTGTACTGGAGCGCTACGATTCTTCGTCGCGGCAATTTGTGCCCTTTGTATCAGGGATTTCGGCTGGCGATGTTGAGGCTTCACGCGATGGCCGCACGCTCACCTACGTCCGTTACCCAGAACAAACTCTTTGGCGTTCCAAAGCCGACGGCTCGGAGGCTGCACAACTCACTGGGCCTTCTCTTCGCGCTACGCTGTCGCATTGGTCGCCAGACGGCTCGCGCATTGCTTTTTCCGGCTCTCGGCCGGGCCGACCATGGAACATCTTCCTGGTTTCTGCCGGTGGCGGACCAGCCGACCAATTGACCTCCGGCGCAGTCTCCGATCTTGATCCCACTTGGTCTCCAGACGGTTCGACAATCGCCTACGGTCAGACCCGAGTCGAAGGCGGTAAGCAAACCGTATCAATCCAATTGCTGGATCTGGCGTCTCGACGCAGTACCACTCTTGCCGGCACGGATGGTATCTGTTGTCCCCGCTGGTCTCCCGATGGCCGCTATCTGCTCGCTTCGCACGCGGACTACGAAGATATTCTCCTGTACGAATTTGCTACCCGAAAGTGGAGCGTCATCGCCAAAGACCTTGGTCCCATTGGCTATATGGAATGGACGAACGACAGCAAGAGCGTCCTTTTCGATACGCTTCTGGTTCAGGAGCCTGGCTTCTATCGCCTCCGCGTGTCGGATGTGCACCTTGATACGATCGTGAAGATCGGTGATGTCCGTCGCTACTACGGTCCATTTGGTCCTTGGACCGGCATTGCGCCTGACGGCTCTCCCCTACTCGTTCGCGACATCAGCAACGAAGAAATTTACTCCCTCGACCTGCAGCTACCTTAAATCAATTCGAAGACAGGCCTACTCCCGAACGGTGTGCTGGACGGAAGTTAACCTGTGACGGCGTTCGAGAACTAATCGAGGCGAACCTCCGCGGCATCTGGATCATTGATGCCGTCGTCGGAAACCTACCCAGCACCAGAATTTACAAGTTTTTGACATTTGGTAAACGCTGTGATGACAACGCAGCAGGCCACCCCTCCCAAACTACATGCCTTAGGATCGCGGCCTGAAGTTGGCGTTACAATATGGGGTGGCGTATGCCCCTGCGTTAGCGTGGAATTCGGCAATCGGGAGTGCGATTCTGAGCGCTAACAATGGGTTCGCTATAACGGATTGATATTGCTCGGCGGATTTTGCACTCAAAGGAAGGTTCTGTGGACACGATATTGGTGGTGGAAGACAGCCGGCCGATGCAGCGCACTTTGCAGCGGCTTTTTGAAGCGGACGGGTTACGCGTGCAGATTGCTTCGGACGGGATTGCGGGACTGGAAAGTTTTCGTAAGCAGACGCCGAACGTGGTGGTGCTCGACCTGAAGCTGCCGCGGTTGCCGGGAAAGGAAGTTTGCCGCGCGTTCAAGGCACACGCTGCCGGGGTGCCGATCGTGGTGTTGAGCGCGAACTGCGAAGTGGAAGATAAGGTTCTGCTGCTGGAATTGGGCGCGGATGATTATGTGACAAAACCCTTCAGCCCCAGAGAATTGCTGGCGCGTGTGCGGCGGGCAATGCGTCGCGGTGGACTCGCGGCAGCGGATGCGGCCGCGGCCGTCAGCGCTCCCCCCGCACATGAGCTGCTCAGCTTTGGGGACACTAGGATTGATTTCACCAGCATGGTGGTGACGCGCGGCGGAAAGACGCTGGCATTTACCGCGCAGGAATTTAAGCTTCTGAAGTACTTCGCGCGTTGCCCCGCTCGGGTGATTTCGCGGCAGGAATTGCTGAATGAAGTGTGGGGATACGAAAACTATCCGACGACGCGGACGGTGGACAATCACATATTGCGGATCCGACAAAAACTGGAGCCCGACCCGGCTCGCCCGCGGTATTTTTTGACGATGCATGGCACAGGCTACAAATTCACACCGGGTGATGGCGTAGCTTCATTGGAGATGTAGCGCCGCTGGTCGAGGAGCCTCTTGGCACGTTTGCGATTGCGCACGCAACTTCTGATCGCCACGCTGGTGATTATTTGCGCGCTTCTGGGTTCGCTGCTGCTGATCGTGCGGCACACAGTGCGCACCGAAATTGACGAAGGTGTGCAGCAGAGCACGAATGACTCGCTGCGTGCATTCGAAAATGTGCAGCAGGAGCGCGAGCGGCAACTCTCTCGCACTGCTGCCATGCTGGCCGAACTCCCCACACTGAAAGCGTTGATGACGACCGAGCATGCCCTGACGATTCAGGACGCGTCGGAACCGCTATGGAAACTGGCGGGCAGCCAACTTTTTCTGCTCGCCGGGCCCGACGGACACGTGCTGGGCTTTCACGGCACCAGCCCGCGCTGGAGGACGACTCTAGCGGAAGAAAACCTGGCGAGATCCATAGAGCAGGGCGAGGACGCCAGCTGGTGGTACGGCGAAGGCCAACTCTATCGCGTTTTTTTGCGGCCGATCACTTCCGGCACGGAGGCGGAGCGCAGGCAGCTGGGGATTCTGGCGGTCGGCTACCAGATTGATGCGACGGTCGCGGAGCAACTCGCGCTGGTCGCGGGCGGCCCGATCGCGCTTACCACCGGCGACAAGATCATCGCGTCCACACTTTCGCCCGCGGATCAACGGGAGCTGGAGCAACTGATTCAGAAGAGTGCTGGTGCGAAGGACGGAACGCGAGAGATGGATTTGAGTTCCGATCAATACCAGACCGCTTCGGTGGTGATACACAGCGGACCGCCGGTTTCGGTGAAGTGTTACGTGCTGATGTCCTTGCAGCCGACGAACGCCTATCTGCGGCGGCTGAATCGCACGATTCTCCTGTTGGGCATCTCGGCGTTGGCGCTTGCTGCCGTGCTGCTGGGATTCGTTTCCTCAACGATCACCCATCCGCTGGATAATCTGGTGGCAGGCGTGCGGGCTTTGGCCGTGGGCAACTACACGTACTCGATCACGCCGCGTGGAAGCAGCGAAGTGGCGGAATTGGGCGAAGCGTTTTCAAAAATGCGCGGCGAGCTACTTGCACACCAGCAGCGGCGGTTTGCGACGGAGCGGGTCGCGGCCGTGGGCCGAGCCGCCAACTCGATTTCGCACGATTTGCGGCACTATCTGGCGGCGGTGGTTGCGAATGCGGAATTCCTTTACGAAGCCGAAAAGCTGAAGCTGAACCGCGACGAAATCTACGAGGAGATCAAGACGGCTTCGGAGCAGATGGTGGATTTGCTGGACTCGTTGCGCGAATTAGCGAGAGAAGAAAGTTTGATCGCGCCGATACCTGCGTCATTGAATTTGACCATTCGTCGCGCGGTGGATGCCGTTCGGGCGAGGCCGGAATTACGGAATTTGGAAATATCGATCAGCACGGCGGGCGAGATGGATGGAGTGTTCGACCCCAAGAAGATCGAGCGGGCATTTTTCAACCTGGTGCTGAACGCCTGCGAGGCCACGGTGCCGTCGCAGGGCTACGTGAAGATCGAGATTAGTTCGCTCGGTGAGGCCTTCGAGGTGCGTGTTGCTGATAATGGCACGGGAGTGCCGGCGGCGATCGCCGCGACGTTGTTTGATCCATTTGTGAGCTTGGGAAAACCTAACGGGACGGGGCTGGGGCTCGCGATCGTGAATAAGATAGTGCAGGATCACGGGGGTTCGGTGAGCGTGGAGCGAACGTCGGAGAGCGGGACTACTTTCCTGGTGAAGTTGCCGCGGGCGGCGCGGCTGGAAACGGTAGCGGCACAGGCAGTGATTTCCTAGAAGTTGTGAGGATCACGGCAACGAACAGTTCGCAGATCAGCGGTCGCGGGAGAGAGGCAAAGGCGCCTGCCTGAAGGCGGCCGCTACAACGTCCAATCCTGAGCCCGAATTTTGCAGCACGTGGAACGACCTGTTTCGATCTGAGGGGTCAGTTGGGCCGGTCGGTTTTGGGGCGTGGCGTTTCTCTGACGAAGCAGGAATCGCAGACGCGCGTCCCGTCTTTTAGAGTGAAGTCCACTCTGCGATTCGAGTCAATCGCGGCACCGCATTTTCCACAAACATCGCCGGGCATCTCGCTCATAGCGTATGTCTCATTCTAGCGCACAACGTTGCGCGTGTGTTTCGTTTTACGTTCAGGCAGCCGACTTCTTCGGCGATGCCGCCGGGTCAAAATGAGAGAACGCATAGAAACGCGCGCTGCAATCGTCGCAGCGGTAAACGCGCACATGAATCGCGCGCAGGAGATGTTTCTCGATAGGGCCGCGGCGATGGGAACGAGCGGTCTCGACACTTTGGCAATCAGGGCACAGGCGCCTGCCGGCGGCAGCGACCGACTGGCGGGCCGTGCCGTGGGGTTGAAGCCAGAACTGCTCAATCTCGGGCATAGCGGTCATGCGGTCGAGAAGCGCGTCCATCCAGTATGCCGAAAAGCTCGATCACCAATCTGCCGAAAAAATGAAGGGCGGCAACGGCCAAGCAAACCAATAGGGCGAAAGATAGCAACACCTTAAAGAACGTGATGATGGTGGCGCCGGGCACCGCGAAATTCGCCGACAGTGCCAGCCGCAGAACAATCGTCGCGCGGTAACCCACGCAACCTCCGAACAGCCCGAATCAGCGGCGACAGACACGCTCCAAAAAAGAGGCGGCGAACGCGCCCAACCCCGGAAACCGCGTCGCGCACTACGTGCACTCCAGATGATCATGTGGCAGAGACCAGCCGGCCGGAATACAGTAATTACTGTAAATGCTTTGGCGATGGACCGTAATCAAAGAGGGGGCAGCAACACCGGGGACGAGGCACGTCGCGGGCGTCGGGTTCCGGGATTAAAGGGTGCGGCGAGCCGCTGTGGACGTTCGTCGGGGGCCGATGATAAGCTTGCCGCCCGAAAGCTAGGTGCGAGGCGCGCTCCTCAGTACTGAACGATATTCGGCGCCCGCCGTCAGGATCAGAATCGATGGAATCCAACCCCAAGAGCGGTACGAATGCTGCCGAGGGAGTGCGCGCTTTGGCGCAGCCCATCGCCGCAGCGCTGTCGCGCGCCGCGATTTTTCTGGTATTGACGCTAAAGCCAGGCGCGGAGAATCGCGCGACGCTGCGCTCGTTCTGCGCGGACCTCTCCGCGCTTATTCGCGCGGTGGAATTTCGCGACATCGAAGCGGGGCTTTCCTGCGTAATGGGATTTGGATCCGAGGCGTGGGACCGGCTTTTTGGGACGCCGCGGCCAGCGGAGTTGCATCCATTTCGGGAGATACGGTCCGGAGGGCGCCAGGCGGTGGCGACGCCGGGCGATTTGCTATTTCACATTCGCGCGAAGCGCATGGATTTGTGCTTCGAGCTGGCGACGCAAATCATGGCGCGGCTGGGCGATGCGGTTGAGCCAGTCGATGAAGTGCAGGGCTTCCGTTATTTTGACGATCGCGACTTGATTGGATTTGTAGATGGCACAGAAAATCCGCGCGGGCAGGAAGCGATTGACGTCGTGACCATCGGCGCGGAGGATGCCGAGTTCGCAGGCGGGACCTACGTGATCGTGCAGAAATATTTGCACGATATGGCGGGGTGGGAAGCGCTTTCGACGGAAGCGCAGGAGCGAATCATCGGGCGCAAGAAACTTTCGGACATCGAACTGGATGAATCCGTGAAGCCGACTTGCTCGCACAGCTCGCTGACCACAATCGAAGAGAACGGCAAAGAGATTAAAATTTTACGCGACAACATGCCTTTTGGCCGGCCGACGGAGGGAGAATTCGGGACGTATTTCATCGGCTACAGCAAATCGCCGAGCACGATCGAGCTGATGCTGCAGAATATGTTTGTCGGGCGGCCGCCGGGAAATTACGACCGCCTGCTGGATTTCAGCCGCGCCGTCACTGGGAATTTATTTTTCGTCCCGTCGGCGACATTCTTGGAAGATGTAAGCGACGAAGCTGCAGCGGATACGGCGTCTGCAGGCGACGCGGCTTCCGACAAGCCTTGCGACACACCGGGCGCGGACGAAACGGGAACATCCGCGGCGCCAACTAAGGATGGTTCGCTCGGCATCGGGTCACTTAAAGGAGAAAGCGGTCATGAATAATTTGCATCGCGAGCTTGCCCCTATTTCGGACGCGGCATGGGCTTCGATCCAAGACGAAACGACGCGCACGCTGAAGCGCTATCTGGCGGGACGGCGCGTGGTTGATGTGCAGGGGCCGGGCGGCAGCGCCCTCTCCGCCGTCGGGACTGGCCACTTGCGCAAGATCGCGGCTCCTGCCGATGGCATCCTCGCGAGGCAACGCGAGGTGAAGGCGCTGGTGGAACTGCGCGTGGCGTTTGAGTTGGATCGTCAGGGGATCGACGATGTGGAACGCGGCGCGAATGACTCGAACTGGCAACCGGCGAAGGACGCGGCGCGGGAAATTGCGTTCGCTGAGGACCGCGCGATTTTTGACGGCTATGCCGCCGCCGGCATCGCAGGAGTTCGACAAGGCACGAGCAATCCGATCAAGACTCTGCCCGCTGATGTGCTCGCGTACCCCGATGCGATCGCGGAAGGGTTGAGCCAGTTGCGGCTGGTGGGCGTGAACGGACCATACGCCGTGCTGCTGGGCGCGGATGCCTACACGGCGCTGGCGGAAACCAGCGACCACGGATACCCGGTGCTGGAACACGTGAAGCGGCTGGTGAAAGATGAAATTATTTGGGCGCCGGCGATTGCGGGAGCTTTTGTACTGACCACGCGCGGCGGCGACTTCGATTTGCATATCGGGCAGGATGTTTCGATCGGCTACCTCAGCCATACGGATACTACGGTCCGCCTGTATCTGCAGGAGTCTTTCACGTTCTTGCTGCTGACGAGCGAGGCTTCGGTGGCGCTGGTTCCTCCTGGGAAAGCGAAGAAAGGCTGAAAGAGGAAGTGGCTAGTGACAGGGGATCAATGATTCGTGATTAGTGATCGGTGGCGAGATACAGCGGCGCGGTCAGAGAATGCCGGCCAGAAAGTCGACCATGCGCCTTGCGACGCGGTCCTTCTGTTGTTCAATCCGCTTTTGCACAGCGTAGTTCGGGTTGGGAAAGGTTTGCAACGCATTCCATTCCAATTTCAGCTTGGACGCTTGGGCGGCTGCTTCAGGTAAATACGCGCCGGGGTTGTCGGCGACTCGCTGGCACATGGCCGCGAGTTGGGCAGGACTGGTTCGCTCGAGTTCCTGCATTGAAGGCATGAGTTGATTCTACGCTTAATTTCTGATGCGTGCCGGCTCGCGCAAGCCGGGTGGTCTGAGCGATTTGCGCTACCAGTCCGGGCGGTCTTTGTGAAAGCGCATGCGAATCGGGGTGATTCTTTCCGGCAGCCACCCATGTACGGGACATTCGAGGCGCTGCGGGTATTTCAACGCGCCCGGTACCGGCTTCGGGACGAGCGGCGCGTTGCACTTGGGACAGGTCATAAGCTTTTTTCGATTTGTGAAGTAGCATCGCGGAGAAACTTGTCTGGCCAAACACCCCGCCAGTTGTCGTCGGACCGATTCGGCGGCCTTTCAAATAGCGTTGCTCCGATTCTAGCTATCGGCACAGGGTTTGCGATTTTCTCCAGCCAGCATTATTACTCGCCAGATGCGCGCTCCATTGGTGACTGTCGTGACCGAGGCCATGCCCCACAAGGCTTCCCCGAATTCTTGCAAGGCCTCTTCAGCCACGATCAACGAGCCTTCCCGAATTTTCACTCAGCCTCTCAAGCCGCGAATTCCAACGTCAATCGAAGCTCCACGGTAGGCCTGAAGGTGGTCGCTATGCAAATTGTGCCGAAACGCAGCGGAGGTCGGGGTTTAGCGGCGGTAGATTACGGCGCCGTGGCGGATAGGGAAATTTCTGGCGACGACCCCGCCGACCAGGGCGCCTAGACCGCCGACGAGCAGGGCCGAACCGCCTCGAGAGTAGGTTTGTCCTCCGCCGATGGCGCCCAGGACCGCGCCGACGCCGCCGCCAACGATAGCGCCCAGGACTCCGTTTTCGCTATCGCTAAATTCCAGACGGACTTCGCGGACTTTCGTGCGCTTGAAACGAAGTGGAATTGGATTGGTGATTGCGGTGCCAAGGAGCGCAGGTTCACAGACCAGGGTGGTGTCGGTGGCAGATTCGAAGACGCAGAGGTCGCGGAACTTGGACTTCACGGAGATGCGTGTTCCGGGCGCGAGGTTTTTTACGATTTGCCAGTCGCCGCCGGGTTTGCGGGCTTGGGCCGGAGTGGCGAGGATGAAGAGCGCGAGGATGCATAGAGTGATTGGGGTTTGGCGACTTGTTAGTGAAGTTTGCATGGGCGAGATATTAGCGGCGTCTTTGCAGGGGGGACTTTGGAATGTGACAGTTTCAATAGTGTCACAGCGGGTTGATGAAGGTGCGCACTTCAATCAGGACAAAACCAGTAGCTAAGCGGCAGAAGCAGGGCTGACTTTGCTGCAATGATGTCGTGGCTGAAACCACGAGGCAAAGATATTCGCGAGTTCTTTCGCGCACACCTCTTGCGACGGTTTTGCGAGCGCCACAGAAAGGACGGAAGCGCAGTTCACGATTGGGGAATTACGGGATTGCGGATGAAGTCCTGGTAGTGGCGCAATTCTTTTAGCGAGGAATCTGCGAGCAGGGGGAAGATTACGGCGCGGTGGGATTTGGGGAGGGCGGCGGCTGTGAGGGTGTCGCATACTACTGCGGCGGCTTGTTTCAGGCCGCGTTGCCAAGTGGGTTTGCGTGCGTCGCGGAAGAGGAGGCTTTCTGAATGGAAGCCGGCGGCAATCAGCATCGTGCGGGCCAATTTTAGAAAATCGGGCCATCGGGAGGCGATTGCGACCAGCGCGGAGGTAGGAGCGGGAAGCCACGCGGCGAGAGATTCGGGAACGGAACGAGTTTGCAGCGTGAGAATTTCGGCACTGGCAGGAAGAAGTTGGCGCGCGGCCTTGGCTCGGCTGGAAAGCGCGGCGAGGATTGCGCCCTCGAGAACGCGCGGTTGATGGGAATCTTGCGGGGCGCAACTTTTTACTGGAAACGCGACGGCGTTTTGCATTTCGAGGACGAGGATGCGACGAAGTTCTTCGTCGGGTTCGAGCAGCAGGAAATGGTCGGGGGGCTGGAGGTCGAGCCACTGGCGAAGGCGGGCACGTAGAGCGGGTAGCGGCACGCTGAATTCGCGCGCGGAACGGAGCAGGTTGGCGATGAGTTGATCGAGCGCGAGAGATGGAGAGAGCGGCGCGGCGGGATGAGCGCGGCGGACATAAACGCCGCTGCCGCGGCGGAATTCGAGCCATTGGTCGCGGGCGAGTTGGCGGTAACCGGCGCTGATGGTGTTGGCATGAAGACGAAACCGTCGGGCAAGTTCGCGTGTGCTGGGAAGGCGTTCACCGGGTGGGAGATCGCCGCAGAGGATGCCGAGGATGATTTGCGTAACGAGCTGTTCGCGGATGGTGACGGCGCTGCGACGTGCGAACCAGAGTTGCATGAAGGGACTATCTTAGACTTTGCTTGGGAAAAAGGCACCACGGATGAACGCGGATTAAGGCACCGGATCACGAGAGCCCGGTTCTAAAGCTTCCTTCGTTTGTCTTGCGGCTTCCGCATCAGACACAAGCCGGCGCACCATGCCAGTCTCCCAAATGCTTCAACTGCGGTTGCACGGAAGTAGCAAAGCATTAATTCTCGCGATTTATAAACTGGCAGGCGATGTGGCGGAGAGAGTGGGATTCGAACCCACGGTTGAGTTTCCCCAACACACGCTTTCCAAGCGTGCTCCTTAAACCGCTCGGACATCTCTCCGCCGAGCTGGAACGTTAGCAGCGTAACAAATCGAAGGCGATGCAGCAAACGGCGGCACGCGTAGCGCGTATTTGTGTTCAGCGCCTGAGGTAACAAATCGGCAAGAGGTCTGCTACACTTTCCTACCCCATTCCGGGGTAGTGCAATTGGTAGCACGCCAGCCTTTGGAGCTGGTTATCCTGGTTCGAGTCCAGGCCCCGGAGCCAACCTCTCATCTTTCTCCCCTCATGATATTTTGCAGGTCTTACGAAGACAACGCGCAAGATCACCGTGTGGGTGCCGCAGGTACTTCTTGAGAAGGCACAACAAACCAGCGGCACTTGTGTCGATGAAGCCGTCCGTGCGGGGCTGCGGCTCGTTGCGGCATCGCGGACGTATGCCCGCATACTCCGACTGCGAGGTAAGGTGCGCGTTACGCGAACGTTGACGGAACTGAATTCTGACCGGCGACGGCCGCCAAGCTATGCTGCCGAATCGCGGCGGCGGGCTGGCGGAACGATTTTCAGGGAGCTCGACTGGAGCGAATCGGGCTTGCGAGTGTTGGCGCGCTGCGTTTTGAAATGCTCCTCGCTGCAACGCAGCAGCTTTTCGAATTCCTGTTCAGAGCAGACGCTGGCCTGGGATGAACTTCCTTGATTCACACTCACAGCCCCTCCTTGAGAACCCACCCTTGGGAGGTACTTCATGGAAAGCCCTGTCAGCGGAGACTAGACCTCGCGCCGCGGACTGTCAAGAATATTTGTGAAATTTGCGAGACTTTTCGCGGGATGTAATGTGGCGTCGAGGTTTGCTGCCCGCGGCAACCC
>Ga0187855_10003134_pt1 | contig 12229 bp, 10 predicted proteins | sample June2016WEW_8_10_2_FD_132969 | JGI IMG/M metagenome (GOLD analysis project Ga0187855, IMG submission 132969) | Peatland microbial communities from SPRUCE experiment site at the Marcell Experimental Forest, Minnesota, USA - June2016WEW_8_10 | ecosystem: Environmental > Terrestrial > Soil >...
CCCGGGGAGCGAGACTATCACCGCCGGCTGGGAGGAGGGGATGGCGAATCCGTCGCGGAGGTGCACGGACCTCGGTGGCCGGCCGGTCGAGGCGAGGGCCGGGGCGCGCCGACTACGGGGGTGCCGTCAGTGGAAGATGAGCATCGCGGCGCCGACGCCGACGATGAGCGGTGCTCCGACGCAGGCTGCAAACATCTGCACGGACTCCGTCTCCCGGGGCCACCACTCGTGCGGGACGGCGCGGTTGATCGGTACGCGCGCTCGGCGGCGCCGCGGCGACTGGCCGAAGACCACGGTGAGTGCGAGACAGAAGAGGGAGACGAAGAGCGCGTAGTCGGCGGTGGTGGCCGCCGCGTGGGTGGCGCCGGCACGCCACATCAGCGCGACCACGAGGAAGGTGCCGAGGCCGAGGAGCGCACCGAGGATGGCCCCGCGGAGGGGGACCGCAAGGCTGAGGCGCGGCTCGCGCGGCATGGTCATGACGCCGCCCAGCGTACCACCCGGTACCGATGGAGCAGGCATCCCCGGCGGCCACCGGGAGAGGCTGGCGCCCGTCACACCGGGGGTCGTTTCGTGACAATGTGCAACAAACCTGGAACGTCGGTTGACCGGATCGTTGCAGGCGCATACTCTCAGATGGCACCACGAAGAGCGGGGTGCAGTCCCCCACCGGTCCTACCCAACGTCCCAGCAGGAAATCCTGATGTCCCCACGCTCTCGGTTCGCCCTGGCAGCCCTCGGCGCGACTGCCGTTGCTGCCGCACCCGCCGCGGTGATGGCCTCGACCTATGTGGTGAGGCCCGGCGACACCCTGACCGGGATCGCCCTGCGCCACGGCTCGTCGGTCCAGGCCCTCGTCGACGCCAACCAGCTGGGCGCTCCCGGGCCGCTTCGCGTCGGCCAGCTGCTCGAGATCCCCGACCCTTCGCGCAGCCTGCCCGCCTATGTCGCGGGTAGCCAGGACCTCGACACCTGCACGGTGAGCGCGGGCGAGACCCTCTGGACCATCTCCCGGCGCTACGGCGTCGACCCCACGGCCCTGGCTCGCGCCAACGGGCTGAACGTCAACGCCCTGCTGCCGGCCGGCGCTCCGATCCAGGTCCCCGGACGCCTGGTCCGGGTCAACGCCCTGCTGACCCACGTGGCCCAGCAGGCCGAGGTGGAGCCGGGACTGGTCAAGGCGGTGGCGTGGATGGAGTCGGGCTGGCGACAGGATCTGGCCTCACCCACCGGAGCCGTTGGTCTGATGCAGGTCGAGCCCTACACGGGCGAGTGGGTCTCCCAGTTCCTGGCCCACCGGGCCCTCAACCTGCGCACCGCCGAGGACAACGTGACCGCCGGAACCCTCCTGCTGGGCCACCTGATCTGGATGCATGGGGGAGACACCGCTCAGGCGCTCGCCGCCTACTACCAGGGCGACGCCAGCATCGCCGAGCACGGGCTCTTCCTCGACACCCAGCAGTATCAGCGCGCGGTCCTCGACCTGATGGCGTCGGACTAGCCGGACTGGGTGGCCGCTCTCTCGAGTGGCTTTTCCACAGGGTTGCGCACAGGTTTTGCCCAGCGTGGTCCGGCTGCGTCCGGTCAGGCGGCGGTCTCTCCCGAGGCCGCCCCTTCCCGGATCTCGGGGACCGGGAGGGAGAGGCAGCGCACCCCGCCTCCCGACTTCATGAACTCGCCCATGGGCAAGCCCAGCGCCCGGTAGCCCGCCGCCCGGAGCTGGCCGCTCAGCCCCTCCACCGCCTCGGAGGAGATGGCCACGTCGCCGACAACCATGGCGTTGCAGGCGAAGCCGGCCGCAATGTCGTCGGGGACCTCGATGACCCGCCCGGCCAGACGCCGCACCGCCTCCCGCGAGGCGGACGAGAAGGCCGCCGGGGCATAGAGGATGGCGCCGCCGTCGAGGGGGCAGAAGCAGGTGTCCAGGTGGTAGTAGCGGGGGTCGACGAGTTCCAGTTCCACGACGTCGACGCCGAGGGCACGGGCGACCAGGGGGATCGCGGCCCGGTCGGTGCGGAAGCCGTGCCCGCAGACCAGGGTGTCCCCGACGAAGAGGGCGTCCCCGGCTCCCTCGAAGGGGATGCCTGCGGTGTCGAGCATCGGCGTTCCCCGGCGGCTGAAGAGCTCCCGCCAGCGCGCCTCCTCCCCCTGCCTCTCAGGGTGCCGGAACCGGCTGAGCACCACCCGGCCGCCGTGCGTCACCCCGGCGTTGGCCGTGAAGACCATGTCGGGGAGCCCGGGCACGGGGTCGGCGACCACGACCTCGACACCGAGGTCCTGGTAGGTGGCGCGCAGAGCCCCCCATTGGTCCGCGGCCCGCCGGGCGTCGACGGGGCTCGCGACGTGCATCCAGGGATTGATCTCGTAGATCACCCCGAAGTGGGTGGGGGGGCACATGAGGATGGGCATCGCCGATGCCTCGTCGGGACGGGCCGATCGCGCCAGGGCGGGGAACTCCCGTCAACCGATGAGCCGATCATCGCACAGGCCCGGACGCGGGACCGCGATGGCCCGCGCTGAGGCGGACCGCCTCAGGGGAGGGGGCGCGACGAGACCTCGAGGGGGAGGGCGGTCAGGACGGTGGGCCGGAAGCCCCGAGCCGGGACCGGCCGGCTGGGTGGTGGAGGCACCGGATCCCGGCGGACGCACCAGGCCGGGTCGATGTCATCGCGCAGGGTGACGACCTCGGCACCGCACAGGCTGCCATCGGCACCGCGATTGCGGTAATCGACGGTGGCGATGAGCGGTGACCGCATCCGGCCGCCGGGCGCCGCCCACCGCCAGAGCGTCGAGGTCTCGGCGATCTCCGCCGTCCCCGCCTCGGTGAGCCGCGAGCCCTGGTACTCGGCCAGCCGGAGGCGGCGATGGCGGGTGGATCCCAGAACCCTGTCGGTGCCGACCACGAGACAGTGGGCCCGGTGCCTCAGGGGGATGCGGAGGCGGTCCGGCGAAGCCATCCCGGGGTGGTAGTGGGAGCTTCCCCGCCGGGCGAGGAGCGCGGGCAGGTGGCGGGGAGCGGCGGCGTCCGCGAGTGCCTCCCCTTCTCCGATGACCCAATCGGGCACCTGGATTCGGGAGTCGGGAAGGGCTATCCCTCGGAGCAGGTCGAGCCGGCGGTCGAGGGCCAGCCCCATGGTGGCCCGGGCGCCCAGGTGGAGGAGGTCGATGGCCAGATAGACGGCGGGCAGCCTCTGGTGCGTGGCCGGTCCCAGGGCCATCCTCTCCCCCAGCGCGACCAGATCGGGGCAACCGGACGGGTCGAGGACGGCGACGACCCCATCGAGGACGACCGAGCGGAACGCCAGCGGCTCGGCCGCAGCCACGATCTCTGGATACCGGTCGCTGACGTCGGCGAGCGTCTCGCTCTGGAGACGGACAACCCCGGGGGAGGCGAAGAGGAGTGTCCGCGCCCCGTCCCAGTCGATCGAGAAGCGGAAGTCGGGATCGTCGAAGGCCCCGACACAAGGGACCGAGGACTCCGGGAGGACCCGTCCCGGGAGCGCCGGAGGGACGGGGAGGCGGAGGGGAAGAGCGGCGTCCTCAGGGTCCGGACGGTTGTCCCGATCGGTGGTCGGTCGCACCCTATTCAGGACGCGCGGCGGCGACGGGCGGACGCGGTGGCCCGTTCCGGCTCGGCCTCTTCGGCGATGCCGTCCTCCCGTCGACGGGCCGAAGCCTCGACCGACGCCTTGAGGACGGCCATCAGGTCGGTGATCTGAGCGAGCGGCGGTGAGGGGATGCGCTCGAGCGGCCGGTCGTTGAGCTTCGCCTCGACCAGGCTCTCGACGGCGTCCCGATACCCATCCCGATGCCGCGCAGGATCGAAGCGGGCGGCGAGGTTCTCGACGAGCATCACGGCCATCTCCAGCTCCCGGGCGTGGACCTCGACCTCCGCCTCGGGGAGGGCGAGCTGTCCCGCGTCCCGGATCTCGTCCGGCCAGTGGAGGGTGTTGAGCAGGATGGCCCGCTCGTGGAGCGCCAGGCGGCAGAGGTGCTCACGGTCGCGCATGGCGACCTTGCCGACCGCGACCTTCCCGGTCTTCTGGAGGGCCATCCTCAGAAGCTGGTAGGGCTTGACCCCGACTGCCTCGGGCTCTAGGTAGTAGGCACCCTTGACGTAGACCCCCGCGTCGATCTCGGAGTCATCGCAGAACTCCAGGATCTCGATGGTCCGGGTCGACGCCAGGGGCAGGTTGTCCAGCTCCTCGTCCTCGATCCGCACGTACTCGTCCTTGCCGACCTCGAAGCCGCGCACGGCGTCGTTCCAGCCGACCTCGCACTCCTCGACGGGGCACCACCGCTTGTTCCGGAGCGGCGCGCCGTCGCGCGGGCAGAGGAGGCGGAAGGCGACCCCCTTGGACTCGTTGGCGAGGTACATCCGCACCGGGATGGCGACCATCCCGAAGCTGATCGCACCCCGCCACATCGACCTGGGCATCGATCGAGTATATGCGGACATCCCCGGCCGCGGCGAGGCGGACGGGGAGCAACCCTAGGCGGTCAGCCGATCGCTCACCACTGCTGGCGGGTCGCCGGCGAGCTCCCCATCAGGTCGAAACCGGGGTCCTCCACTGGGACGAAGGCGGACTCCACCGCCACCCGACCCGGGCCGATGCAGCGCAGCCAGAGGTAGCGGTTTCCCCACGACCGCCACGAGCGGTAGGCGCCCGCCGGGTGCTCGAAGTGGAGGTGCATGGAGACGGAGAGGTCCTTGTAGAGGAGCGCGGTGGGCTTGATGAGCATGGTCTCGCCGGGGCCGAGGCGCCGGACGAAGGCGTTGCCCTTGGCGTGGAGCAGCACCAGCCCGGGCGCCCGGGGCGCGGTGAACCGGTCCAGGAACTGGCCCATCGGGTAGTGGGTCTCCTGCTCGTTCTGGCCCTTCATGGTGGTGAAGTAGATCCCGCTCATCACCCAGTCATAGGCGGTCGCCCCGCTGGCGATGAGCATGGTGTGCTCGCGCACCTCGACCCCGCTGCCAACCTGGATGGGCAGGGCGACGATCTCGCCGGCCGCATCGTGGCTGAAGGCGATGTGACCCTTGCCGGTGGCCTGGACCATCACCAGGGGCATGCCGGCGAACGTCCGGCTCCAGCCGCCCCGGAGCTTCAGGGTGTCGATGGTGACGCCGTCGTCGCGGAACAGCAGGGTGTGGTGCATGAAGTAGACCGACTCGCCACCGTCGAGGGTCACGTCGGCCACCGGGACCACGGTGCCCTCGATCTGGCAGGTGGACTGGCCGAACTGGATCCGGGCCATGTCCTTGACCGCGGGCAGCTGGGTCCATCCCGAGGTGTCCTGAATTGCCCGGACGTCAACCGGCGCACCGCAGGAGGGGCAGCTCGTACCGGGGGTCTGGCTCGACATGGAGCACCAGGGACAGGTGTAGGAGCCGGGCGGGGCCGGGGCCGCAGCCGGCGGCTGGGCCATCGCGGGCGGCGGCGCGAAGGGCGTGCCGGGTGGCACCTGCTGGGGCGGGAAGGGTCCGCCGGGGCCCGGCATCCGCGAGATGTCGGGGATGGGGATGCCCAGGGGTCCGCGCCGGAACGGGAAGGGCATGCCCGGCTGTGGTGCCCAGCCGGGAGCGCCGGCTGGCTGGCCACCGGGGGACGCGGGCCCGGCGGGCGGGGGCCCCGGGGGCGGGCCGCCGGGCTGGACCGGATTGGCCGGGGAGCCGAAGTTCGGAGAGCCCTGCCCCGGGGCGGGTGCCGGGTTGGCGGGGGAGCCCCACTTGGGAGAACCCTGATCAGGCGGCGGCGGAGGGTTGGAGGCCATCTCGCCGCTACTCGGTCGCGTGGTGGACGTACATGGACTGTATGCCGAGCCGCCCGGGCCCGGTCATCCGCACCATGTGCAGCCCGGCCCCGCCGAAGAGTCCCGTGGAAAGCTTCTGGGTCTCGACCGTCATCTGCACCGAGGAGTCCTTGTAGAGATAGGCCCCCGGCTCGAGGAGGATCGACTGCCCGGCCGCGAGCTGCCTCTCGAAGACGTTGCCGTAGCCGTGGAGGATGAGGAGCCCCGGCTGCCCGGCGGCGATGAAGCGGTCCATGAACATGCCCTGCCCTCCGAAGAGGGCGGTGCGCATTCCCTGGATCCGGGTGTACGAGTACTGGACGGTGTGGGAGGCGAGCAGGAAGGCGTGCTCCCGGGCGTCCAGCTCCATGGACGGATGGAGCGGCAGGACCACCAGCTCACCCGTGGCGTCGCGGGAGAAGGCGATCCGGCCGGGCCCGCGGGCGGTGGTCACGATGTGGGGCATCCCCGCGAACGACCGCTTCATCATCCCCTGGAGGGGCATGACGCCGACCGGCACGGTCTGGTCCTTCCAGAGCATCACGTGGTGCTCGAAGAAGACGCCGTCCTCGGGCGAGAGGGTGATCTCGGCGACCGGGACCAGCTCCCCCTCCACCTGGCAGGACGAGGACCCGAAGTGGAACTCGGTCATGTCGCGCAGCCGGGGGGCCTCCCGCCACCCCGAGTCGGACACCAGGTTGCGGACGTCGAGAGGCGCCCCGCAGGTCACACAGCTCTGGGCGCCGGCCGGGCTCTGACCATGGCACCACTGGCACTCGATGCGCTGGCCGACGGCTTCCATTGGCGATTCTCCCTGTGGCGGACGGCAAGATCGTAACCACCCGACCGCCGCTCATGTGAGACGGACCCGGCGGCCGGGGAGGGGCGAAGAGGAGGACGTCAGACGGCGGGCGGTTGCGGTGGAGCGGGCGGGGCGTCAGGGACGACCGGCGGCGCGACGGGAGCCGGCGCGGCGCCCACCGGCTGACCGCAGCCGGCGCAGAAACGGGCTCCCGGGGCCAGCTCGGCACCACACCCGGTGCAGTGAGCCGCACCCAGCGGACCGCCGCAGCTGGGGCAGAAGCGGCCCCCGGCGGGGCTTGTCGCCTGGCATTTGGGGCACTGGACCGTCGCCGCTGCGGGTGCCGGAGCGGCAGGCGCGTAGCCTCCGCCGGCGCCACCGGGGAAGCCTGTCCCCGCCGGCGGAGCCGGGGCGGCCTGGACCGGCTGCGCCATCTGCCCGCCGAGGCCAAAGCCGGCGGCCATGAACGCGGGCGAGACCGCCCCGCCTCCCTGAGCCATCCCCTGGCCGGCGCCCAGCGCCATTTCACCGGCCGCATATCCCTGGAAGGAACCCGCCAGCCGCGAGTAGGCCGTGTCCTTGCTGAACTGCTCCAGCCGCTTCTGGGACTCGTCGTCGAGGCTGATCGTGAAGTTCCCCATCCGGGCGACGGTCAGGCCGTAGGTGGCAAGCTGCTGGTTGGCCAGCTCGATGATCGCGTTCTCGATGTCCTCGGTGTAGGCGGCGAGCCCCAGGATCGGCCAGCCGTTGCGCACGATCTGCTTGGTGACGTCGGTGCGCAGCACCTTGAGCAGCTGCTCGGCCACCCAGTTGGTCACTGCGGAGTTGTCGGTGACGTCCACGGTGCCCACCAGGTTGACCAGGAGGTTGGCGGGCTCCACGACCTTGAGGCTGTAGTCGCCGAAGACCCGCAGCGACACGATCAGGGTGCTGACCGGATCCTGAACCGAGTCGATCTTGCCCCCGAAGCGATTCTGGGTGAACTCGCGGTTGCCGACGAAGTACAGCTCGGCGCGGTACAGGTTGCCCCCGGTGAGGGCGTCGGCGAAGATGCCGAGAAAGGGAAGCTCGGTGGCGTCGATGGAGTGCCTGCCGGGGGGCAGGGTGCCCTTGACCTGGCCCTGGTACATGAACACCGCGAGCTCGTCCGGCGCGACGATCGCGTGGGTGAAACGCCGGATCTCGTGGTCAGGCCACTTGAAGACGATCTGGCCCTTGCGGTCGTCGGGGACCGCGATGTTTTCTCGTGCTCCGGGGAAGAAGCCAGGCATGGGTGTCTCTCTCCTCTCGCTGGACCGTCAGTAAATTATGGGTTCTGGGTCGGCAGACCAAGGGCCCGGCGCACCGACCCGATCTGAAGCAGTGCCCAGAGGCCGCCGGCGGCCACTGCGAGGCCGAATCCACCCATGGCGATCAGGGCGCAGATCACCAGCACGGCGAGCGCGCCGTGCGCACCCGCGGTCGCGACCAGGACCATCAGGAAGACCCATAGACAGACCAGGGCCAGCACCGCGGCGGCGCCGACGACGGCAAGGCCCAGCCCCACCACGGCCCCGAGGGTCCGATCCGGGCCGGAGCGCGGGGAGAGGTTGGGGTTGGGATTGAACCAGGGCCGCACGGCTGCAGCTTATCCGGCCGGGCGGCGAGGCGTCAAAGGGCCGCACGCCGACCTGCCGCAGGCTCCGGCGTCGATGTCGGAGTGGCCCGCGGGTCGCGAGGCGCGAGTACGATGTCGGCACCGTGCCGCCGGCGCTCGGCGGCTGCGCCGGTCGTGGCAGAGCCCCCCGACGCATCACCGGCAGCACCTCATCTTTCCCCGGAGCCGCGCCCGTTGGCCACGTCCAGGAACACCGTCCCCCCCCGCCGCCCGCGAGCCGCAACCACGGTGCCGGTGCCCGCCGCGACGCCTACCGCGCGCGTCGCCATCGAGCAGCCGCGGCCCGTCGTGGAGTGCGGGAAGCTGCCAGCGAAGGCCACCGTCGGGATCCCCCTCACCGTCAGCGCCTCCATCTTCGCGGATGGTCACGATCTGGTCGTGGGCTGGGTCCGCCACGGCCGGCCCGACCCCGGCGGGGGCACCACCGACCGCTGGCAGGAAGTCCCGATGCGGGCGCTCGGCGATGACCGCTTCAGTGCCGTCCTCACCCCCACGCGGGTGGGATCGTGGTCTTTCGAGATCGCCGCCATGCCCGATCTCTACGGCAGCTGGCTTGCCGATCTCCGTATTCGCCTCGATGCCGGCCAGGACATCGCCCTCGAGCTGGAGGAGGGTGCGGCGATGGCCGAGCGGGCGGCAGCCCTCCCCGGCACCGCGGACGGCGACCGCCAGGAGCTGACGGCCCTGGCCACCCGACTCCGCGACCCGAGCGCGGCGCAGGCGCATCGCCTCGGTGAGGCGGCGCGACCCGTGACGGTCAGGCGGATGCGACAGACCGCGGACCGCGGGACCGCCACCCGCTCCGGACCATGGCGGCTCACGGTGGAGCGCGAGCTGGCGGGGTTCTCCGCCTGGTACGAGATGTTCCCGAGGTCGGAGGGGGCGGAACCGCCCCGGAGTGGCACCTTCGGGAGCGCGGCCGCCCGGCTGCCCGCCATCGCCGCCATGGGTTTCGACGTGGTCTACCTCCCCCCCATCCACCCGATCGGCCGGAGCTTCCGGAAGGGACCGAACAACGCCACCGCGACGGCTCCCGGGGATGTCGGCTCCCCCTGGGCGATAGGGGCGGCCGAGGGAGGCCACACGGCTGTCCACCCCGATCTCGGGACGCTCGACGACTTCGCCCTGTTCGTGGCGGAGGCCGAGCACCGCGGTCTGGAGGTCGCCCTCGATTACGCACTCCAGTGCAGCCCCGACCATCCCTGGGTCAGCGAACATCCACAGTGGTTTCGCCACCGCGCCGATGGCAGCGTCCGCTACGCGGAGAACCCGCCGAAGCGCTATCAGGACATCTACCCGCTCGACTTCGGAACGGCGGACCGCGCCGGGCTGTGGACGGCGCTCCGCGACGTGATGCTCTTCTGGATCCAGCGTGGCGTGCGGATCTTCCGGGTCGACAATCCACACACCAAGCCGTTCGCGTTCTGGGAGTGGTTGATCGGCGAGATCCACCTCCACCACCCGGAGATCGTCTTCCTGGCCGAGGCGTTCACCCGGCCGGCCGTGATGCAGCGGCTGGCCAAGGTCGGCTTCAGCCAGTCCTACACGTACTTCACCTGGCGCACCTCCAAGGCGGAGCTGAGCGAGTACCTCACCGAGCTGTCCCAGACCGAGAGGGTCGACTGGTTCCGGCCCAACTTCTGGGTCAACACCCCCGACATCCTCCACGCGTACCTTCAGCTGGGCGGACCGGCAGCCTTCCGGGTGCGCGCGACCTTGGCGGCGACCACGGCCCCCTCCTGGGGGATGTACAGCGGCTACGAGCTCTGCGAACGGGTGGCTGCCGCGCCGGGCAGTGAGGAGTACGCCGACTCCGAGAAGTACCAGCTCCGGCCCCGCGATTGGGACCGCCCGGACAGCCTGGCGCCGTACATCACCCGGCTCAATGACATCCGGCATCGCCACCGTGGGGCGATCGCGCTGCTGCCAACACTGCGCATCCAAGAGATCAGGAACGACAGCATGCTCTGCGTCAGCCGGGTGGACCAGAACCGCGACGACGTGCTCCTGGTGGTGGTCAACCTCGACCCCCACCATCCCCAGGAGGGCACCATCTGGCTCGACCTGGAGGGGCTCGGGATCCCGGCCGACATCCCCTTCGAGGCCTACGACGAGCTGACCGGCACCACCTACGTCTGGCAGGGGCCGGAGAGCTACGTCCGCCTCGACCCGGCCCAGCAGTCGGCTCACGTGCTCCATCTCCGGCGCCGATGAGCAAGGCGGTTTCGGCACCCACCTCCGGCATGGCGGCCCCCGCGCCCGAGCCCCAGCCCGACGCCGTGACCCCCGTGGCTCCGGCCCCGCGTGCAGATCCCTCGGCGCCGCCGGTCGCAGGCGACCGGGACCCGCTCTGGTTCAAGCGCGCGGTCTTCTACGAGGTGCTGGTCCGCGGGTACGCGGACAGCAACGACGACGGCGTCGGCGACTTCCCGGGGCTGATCGAGCGTCTCGAGTACCTGCGATGGCTGGGCATCGACTGCCTCTGGCTGCTGCCGTTCAATGACTCCCCACTCCGCGACGGCGGCTATGACATCAGGGACTACTACTCGGTCCTGCCCGCCTACGGCACCGTGGACGACGTCCGGGGGCTGGTGTCCCGCGCTCACGACCTCGGGATGCGGGTGGTCATGGACCTCGTCCTCAATCACACCTCGGACCAGCATCCCTGGTTCCAGTCCGCCCGCTCGTCGCCGGCCTCACCGCATCGCGACTACTACGTCTGGTCGGACACCAAGAACCGGTACACCGACGCCCGGATCATCTTCGTCGACGCCGAGACGTCGAACTGGACCTGGGACGACAGCGCCCAGGCGTACTACTGGCATCGCTTCTTCAGCCATCAGCCCGACCTCAACTACGACAACCCCAAGGTCCACGAGGAGATGGTGGACATCTGCCGCTTCTGGCTTGACCTGGGGATCGACGGATTCCGCCTCGACGCGGTCCCCTACCTCTACGCTCGCGACGGCACCAACTGCGAGAACCTGCCGGAAACCCACGCCTTCATCGCCGAGCTGCGCGCGATCGTCGACCGCGAGTACGGCGACCGCGTTCTCCTGGCGGAGGCCAATCAGTGGCCGGAGGACGTGGTCGACTACTTCGGCACCGCGGAGCGCCCCGAATGCCACGTGTGCTTCCACTTCCCGCTCATGCCCCGGATCTTCATGGGGCTGCGCCGGGAGCAGCGCTACCCGATCACCGAGATCCTGGAGCGCACCCCGGCGCTGCCGACCGCCAGCGCGCAGTGGGGGATCTTCCTGCGCAACCACGATGAATTGACACTGGAGATGGTCACCGACGAGGAGCGCGACTACATGTGGCAGGAGTACGCGCAGGATCCCCGGATGAAGCTCAACCTGGGGATCCGGAGGCGCCTCGCACCACTGGTCAACAACGGGCGGCGGCAGATGGAGCTCTTCTACGGGATGCTCCTCTCCCTGCCGGGCAGCCCGATCCTCTACTACGGCGACGAGATCGGGATGGGCGACAACATCTACCTCGGCGACCGGGACGGGGTCCGGACTCCGATGCAGTGGAGCGCCGACCGCAACGGTGGATTCAGCCGCGCCGACTTCGCCCAGCTCTACCTCCCCCCGCTGATGGACCCGGTCTACGGATACCAGTCGGTGAACGTCGAGGCCCAGCGGCGCAGCGAGACCTCGATGCTGCAGTGGCTCCGCCGCTTCGTCGCGGTCCGGCGGCGCTGGCCGGTATTCGGCCTGGGGAGCTTCGAATCGCTCAACGCGACCAACCCGTCGGTGTTTGCGTATCTCCGCACCCACGAGGATCATGCTGTCCTTTGCGTGAACAATCTTTCGCGGTTCGCCCAGCCGGTGGAGCTGGATCTCCGCCGCTATGCCGGGATGACCCCGGTCGAGATGCTGGGGAGGGTCCACTTCCCGAAGATCCGGGAGCTGCCCTACCTGCTCACCCTCGCCCCGCACGGGTTCTACTGGTTCAGCATCGAGAGCATTCCGTGA
>Ga0187855_10003135_pt1 | contig 12228 bp, 10 predicted proteins | sample June2016WEW_8_10_2_FD_132969 | JGI IMG/M metagenome (GOLD analysis project Ga0187855, IMG submission 132969) | Peatland microbial communities from SPRUCE experiment site at the Marcell Experimental Forest, Minnesota, USA - June2016WEW_8_10 | ecosystem: Environmental > Terrestrial > Soil >...
GGAGGCGCTCATCTTCCGCTTCTTGGGGGCGGCTTGTTCCGCAGCGGCGGCCGCGGGCGCCGGCCGGGAAACTGCGGGTGCGCCAATCCGGCTACGGATGTCGGTGATGCGCTGCTCAACCTGGCCCAGCATGTGCTGCAACCCGATTAAAGCCGCGTTAAGGATTTCGTGGTCGTGCTTCGGTGGTCGTGGCATTCGATGATTATACTCCTGTAACAAGTACGCGCAAGTCACTTGTTACAATCAAGCGATGTCTGTTGTGGTGGTGGGTTCGGTGGCATACGACGGCGTGGAAACGCCGCATGGCAAGGTGGACCGCATGCTGGGCGGCGCCGCCACGTATATCGGGCTGGCGGCCAGCTACTTCGCTCCCGTGAAAATCGTCGCGGTGGTGGGCGACGACTTCGCGCGCGAGGATGTCGAACTGCTGGCCGGCAGGGGGCTCAACCTGGAAGGCCTGGAGCGCGTGCCCGGGAAGACATTCTTCTGGGAAGGCAGATACACGCCCGACATGAACGACCGCGTCACTCTGCGGACAGACCTGAACGTGTTCGCGGACTTCCAGCCCAAACTGCCGGAATCCTATCGCGCGGCGCCGTATCTTTTGTTGGGCAACATACAGCCGGCGCTGCAACGCGGCGTCCGCGCGCAGATGAACGGCCTGCGCCTGGCGGGCGGCGATACCATGAACTACTGGATTCGCGATTATCGCGAGGAACTGCTGGAAACGCTGCGCGATTGGGACTTCCTGCTGATCAACGACAGCGAAGCCCGCATGCTCTCCGGCGAGCACAACCTGCGGCGCGCCGCGGCCAGGATTCAGGAAATGGGGCCGCGCACGCTGGTGGTGAAGCGCGGCGAGTACGGCGCAATCCTGTTCGCGGAGGGCTGCCACTTCTTGGCGCCGGGTTACCTGCTGGAGAACGTGTTCGACCCGACTGGTGCGGGGGACAGTTTCGCGGGCGGCTTCATTGGGTACCTCGCGGAGCGCGGCGTGAACGCGGCGGACGGCGCCAGCGACATTCAGGAATTGCGCCGCGCCGTGATCTACGGGTCCGTGATGGGCAGCTTCTGCTGCGAGCAGTTCGGCGTGGACCGGTTTCGCACACTGACGCGAGAAGAGGTCGAGGAGAGGTATCGCGAATTCCAAGCATGCACGGATTTTTGAGACTGCGGCAACGCTCGCGCTGTTGAGCGTGTGGGGCGCCGCGTGGACCCGGTTCTTCTACCAGCGCGGCTACCTGGCGTATTATGGCGATGCCGAAGCGCACCTGAATATCGCGCGGCGCATCCTGGATTCGCGCACGCCTGGGTACGACCAAATCGGCTCTGTCTGGCTACCGTTGCCGCATCTGCTGCTGATGTTGTTCGCCCGGAACGACGCGCTGTGGCGCAGTGGGCTGGCGGGATCGATCGTGTCAGGCGCCTGCTTCGTGCTGGCGGGCGCGTTCCTGTTTGCGGCGGCGCGGCGCATCTTCGAGGGTCGCGCGGTTGCGGTGGCCGCCACCGTGGTGTTTGCATCGAATCCCAACGTGCTGTACTTGCAATCCACGGCTATGAACGAGCTGCCGTTTATGGCCTCGGTCATGGCCGTCTTGTATTTCACGGTTCGGTTTCGCGATACGCAAGAATGGGGCGCAATCTGCGGGGCCGGCGGGTCCGCGCTGTGCGGCACCCTGACGCGCTATGACGCCTGGTTCCTGATTCCGTTTGTGACGCTGTTCGTGCTGCTCGCGGCGGAGCGGCAGCGAGTGGCGAAGGCCACGCTTTTCACGGCGATTGCGTGCTTGGGACCGCTCTACTGGCTCGGGCACAACTGGTGGTGCTGCTCCAACGTGCTGGATTTCTACAACGGCCCTTATTCCCCGAGAGCCATTCAGAGGTCGGCATACTACCCCGGCCTGGGTAACTGGGCCAAGGCATGGTTGTATTTCCGAAGCGCCGCACGCTGGTGTGCGGGAACGCCTGTGGCATGGCTGGGTGCCGTGGGCCTGGTGGCGTCGGTGTCGGTGCGCAAGGCCCGCTGGCCTGCGTTACTGTTGGTGCTGCCCGGAGTCTTCTATGTGTGGAGCATGCACTCTTCCGGGGGCACGCCGATCTTCCTTCCGGACTTATGGCCCAACACCTATTACAACTCGCGATATGGGTTGGCGCTCTACCCGGCGCTGGTGTTTGGCGCAGCGCTGCTGGTGTCGTTGTCGCCCGCGCGCGCACGGCCTGCGGCGGCAGCGGCGGCGGTGTTGATTGCGGCGGCGCCGTGGCTGATCGACCGGCGGCCCGACGCGTGGATCACCTGGAAGGAGTCGCAGGTGAACTCGGAAGCGCGACGTGCGTGGACCCGCGAAGCAGCCGATTTTCTGGCGCCCCGCTATAAGCGCGGATCGGGAATCATCACCACTTTCGGCGACATCACGGGCATCTACCGGCGCGCGGGCATTCCGCTGCGAGATACGTTGACGTGGGACAACTGGCCGTTCTGGCCGGCGGCGGTTGCGCGGCCCGATCTTTTTCTGCGGGAGGAGTGGGCCGTGGTCACGGGAGGCGACCCCGTACAGACGGCCGTGCTGCGGGCCGGCGTCGATGGGCCGCGGTACGAGTTGGTCCATACCATCAAGACACCCGGCGCCCCAGTGGTCGAGATATATCATTGCTGTATAGGACTGGCGCAGCTAAACTACGATGCGAATTCCGTTCACGAAAGCGCATGGAGCGAAGAACGACTTCCTGCTGACGAAGAAAAGTGAGGCTCCCGCCGTAGACTTGCCGGCCATGGCGCGGGCCATCTGCGATCGCCACACGGGCGTGGGCGCCGATGGCTGGATGCTGGTGGACCTCGCGGCCGCCCGCGATCACGATGTGGCGATCCAGATCTTCAATTCCGACGGGAGCGAGGCGGAGATCTCCGGAAACGGCACACGCTGCGCTGCGGCTTTCCTAATGGAACGCGGCCACGAGCGGGAGGAAGTGCGTGTGCGGACCGGCGCCGGCATCAAGTTGCTGCGGCTGCTGGAGCGCGAGGGCCGCCGTTTCCTGTTCGAGATGAACATGGGCCGGCCGGAGTTCACGGCGGAGCGATTCGCATTGCCGCTCGCGGATGGTCCGCGCGACGTCACGCTGGTGTGGGTGGGGAATCCGCAGTGTGCCATGCCGGTCGCGAACTTCGATTTCGACTGGAGAACGCTGGGCGGGGAGATCGAGCGCCATCCGCATTTTCCCAAGCGCACCAACGTGTCGTTCCTGCTGGCACGCGACGCGCACACGCTGGAGGTGCGCTTCTGGGAGCGCGGCGCGGGCGAGACGATGAGCTCCGGAACGGGGTCGACCGGGGCGTTCGCAGCCGCGGTGCGGAGAGGATTCATCAGCAGCCCAGGGCGCGTCCTGACACCGGCCGGACCCATGGATGTGCGGTGGGAGGGCGACGTCTACCTCACTGGTCCGGCGGAGATTGTGGCCGAGGGGCTGTACTTTGGGCAGCGAGGATTGCTACAAACGGTTCCCTGAGGGAGCGGTTTTCGCTTTAGCGTGAGCGGACCGGGGGGTCCGTCACCAATGTCGAAAACTTGCAGTGCCACGTGGCGCAGGCACTCCTGCCTGCCGGGGTACCCCCTGGGTCGGGCACTCTTGCCGGCGCAGGCGAGCTTTGCTCGCCTAACTTCCGTCGTGGGTTTCAGGGAGAGGCTGCCAGTTACACGACCGCATTCGCGAATCAGTCCGCCGCGTCGCCGACACCCGCCAAGTCCCGCTGAGCCTGCTGCTGAAACGCTTCCAGCGCAGCCACGTATTCGGCATCCATCCAAGATGGCTGATCGGCGAGCCAGCAGGAACATCGCTGCCCAAGTTCCTCCAGCGTCAGGCCGGTCCACAGCGCGAGTTCGGACGTGTTACTGACGGACACACGGCCGCTCTCGCCATCCACCACGGCCGGATCGCAATGTGCGGCAACAAACAGCGCGGCGAACTTTTGCTCGTCTTCGACGACCGACCGCAAATATTCTGCGGCTTCGTCCGCATTTCCCCAGGTGCGCCAGGCGAGCAGAACTCTGTCGAGGTACGGCGTCGCCAGCAGTTCCTCCTTTTCAGCAGCGGCGCGAATGCGCTCTACGACCGAGTGCTGCAGCTCGGTAAGTTCGTCGGCTTTCAGCAGAGCATCGCGCCGTTTCTCCTGACTCCTGTGCAGCATGACGAATCTGGTCATAAGCGACAGGGCGGCGCCGTTTTGGAATGCATCCTTGACCGCTTGCAGTCGAGTGGCAGCCGCTGTCCGCGACACGAGTTGGCGAGCGATGCGCAGCAGTTGCCAATCGTTCGAGGTATACGCGCTTCCGGCGCTCTCTTTCCTGGTGTACAACTCGTCCCCAACGACAAAAACTGTTTCCAGAAATCCGGCGATGAGTTCATCTCTGATATCTTGCGACTGGTCTCGCACCTGATCGAGAAAAGCCTCCAGCTTCTTTCGGCCCTGCAGGCCGCCGCGGCGGCACTCGCGCAGGTAATTGACGAGATCCTTCGGCTCCGCTGCACTTTCCAGCCTCGCCCACAGTTCAGCCGGGCTGACGGCGCTGTTCGGGATAGCTAGCCGAAAGTAGAAATCAAACCCATCGGCGCTAGAGACCCGGTAGTCCCGCCTTTCCGGACGCGCCTGATCGCGGGAAGCTGGCGAACGCCCGTCTCGCGTGATCGCCCACACTGGGAAAAGACATCTCATGGTGTAGTCGATGGCCGCCCGGCACTCTTCTCTTACGGCACTGAGTTCCTGATCCATAATTACTTTCAGCCGCTTCGATTCCACCTTCTTTTCAGTCTGTACCTTGCTGGGCGCGCTTAAATCGCTAGTGAGGATCGCTTTGTTCGCGAGCGTGAACCGGAACAGCGAGGGCGCAAAGACCCTCACCGATTGCACCGCCACGAAGTCGACGAAATCCACGTCGCCAGCCACCGCGGCATAGGCAGGCCGAATTGCATCAATAAGGTGCTTCACATCTCGCGCCGTACCGATCAAACGATCGAGTCCCTCGCTGCAATACTCCACCCAACGTTGCCGGTTCCAGCGTTCCGGCGGCGTAGTCTTCACAAGTCGATCCAGATAGCCTTCCAGAAGTTCACGCAGGGATGCTTTGTCCGGCGGGGGGAGGTCGAATTGCGACTGAACAATCTGATCCAGCAATGTCTCCGGACTCTTGACGCCAGCGTCGGACAAAACTTGATGCACGGCCTGTTGGTCGAAAGCCAGCAGATAGATCGTTTTCGGGAAGTCAGCGACGGCTTTGACGATTTGGAACACCCGCAGCAGTTCTTCGGGGCGCAGACGGTCAAGGTCGTCCAGAACGATCAGGAGTCGCAGGTCGAGTTGCCGCAGGAAGTCCGAGATTTCTTGTCTGGCTGCGTTTACATCCTGGAAGCTGTCGCTGCCGCTCTCTGGCGCGATGCAGTTGCCCAGAACCTGTAACTTGTCGGCGAGCGATTTGATATCCGCCGAAAGATCCGCGCCTTTCGCAATTTGCGCCCGTACACTGCGAAAGAATTCCGTTGTAAGACGATCGCTCCCCGAAAACCACCACGGGTTGTAGCGGATCACTGTCACGGGATTTACGGGGCCCGTGTCCAGGCCCAGCAGGCCGGGGTGCTCCAAATAATGCTGCACAAAATTCAAGATCGTCGACTTTCCGCTGCCCCCGGGACCTTGTAGCGCGAAAATGAACGGTTCGCTCGCATCCATTCTTGCCAGGACCTGCGCCAGCGCCTGCGCGAATCCGGTCCGATCCAGCCGGTCCTGTTCCGGCAGAATCAACGGAGAGTCGTACAATAGGTTCGTGTCGAGCGGGAGCATTCACATAATTCGTACCGCATCTGCGGGGAGCCTGCAACTTCGGGCTTCACGCGCCGGCCGGCCGCACTGAGATGAAACGGTCTCCATGGCCTCCCCGATCACCCACTTCATAGTCGCCTCCGCACTCGCGCTGCCGGCCGTCGAATCCCGCGCCATCCGGAGCGTGATGCCGGCATGGGCCATCCCTATTTCTTCCGGTTTGCTGGCCATGGCTCCAGATCTCGATCTCGTGGCGCGGCGTGCGTTCCACACCCCGTATGGCAGTTTTTTCGGTCATCGGGGATTCTTCCACTCCCCTTTTTTCCTGATCCTGGCGGCCGGGATGCTGGCTGCCATAGTGGCCGGGCGCCACTCCTGGCGTACGGCGGTGTGGCTCGGCTTGCTCTGGGCGGGCTGCGCCGTGACGCATCCATTGCTGGATGCGCTCACCGATGGGGGCTTCGGCGTGATGCTGCTCTTTCCCTTTTCCACGGACCGCTTCTTCTTCCCGTGGCGGCCTATACACGTGTCGCCCCTCGAGGCTTTTAGGTTCTACGGGCGGGCGGGCTACATCTTACGATCGGAGCTGCCGTTCTGTATCGCGGCCGTGGAGATCGGCGGAACGATCTTTTGCATCGTACGCGCCGCCCGCCGGATGGCTGGCCGGTAACCGCCCGCGGCCGGCTACTGCGAATATATTTGCTTTTCCTGGCCCGTCTGTGATTTACTTGAATGATCGTTCAAGTAATGCGACGCGAACCACCTACGGCCCGCGAACTGCTGCTCGACGCCGCCCGCTACCTGTTTTGGGAAAAAGGCTACGCCGCTACCGGAGTCGCCGAGTTGCTGCATCGGGCTGGAGTGAATAGCGGCAGCTTCTACCACGTCTTCGCGAGCAAGGAGGCGCTGCTGCTGGCCGTGCTCGATAACTACCTGGAGGGTCTTGCGCCCGCCGTTTTGCAGCCGGCGTTTGCCCGCAGCCGCGACCACATCGAACGCATCTTCGCCATCCTCGAGGGCTATCGCGGCAGCCTGCTCGCCACCGGGTGCCAGTACGGCTGTCCCATCGGGAGGCTGGCGCTCGAGATCGAGGCGGAAAACTTGCCGGTCCATCAGCGGATCGCCGCGAATTTCACGGCCTGGACCACCGCTGTTCGCGGGTGCCTGGAAGCGGCGCGCCACCGCCTGCCGCTGCAGTGCGATCTCGATGCCTTGGCCACATTCGTACTAACCACCATGGAGGGCGGCGTCATGCAGGCTCGATCGTTCCGGCGCATGGAGCCGTTTGATCAATCGGTCGTCCAATTGCGGAATTACTTCACGTACCTGCTCGATCAGCGGGCCGGATCAATCACTAGACGAAAGAGGAGACAAAGATGAGAACACTGTTGTTCGCGGTCGCATTGTGCGTGGCGCCCGTCGCCGCGCAAGCGCAGGAAGTCCAAAAGAAGACCAGTCCCGTCAAGGTCACCAGGGTAAGTGAGCCGGACAAGGCGCTGAAGTTCGAAGTGGTCGTAGCGGCCAAGCCCGCCGACGTCTGGCAGGCGTTCACTACCAGCGCTGGCCTGAATACCTGGCTCTGGCAGGACTGCACGGTGGATCTGCGCGAAGGGGGTGACTGGATTGTCCATTATCCCGGAGGCAAGACCGGCGGTGGGACTATCGTCAGCTTCCGTGACGGGCAACAGTTGGTTCTACACGCCATGGCCCCCGAGCGGTTTCCGGAGGTGCGTAAGACGGGTACCACCGCCGTCTTCGACTTTGCGCCGGAAGGCGAGCAGACACGTGTGACACTTACGCAATCCGGCTGGAAACAAGGCAAGGAATGGGACGATGCCTACGAGTATCTGGCGTCCGGCAACGCCCAACTCCTGGAACAGCTTTACGTAAGATTCGCGCACGGACCCATTAAGTGGCAGTAGCTCGGCGGGGTTGACAGACGAAAGCGTCTGTCCCACCTCGCTGCTGAAGGCTTTGCAGGCATGTGGGGCAGGCGCTTTCGCCTGCCAACCTATCTTTCTTCGCAGCTCCTCACGGTCGGGGCGATGAATCAGCGTTTCGGAGCCGCGCGTCAGCAAGCGGCCTTGGGGCGACGCTACTTTCCCAGCAGGCGCGCGTACCACGGCCGGGGCTTCTGTATGCCTTCCAGAATCCAGATCTCCCGGCGCGGGCGGTTCACCGTGTAGACGATGCTCTTGTCATCCGAAGTGAGTGAGGCGCGCAAGCCCGGGTTGAGTCCTTCGTACGGCCTCAGCCCAGGAAGTTCGCGCAGCTTCCGTTCGCGTCCAGTAGCAATCTCGACCGAGTAAAGCGCCGGAGGGTCCATACGGACCTGATACAGGATCTTGCCGTCACGCGACCAGGCCAGCGGGCCGCCATCGCCCGGCAGCTTGCGCGAGGTCTTGCCATCGGGACTGAAGAGGGTGAGTTTCTCGTGGTCGTCGCGCGCCGCGATCCATTCGCCCGTGGGCGACCATGCGGCGATGGGCCTGGATAGCACGGAGCAAATATCCACGGGGGGCTCGCCGCTGCCGGGCCGCACTTTGGAGAGCATCAGGGAGTTGTGTATCACCCGCATAAATGCGAGCCAGTTGCCGTCGGGCGACCATACCGGTGCATCTTCGATGGCCGTGCCGACGCTAGTGGCGCGAACTGGCGAGCCGCCGGAAACGAAAGCCGTATAGATATGAATCTGCGTGATGCCCTTCGCCGCCACCGCTACACGCCGGCCATCCGGCGAGAAGACTGGCGCCAGGAAGAGTTGCGCGGGACCGCCGTCCACTTCAAGGTTTTCCGGCGTGAATAGCGGGCGCTCCCAACCCTCAGCCAGACTCGTGATCCACACTTCCTGCGCGCCGCGGCGGTCGGTCGCGTAGACCAGTTGCGGCGATACCGGCGAAGCATCCGCCATCTGCTCTGTCCGCGAGGTGCCCAGCAATGTACGCACCGGGCCCTCGCCCAGCGGTACGGCAATGACGTCCGCGTGCGATAGGCCCGACTCGTAAGCCATGCGCGATCCATCCGGCGAAACGCTCGGCGCGGCGGCGGGCCGGTCTTGTACCAACACGGGCCAGTAGCGGCTATTGCGTATGTCGGCCATGTAGATTTGGGAATGCAGGGAAGCGGTCGCGTCGGAGAAGAGGGCGTAGCGCGAATCCGGCATCCAGGAGAACTCCGGCGTGAACGAAAATGGCAGCCCGCCGGGAAACAGCGCGCGCGCCTTTCCCGCGGGCCAGGGCGCCAGGATGATATTTTCGCCGCGGCCCTCCAACGCGATGGCCACCAGGATTTCCTTCCCGTCCGGAGAGAACGAAAGGTCCGGATTGTTGTAGTGAATGCCAGGCTGGAAAGGCTGCGGTTCATACGGGCGCGGCGGCGCTTGCGGCGGACTGGATGTCATCAGGATCAAGTGGAGGTCGCCGTTCGGCGCCGGATTGAGCATGGCGAGCGTTCGGCCGTCCGGTGAGATCGCGGCGCGGTTGACACCCGGGTGGACTATCGCAGTCTCCCCTCCGCCTGCCGGCGCCTGGCACAAACCATCCTGCCCGCCCTTCACGCAAAGGAAGTAAACCGAGCGCGAATCCGCCGCCCAAAAAGGCCGGTAGTACGAATTCAGATAGGTCACGTCGCTGCCCGTGATGGCCACTGCCGTGGGCGCGTCGAGGGCCTGCACATATACTTGTGTGGGTCCCGGTTCGGTGGCGCCGTAAAATGCGATGCTCTTGCCATCCGGCGACCAGGCCGGAAAAGCCTGCACCGGCAAGGCCGTGGCGAACGGCGTAAGCCGATAGCGCGCGAGATCGATGGCGTGTTCGTCGTGCAGAAGCTGCGCCGTACACCACGCGACTGCGGCAGCCGCTATGGCCACCGCCGCCATCACTGCCCAGCGCCGCTTTCCGCGGCGCGGCGTCGCCACGGCTGGCTGGAGTCCGCTCTGCGAGGCAGTGAATTCGCCGTAGTGATCGCGAAGCTGCGCCAGTTCGCGTGCGAGGTCGCGCGTGGATTCGTAGCGGGCTTCGCGCTCCTTGGCCAAGCAGCGCTCTAGGACCCAGCGGAGTTGCGCCGGCAAAGCCCGCTCGATAGGTGGCGGATCGTCTTCCACGATCGCCGACATAGTCTGCACAGCGCTGGGCCGCTCGAACGCAGGCTTGCCGGCGAGCATCTCATACAACACCAGGCCGAGGCTGAACTGGTCGGAGCGGTGGTCCACTTCCTCCGCGCGGGCCTGCTCCGGGCTCATGTATGCGGCCGTGCCCACCACCGCGCCCAACGCTGTCCGTGCCAGAGTCACGGTGGCGTTATCCGTGGGAGCGGCCTTGGGATCCAGGCGGGCCACCCCGAAATCCAGAATCTTGGCCGTGCCTTCGGGAGTGACGATGACGTTCTCCGGCTTGAGGTCACGGTGCACGATACCGGCGGCGTGCGCGGCGGCCAGTCCCGCGGCGATCTGCGCTGCGATGTCGACCGCTTTGCGCGGCGCCACCGGTCCTTTGCCGAGGAGCGCGCGCAGCGATTCCCCCGGGACAAATTCGGCGACGATGTAGGGCGGGTGCTGATCCAGCCCGACGTCATAAATCGCCATGATGTTGGGGTGGTTCAGGGACGCGGCCAGCCGTGCCTCGCGCTCGAAGCGGCTCCGCCGGTCGGGATCTTGCGCCAGGGCTTCGGGCAGAAGCTTGAGCGCCACCTGGCGGCCCACGCGCGGGTCTAGCGCTTTATAGACCACTCCCATTCCGCCCGCGCCTAGCTGGCTAAGAATTTGGTACGGGCCGATGGTAGTTTCCGGCATGCAGATAACAGTATAAAAGAGAGGGAGCGTAGAGATGGTGGACAAACGAGAAGCGCGCAAGGATTTCAAATCGAAGATAACGCCCAAGGGTGTATTCGCCGTACGCTGTGCGGCTTCGGACGAAGCGTGGGTCAGCGCCTCCGATCACCTGGACACGGCGCGCAATGGATTGTGGTTTCAATTGCGCAGCGGGCTGCATCCCAACAAACGGCTGCAGGCCGCGTGGAACGCTCACCGGGAAGCGGCGCTCGAGTACCAGGTTCTCGAAAACTTTCGAGGAGGATGTATCGCCGCTGCTGCTGAAAGATTTGTCTCGCGCGAGGCAGAAAAACTGGGAGCGGGAGTTGGGGGCTGCGTGGGTGTGGTCCAGTTAGTGTTGGCAGGCGAAAGCGCCCGCCCCACATGCCTGCCAACTGCTTTCGCCTGTAAACCTCCCAGTCGCTGCTATCAGCGCTCCAGATAGTGCACCTCCGGCATCGCCCGCAGGCGTTCCGCCGCGCTCTCCGCGGTGAGATCGCGCTGCGGCAAGCCCAGCAGTTCGAAGCCCACCATGAATTTCCGAATGGTCGCCGAGCGCAGCAGCGGCGGAAAGAAGTGCGCGTGGAAATGCCACTCCGGATGTGCCGCGCCATCGCTGGGCCGTTGGTGTAAACCCATCGAGTAAGGGAACGGCGCTTCGAAGACATTGTCATAACGCGTCGTGATGCGTTTCAGAATATCGGCGAGATCGTGGCGCTCGCGTTCGTCAAGCTCGTCGATGCCGGCCAGGTGACGCCGGCTGATGACCATCGCCTCGAACGGCCACACCGCCCAAAATGGGACCAGCGCGGCGAACGACTCATTCTGGCAAACGAGGCGCTCGCCGGATTTCTGCTCGAGCGCCAGGTAATCGCACAGCAGGCACGATCCGCGACTGGCGCGCCAAGCCGTTTGCTCGCGCTGTTCGGCGGCGGATTCGCCAGGGATGCTGCTGCTGGCCCAGATCTGGCAATGCGGGTGCGGATTGCTGGCCCCCATCATCTCGCCGCGGTTCTCGAAGATTTGCACGTGGCGGATGTTCGGCAACCGCGCCAGTTCGGTGTTTTGCGCGATCCAGACATCCACCACCAGCGCCAGATCCGCCATGCTCATGCGCGCCACGGTAAGATCGTGACGCGGCGAAAAGCAGGCCACGCGGCAGACCCCAGGCACTCCTTCGGCAATGAGCAGACCGCCGCGGTCGACCTTGTCGGCGGGCGTCGCGGGCAGCAGCGCGGCGAAATCGTTGTCGAATACAAATGTGCTGGTGTAAGCCGGATTGCGCACGCCGCCCGCACGCGCGTTTCCGGGACAGAGATAGCAGTGTGGATCATACTCCGGCTGCGCCCCCCGCGCGGGCCGCTCGACCTGCCCCTGCCAGGGCCGCTGAGTGCGGTGCGGCGAGACCAGCACCCACGATCCATTCAGCGCGTTGAAGCGGCGGTGCGGGTGCTGTGTGAGGTCCAGCATTCCCCTCATGATACGATAGTGAATTGTCAGGTCTCGGGCTCCGTGCGACAGGCGGCCGCAAACCCCGCCAGGTCCGGAAGGAAGCAACGGTAGTGGTTTAACCTGTGTGCCGCGGATCACCCGGGGCCTGGCATTCGCCCACCCA
>Ga0187855_10003138_pt1 | contig 12220 bp, 10 predicted proteins | sample June2016WEW_8_10_2_FD_132969 | JGI IMG/M metagenome (GOLD analysis project Ga0187855, IMG submission 132969) | Peatland microbial communities from SPRUCE experiment site at the Marcell Experimental Forest, Minnesota, USA - June2016WEW_8_10 | ecosystem: Environmental > Terrestrial > Soil >...
CCAAAACCGATATCTGTTTCACGTTGCCTGGCTCGTGGTAGAGCACTGCGGCTTGGCAAGAAACTATCCTCCATCCGTGAGCCGCAACCCGGAGACAGAACTCATAGTCGACCAAGTCTATGAAGAGATCTTCCCGGTAAAAGCCCTCGTCTGCGAATACTTGGATCGGCGTTAGGCTGCCGGAGGTTTGGGCCACGAGATGCTTGCCCTGAGATCTGGGATGAGGACATGTCACGCCCGTCCGCCGATGGACGATTCTCGGGATCACCAGAAATATCCGCTCACTCTCTGCGTGCCTTCTGTACTCGGCCACCATCTCCGCAACAAAACTCTCAGAGGTAAAACTATCCTGGTCAAAAAAGAGGATGAACTCGCATTCGGTATGTTCTTTCGCCCATGCAATTGACTGGTTCAGTGCTGCGCCAATGCCGTAGTTGTCCGGGTTTTCGATCAGAGAAAAACCGTAATTTTCCACAAGGATTCGCAGTTCCTCGACCGCTGCAGCAGAAGAGTGATTGTCCACAACAACCAGGTGCCCAACCTGCGGACGCAGGATCTCAATCGCATGCTTCAATTCCGCGTGTGGGTGGTAGGTGACAATGGCTGCGCAAACTTCGGCGTTCATTTACCCTCGTGTATCAAGGGTTGTTGGCGGCAATTCGGCTCGCTCTGAAATAACATCCTAACCAATAAAAACAGAAGCAGCGCATTTAACACAGCAAGGGAACCATCGCTTGCCAAAGTGGCCCAAGCCGCGCCAACCCAGCCAAGGCGCGGAATCCAAGCCCAATTCAGTCCAAAGTTGAGCAATGCAACGGTGCATTGTGCGGAAGTACGCCAGTTTTGATGCCCAGCGCCGGTGAGAGCGCTACCACACGTCTGGTGGATGCCGCGGATCAGCGGCAGCACGCAGAGGAACTTGAGGACTTGAATCGCCCCAGAAAAATCGCGCCCTGCAATCCTCGGCAGCAAGAACGAAAGTGTTTGTATTCCGAGAGCTATTGCGACGCCAAGCAACGTGGATACAGCAAGCGACTTGAATGTAAGGCGCAGCATGGGTCGAACACCGGACCCGCTCTGAACAAAGTGACGCTGCATCACAGCAGCGTTCAATGCGACGATCGGACTGGTTGCAAAGTCGATTATCCGATAAGCAAGGGTATAAAACCCATTCTCGACGTTCATCCCATAGTGGGATAGCATGATTTTGTCGAGGTCGTTATAGACCGCGTCCGTAGTGCCGGCGAATGAAAACCCAAAACCCTCCAATGCCCGCTGCCGGAGCAGTCGTAGGTCATAGCGCACTGGACCGATAGTCAGATGCACTTGATAAAGGACAACTACAGCGGCTACACCGGATCCCGCAAGCACGCCAAGCGACCATTGAAAAGCATCGGCATGCGTCATCATGAACTTCATCACGATGAGCACCAGGAGACGGCATAGGTTGGCCAAGAGACTCATCCAGGCGGAAGAGCGTGGGTTACCGAGTGCAAAGCTCAGCGTGCTTCCCAATGTGGTGATCTGCAAGAAAAGGCAGTTGGCTATCAGAAGCACGACGATCATGCTCAGATGGACCATCTTCCCATGCCAGAAGCTGATCATCCACACGCCAAGCACTGCCACCAGAGTAAAGCCCGAAGCGGTGATGAGGCTGTTACCCCAGTATTTTGCTGCCTCTGTCCGGTCGACTGCAAGATAGCGCATAAAGAGCATCGCAGCGCCAAGCGCACTGTACGGGGTCAATGTGCTAACCAGCGCAAAGGCACCTGCAAAAATGCCATACTCCGACACGCCAAGTAGGCGGGCAAGCAAGACATAATACACCGCTTGCAGAACAGACCCACTCACCCGCCCTATTAGCATCCAAGCAGCGTAGTGTTTTAGCGGCTTGTAAACAGGGGCGGTTGGGTTGGTCATTGGGCTGGAGAGTTATTGCCCGTATTTACAGAAAATGTGACGGAGGAGCAGCCAAAATGTCCGCAGGTCCCTGCCTGCACGGCTGAATTGCGAGGTGTTCCAACGGTACGATCCCAGTTCGCAAAGAAGATTCTTATCATGATTTGCATCGCCCTCTTTGCGAAATAGCCCTCCGCAGTAGATGGAGCTTGACGGTAGCTTCCGGATCGTCCTTCAGGCGCCGGAAGCCGGCCTGGAAGAGAGCTATGAAAATTCCGATAAAGAATCCCAAAGCGGTGGCTCCGATCACGATCAGGCTCCGCTTTGGGAACGAACGCTTGTCGGGAACAACCGCCGGATCGACCACCTGAACGATGGCGCCCTCCTTGGCTTCATCGAGCTTGGCGAGTTCGAACTGGCGGGCCAGAATATCGAAGATGGTCTCGGAATATTTCACGTCGCGCAATTTGCGCACGTACTCTACGCCGGCCTCGGTCATCTGACCCTTGGGGACGATGATTCCGTCCGAAACATCGCCGTTGCCGCCCAGTTTAGCCAACTGCGAGCGCAGACTGTCCAATTCCCGCTGGGCTTCGACGAGTTGAGCATTTTCGCCCGTGGCATAAGTCTGCATGCCCCGAATCTGCACTTCTTTAGCAGTGATTTGAGCGCGCAGAGTGGCGGCAGACTCAACCAGTGCCCTGGTCTGTGCATCGAGCGCGATCAAGCCCGTCTTTTGTTCCGTCTCCTTGAGCGACTCCTCTGCGCTGGCCAGGTTCTCATTGGCTTGCCTGAGCTGCTGCTCAAAGAACAATCTGCGTTGACCGGCTTCCGTAATGGCAAGATGTTGGGAGAGCTCGCGGAAGCGGTCGACGTAGCCGTTGGCAAGATCGGCGGCCCGCTGCGGGTTGTGGTCCTCAATCGAAATGTGAATCAAACCATCTTTTCCGCTTCCATCGACAGTTGCGCGGCGCTCAAATTTCTTGCGGGCATCGGAAAGATACTTCTTGTTGTATTCCCGCATCAGGCCGAAATGATCGATCATTGCGTCTTCCACGGTTCGGCTCTTGAACATCGCCACATACATGTCGTTGGGGTTCCTGAACAGACTGCTTCCGCCGGCGGCAGCGACCGCCGAGACCCCGGCGAACCCACCAAGTTGAGCAGCCAGTTGATTGCTCAATGTAGAGTTCTGCTGTGGCGGCAGCAATGTCACGGTCGCGGTGTACATTTTGGGCAGAAGCAACGAAACGATAGCTGCCAGGATCGCGAACACCGCGGTGATCCAGAAGATCTGGCGCTTGCGTTCGGCGAAAATGACCAGCAGATCGAGCAAAGAGAACTCTTCGTCCTTTTTAGGTGTTTGCTTCATCACCCCGGCCATCGGCGTAGACGCCGCGTGCTCTTTGAAGGCGGAAACCGGAGAATCCGTAGCCATGGTTGCCTGTCCGACGATCGAAATGCTGCGCGATCCCACCTGAATTCTACAGGAGGCATCAAGGCGCTCGGCTATTGGATTACGTTAAGAGCGGCCGCGCCCAGTGCGAGCTGCGAGAACATCTGCGACCAGTTCAAGATGCCGTAAAGCGCCGAAGGCTTGTAAATCTTTTCGGGAACCACGATCGTATCGCCGGGATAAATGTGTTGACTGTTGAACTCGCCTCCCCATGGCCCGTTGCTGGTATCGTGGCTCACGACCTCGCCGTCGGCGCGGATGATGAACTCACGCCGGCGGTCAGCATCCTTGGTGGCATTGCCGGCACGCCGCAAATATGCCCCGGCGCGCAGTTGATCCGAATACAAGAAGGAGTTCTGATCGTAGACCGCTCCGACCACATTGACAGTTGCCGGAACATGAGGAACGACAAAGCGGTCTCCGTCTTCCAACGCAAGATTGGGAAGGCTATCGACACCTGAGCTTGACGCCTGTAGCGACAGCACAATGCGCCCGGTTGCGCGGATTTGCCGCAGGCTGGCCAACAGGCTCTGTTCGCTGCTTTGCGCGACAGCACCGCCGGCGAGCCCCTGCGCCACCGGGGATGAAGCCAGGTTCACTACGTTGCGCTGGATTGCCAGAGAAAGGCTCTGCACATATTCGTCAATTCTGGCCTGCTGAACGGCCCGGGTCGAAACCCGCGTGAACTCGGAGGCATAAAGATAGGCGTTGGAAGTAAGGCCGCCTACGCGTTCGACCAGATGGCGCAATGTCTCCCCGGGCTGGACAGAATAGATCCCGGCATGAACAAACTCACCCTCCAGCCGGACCAGCTTGGTTTGCTCTGCGACGGGAATCGAAATGTCGGCCTGGGAAAAGATGGTGACGACGTCCCCTGGCTGCAGTGCGATGTCCTGGGTGGCGTCGTGTTGTAACACCAGCCGCCCCAGGTCGAATGGCAGCAGGTTCGTCTTCAAGGTGTCGGCGTCGATCCGCTCGATCACCGCGTAATCCCAGTCGATCTCGGGAGCCGTCAGCCGCACATCGTTTCGCTGCACGGCCAGTGGGGCTTGACTCGGATTCGCGACCTCCTGGCTGGCCAGCGGAGTGCTGCCGGCGCGTTGTTGTGCGCTAAGGACAGGAGATTGTCCCGGTCCAGACTGCCGTTGTTGCCCGCCTGGCAGGGCCGACTCTTCGTTGTACTGACCCTGCGGTCCGTACTGATCCGAGGTGGCGCCGGCCGGTCCAGGCTCGATTCCCGGTTGGTTCAGGCCGCTCAGCGTCTGCTGCTGTGGCGTCCTCGGAAGAACCATGGCGTGATTGTCCGCAGGTTGGCGCAGGCTAGTGAAGCCGTATACGGGCTCGAACTCTGGCGTCGGCAGCCCGAGCTGCGCACGTCGCCACCAGTAATTGCGCGTCAGAAGCGATTCCTTGTCGGGAATCAACTCGCTGACACGCATGTCCTCGTGCCATGCAAACCGGCCGGGGTTGGCAGTGTTGCCTCTGAGCGTAACTGTCTTTTGATACTTGGGTACGATCGAGTACACCCGAATCAGGTCTCCGTCGGCCAGAGAAGTAGCGAGCCCGGTCGCATCGTAGGCCACCTCCATGGCTTGCCGATCGCGATGCTCGTCGATGCGTTCAATTGAAATGCGCGCCTCAGCGGCTATAGCCGAAGCTCCTCCGGCGTCGGTCAACAGACCAGATAGAGTCTCTTGTGGCCGCAACTCATAGATGGCGGGATTGTGCACGCTCCCCAAGACTGCAACTTGCGGGCCCACCGGAGGTATAAAGATGACGTCGCCGCTCAGCAGCTTAGCGTCTTTCGTCTTGTCGCCTGCGATCAGAAGATCGTAGAGGTCGAATCGCGTGACGACTGCGCCGTCGCGTCGCAATTCGACCGCCCGCATGGAGCCTTCCAGCGAGGGTCCGCCGCTGGCGAAGATGGCGTCAGCCAAAGTGCTGAGCGAGCTCACTGTGTAAACCCCGGGCCGCCGCGCCTGCCCCGAGACGTAGATCTGGATGGCACGGATCTGCCCAACATCTACGTTGAGATCGAAGTTGTGATAGACGCGACCCACCGCCTGGCGCAGGTGCGGGTCCAGCTCGGAGAATGCGAGACCAGCCACGTGAATCTGGCCAATCTGTGGCAGGTAGATATCGCCTGAGCGATCCACGCGGACGTTGGATTGAAGGCTCACCTGACCCCAGATGCGGATGCGAAGTTCGTCGCCGGGCCCCACCACGTAATTGCCGGGCACTGGCGCCAGGTCAACCGGAGCAAAAGTCGACGGTATGCTGCGAAAGAGGTTGGCCCCGTATACGGGCAACACTACTCCGGTGGTCGAAGCCACGAATTTCTGAAGCTCAGTCAAGAACTCTGACGGAACCGGGGCTGGTTGTGTGGCCGCTCTACGAGATAGCTGCTCAATATCGGAATAGTTCGAGGGAAAGTTTCCGAGGTTGGTTGATGTTCCGTTTACCGAGGGTGGCGGCGACACAACGCCTAAGGGCTGAGATGCGAGTGGAACCGTCGATTGGGTGCCTGCCTGCCCCTGATTCAAGCATTCCAGCGTGCTTGCCAGCACGGGATCCGCACAATCCGTCGCGCTTGGGCTCTGCGCAACTGTCTTGGCGGCAGCACAGCTCAGGGCAGCGAAAGCCAGGTTCGCAAGGATTGAATGGCGGCTTCTGGGCCGGTGATACATAACAGTGCGTCTGCGGTCTCCGTTCGTGCGTCCGCCCTGTCGAAAATGCATGTCACGAGTCTAGCATGCACTGTAAAGCGTATTGGAATCTTGATCTTGACAAGAGTGAGGCGGGACATGACTTGGAAACAGCTGGCTCGGTCGGTTGGAGCCCGACCAAAGGTGTTGGGCAAACACCCTGCTGAGCGCTCCGAGCAAAAGGAATCCAGGGCTTGCCATCTCAAAATGGGGCACAGCGAGCCTGTTGCACAACTCGCGTTGGGGAGGCGACGCACGAAAAAATGGGTTAACTGATCTGATATACCCCTTATGACCATCGTCATCCGGTGCGGAAGTGCTCCGCTTCGAGGCTGTCGCTTCTGCGTGCGAGCCGCTGACCTTTTTGGGGGATGAGCGCAGCACAGTTGGCATTGTGATCTCAAGCACATGATCCGGACCGAGAAAACTGAATGTGTCATACTACATCTACAAGTTTTTGTTATATTGAACGCGATGTTACCCCGGCCCTGCGTGAATCCGTAAAGCGTTCCGAATCCCAGCTTCATTGCGGTGCGTGACGGAAATGATGTGAGCGATGTGTCAGTGAGAATCGGTGGCGCACAGAAGCCGAAGAAATTGATTCGTCGAGCGCAACTCTGATTTCAAGCTCGCATCTTAGTTTGGAGTGGTCCAATTCTTGCCGTGGAGTATTAGCTTGAGCACTGAGCCACTGAGTCACCGCATCTATCATCCTGCCGATTTGTCATTATTCTCGTTTCGTCCTGGCGATGAGGGGACCGCGCAGCTCGAGATCGATCAGCGTTCCGATGGGAGCGAGCGCATCGTTGTGCAAGGCGGGAAAACGGAATTCGCATCCCGGCTGCGCCGGTATCTGGCAGTGCGCGCCGAAGTGGAGTTGCATCCGGCGTGGAGCGAGTTGAGTTCGTGGTCGCGGTCGGGGGCCAAGCGGGTTTTCGACTGCGCGTGCGTGCTCTTGTCGCTGCCGGTGCTGGTTCCGCTGATTCTGGTGATTGCTGCGGCCGTACGCCTTACATCCCGAGGCCCAGTTTTCTTTTTGCAGCAACGAGTCGGCTGGCACGGGCGAACTTTTACGATTCTCAAGTTTCGCACCATGGTTCATGGATCCGACACGGCTCATCACCCCATCACCACCTGCAACAATCAGCGGTTTACACCGGTGGGACCGATCCTGCGCCGCTGGAAACTGGACGAGCTGCCTCAACTGGCCAATGTGTTGCTAGGGCAGATGAGTCTGGTTGGGCCGCGCCCCAAACTGCGGGAGCACGAGGTCTTCCATCTTCCGTGCCGACCCGGGGTCACTGGACTGGCCACGATTGTCTTCGCTCGCGAGGAGAGAATTCTGACCTGCGTCGCACGGGACCGTTTGGATGATTATTATCACTCCGTTGTGCTGCCGGCGAAGAGGCAGCTCGACGCCGCATATATGGCCCGCGCTACGTTTCTTTCCGATCTTCGTCTTCTGATGAACAGCATTTTCCGCCGCTGGGAGACTGAGGCCTTGGACGATTTCATTCTCGCCACGGCGTTCGGAATGGAGGAACAGCCGATTCCCGCCGACACGTTCGGTCCGGTGAGTGCCGGCGTGCGTTCTCCAATAGTGGCGGGCGTGCATCGTCAAGAAGAAGCCGAACAGATTGCGGCCCAGTGATTCGCTCCTTGCCGTAGGTCCCCGCGGGTCGATTTAGAACAGGCAACCGGGGCGGAATCCATCGAAGGCATTCAAGTGACCTTGCCGGCGCGAGGGACTCTTCAGGGTTTCCTTAATCGCCTGGAAACGTAGGCTATCCACAGCATCACCAGGGCGCCCGAGCAATCCAGCAACACATCCCAAGGCGACGAGGTCCGATTGGGCAGGAACCCTTGGTGCCACTCATCCCAGCTGGCCAGAACTGCTGTTCCAAGCAGTGCCAATGCAGCATCAGTGTGAAATGGCGATTCCGGCATCGTCATGCTCCACGCACGCAGCCAAGTCAATCCGATCGCGCCATATCCGAGAAAATGGCCGGATTTGCGAATGTAATGATGGATGCGATCCCAGCGCACGTTGCTCACCGGACCGAAGATCACCTGGAAGAGCCATCGCAAGGGGCCGGAGGTGCGGTCAGCGCCGAAATATTGGGTGGACTCAAGGGCGATGACCGCGATGCCTACCGCCACGGGCAGCCACGCACTGATCCAATACTTTAGATCGCGCTGATTACTCGACACGGTAGTTGGGCGCTTCGCGTGTGATGATCACGTCGTGTACGTGACTCTCGCGTAGCCCTGCCCCTGAGATGCGCACAAAGCGCGATTTTTCCTGCAGCTCCGGAATGGTGCCACAGCCCAGGTAGCCCATGCCGGAGCGCAATCCGCCGACCAGCTGAAAGACCATTGCCTCTAGCGGCCCGCGATAGGGCACGCGGCCCTCGATGCCTTCAGGAACAAACTTTGCCAGACGGTTCTCGTTGGCCCGCTCACGCTGCACCACGTCGGTCGGCCCGCTCTCAGCTGCAGCCAGATCGGCCGAGCCCTGGAAGTAGCGTTCGCCCGATCCCTGGCTCATCGCAGACAGCGACCCCATGCCACGATAGGTCTTGAAGCTGCGTCCCTGGTAGAGAATAGTCTCGCCCGGGCTCTCATCCACGCCGGCAAAGAGCGAGCCGATCATCACGGTGCTTGCCCCGGCTGCGATAGCCTTGGCAATTTCGCCGGAGTATTTGATACCCCCGTCGGCAATGACGGGAATGCCGCTTTTCTGCGCTGCGCGATAGGCCTCGGCAATCGCGGTAATCTGCGGCATCCCCGCGCCGGTGACCATGCGCGTGGTGCAAATGGAGCCGGGACCAATGCCCACTTTGACGGCGTCGGCGCCCGCGTCGATCAGCGCCATCGCCCCTTCGTAGGTCGCCACGTTTCCTGCGAGCAATGCAACATCAGGGAAACGCTTCTTGACTTCGCGAACCGCCTCGAGCACGCGCGAGGAGTGCCCATGCGCCGAGTCGATGGCCAGCACGTCGGCCCGCGTGCGCACCAGCTCCACTGCCCGCTCCATGAAGTCGCCCGTCGCACCGATGGCTCCGCCCACCCGCAACCGGCCCTTATTGTCTTTGCTGGCGTTGGGATACTTCAGCTTTTTCTGGATGTCCTTGACCGTGATCAAGCCCTTGAGCTCGTATTGGTCGTTGACCACGAGCAGCTTCTCCACGCGGTGCTTGTGCAAGATGAGCTCGGCCTCTTCCAGCGTGGTACCCACCGGGACGGTGATGAGGTCTTCCTTGGTCATCACGTCACCCACGGGAACTTCGGTCCGCGTCTCGAAGCGCAAATCGCGGTTGGTAAGAATGCCGACCAGGCGCTTGCCTTGCGTGACCGGGACGCCGGAGATGCGGTAGCGGCGCATGATTTCGAGCGCATCGCCGATGGTCTTTTCCGGGCCGATGGTGACCGGATCGACAATCATACCGCTCTCGGAGCGCTTCACCTTGTCGATTTCGCCGGCCTGATCGGCGATGGAAAGATTGCGGTGCACGATTCCGATGCCACCCTGCTGAGCCATGGCGATGGCCATGCGCGACTCGGTCACGGTGTCCATGGCGGAGGAGATCAGGGGTGTGTTCAGCGAAATCGTTTTGGTGAGTTGCGTCTGCGTGCTCACCTGCACTGGCACCACATCGCTGTAGGCAGGCACCAGCAGCACATCGTCGAACGTAAGAGCTTCAGGAAGATTTTCGGCCAGCATGATGGTATGAAGCGCCCGGCGGAGGCAGAATGCTTGTCTGGCGGACGGTTCCCACTATTGTAGCGGAGCGGCGCGGGAGGCCCGCGTTTCCAGGGGAAGGAATCGATCAGCGAATTGGATGAAGCGCTTGAGAACCGCCAATCACCGCATTGGTCACCACGTGGCGATCAAAGGTTGCCAGCTTTCCACCGTGGGCGCAAGCCAAAGCCAGAAGATAGCTGTCGGTGATCTGAGCTGCATCGAGCAGGCGTGTGGAAGCGACGCGCGCAGAGTCGAAGAGCGTCACATTGTCGGGCCAGAACTCGTGGCCGTCGAGAGCCAAAAACATAGACATGAGTTCGGCTACGGCGGCTGGGTTTCCGGGTGAGTTGGGATAGCGGGAGCTGCCGACGACACGCAGCACGCCGTTCTCGGTCAACGGACAAGTTGCCCAGGCGGTGTGCCCTTCGGCCGCGAACCAATCGTGCGCCCTGTCATGCAGAATGTGCGTGGGATCGATGAGGGCGATGAGGACGTTCACATCGAGCAAGAAACGAGTCACTGCAGCTCTTCCTCAAGCTGACGCACCAATTCCGAAGTTACACGCTGTGTACCAGGCCGAATGGGAAGAAGAGGCACGCCATTGCGCGTGGCGCACTGAGGTGAAGAGGGGCGAAGAGTCCGGCGAGCGAGGTCGCTAATCACTTCCCCAACGCTCCTGCGCTCAACGGCGGCGATCTCTTTGGCGGCGGACAGAACGTCATCGTCGATGGCGAGGGTGGTTCGCATAACCTCTCCGCTGAACATCAAACATCGATCATCATACATCAATGACCGCGGCGATTACGTTTTGGACGTTTTTCGCTGCGGTTTTGAGCGGCATTTGTTGATTCGAAAATGGTTAGTTCAAAAAAGCGCCAAAAAACGGAAGACTTTATTTATTTTCTTCGGTGGGAGGGTTTTTAGGCGGACGGCCAAGGCGTTTTGGCTGAGTGCCGGGCTCATGGCGGACGACAGCGACGGCGATCCTGGCGGAGTTGAGATGGTGTTCTGCATCGTTCTGCGGAAGGATCTGGGCCAAGTCGGCAAAGGCGATGCAGGTGATGAAGTCGCGAATGTCGTCGTATCCGGAAAGTGGCGGCACGGCGCGGAGATAGGCTAAGCGGTCGGCTTTTTCGGCGAAGTATTTGTCTTCGCCCTCGTCGAGGTTAGCGAGTTTTTTCTGGTAGGCGCGCTGGAAGGCACGCATGCAACGCGCGATGGCGGCATTTTCGGAGGGCGGTCGGGTGAATCCATGCCGGGTTGGTGAGAGCTTGATCGTCTTCCACGTGGAATGCTCCTTCATCTTCAAGGGTAACGATTTTGCGGAAATGATCTGCAAATCCCCGCGGGAAAAATTGGGGCAATGGAATGAGGGGGATGGGAGGGCTTGGGGGAAGGGAGGGGTTGACAGACGAGTGAGGTGAGCCCCTCAGGGGGGACAGTTTGGAAATTGACAGTTCGCCGTTGGTGCGATCCCACCCTTCGCCAGGAAGAAGGCGAAGGATGGGGCACCCTCGGTTGTGGGTGGGTCCGGATTTCAGAGATATGGGGTGCGCCACCCGCCTGAAACTCGTGTGCTCGCTGTGGCGCGCGGCCCTGTGAGGCTCCCTACTTCTTCAGCGGCTTCCTCGCGAAGTAATAGAGCGAATAGGCCAGGAGTGCAAAGGCGGCGACGGAGACCCAGTCGTTGTAGAGGAAGATGTGCGGCCAGCCGATGGGGTTGGGCTTGTCGAAGACAGTTTCGTAGCCGCGCAGGGCGACGCCGAGCAGGCCGACGAGGCCGCCGGCGGCGATGAGGCCCGACGCATAGAGCGATCCGGGTGATACGTCGGACTCGGTATCCACTCCGCCACCGGCACGCTTGACGGCGGCATCGACCAGGGAGCGAACCACGCCGCCGGCAAAAATGGCCAGCGTGGTTCCGATGGAAAGGTAGGCGCCGACAGCCAGCGAAAGAGAACGGATGCCGAGCAGCTCGATGGCGATGACCAGGAAGACGCCGAGCATGACGAGCCCCCAGGGCAGCTTGCGGGTCAGGATTCCGTTGATGACCGTGGCCATGAGCTGTGCCTGCGGGGCTGCGGCCTTTTCGCTGCCGATACCGGGAATCCAGCGCACCTCAATCTGGCCCGATGTGGGCGAGTAGAGATACTTACCGTTGGCGAGTTCTGTGGAACCGAGCGCGTTGAGGACGATGTACTCGCTCTTCTGGTGGATGGCCGTGGAATTGTCTGCAGCGGTAACCGGGAAATGATCGGCCAGCCCACGCGTGTCATTCTGTACGGCGACACCGGGGTGCGGAGCGTTGAGGTCCCACGGCTGCGGCGCAGCGCGGAAGGTCTGCAGGCTGGTGTTCATCAGCTGCAGAGTGAAACCGATGGCGATGGTTGAAACCGCAATGCCGATGAGGAAGGC
>Ga0187855_10003142_pt1 | contig 12216 bp, 14 predicted proteins | sample June2016WEW_8_10_2_FD_132969 | JGI IMG/M metagenome (GOLD analysis project Ga0187855, IMG submission 132969) | Peatland microbial communities from SPRUCE experiment site at the Marcell Experimental Forest, Minnesota, USA - June2016WEW_8_10 | ecosystem: Environmental > Terrestrial > Soil >...
CCGGCAGGGAGCCGACCAGGGTGCCGAGGGGGTAGGCGGCGACCAGCAGCCCGGCACCCGCCTTCGACAGCCCGTCCGCGCTGGCGTAGTGCGGCAGCAACGGCGTCAGGGCCGTGAAGAAGACCGTGTCCACCAGGACGAGGGCGCACACGAACGCGAGCAGGACCCGCAGCCGCGGGGTGAGCCGCACCTACGCGAAGCAGGACAAGGGCTGGCCGCTGTTGTACGCGACCATGTCGGTCAGGGCCGTGATCACGTCAACCCCGCCGGACGCACCGAGGTCCGCGCAGGCGCGGTGCAGGTTGCCGACGATGCGCTCGCGGTCCAGCCAGCCGTCGTACTCGCCCAGATCGGTCTGGCGGGCCGTCTCCAGCGGTGACAGGCCCGCGTCGATCCCCTTTTGCGCAGTGGCCAGGACGAATTCCAGGTAGCCGACCACCGTGCCGATCAGTTCGTGGTCGCACGGCGCGCCGTGCCCGGGCACGATGACCCGGGCCGGGATCTGCGCCACCACGTTGGTCAGCACGTCGATCGCGCCCTTGACCGAGCCCATCAGCAGGAACGGGGTGCCGCCGTTGAACAGCAGGTCACCGCAGAACAGGACCTCCTGCTCCGGGAGCCACACCAGGCTGTCGTTGCCTGTGTGCGCCGCCTGACCGACGTAGCTCACCTCGAGCGGGCGGTCGCCCGACCATAGCCGCACCCGGTCGGCGAACGTGAGGGTGGGCGGCGCGAGCGTCACCTCACCCCAGTCCACCGGTTCCCAGATGCCGGTGTTACCGGGCGGGCCGAACGCGATCATCTCGTCCCGGCATTTTTCCTGGGCGATGATCGTGGCCGGGCCGAACAGCGAGTTGCCGTAGGTGTGGTCGCCGTGGTGGTGCGTGTTGATCAGCATGCTGACCGGGGCCTTGCTCACGGTGGCGATCCGGTCGAGATAGGCACGGGTGCGGCGCTCGGTCGAGCAGGCGTCGACGCTGATCACCGACGCGGGGCCGACGACGAAGCCGGTGTTGTTGATGTACCACGATCCGTCGGGCTGGACGTAGGCGAAGACGCCGTCCGCTACCTCGATCAGCTCCGGCGGTCCCAGATTCGGGTGTTCATGACGGCTCGCGCTCATAGCCGAAGCTTTTCAGACCGGCGCCGGCACCCAGAGCCCGGTCTCCGGCGGCGTGCGATGCCACAGCGCGAACAGGTCCTCGCCGGGACCGGCCGTGCGAGATACAGCGTTTCTTCGACGACGACGGGTTGCCCGCGGCAGTCAGATAGCTGTGCCAGCCAATCTGTGACGGTCTGTGTCGAGGCAATGCAAAACCTGGGTGCGCTAGCAGGCGCGCGGCTCCCCGGGGCGATCAAGAAGTCCGATTCGTTCGGGATCGGCGTCCTGAGCGCACAACGCGGCTTTGCCCGTGGGCGCGCCAGAACAACGTCTGTGGACGTTCTTCGCGAAACCGAAGCAGTTATCCCAGCGCCGGGCTCGCCTGACTAGGATCGGGCAGGCGTGTCTCCCACCACGAAGCACAGGCTCGTCAGCGCTTCTCCCGCCGGTGCTGCTCCGGCGCGTATCTCGCCACGCGGGTTCTCCTGCGCATACATTCGGCGCGTGCGCGAGATTCCGCTCGACCAGGCTCCCAGCGAGATCGCGGCCGCCGCGCGTGCGGCGGCTCGTGGCCAGATCGTCTACCTGACCGAGGACGGGGAGCGCCTGGCGGCGATCGTCCCGCCCGAGTTCGCCGCCGAGATGGAAGACCTCTCCCCGGACGAAGTGCTCGAACTGCTGGACGACCTCAGCGGCGCCCCGACCGTCGGCGAGTCGAGCAGCAATACCGGCGCCGACATGGATCCGATGACTGACTCCTGACCAGGACTGCCCGCGCAGGTGGGGAGGCGTGCCTGCTCAGTCATCCGCGAGCGAGGGCCAGCGCGCGGCCGCCCAGTCCCCAGTTTCACCGCTTCCAGGGCAAGCGATATGAGCCCGTCCCTCCAGCACGTCCCGTTTACCGCCCGCGTCCGATTCCCCGAACAGCGGGATCATCCAGGCAAACGGTCGCTACCCCGCCTGGACGCGAGCCGTCGCGACGGGCCAGGGCGAGCCGCCTCTCCGGGATCCCCGGCGCGATCGTCGTCCTGGCCGACGCCCATCGCGGCTTCGCCGAAACGGAACCCCGGCCTCACGAGGCCGGCCGCAGGCAGAGGCCACGCTTGGCTTGCTCGAGGTTCAGCCCGCCGGAAGCCGGTAGGACAGGACGTAGGCATCAGACGCCATGACGGTGTCACAGATTTCCACGGCTCGGTCCCCGGTGTCATAGGCGGTCCGGACAAGATGGAATACGGGAACCCCGGGCGAAAGCAGCAGCGCCCTTGTCTCGTCGGGAGCAGGCATGCGGGCCCGGACCTCCTCTTCGAAGTGATCGAGCCGGTGCCCGAGTTCCTCGAGACGGGCATAGATCCCGCCCGGCCCGGGATTAAGGTCGGCAATCGGTGTCCCGCGAGCGATATCGATGGGGATATATGAGGTGGCCGTCTCCACCGGGTGTCCGTCGAGCAAGTAGCGGCGGTGTCGGGCTAGGACCTTGCCGTTGATGCCCAGCCTGGCGGCGACATCGGAAGGAGGCTGCTCCACGCGGACAACGATGCTGTCCACCGCGGGAGCGCTTCCGGCCTGTTCGGCCTCGGCAATGAACGCGGCTTTGCCCTGCTCGCGAAGACGGCGGGCGAAGCGGTCAGAGGCGAGCCGCCTGACTGGCGGGCGGGGACGGACAAACACGCCGCGGCCGTGTTCAGCAACGACCAGGCCCTCACCCTGCAGGACCTGGATCGCGTGGCGGACAGTCATCCGGGCGACACCGTAGTGCTCGATGAGCTGTGCCTCAGAAGGAAGCTGCTCGCCTTCGCCCAGTTGTCCGCGCTCAATGCCATCGCGAAGCTGGTCAGCGATCTGCCTGAAGACCGCCCGGTCGCTGGTGGGATTCAGGTGACCCAGCCGAACGCTTAGATCACCGCACATAATCGCTACTCCTCGACTCGTCTATACGTGTACTGTACGGGCTAGCGCACACCGCAGGAGGTAACCGCGCCGATGACTGAGCAACCGCGCCATTCGGTGAGCGTCGCCGGAGTTGTCGTTGACCAGGCTGGACGTGCCCTGCTGGTCCGGCGTCGCGACAACGGCCACTGGGAACCGCCCGGCGGGATCCTCGAACTGAACGAGGACATAGAGGATGGCTTGCGGCGCGAGGTTCGCGAGGAGACCGGACTCGCTGTCGAGCCCACTGCGCTGACCGGCGTCTACAAGAACGTGGTCCGGGGGATTGTCGCGCTCGTCTTCCGCTGCCGAGCAACGGGCGGGGACCTTTCTGTAAGCAGCGAGACAGCCGAATTCCGCTGGGCTGAGGCCGCCGAGGTCACTAGCCTTGCGGACCCGGCGTATGCCGTCCGCGTCCTCGATGCCCTCGAGCACGCGGCCCCGCCCGCGATTCGCACACACGACGGTGTGCAACTCGTCTAGCCCCATGGAGTGAAATCGCCGTTTCTCTCAGAGAATAACACCTCTAGTCGAGTAGGCGAGCTGAGCAACCAGCACGAGAGGACACGCAGATGGCAGCCTTGGGCAACCTTCGGGCCCGTTCAGGCACACGATTGTTTCCCGGACGGGCAGAGGCCGTCAGTGCCGTTCGTTTTTATCTGGCGGAACTTCTCAACGGATGCCCAGTCGCTGACGAAGTCATTCTTTGCGCCTCCGAGCTGGCTGCCAACGCGGTGATTCACAGCGATTCCGGTCAGCCCGAAGGACAGTTCGCCGTACGTGCCGAGGTATGCCCAGGGCAGTACGTGCGAGTCGAGGTGGGCGATCAGGGTGGCTCGTGGAGTGAGTTCACCCACGACGACCGTCCGCATGGTCTCGACCTCGTGCGCCTACTTGCCGGAGAGGGCAACTGGGGGATAACCGGTTCGTCGTCCGGCCGCGTGGCCTGGGCGCGGCTCAGCTGGGCCGCTTCCGTCCGATGAGCGCTGCCCAGACGCGGTACAGCGGGCTGGCTGTGTGATTAAGACCGTGGCAGGACAGCTCCTGCAGCAGGGCGGGCACGTCCGCGGCCGTTTCCGCTGTGCCGAAGATGTAGAAGTCCGGGCGGACCATGACCGCCTCGCGGCCGTCGGCCGCCTCCCCCGGTCCGGCGGCCGCCATCAGCTCCCTCCGTGCACGCCGGTCATCAGGCCGGCCAGGTCCTCGGGCGCGAGGAACGACGGCGGGGGCGGCGGCCCCCAGTTGTAGAGGCCGCGCATGCCTTCCCAGGTCCGCGGCGTCCACAGGGCGTCGTCGACGATGCAGTCCAGGTCGGAGTAGTACTCCGAGAAGTTCCCGGCCGGATCCCGCAGGTAGTAGAAGAAGTTGGACCCGACGTGGTGGCGGCCCAGCCCCCACACGTGCCGGGCGGGGTCCTTCTCAAGCATCATCGTCGCCCCGCGGCCCACCTCATCGATGTCGTTGACCTGCCACGACGTGTGATGCAGGAAGGCCAGCGGCGCCTGCTGGACGAGCACGTTGTGGTGGTCGGTGGAGCAGCGCATGAACGCGGCCAGCCCCGGTACGGTGTCGCTGATCTTGAAACCGAGGCCCTCGGTGAACAGCTTCTGCGATGCCTCCTGGTCGGTCGAGCCCAGCACCACGTGTCCCAGCTTGCGCGGCTGGACCCGGTTCTCGCGCAGTACGCCCGGCGCGCGGGTGTCCGGCCGGGCAATGTGGCCGGGTGTGTTGTACGGCGGGGACGGGGTGTCCTCCTGCTTGATCCGGTCGGCGATCTCCACCACGACTGTCACCTCGGTGCCCGGGTCGTAGGTGCGGACCCCGTTACCGGTCCGTTCCACGGTTACCCCGAGCCCGGCCAGCGAGCCGGCCACCCGCTCGATGTCGTCCGGGTCGTCCGCGCCGACCCGCAGCTCTACCAGCCGGCGCCGGGGCGTGGCCACCAGCCGCAGCTGCTCGCCGCCATCGCCGGTGCTGAAGTTGCGCTCGCCAGCGGCCGCGCCGGGGCCGCCCGCGCCGGCGGCCGGCGACTCGGCCCCGTTCTCGGTCAGCCCGAACTCGCCGTAGTAACCAGCCGTTTCCTCGACGTTGGGGACCCCGATCGTGATCCGGGTCAGCCGGTGCAGAGCCATGTCAGTCGCCGCCTTCTGAGTCCTCGTAAGGCGGGCCCGCCACGAACTCGTTGCGCAGTTCGCCGATGCCTTCGATGTGGCTGGTCAGCACCGCGCCTGGCGGGATGAACCGCTTCGGGTCACGGGCGTTGCCGACCCCCGACGGGGTGCCGGTGAAGATGATGTCGCCGGGCAGCAGCGGGCAGACGGCCGACAGCTGGGAGACCAGCTCCGGCACGTTGAACATCAGGTCACGGGTCCGCCCGAGCTGCAGCACCTCGTCGCCCAGCCGGCAGCCGAGCTCCAGGTCGTCCGGGTTGCCGAGTTCGTCCACCGTGACCAGCGCCGGCCCGAGGGGGGCGAAGCCGGGGTAGGACTTGCCCAGCGAGAACTGCGGCACCGGCCCGGCCAGCTGGACGACCCGCTCAGAAAGGTCCTGCCCCACGGTGAACCCGGCCACGTGGCCATAGGCGGCCTCCTCGCTCACGCGGTGCGCCGGCCGGCCGATCACGACCACGAGCTCGACCTCCCAGTCGACGTACCGGCTGGGCAACTCGACGGTGGCGTTCGGCCCGGTAATGCTGCTCTGGAACTTGGTGAACACGGTCGGCGAATCGGGGCGCCCCATCTTCGACTCGCTGACGTGGTCGGCATAATTGAGCCCGATGGCGAAAACCTGCCGTGGAAGGGGCGTCGGCGCGCCGAGCTCAGCCGGGTCGACCGCGAAGTCCCCGCGGTCCCCGCGGGCCGCCGCCCACTCCCGGAACTCGTCCCACCGGGAAAAGATTGCCTGCGGGTCGCTGGAGAACCGGCCGTCGCTGGCCTTCTCGACGTCCAGGCCGGCGCCCGAGGCATCCAGCAGCACGAGCCGCTGGCCGACGTTGACGATACGCACATGAACTCCATTCGCCGGGGTACGTTGAGCGTTCTCATCGTGGTCAGTCCGAAAGTCGATTGTCAATAGATAATCGATTTCCGGGTCAGTGATATTATCCTGCCCATGGCCAAGCGAACAGGCGGTGAGAGTCTCGCCGTCGACGTGTATGACCAGCTGCGGGCCGATATCTTCGACCGCCGCTTCTCTCCCGGGGAGCGCCTCAAGCCCAGCGAGCTCGGTGAGCGCTTCGGCGTCAGCATCAGCGTGATGCGCGAGGCCCTGGGCCTGCTCGCCGCGCAGAACCTGGTGCGCATCGAGCGTAACCGCGGCTTCCACGTGACCACGCTGTCGCCCGATGCCCTCGCGGACCTGACGCTGGCCCGCAAGATCAACGAAGGCGCGGCGCTGCGGATGTCGGTCGAGCGTGGCGGCGTCAGCTGGGAGTCCGAGGTCCTCGCGGCCCACCACCGGATGGCCAGCGAGCCGATCTACGGCCCGGACGACCCGCATCGGCGGAACAACAACTGGGCCGTCGCGCACGTCGCGTTCCACGACAAGCTGATCGACGCCTGCGGCAGCCCGGTGCTGCTGGACATCTGCCGCCGGCTGTCCGACGCCGCCGAGCTGTACCGGGCCTGGTCCGGTGCCTGGGCCGACGGCCGCCAGCCGGTCAAGCGGGACATCGCCACCGAGCACCGGGAGCTGATGGAGGCCGCGCTGGCGCACGACGCCGACCGTGCCGTGCTGCTGTTCGAGGCGCACGTCGGCCGCACCGCGGCTATCCTGCTGGACCTCGACGGCCGGGGCCGCACGATGATGGACGAGGTGGGGGCATCCAGCCGCTCCGCCTATCCCGCCTATCCCGCCGCTCCGCCCGCGTCCGCGCCCAGTTCGCCGCCCGGCGGCAGCAGCCGATGCTCCACGTAGAACTCCAGCAGCAGGGCGGTCTTGTTGATGTGGTCGGTGAGCTGAGCGACGGCCCGTTCCGCGTCGCGATCGAGCGCCGCTTCCATCAGCCCGCGGTGCTCGGCGGGCACGTCGCGGGGGGCCTGGTCGGTGGAGAACGAGCCGGACCAGCGCCGGTACAGCTCGGCGGTCTCCCTCATGCTGGCCGCCAGGTCGCGGAGCCGGGGGCTGGGGCACGCGCTGAGCAGCGCGCTGTGGTACTCCGCATGCGCGCGGGCCCAGTCCTCGGTGACCGTCTCGCCCGCCTCGCCGGTCAGGAACTGGGTGCGCGACAGCCGGTGATGGCTGGCCACGACCCGGGCCTCGTACTCCACGTCGGCGTGCTCGATCGCCTCCCGCAGCCCCTCACCCTCGATCAGGATCCGCAGCTTGGAGATGTCCCGCACGTCATCGATGTCCAGGCCAACCACCGAGAACCCGAGCTGTGGCTCGGCCACCACCAGGTCCTGCTCGGTCAGCCGGGTGAGCGCCTCCCGTACCACGGACAGGCTCACCTTGTACTGGGTGGCGATGACCCGGGGGCTCAGCTTCGCCCCGGGTGCATAACGGCCGGCCAGGATGTCCGCGCGAATATCGGCGTACACCGCCCCGCTCAGCGTCCGGGGGGCCGCGGGGTCACGCATCAGATCTCCTCCGGCTTTTGGCAAACCGTACCACGCTGGACGATCCTGGCTCCAAACAACGAGTATTCATATTGAAATCGATTTTTGCCAAAAGAATCCTTGACATCCCCACCAGGCCATATCCACACTCATCTGAGCACCACACACTCACCGATTGGGGCAGCGTGCGATTCGTCAAGGCAGACACGGAGCAGGGACCTCGGCTGGGCGTCGTCCGGCCGGACGGCGTGGCCGAACTGGCCCGCACCGAATCCCGGCTCGAGCCGTACTTCGGTGACGACGGGGAGGCTCTGCGCCGGCTGGCCGACGCGATCCACGCCGACCCGGCCGGCGAGTCCAGCCTGGACGCGCTCACCCTGCTGAAGCCCGTCGACCCGGTCTCCATGCGTGACTTCATGGTCTTCGAGGAGCACGTCCTGCCCAGCTGGCGCAAGTCCGGGATGAGCCGCGGCCCGGACGTCTGGTACGAGCAGCCCATCGGCTACTTCAGCAACGCGGCGACGATCCGCGGCCCGCGGGACCCGATCGAGATCCCGGGCGGCTCGGAGCGGCTCGACTTCGAGCTGGAGGTGGGTGCGGTCATCGGCCGCGAAGCGGTTTCGGTCCCCCCGGACGGGGCCGCCGACCGGATCGCGGGCTTCTGCATCCTGTGCGACTGGTCCGCCCGTGACCTTCAGTTCCGCGAGATGGACGGCCGGCTCGGCCCGTTTAAGGGCAAGGATTTCGGCTCCTCGCTGGGCCCGATCTTCATCACCCCGGACGAGCTGGCCTCGCGCCGCAGTGGCAACGGCTACGACCTGCTGATGACCTCCAGCGTGAACGGCCGCCAGTACGGCAGCGACCGCTGGTCCTCGGCGTACTGGTCGTTTGAGGACCTGATCTCCTACGCCTCCTGGAACTCCCGGCTGGAGGCGGGCTCGATCATCGGCAGCGGTACCTGCCAGGGCGGCTGCATCCTGGAGCTGTCCAACCGGCACTCCCCGGAGGAGTACCCGTGGCTCGCCGCCAGTGACCAGGTGACTCTGAGCATCGAGCTGATGGGCGACATCCGGGCCACGGTGCGGGCCCCGGCCCGTGGCCCCTGGCCGGGCCGTAAGCAGATCGCCCCGGACGGTGCGCAGAAGACCCCCGCCTAGCCCAGAGATGACCAGGGGGAGATGGGGGGCGCCATCCCGGCGCGGTGCTTACGAGATCCATCCCGGCGTGGTGCTTACGAGATGCTGCGTACCGCCGCGGCGATCGGAGTGTCGCCACTGACCAGTTCCAGCGTCTGGTGCCGGGTGCCAGGCTCGTCGAGCAGGGCGGTGATGACCGCGGCAACGTCCGCGCGGGGGATCGTGCCCCGGGGGACCGGCGGGGCCGCGAGCCGGACTCTTCCGGTGGGGGCGGCGTCGGTGAGGCCGCCCGGGCGCACGATGGTCCAGTCCAGGTCCCGGACCGCGAGATCGTCCTCGGCGGCGGTCTTGGCCGTGATGTAAGCCGCCCAGACCTCGTCCCGGCGGGATTCCGGCGGCTGGCCGGCTCCCATGGAGGAGACCTGCACGAACCTGCGTACGCCGGCCCGTGCTGCGGCCTCGGCCAGCAGCACGGAGGCGCCCCGGTCGACGGTGTCCTTGCGGGCGGCGCCGCTGCCCGGACCAGCGCCCGCCGCGAAGACCACCGCGTCGGCCCCGGACAGCAGCACGGCGACCTCATCGGCCGACGCTGTCTCCAGATCGCAGACGGCCGCTTCAGCGCCGGCCTTCTGCAGGTCGCCGACCTGGGCCGGGTTCCTGATCAGCCCCACGGCCTGGTCGCCGCGCTCGGCGAGGAGGCGGTCCAGCAGGAGCGCGATCTTCCCATGTCCGCCCGCGATCACAACTCGCATGGGGCCAGCCTACTGATGCGAGAGTGCCGGAAGAAGCCACGCCGTCGTCGCTCAGCTCGCCGCCCACCCGTCAGCTTCCTGACCGGCATCGCCGGACGAGAGAGCAGGTCTCAGGCTTCGCGTTCGATGGGGCAGCTCATGCACCTTGGGCCGCCCCGGCCCCGGCCGAGTTCCCCGCCCGGTACCTGGATTACCGTAATGCCGTTGTCCTGCAGGTAGGTGTTGGTGGTGACGTTCCGCTCGTAGGCCACGACCACTCCTGGCTCGATGGCCAGCACGTTGCAGCCGTCGTCCCATTGCTCCCGCAGGGCGGAGCGGACATCCTGCACGGCGGTCAGCGGGGTGATGGCCGGCAGGCCGAGCGCGGCGGCTATCGCCCGGTGCATGTCGCCCGGCGGGTGATCGGTGACCTTGAGCTCGCTGGTCGTCGCGCCCGGCTCAACCGTGTAGGACGGCAGCATGCCCATCCCCGCGTACTTGATGAACACTCCGTAGTCCGCCATCGTCAGCATGGTGTCGAGGTGCATGAACGCGCGGGTCTTCGGCATGTCGATGGCCACCAGGCAGCGGGCCGCTCCGGCCGCGAACAGCCGCTGGGCGAGTACCTCGACCGCCTGCGGCGTGGTTCGCTCGCTCATCCCGACCAGCACCGCCCCGTTGCCGATGACCAGGACGTCGCCGCCCTCGATGGTGGCTGGCCCGGCCTCGGCCCCGTGGTACCAGACGTCGAAGTCCGCCGGCGCGAACATCGGATGCCAGCGATAGATGGCTTCCGCGGCCAGCGTCTCCGGGATCCGGGCCGGCCGGCGCATCTCGTTGATGGAGACCCCACCGTAGATCCAGCAGGACGTGTCCCGCTGGTAGAGCAGGTTCGGCAGCGGCACCAGGACAAAGCCGTCAGGGTCGAGGGAGTGAAAGGCGATGCTCTTCGGCTCCGGGCCGAATTCGGTGATCTCGCGCTTGGTGATCCCGCCAGCCAGGAATCTGGCCAGGCTGACCGCCTCCAGGCCGCTCATCGCGGCGCGCAGGGTGCTGGCGGCGAGCGGCCCGTGCCGGCGCGGATCGAACACGCGGTCCAGGATGTATTCGCGCGCCTCCGGGATCTCCAGGGTCTGGGTCAGCAGATCACCGTAGTAGTGGACCACGACGTCATGCGAGCGCAGCGTATCGGCGAACGCGTCGTGCTCGGCCTGCGCTCTGGCCACCCAGAGCACATCGTCGAAGAGCAGGTCGGCGGCGTTCTCGGGCGTCAGCCGCTTGAGCTCAAGGTCAGGACGGTGCAGTATCACCTGCCGCAGGCGGCCGACCTCGGAATCCACGTGAAACATGACACCCCCGTGCTGGAAGAATCCTGCCCGTCAGTTATCTCATGGCAGGCTTCCGCGGCCTCGCGAGGGCGGGTCTTCCGCCGTTTCCTGGATAGATTCCGCTGCCGCTGACCCGGCTCGCCGCCGGCGCCGCGGCTGCGTCGCCCTAGTGGGCCGCCTCCAGCAGGTGGTACAGCAGCAGGAGCTGCGATGGACAGCGGCTCACTGCGCCGGTCGGCGTCGTCCAGGACGCCGAGTCGCCCGGGCAGCTCGGCGTCTTCGCTGAGGCTGGCCCAGATCGCCTTCTCCAGCACCTGGCTATCCTCCCGGGGCGCGTACCCGTGGATGTGCAGGGCGTCCACCGGCCGCCCGTTCTCGTCGCGGGTCAGCTTGAGGTGCATCGGGCCGCCGGATTCGGCCAGCAGCTCGCTCAGGTTGGGGTGCCGGATCGTCGGCCGGAGCAGCAGTTCGGCCGACAGCGGCGTCCCCGGCGGATCCTGCCGGTTCGCGACCGGGCCGAACCGGACCACGATGTCGGCGTGCTGGCGCTGCGGGCGGATGAACGCCTCCGATTCGGGTTCCCGCCGCTCCAGCTCGGCCAGCACCTGTTCCGGGGTGTAGCCGCGCTGGCCGGTGTCGCGCTTGATCTTCCACGCCCGCCTGATGTCCTCCGGCGGGTTGAGGTAGACGGTCACGTCGAAGCACGCGCATTCCAGCTTGGTGTGCAGCGGCAGCAGCCCCTCGACCACGACGAATTCCTTGGGGGTGATCAGCTCCGGCCGGCCGAGCTTCCCGGTCTGGTGGTCATAGACGGGCTTGAGGATCGGGTGCCCGGTGGCCAGCAACTGCAGATGCTGCTCGGTGATGCCCACGTAGTTGCAGTCCGGGTGCAGCGCGGTGAAGGGCAGGCCCTTGCGCTCCGCCCGGTCATAGCGGTGGTAATCATCCACGCAGACGGCGGTCATCCGCTCCGGGCCCAGGGCGTTCACCAGCCCGCGGGTCAGGGTGGTCTTGCCGGCGGCGCTGTCACCGGCGATCGCGATCATCACGGGCCGCTGCCCGGGAGTTTGCTCGGGCTTGGTGCGATGCATCCGGAGGAGCTTGTGGGGCATGTTCTTTCCTTCACAAGGTGCCGCATGCCGCACGCCGCGTTGCATGCCGGGTATCGCACCGTAAGTCTTTTTCCCTGCGCGGTGCTTCCCCCGTGCGGGGGAGGGACAGGGTATTTGTGTCTGTTTCTTTCAGCGAAGGCTGAGTGGCTGCGAGTACCGGCGCTGGGCCGCGCACGGTCTTCCGCCGCCGCTCCGGCCCGGCTTATGGTTCGCTCATGGACACCCGTCCGCTGCGGGTCGTGCTCATCGACGATCACGAGATGGTTCTCCAGGGACTGAAGGCCATGCTGGCCAGGTTCCTGGGGCGCGTCCGCGTGGTCGGTGA
>Ga0187855_10003147_pt1 | contig 12211 bp, 8 predicted proteins | sample June2016WEW_8_10_2_FD_132969 | JGI IMG/M metagenome (GOLD analysis project Ga0187855, IMG submission 132969) | Peatland microbial communities from SPRUCE experiment site at the Marcell Experimental Forest, Minnesota, USA - June2016WEW_8_10 | ecosystem: Environmental > Terrestrial > Soil >...
ACCAGCGCATTCTTGATTCCGAGATAGCGCGGCACGGAATGCAAGCCATGGCTGCGGTCGTAGTCATGATCCTGACAAGCGTAGATCACGTCGAATCCGCCAACCCAAAACGTGACTGCGGCAGTAAGCAGCAGAATTCGCGGATCGAGCGACCCGCGCACCGCAATCCACGCCGCCGCCGGAGCAATCCCCAGCGCGAATCCAAGAAACAGATGCGACCAGCGCGTGAATCGTTTGGTGTACGAATAGAAAAGAATCACCGTCAGTGCCACCGGCGAAAGCATCAGAGTCAAGCGGTTCAACTGTGAAGCGGCGAAAATAAAAATTCCGCAAGAGACCAGAACGAATGCAGTTACAAACGCTGGCGTCAGTTGTCCAACCGGCAAAGCGCGAGTCGCAGTGCGCGGATTAGCCGCGTCAATCGAGGCATCGGCCAGCCGATTGAACGCCATTGCCGCCGAGCGCGCCGAAACCATGGCCACAACGATCCAAGCCAGTTGCCGCCAAGCGGGCAAGCCTCCAGCGGCGAGCATGGCTCCGCAGAGCGCAAACGGAAGCGCAAAGATCGAGTGCTCCCACTTGATCATCTCCAGCGTGATCTTGAGATTTCGGAAAAGGCCCACGAGTTAATTGTAAAGCAGCAAGCGAACCCTAACCCGACGCTAGTACGGCCCGATGATCCCGCCAATAGCGCGTGCAGCACGCGGCGCTGGCCGCACTTTTTTCTCCTGCGCCTCGATCATGTCGAGATACTTGTACGCCGAACCGGTATTAAATAGCACGACTTTGTCTTCCGCGCCGAAGAACCCGCTGGCGCGCAACTTCCGATAAGCAACCAGCGATGCCGCTCCTTCAGGAGCAGCGAACACGCCCTCCACGCTGGCCCAATGTCGAGTGGCCGCAAGAATTTCTTCGTCCGTCGCCGCGACCGCAGTTCCGCCACTCTTCTTCAGAATGTCGAGAATCAGATAATCGCCATACGCCTTCGGCACCCGCAGTCCAGCGGCAAAAGTCGCGGCGTCTGGCCACATCTCAGAAGAACTCTTGCTAGCTTCCCATGCCTTCACAATCGGCGCGCAGCCAGCCGCCTGCACAGTAATCATCTTCGGGCGCTCACGCCCGATCCAGCCCAACTCCTCCATCTCATCAAATGCCTTCCACATTCCGATCATGCCCACGCCTCCGCCGGTCGGATAGACGATGCCTTGCGGAAGGCTCCAGCCGAGTTGTTCGGCAACCTCGTAACCCATCGTCTTCTTGCCCTCGACGCGGAACGGCTCCTTGAGCGTCGAGACATCGAACCATCCGTCGTTATTTCCAGAGGATCTGTCTTTGTGAATGCGTTCGGCCACCATGCGGCCACAATCGCTGATCAATCCCTCAACCAGCGTAAGGTGCGCGCCGTAGTAATCACATTCCATGCGATTCGCCAGAGGCACATCTTTCGGCATGAAGATGTGCGCCTCAATCCCCGCCGCCGCCGCGTAAGCCGCCAGCGCGCCACCGGCGTTTCCGGCGGAAGGAGCAGCCAGCTTCTTCAGTCCATAATGTCTTGCCATGGTCACAGCAGCCGACATGCCGCGAGCTTTGAACGATCCGGTTGGATTCAAGCCTTCGTCTTTGATATAGACGCTCGGATATTCGCGGCTGGCGAGCATGGGCGTAAATCCCTCACCAAGCGTGACAGGCGAAGTGTCTGGGAGAACTTCGGCATAGCGCCACATGCTGGCCACGCGACCGGATAAATCCTCACGCCGCAGCTTCCCCTTTAGGCTGGCGAGATCGTAGCGGACGTACAGCACTCCGCCATCCTTTGGGCAGATATTCTGCGGCCGGTCGGCGGAGAGATGTTCTCCGCAGCGCGTGCATTCGAGGTAGGAGATTTGCATCGAGGAAAGGATAGCACCTGGGCTGTTAGCGACGACGTGGGTCCAGCCTTAGCGTGTGAGTTGAGCTCATCGCCCGCGTCAACTAAGCTAGAAATGCACCAACTTCATTGGACAGATGAATACCGTAGCCGACAATGCGGAAATCGCCGGTTGCTTCGCCGTAGTCGCGAACCGATTTTGTTCGGTGGTAGATTCTGCATCGAGCATAGAGAACTGACCTTCTCCTGCAGATTTACCGGATACTCCCGAAACTGATCGACGAAGCTATCAGCCTGCCCGATGTGAGACTAAGCGACGGCGACGATCCGGCCGAAGGTTTCACGCCAGCTGCGCGTGCTGAACTCGCGGAGGCCCAAGATTGGTACGAGGGCCGGCATCGCGGTCTTGGGAGTCAATTACTTGCATCGCTACGGGCGTCGTCGCTCTAACTCAGCGCGCAACTGTTCCCAGGTGACGGATTGGGTTCGATCCTGATCGAGACTGGACAGCCGCCGCGCCAGTTCGACTTGTTGTGCTTCCGGTAGCGGAACTTCAGCATCGTGCAAACTGTCCCAAAGCTGGCCGATCAGGGCAAGACGCTCCTCGGGGCTAAGCCGCGCGAGTTCGTCAGAATTGAGACTTCCCATACCTTTAAACTACCTCTTTCCGATGCGCCAAACAACCCCGAGGCGAACACGCGATCTCGCCGTCGCTGTACCCGGCCCGATCCCTTTCCACCCCATTTCTCAGTACTTTCGTAACTCTCCTTTGGGTAGTTGGAGGCGGTATCCTAGCTATGATTCTCCCCCTGTTTTAGCCGAATTCATACTCAGGGCGTTCTCGGCTTGCCACCGCGAGGCGATTGTTAATGACGACGTTGTTTGGCCGTTTTGAAATTCAGAGTGAGCTTTCCAAGTCCGAAACCGCCTTGATTTACAAGGCGATGGACCTGAAGGCGAACCAGGTCGTGGCGCTCAAGACGCAAAGTCTGGAGCCGCTCGGCGAGCGCGCTGACGCGTTCGTGGACACGCTGCTGGCCGAAGGCGAGAGCACGCGCGATCTGGTCAGCCAGAACATCGTGGCTCTTTATGGAGCGGGCGAGGTCGACGGGCAGTTCTGCGCGGCGATGGAGTATATCCAAGGCAACAGCATCGCCACCATGTTGGAGCGCAACGAAGGTTTCTCCATCTGGGATCTGCTCGACATCACGCGCCAGGTTTGCGCCGGACTGGAACACGCCGCCGCGAAAGGTGTGACGCATTGTTCGCTGGAGCCGGCCAAGATCATGGTGCAGTGGGATGGCCTGGTCAAGATCCTCGGCTATGGCATCTCCAACATGAGTCTGATTGCAGCGGAGTCGGGCAAGGGCCTGGGCCCTCTGTTGAGCTACTGCTCGCCGGAGCAGATTCGCGGGGAAGCGGTCGACCCGCGGTCGAATCTGTTCACCCTGGGCGCGATCCTCTATGAGATGGCGGTGGGCCGCAAGGCTTTCGAGGGCGCGGATCCCGTGGCGCTGGTCAACCAGATTGAACTTGAGATGCCGGCAAAGCCGTTGTCGGTGAACGCGAAGATTCATCCGTTGTTGAGCGAGCTGATCATGAAAGCGCTCGCGAAAGATCCAGCGGAGCGGTACCAGAGCTCGCGCGAACTGCTGGAGGATCTTGAGCAATGCAAGGAAAGCGGCAAGAAAGCTGCCGCTGCCGACACTAAGAAGCCAGCTTTGGCGACGAGTGCCGCCGTGAGTTCCGCGCGCGCGGCTGCATCCAGCAAGTTCGTCTCTTCAGGCGCAAGCGCAGCCGCTCCTGTGCCGTCCGATCGGCCTGCCGTCGGGAACAAAGCTTCTGCGGCGGTTGCGGGCGCCGCGAATGGAGCCGGCGTTTCCGCGGCCCCAAATGTCAGTGGTTCGGATGCGCGCTCGAACCACAACTCGAACACGGGTGCGCGACTCATCAGCGATTTTGAGGTGAATGCTAGCGAAACCCAAGCTCCACGCGGCCCGGTTTTATCGGCGTCGCCGGCCGAACTGGGAACAGTCCGGCCAACGCCCCGCGTCGCCGCCGATCCGGTCATGTCGGGGGCAGCGGCGGCCTCATCTGGAACCAGATTTTCCGACCTGGCCGAGATGCCTCCGCTCAAGGAACCGGTGTTTGCGCCGTCCGTCCCCGAGTCCGTTGATCCGCCTACGGTGGTGCAGGTCTTTCCCCGGAGATCGGCGGAGAACGAAGACAAGGCAAGAATCCAGCCGCGCGAAATCGCGGAGAGAGCATTCCAGCAAATCGCCACCGTCCCGCCACGGCTGATTCTTTTTTCGGTTCTTGGAGCGATGGGGCTGATCCTGCTTATCGCGATCGCTGTGCTGCTTCACGTTCGTTCAGAAGACGATGGCGCGACCGCGGCTCCGAAGAAGATTACGGCCGCAGGGCCCGATTCGACTCCAGGTCCAAAACCGCCCATTGCTCATACTCTGGCGCCGCCAAGAAAGCCAGCTCCGCAGGTCGCAGAAGCGCAATCCAGGCTGGCGGCACGCCCCGCCGAAAAGCGCAAGTCAAAGAACGCCCCACGGGAGCCAGTTCCCGCGCCGGCGCCAGTCGTGATTCTGGGCGCGGCGATGATCGACTCCAGCCCGCAAGGCGCATCGTTTCAGGTCGACGGGAAAAATGATCCCTCGTGGGTTACGCCGTTCAATGTGACGGGTTTAACTCCCGGCAAGCACATCATATCGGTGAGCAAGCCCGGCTATTCTTCGGACGTACATTCGGTCGATGTCGCCTCCGGCAACAAGTCGTCTCTAATGCTGCATTTGTCGCCGGTCAATGCGCTGATGGTGGTGAACAGCACACCCGTCGGCGCCGAAGTCATCCTCGACGGCAAGCCCACGGGGCGAGTAACCCCGGCGCAGTTCGCCGTGGAAAAAGGAAGTCACACCGTTCTGCTGCGCAAGCGCGGATATCTCGACGAAGCCACGCTGGCCGATCTCGCACCCGCTCAGAATTTCCAGTACGCACCCGCACTCCGAGCTCTGGGAAACACCGAGGACATGCGGCCCCTCGGCCGATTCAACAAGCTGTTCGGCCGCGGCGGAGAGAGTGCGGCCGACCTGGGTTCCATCGTCGTTCGCACCGTACCGAAGGGCGCACAGGTGGCCATCAACCAGCAGGTTCTGGAGAGGACGTCGCCCGTTGGCGTTGCTCTCGGACCGGGTAACTACATCGTGGATATCACCCTGACCGGGTTCAAGCCCGTTCACAAAGTTGTGAGCATCGACAAAGGCAACCGGGCTGCAATCGACGAGATCCTGGAGCGGCAATAGCCGCGCGGCATCGATGCCTCTCAGGCACGGCAGGCGAGAATATTCTCTTCGCCCAGCGCTCTCAATTCAACGGCAACGCCCTCCAAGCCACAGTCTGGAACTAATTGTCACTTAAAGACGTGATCTGGATCATAGGCAGACCTCGCCAATGTATGCAGACTGGTTCTAAGACAGGAAGGGGTGACATTGTGTCGTCGCAGCCTCCGCCGAGTAAGTTGAGCCCTGATCTACTCAAGGCCCTGCACGGAATCCGGCCGGTGCATCGGTTCCAGAAAGGCGTGCCGCTGTTCCATGAGGGTTCAGCGCCAACCGGCGTTTACCTGTTGGAGAGCGGCGAAGTGCGCCTGCTGCTGGCGACCGGTGCCAGCCAAAAACAGCTTCTGGAGGTCGCCACTCCGGGCACGATGCTCGGACTGAGTGAGAGCATGAGCGGTGAAAAGTACCGGGCCACCGCCGAAGCCGGCGACCAGACCACGGCAATTTTCATACCGCGCGAAGAGTTTCTGGCATTCTTGCGTGAGCACGGCGATTTCTGTGTGCAGGTCGTGCGGCTGTTAAGCGAAGACTTACACGCACTCTACGACAAGTTCCGCAGCATCACAGCCCATCCGGGACGTCCACGGCAACGGCCCCTGGACGAGCAGTTGAACTAGCGATCCGCCGCCAGCCATCGGTTTTCCGCCGTTGCACCATTCCTGAACGATTCGCAAGCGACCCGCTAGTCTCGGGAGACTTGTGGGCGCATTCCTGGAGAGTCCAAGATCCGACAGCTGAAACCTGGCGGCTGGCGGCTAGTTCGCTCTGAATTTGACGGTAATCTCGGTCTTGACTTCGACGGGCTGGCCATCGAGGTAGTAGGGCTTGTATCGCCATTGGCGGACGGCTTCCACCGCCGCTTGGGCAAGAGCGCGATCCCCGCGCAACACTTTGGGATTGCTGACGACGCCCTCTTTATTAATGGTGGCTTCGATCTGGACTGCGCCCTGGATATGAGCTGCGAACGCGCTTTGTGGGTACTTTGGCTGTACCCGCTTGATCAGAAGCCCTTCCGAGACACCTTGGGAAAGTTTCACCGTCGAAATGGATAGCGCGGGAAGACTGGAGGGCGCCGAAGACACCGCGCCGCTCAAGGTGTTTGCGTTTTCGTTTGCACCGGCCAACAGGCCGGAAAGCGGTGGCGCCGGCTCGTCGGCTTGCGCCTGCGTTTTGTTTTCTGCAGCTTCCGATTTCACGCGCAAGGGAGCCGAATCCGGCTTCTTGCTTTCCAGTTCACGATCTACGCCAGCCTCTGCAGTCGGCAAACTGCCCGAAGCGGTCGTCTTGCCGGTCAATTGTCCAGTCGCGGTTTTGGAAGGCGAGGTTTGGCCGCCGCCGGGCGTGCTTCGCGCAGGCGCCGCAACCGGGGAAGATTGTGGCCGTAGGACTGAAGCGGGGTTCGCTAAGTCTGGCGACGTGCTTGCGATGTGCGGAACTGCGGTGGCGCTTGATTTGCCGAGCATCCCGTATACAAGGTACCCGAGCGCCGCCAGCGCTAGAATAATGGCCGCTACAATCAGCGTTTTCTTGTTGACGCCCGAGCCGCCGGAATTCCGCTCACTCAACCCTCCAAACGACGGTGCATGGCCAGTTGGAACCGAACTGAGCACCGGAGTTGGAGCGAGGTCAAGAAGTGAATCGGTGCGAGAGGAAGCGGCATGCTCCGTTTCGAGAATGTCGTCGGTTTCCGCTATCACAACCGGCGCCTCTTTGGCCGGAGCCGGGGCTGCGGCCGATCCCGCGATCGAAGAAAAGGCGGGAGCGGCATTTTGCGCTGGTTCCGAGACGGATGCCGCAGGATTGATTCCCGCCTTGTCTTGGACCGCGTTCTTGATTCCGTGACTTTCGACTGCGCGGTCAACGACGCCCGCGGAAGAGGGCGGCTGCGCTTCTACCTTCCCTTCCGGCGCGATCGTAATCAAGTCCGGCGTAGCGGCCGTCGGAGTAACCGTCGTCTGGTCTGCGATTGCCCTCTGCGCGTTCGTTGCAAAAGAGTCCCTTGCAGTCTCCGCTGGCTGTCCTTCCGGAGTTATCGCGGGTAGCGGAGTTTTAGAGTCAGGAGCCTCCGAACGACGTAAGGAAGAGGCCGTCGCGGCTGCGTTCCCTCCGGCTGGCTGGAACGAACTGCCCCCGAACATAGGAGTCGAACTCACGGGTGTTGTGGGCGCGGCCGTTCTGGTCGCGCCGGCGGCCTCCGACGTTTTTCGCAGGAGTCCTCGCGCCACCCGAATCGTTCCCTTGGCTTGCTCGACGTTGATCGGTTTGGTGAGCACAAGGTTGGCGCCAATGCGGTAGGCCTTGGCGACTCCCGCTTGCCCTTCCACTAATGCGATGGCCAGAGTGCTGTGATTGGAGGTGGAATTCCTTGCGCTCTTGAACAGCAGGGAAGCGTTCTGTTCGTTCTCGCTGTCGACCACGATCGCGTCGTAATGTTGCGCCATCAGCTTTTTGACGGCTGCGAACGGCTCGTGCACGGGCTCTACGGTAAAGTCCAGGTCCCCGAACACTTGACCTACGACTTTTAACAGCTTTTCATCGGAACAGAAAAGTAAAGCTTGGTAGCCCATGATAAGCCCATCGTAGGGAATGCGCTGGTTACCGGCAAGTTACGTGAGTCATGGAGTGGTTCGGCCGTTTGGTCGCGAGTTGCGCCCACTTTTGCCGAATTGCTGGATAGCGGGGGGTTGTTTATGGTCGCTGAAAATCTACGATCACGACCGTCTGAAAGGGCTGGGCCTTTTCGTCGCGCAAAAAAGGCTGATACCGCCACTGCTTTACGGCTTGGATGGCAGCGGTTGCCAGGGTCGTGTTTCCCTCGACCACGCGCAGATCTTTCACCTTGCCGTTCTCATCCACCACGGCCTTCAGGACGACCGTTCCTTCCGCGCCTTCCGCGCGCGCCTCGGCAGGATATCTTGGGGCAATGCTGTAAGTCAGTCGTTTTTCCGCACCCTTGGATGACAGAACAATCACGCCATTCTCCGTGGGCAGAGGTGTGTCGGAGGGAGCCGTCGCGCCAGTATCCTTCTTTGTGACGCTGGTCTTACTGACGTTGGCTTTACCGACGCTCGGCTTACTGGCGCTTGGTTTCACTACCTCGGGCTGTTTGACAACGGGTGCGGCGGCGGGCGTGTTCCCGTTCCCCGAAGCAGGCGGAGCAACAACTTTGCCTGGCGTCGCGGGCAGCGCCGCTGCAGCGGCGGCGGGCGGCGTGATCCCGGCTGCGGAACCATTACCTGCGCCAGTTGGCGAAGCGGGCACTGCATTCTTTGCGGAATCCCCGGTCGGGTTCGTCGATTGCGTCGGATTCGCGTTAGTGGTCGAGGCGGGTGCCGGTGCGGGCGCGGCGACCTGGACCGGAACCGGGCGGGCCGTTGGTTTTGCGGGCGTCGGCTTCGAAGCCGGCGGTAGCGCCATCCCCACCAGCGTCAGCACGCGATCAATCTGCGGTTGCACCGCGGCCCGAAATCCGGGCTGATACAGCCATGCGCCATAAAATCCGCCACCGGCCATAACAAGCGCTAGTAATGCGACCTGCGCGCCGCTCGCTTGCTGTGGACGTGGTTGATGCGACGGTACGAAAGCGGCGCTGGATTTTGCCGCCGGTTGCGCGAGCTTTGCCTTGGCCGGCTCTAAGATTTTCTGCTGTGTCTCAGACGGTTCCGCTTCCACTTCCACTTCCGCTTCCACTTCCGCTGTCTTCGGTTCGGCTAGCACTGGATCTTCTGACAACGTCGATGTCCCAGATGTCCCAAAGGATGCCGACGCATTTTCCGAACTCGGCGTCGCTGGCGCCGCATCGATTTCTTCGGCTTCCTCCACAGCGGAATGCATCGTCGTAGTGACGGCCGGCGCGGAGCCTTGCGAAGAAGCCGCCGCCGCTGCCATCGCGCGCACTTCCGTGTTAACCACGCTGGCTTCGACGGCGCTCACTGCACTCGCTGGCTGCACGGAAACGCTCTCGTATGCCGGGGCGTCTCTTCGCACCCGGCTGACGGCGGTGCGGATCGTACTTCGGGCCTGGTCTTTCGCAACCGGCTTGGTCAGGATCAGTTCCGCACCCAGGCGAAAGGCAGTGGGCAGCCCCACACGGCCATCGACAATGGCGATGGGCACAGGGTTGTGGCCGTTGTTTCCTTTACGGCAAACGTCAAAGATCAGCTTGGCCGCCGGCAGATTTTCGCAATCGACCAAAACCAGGTCGAAGCTTTGCGCATTGAGCATTTGGGCCGCGGAGACTCCGTCCAGCGGCCGCTCGCAGGTCACTGACATCTCTTCTAATACGCCAGTAATTGCGGCGACAGCTTGGTCGTCCGGCGATAACAGCAGAGCATGAGGCATAGCCTAAATGCTAGAAACCGGCGTCGAAAGCCGCAAGTTACCGGAGTAAGGGGACCGCTCTCAACCCAGCTGTGATTTTCCGCCGACGGCCGATTCCGGCGGAGGATAGGCAATCGAGTCGCGAAAGGTCGACTTGTCTTCAGCCGCAAAGTCCGGGAAGGGCAGTTTGTGTTGGTCGCGCCATTGCTGCACCTGTTGTTCGGCGGCTGCGGTTTTCTCCTTGTCGAGACCGGAATCGCGCGAAAAATACAAGGTCTGCGACGGGAAAGCGAAACCGGTGCCCGATTTGTCGACGATCCCCATGATCCGCAGCAAGAGGTCTTCGCGAATCGCAATGAACTCGTTGGAGTCGCGAGTCAGCACGTAGGCCGCGATCTCAAGGCGCAACGCGCTGCTATCGAAATTGGCGAAGCGTATGCCCGCGCTGTTACTTTCGACTTTCGGGTGTTCGTACAACATCCGCCGAATCTCCGCCAGCAGATAGCGCAATTGGTCCGCCGTGGTCTCATATCGGATCGCGAGCGCGGGACTAAACTGAATCTTGTCGCGCCGCGTAAAATTCTCGATGCTCATGGTGGCGAGCGTGCCATTCGGGATGGAAAGCTCGGTGCGCGCGTCGGTGCGCACTCGTGTAGACCGCAGGCTGATGTCTTCCACCGTTCCGGAGCGGTCGCCGAAGCGGCAGTAATCGCCGACGCGAATCACTTCGTCGGCTAGAACGGAAATTCCGCCGAAAAGATTCTCGAGCGTCTTCTGCGCGGCGAAAGCGATGGCAATGCCGCCGATGCCCAGGCCGGCGAGCACCGTGGTCAGGTTGAAGCCCAGAACCGCGAGGATGGCCAGGATCGCGGCGATTACCACCAGCGCCGCGAGCAGCCGTTCCGCCAATACCATCAGGGTTCCCGTTCCGACGCGGCCCACGCTGATGGCATGGAGGCGCAGGCGCTGCATGATCAGGCTGGTCACGCGCAGCAGAAACCAGAAAAAGCCAATGCTGATGAGAATGCCGATGGTCCGGTAGTAATAAAGACGCGGCAGCAGCGGCAGTCCAATGTAGTGAACTATGATGCGGTGAGCCAGCGCGCTGAAGAACACCAGCAGCGGCTTGGACATGCGGCTGTAGGAATGCAGGTTGGGACGATTTCTGAACTTAAGCCAAAGCCGCCGCGGAATCGCCAGCAGCAAAACCACCGCCCAGCCGATCGCCATCGCTGCGGGAATCGCCGCCAGCAGCGCCAGCCACTGCCAGAGCGGCATCCCAAGAAACACATTTCGCACCAGGCTTTGCGGCAGCTTGTTTTCCACCTGGTGCGCTTCGACGTTGTCGTACAACTCCGAAACTTTGCTAAGCGTCTCCGATGAGAACAGCCAGATTTTCCCCGCGCTCGGATCGGTGACCCGCACCAGCATGACGGGAACGTCCTGGTCGCCGTTGGAAAACAATCCGATCGTTTGCTGATCGGCGACGCCGTTTTCCAGATTGCCCTCGGGACGCGTGCTGATCCGTCGCAAGCTGCCCACAAAAGCGCTGTCCATCAGCACTTTCAGCTTGCCCGCCATGTCAGGGCCCTGCGACTGGCGGCGCGCGGCGCTCATTTGCAGGTAATCGGCGGCGGCCTTTTCATTTCCGTCTTGCGCGGCTTGCAGGAATCCCAGCACGGTTCCGGATGGCGTATCGCGCCCCAGCGGATCGGCGGACGCGACAATGGGCGCGGCAGTTTGCGTCGCGCCCTTCAATAGGCTCGTCACCGACTGGGCCATGAGGCCCGGGAAGGAAAGGGAAACGACGAGAACCAACAGCGCCAATTTTTTCATTGAAGTATTAATAGTCGCATGTGTAGGACCGGGCGCGCTCGCGAGTCTGCCCTGAGCGAAGTCGAAGGGTCCAGCCGAGCGAGTTCGGCATCTGCCTTTATTTCTTCGGACGATAAATGTCGGTGGCCTGCCCGTAGAAAATTTCCGCCGCTTCCATCATGGTTTCCGACAGCGTTGGATGCGGATGGATGGTCATGCCGACATCGGCCGCCAGCGCGCACATTTCGATCGCCAGCACCCCTTCGGCAATCAGTTCGCCCGCACTCAGGCCCACGATACCGACGCCGAGCACGCGCTCCGTCTTCGGATCGATGAGCAGCTTGGTGAGACCTTCGGGCCGGTCGAGCGTGATGGCGCGCCCCGAGGCCGCCCACGGAAACTTGGCGACCGTGATCTCGCGTCCCTGCTCTTTAGCCTGCGTTTCGGTGAGCCCAGCCCACGCGATTTCCGGATCGGTGAATACGACCGCGGGAATTGCGTTTGGTTCGAAAGCGACTTTGTGTCCGGCGATGGCTTCCACGGCGCACCGGCCTTCGTGCATCGCCTTGTGCGCGAGCATCGGTTCACCCGCTACATCGCCGATGGCGTAGACCGTAGGCTCGGCGGTCTGCCGCTGCTCGTTAATTTCGATAAATCCCTTGGCGTTCACTTTAACTTTCGTTTTGTCGAGTCCGGGAATCTCGGAATTCGGGCGCCGCCCAACCGACATCAGCACGCGGTCGAACACCTGCTCTTTCTCCTTTACGTTTGGACCGTCGAGCGTCACGCGAATGCCGGTCTTTTCGTCCTTGAGCGATTTGACTGTGGTATTCAACAGGATGGCGGAGAAGAGTTTTTCCAG
>Ga0187855_10003150_pt1 | contig 12208 bp, 10 predicted proteins | sample June2016WEW_8_10_2_FD_132969 | JGI IMG/M metagenome (GOLD analysis project Ga0187855, IMG submission 132969) | Peatland microbial communities from SPRUCE experiment site at the Marcell Experimental Forest, Minnesota, USA - June2016WEW_8_10 | ecosystem: Environmental > Terrestrial > Soil >...
CCATCTCGAAGCCATTGGCCCCTTCCATCTTCATGAAGGGGCCGAAGACCCTTTCGCGGGCCAGCCGGGCGAACTCGGCGTGATGTGGCTCGTAGTGCAGCCTGTAGCCGACCGTGAGGCGAACGCCGGCCGCTCGGCACGCCGCGATGATGGCGTCGCAATCGGCCACCGACGTCGCCATCGGTTTCTCGCAGATGACGTGCTTGCCGGCCTTCGCGGCGGCGATGCAGTGCTCGGCATGAAGGCTGTTCGGCGTCACCACATAGACGATGTCGATGTCAGGATTCCCGGAGATCCGCGCCATCGTGTCGTAGCCGAAGATGTTCCCCTCCGGGAAGCCGTAGTCGCGGGCCCATTCTCTCCCCTTTGCCCGGCTGCCCGTGACTACGCCGGCGAGGCGGCAGCGCTCGGTGAGGCGCAGCGCCGGCCCGAGCTGGTAGGTTGAATAGCTGCCGAGCCCCACGAGCGCGACGCCGAGTCTTCTTGGCGGCATCGGAGCGTCGCCGGCCTGAACACGCCGCGGCGCCGCTAGGAACGCAGCCGCCGCGGACAGTTGGCCAAGGAATTTGCGGCGGGAGACCGGGCTGGCGGGATGCGGCGTGTTCATCGATGGGGTAATGTGGTGTACGTCTCGCCCGCCTTCAAGCCGACGCTGGCGGGAGGCCATGATGGAAATCGTGCGGATGCGGCATCCGCCCGAGGCAGCCATTGGCGCCGGCCGAGACGCCCGGGGATTGCTCCGGCTATGCCGGCCACGGAACGTCGCCGGCACCAAAACGCGTGCCGGGCGCAAAGCAAAGCCGAAAATGTTCCCGTAGCGCCGCGAGCAGATCGGCCGCGCTATCGAGAGTCTTGCGTTCCACGTGGCCGTCCCGCCGGCGAATCGTCAGTTCGCGGTTGAGGATCGCGCACCGGCCGCCGGGCAGGGACCGCGCGACGATCAGATTCTGGCGAAACCGGGACTGGGGATGGGTGCTCGTGAACCAGTTGGAAACCTCCCAATCCACCGGGGCGGCCTCGTCCGGGGCGACCTTGTAAACGTCGGTCCACGCGGCGCCGTCGTGGGCCTGAAGAACCAGCTCGCGATCCTGCCGTTGAATGCGGCGCATGCCGTCGCGTGTGGGCTGGCCCTCCTCCGTGTCCAGAGACGGCGTGTCCGACACGCCCGCTCCGCCGAAGCCGACGTCAAACAATCGGGTTCCTTGGTCGGTTTCGACCTTCAGGACCAGGTGCGTCCGCGGCATTGTGACGTCCGCCGGGATGTTCATGCGGACCCTGGCCAGGAACGGAGCGACCCTAAACCCCATTTCGCGAAGGACCAAAAGCAGGTATCCGTTGTGCTCAAAGCAGTAGCCGCCGCGTCCGTCTCGGACCAGCTTTCCCTCAAGGCTCGGACCGTCGAGCGGGATCGGCCGTCCTGCGACGACGTCGAGGTTCTCAAAGGGAATCGCCAGCGTATGGCACCGCTGGATCTCACGCAGGCACTCGGCAGACGGCGCGCCTGATCCGGAATAGCCAATTCGCCGGAGATAGGCGCCAACGTCGGGAGTGAACAATCCCATGCCGATCTGGATTAGTGGCCGCAATCGGACGCGCAAGAAACATGTTGGTCATTGGGATGGCGCCGAAGCGGCCGAATTCAGGACACTTCAGAGAGGCCCCGTTTGCCATGTGGGTCCCATCGGCGCCGGCACGCCCTCCGTGATTGTCCGCCAAGTGTGAACAATAACCCTCGCTCGTCTTGGCCGCCAGTGATTCGTTACCCGAGGCGCAGACGATGAGATACCCCATGATAGGCCTGTTGCTTGGCGCGCTCATCCCTGGAGCAGCAACCGGACGGTCCACCCAGGTCCCTGCCAACCCGGAGCAGGCGGCCATCTACGCCCGGCCGTTCGAGCCGGCCATCGCCCCGGCCCTCCTGCCGCTGCCTCCAGGTGCGGTGGAGCCAGAAGGATGGCTGCGCGACTGGGCGCGTTCGGCGCGCGACGGCATCACTGGGCACCTGGACGAGTGGCACCCGACTTTCGCGGACGGTTGGAAGGGCATCCCGATCCAGGCGCCCGGGGCAAAGCCTGATGGCACAGGCTGGCCCCTTGAGCAGAGCGCCTATTGGTTGGACGGGGCCATTCGGCTCGGATTCGTCCTTCACGATGAGGCTCTCATCAGGAGGATCCGGGCCCGCCTGGACCCAGTGGTCGATGGGGTGAACGGAGCCGGGTTTGGCACATCGTTCATCTACTGGAAGCAGGATTACAAACCGGGCGGCTTTGAGAGCTGGGCGCATTCGCAGATGGGCCGGGCCTTGGTCGCGCTCTACCAGGGCACCGGTGACCGCCGCGTCCTCGACGCCCTGGTCAAGGTATACTCCGACTACCCGTCGAAGATGGGCGACATCGACATCGGAGGCGTCCAGGTCAGCGGGTTATGCAACCTTGATCCGATGCTGGAGACCTATTCCTACAGCGGCGACCCGCGGATCCTGGATCGCGCGCTCCACGCCATTTCTCAACCCGAGGTCGCCCAGGAAATCCGGAAATGGCAGGCAGGCAGCCTGCGTCCCGGCCACACGGACATCTTCTACGAGAACATCCGACTGCCGGCCGTGGCATATCCGTGGTCCGGCGACGCCAATCTTCTGGATGCGACCCTCGCGGCCTTCAAGTGGCTGGATGAGAATCACGTCCTTCCCTACGGAGTGGCGTCCGGGGAGGAGTTCGCCTCGGGGATCGGCGCGTTCCGCAAGACTGAGACGTGCGACGTGGTCTCCATGCTCCTGGCCACTTCGTGGATGTACCGAATCCAGGGGACTCGCGATTGGGGTGATCGAATGGAGCGCGCCTTCTTCAACGCCGGCGCCGCCGCGGCGGACCGCGACTTCAAGGCCATGTGCTACTACCAGTCGCCCAACCGGATCCAGTCCGCCGCGTTGCCGTGCGAGCAGCCGAACAGTCCGGGGCCCGAAGGCAATCGATTCCACCCCCTTGGCTGCCCCACGGTTCTCTGCTGTGTCGGAAACATCAACCGCATCATCCCGAATTTCATAATTCATATGTGGATGGCGACGCGCGATAACGGACTGGCCGCGACCCTTTACGGACCCTCCGCAGTCACGGCGATGGTCGGGGCCGGAATACCCGTCAGGATCGTCACCACGACAGACTATCCATTCGCGGAAACCATCCGGATGACCGTCATGCCAAAAGGCGCAGCGGATTTCCCGCTCTACGTGCGCATCCCCGGCTGGTGCAGGAACGCAAGCATCACGGTCAACGGGGCCCGGTTCTTGGCGGCGCCCAACGAACGGGGTTTTGTCAGAATCGATCGCAAGTGGTCCCGGAGCAACGTGGTCGAGATCTCATTGCCGATGGTCCCGGAGGTTGTCCGCGGATACGAGACCGAGTTCCCGTCCGCCAACCGCGAATACTTCAGTTTTGAGCCCTCGCAGCTGTTCCAATTCCGGCGATTGCCCTACGAAAGCGTGCTCCTTGGCCCGTTGCTCTTTGCCCTGCCGATTCCGGAGGTCGATTCCAACACGCCCGTCAAGAACGCAAGGTGGCAATATGCGATCGATACCGATGTGCGAAGGAGGGGCAACGGCATCAAGGTCATTCGGCGACCAATGCCGGCCCATTGGGATTGGTCCCCGGACGCCCCGGTCGCGCTTGAGGCCCCCGCTCGGGCGTTCGACTGGCGGCCGACGGACGCGCAAGCGCTGCCGGACGGCCCGATCGAGGGTTCGGCACCAGAGATTATCCGACTTGTCCCATACGGCTGCACCAAATTCAGGATTTCAATGTTTCCGGTGACGGCGGGCGCCTGGCGTGGGGACTCTCCCTGACTCGCGCCTGACAGGAGGGCATCCTGGCATGGATAAACAGGCGGGATTGATGACTCGATATCGTCCTCCTCCGGGATCAATCCGCTAGAGGCAGCATACACCGGCCGAAACAACCGCTTCGGCGCCACCGCCGTAAATGGAGCCGATCCGCCCTGGGGGTTCGCTTGGACCTTAACGGCGCAAGCGTGAGCAGCCACAAAGTCCGCCGTTTCCCGATCACACAAAACAAAAGCGGGGGAAAAAGAAGCCGGCAGGTGTTATGCGTTCTAGAATCTCTAGAACCATGTCCACAAAAAGTCCGGATTCCCCGTCAAACATTCCCGCCGACGAACCGCTCAGGCCTCGTGGGGAGAACCGCTCAGAACCGGGGGCGAGCAGCATTCAATACGTCTGCATTAAAGAACCCAGAGTGTCCGTGCCAATATTGCTTATAGGCCTAGTGGTTGTGGTGGCCACGATCATCGTGTTTCTGCACTTCTATCGGACCTAGCTGAACTGGGCTAGAAGCCTTAGTCGCCCTTGGTTGAAGGGAGGCGGCCGCGGCGGGTGTTATACGGGGCGGCACCCCATATTCGCATGAGAAATCCACAAATCCTCGTTCTCCGTATATTTTCTATCCTCAGCGCGGTTGGCTTTGCCCAGATAGGCCCTCCCGAATAGGTCCCGGTGAAGATCAATCAAACTGTCGAGGGGTAACTGAATCGCCGCGGTACAGTGTCGTGAAGGGCCCTCGTTACTTGGAGCCGAGCCGTGCGAAAATTCTGGACCTCTACCTCCCGACCCGCGAAATTCAAGATTCGCCTTCGCCAGCCTTGATATGGATTCACGGCAACGGACACACTCACCCGAGCCTCGAGTAAATCGAGAAGTCGGCTTCCTCCCAGTATATGAAAACGACCAAAATCTTTGCTACCCTCATCATGGTATGGATAACCATGTCCGCCATTGGATGTTTCGTCCAGAAATCGCCGGACATTGTATTGAATGAAAAAGTCGTTCGCGAATATTACGCCGCTTACGAGAAAAAGGACTGGCATATGTTAGAGCTGATTCTCGCCGACGGCTTCACTTTCACCAGCCCAGCAGGTGATGATCATATCAATCTGAAGCGGTATAAGGAGAGGTGCTGGCCAAATTCCAGCAACACCCGAAAGTTTGATTTGGAAAAGGTCATTGTTGTTGGAGATGATGCCTTTGTTACCTACAATGGCTGGACCAACGACGGTAGATTATTTCGGAACACTGAGCGTTTTAAATTAAGAGAGGGAAAGATAATTGAGAATGAGTGTTTTTTTGGGACGGGTGTTAACTTCCCAAATAATCAGGAAAAGAAATAATCTCTGCGTCGAAGAGTCGGTAGTGTGCGATCAAAAGGGGTTACGCGCAAATCAAGCATTCACCGGAGCGGACACTCGCGTTTCGCGCGGGGCACGAGCCGCGCCTTCCTCAGAGCGGCTCACCTCAACGGGCCCCGGTGCCCCACAAACGGTCCTATTAGAAACATGACAATTCGGTGAAAACAGAGAACAACGGGTTATGGTCTAAATTCCTCGCCGTGCAAATATGGTAGTTCATGGAACCTATTTAGACGGTCTAAATAACTCGCTCGACAAAAGCCCTAGACCGTCTATGGTGAAAGCACGATGGCACAGAAATCTGGTCTCGTCCAAGGCACCCTCGATATGCTGGTCCTCCGCGTTCTTTCTCGCGGCGAATTCCATGGATGGGGCATCACCCAAAAGCTCGAACAGCTCTCCAAGAACGCCCTTCGCGTAGAAGAGGGCTCGCTCTATCCCGCACTCTACCGGATGGAGGAGAAGGGTTGGCTCAAATCGGAATGGAAGCTCACCGATAAGGGACAACGCGCGAAATTTTATGCTCTCACTCACGCCGGACGCAAACAGCTCGAGGCGGAAAAAGAGAGCTGGGGGCGTTTGACTGGCATAATCGCGCAGGTGATGGAGTCGCCCTGACATCGTGGCGCTGGCCCAGTCATTATTGCGCAGCTTCACCATGAGGCTCATCCAATTCGTCCGTCGCCTCCGCGCGCTCTTTCGCAAAGAAAAACTCGACCGCGACATGGCCGAGGAAATGCGCTTCCACCTCAACCAGCGCACCGCGGACAACGTAGCCGACGGCGTGCCGGCGGATGAAGCCCGCTATGCGGCGCTGCGACAATACGGCAACGTCGCGAGCATTCAGGAACGGGCGAGGGAACGGCGTGGTTGGGCGTGGCTGGAGTATCTTGTGCAAGACATCGGCTATGGCGTGCGCATGCTGCGCAAGAATCCCGGCTTCACGACCGTAGCCGTGCTGACGCTCGGGCTCGGCATCGGAGCCAATACCGCAATTTTCAGTTTCGTAAATGGCGTGATGTTGAAGCCGCTGCCCTATGCCGATTCAGATCGAATTGTTCGACTGATGGAAATCCTTCCAGAGGGAAAGGGCTATGCACCTGCCTCGCCGCTGAACTACCTCGACTGGGAAAAGCAGAATACTGTCTTCGATCGCCTGTCGTGCGCCGACGGCGGCGGCAGAAAAATCCTCGCGGGTGTTGGAGCACCGTTTACCGTACGGATTTTGAATGTCTCAGCCCAGTATTTTGACATTTTTAATGACGGTGTGGCGCTTGGACGATCTTTTGCTCCGGGTGACGATCAGCCAGGAAATGACCAGGTCGTCATTCTCACCCATGCGCTCTGGCAATCCCAGTTTGGAGCCGATCCGCAAGTGATCGGGCGCTCAGTTTCAATCGATAGCAAACCTAACACCGTGATTGGAGTGCTTCCTCAAAGGGCATGGGATCGGGAGCGGCTGCCCAACCTCACGCCCAGTTTTCTAGTCTTTCGACCGCTTGCGTTTACACCAGCGGAAAAAACACGCGATGACCATCGGCTCGAGGTTGACGCACGGTTGAAACCGGGCGTATCGATCGATCAAGCACAGGCTCAGATGGACACGATCAGTGCGCGACTGGCGCATGCTTATCCGGAGTCCAACAAGGGCCGGGGAATCAAGGTGGAGTTGTTTGCCGATACTATTGTGGGGCCCGAGTTGCGCCAGTCCCTCTACTTGCTGCTGGCGGCAGCTGGAATGGTTTTGTTGATTGCCTGTGCTAACATTGCAAATTTGACCCTGGCGCGTGGCGTGGTTCGGGAGCGGGAAGTGGCAATTCGCGCCTCGCTCGGTGCGGGACGCTGGAGATTGGTGCGTCAATTTTTGACCGAGAGTCTGCTCTTCTCGACTGGTGGAAGCATCTTCGGCTTGGGTGTGGCTTGGATAAGCCTGAGCGGGTTGGAGATAATGATTTACCCTTTGAGGCTTCCGGCTGTGGCCACCATCACAATAGATGGCCATGTGCTATTGTTCACTTTGGTACTCTCAGTGCTCACGGGGGTGATTTGCGGCTTGGCGCCCGCTCTACAGGCAACGCGACCAGAGGCGATGGCCTCTATGAAGCTGGCTGGCTCTGGCTTGAGCGCCGGCAGGAGACGACAGCGTATGCGCAGCATTTTGGTGAGCATCGAGGTAATGCTGGCGTTTGTACTGCTCACGGGTGCGGGACTGCTCTTCCGCAGCTTTTCCCAGCTACAAAAAGTGGATATGAGAGTTGATGATCCTGCCAAAGTTATTGTCGCGTGGATGCCGATCCCTGATAAAAGATTTTCTACCCCCGAGCTGTTTCTTGGCTACTTTCACCAGATTGTAGATCGTCTCCGTGCTCTGCCTGGCGTGAGTGACGTGGCCCTGAGGGATGGCTCATCGAGGTTCTTTCAGATCGCAGACAAGCCTCCCGTCGATCAAGCGAACCGACAACCCTGTGATTTCATAATGGTGACGCCATCCTTTTCGCGTACTCTGGGCGAGAGATTGATCAAGGGCCGCTTACTGAATGATCGCGATGTGAAGGGAGCGCCGCTGGTTACGGTGATCAATGAGACCATGGCGCGGAAATATTTCCCGGATGAGGACCCGATCGGAAAACGTATTTTGATTCCGGATATTCCGTTTGGAGAAAAGCAGCCGGGTCGGGAAATCCCGTGGGAAGTGGTGGGCGTGATAGCGGACGCAAGATTCGTGTCGCCGCATAAAACCGATGATCATCTTGGTGTCTATGTGACCCTGGAGCAAAGCCCTCGATCCACTAATGTATTACAACTGTATATACGCAGCGCTATAGACCCTGCGCTCTTGCAACAGGCGATTCAAAACGCTGTGTACGAAAGCTATCCAGAGCAAATTGTCATGAACATGACGACAAAGGAGCAGATGCAGGCATCATTCACCTTAAGCGATCGTTTTCACCTGGAGATGTTCGGCATTTTCGCGAGCGTAGCCCTAATGCTGGCAGTGATTGGGATTTATGGCGTTGTCTCGTATTCCGTCACACAGCGTACCCACGAGATCGGCATTCGCGCGGCTCTCGGGGCGAATTCCGGTAACATCATGGGACTCGTTATGCGCAGTGGAATGGCACCCGTGGTGCTCGGTCTGGTTATTGGTCTGGCGGGAGTGTTCGGCCTGACGCGCTTCGTGTCGTCTTTGCTCTTTGGGGTCGGGGAGCACGACCCGATAACAATTGCAGCGGTCGCACTGATCCTTGCTGCCGTGGCGTTGATCGCCTGCTACATTCCCGCGCGGCGCGCGGCGAAGGTCGATCCAATGGATGCGCTGCGGTGTGAGTGATGCATCGCCAGCGGTTCTCGGCCGTGACGATCTTTTGCCGTTCCTAAATGGTGGACTTGGAACGCTACCCTCCGTAGGCGACGCTACGTCAGAAATCATGCGCCTCGAACAGGCCGGGCGAGGCCCGCGCGGGCGCCCGTCGCCCTTGGCTTGTAACGCGCTCTTTGGGCGCGAAACTGCCCGTTCCCGACCTCCATGACCACGCACACCTCCTCTCGATTCATTGTCCTCGCCACCTGCCTGGGAGCCGCCTTGTTCCTCGCACCCAACCTGCGGGCCGATCTGATCCGGCCGAAGGTCCTCATCCTGACCACCTTTGAGATTGGCGCCGACACGGGCGACATGCCCGGGGAGCTCCAGTACTGGGTGGAGCGGGAGAATCTTACCGGGACGCTCGATGTCCCGGGCATCGCCCACCCGGTGCGTTTCAACGACTCCGGCGTCTTTGCGATGGTGACGGGAACCTGCAACCGGAGCGGCCTGGCGGTGATGCTGGTCGGCACAGACCCCCGGTTCGACCTGTCGCAGACCTATTTCATGATGGCGGGGATCGCCGGAGTCGACGCGGACCGTGCGAGCGTGGGCAGCGCCGCCTGGGCGCAGTGGGTCGTCGACGGGGACAACGTCAACGAGATCGACCTCCACGACGCTCCACCCGACTGGCCCTACGCCATCTTCCCGTACGGCGCCACCCGTCCCGACGAGGCCCCGGGCCTCCACGACTGGAGCCAGAAGCCGATGGCCTTCCAGCTCGACCCGGGGCTCGTGGCCTGGGCTTTCCGGAAGTCCAAGGACGTCGCGCTTTCCGACACTCCCGAGCTGAGACGGTACCGCGCCCTCTACGTCGGCCACCCGGAGGCGCAACGCCCACCCTTCGTGCTCCTGGGCGACACGCTTGGCACGGCCCGGTACTGGCACGGTCCCACACTCACGCGCTGGGCCGAACACTGGTGCGCTCTCTACACGGCGGGCAAGGCCCGGTTCGTGATGACTGAGTGCGAGGACCAGAGCATCGCCTACGCCCTTCACATGCTCGGGAACGCCCACCGGGTGGATCCCCGCCGGTACCTTGTCCTGCGCACGGCGAGCAACTACTCCGAGCCGCCGCCAGCAAAGAGCGTCGTCGCCAGCCTCCTCTCGGGCGAGGAGAGCGGCACCGCCCTCGCCGTCGAATCCGCCTACCGAGTAGGCTCGCCGGTGGTCCACGCGCTCGTGCAGCACTGGGACCTCTACCAGGGAACGCTTCCCGGCGCGGACTCTCCCTAACGCAGCATCCCCGACATTGCCTCCAAAACGACCCTTTCTTGGACACGCGGAAAACGCCTAGATGGAAGGTGTGCCGGGCGGGGGATCGGGGGGATTAACGGAGCGGAAACGCCAATACGAATAGACGATGGACCAAATCCCTGTGGCCGCAACAAAGCCAAAGATGCAAGGCAGCATGTAGGGCGGTCTTAGGAAGAATTGGAGGGCAAAGAACGTAAATGAGCCGAAGACCAGAATCCGTCCGCAATTTCTGTGCGTCGACCGCCACACATCGTCGTTCTCCAGGGTCCATGGCGTCCTGATGCCAACGAAGTAGTTGGGCCGGACCGTGCCGAGGTAGTTGCCCATGACCACGAAGAATAGGAGCACAACGTTGATTCCCACTCCAAGGCTGCTGAAGTGATAGCCAAGAGCTTCGGTTGCAATCAGCAGCGCCCCGAATGACACAAGAGCAGTGGTGGCCAGCCGGATGACGCCGATCGCTGCGCCGGATCGTCCATCGCCCTCGGAATCTCGGCGGAGCCTAGGGTCCAGCCGTGGAATCCAGCCGAGAAAAACTGCCAGAGCTACGCTGACAACGGGGCAGACCAGAAGACCTGGAAACTTATCCGCCCATTTGGCCGGTCCCGATGCATTCCATTGGACCACCACCCTCTCCGGGAACCTACCCCAGAACGCTGCGATAACGATAAACGGGATGGCCAGTATAGCGCCCTGGAGCCAGTTTTCTCTCAACCATCGGAGCTTTTGCATGCGCCTTTCTTTTTTCGATCAAGTTGATGATCCAGCCGATTGACTCGTCGAGGACCGTCGTTTCAAGGGAATAGACGATGAACTGGCGGTCCCTTCGGGCTGAGACCAGGTGGGCCTGTTTGAGCAAGTCGAGGTGGTAGGAGACGCTGGGTTTGCTCATGTTGAAGGCCTCGGCGATCTCGCCGGCGTTAAGATCGCGTTTCTTGAGCATTTCAAGAACGCGGCGCCGAGTAGGGTCCTGAAGAGCCTTGAAGAGGAGGTCCATTGTGATGCTTCGATAATTAGATAACTCTCTAATTAATGGCAACCAGAATCGCCCGAGTATCCAGAAATGGGCCCATTCTCGCTCAAGTGCGCGTCAGGCCTTGTCCGTATCGGGACGACTGGCGGCTCATTTCACGGGTACCCCGATTTCACCAAGGGACTTGGATTCGCCTATCAATACCGTCCCCTCTGGGACCTTGGTCCGCAACAACCCGTGGCTGTCCTGGCCGAAGTACCTTGACGCATACTGCGCCATCACCGGCAAGGCCTTGGTGAAATCATTGCGAGGCTCGTTGATGCTGAAGCGCGTCTCCCAAAGTGTCATCAGTTTCTTCTGCCTTCGGAGCAGCTGGAAATCGTATGCCACCAACACCACAAAATACCGGTTCTCCTCGATCTCGGAGATCAGTGCGTCCCGGTGGTTACCGGCCACCCCAGTGTGCCCAACCCAGACTCCGTATTCGGTCCCAATCAGCCCCTCGGAATCGTAACCGAGCATCCTTGCGTTCATCAAGTCGACCTGGTCGCGTTGCCCGATTTCCATCGAAAGCTGCATATCCGCGTATGAATTTGCGGCCTGCATCGCCGCAGCTGCGCTCCTAGCTTCGGCGGCTCCCCCCGCAGCGCTGATAGACGCAGTCTCCTGGATTTTCTGAAGCTCAAGAGGCCCTGCCGCCGTGGAGGACGGATCGGGCACGGAGGTCGTGCCCCAGTGGAGCATGATGAGAAGCTTCTCCGTCTGAATACCCTTGGTGGGAACGTAATTCTGGGCCCTCAGCGGCACCGAGATGACTCGCGCTATGTCCATGAAGCTCAGCTTGTCGATCGAGGCGTCGCGGAAAGGTCCGTCATAGCGGCCGCCGTTCCCAAAGGCGTATTCCTCGGGCTGGAACGAACCGTCGGGGAGCCTCGGGCGGACGTAGCCCTTGCTCACCTTCGAAGACACGGCGGTGATGCCCACGGCCCCGTCCACGACCGGGGCCGCGACCGGTTGAGCGTCCAGCATCGCGGCGCTCCCCGCGAGCAGCCAAACCGTCACTCGAGGTATTCGGGGAACGTTCAATTGGGCTAGGGGACGGCTCCAACGAGACTCCACGCGGGGAAGTCTCTTATTGAGGGTTCAAAGTAGCAAGACGTAGCTCAGTCAAGAGGGGCACGGAACCGGATCTGCACTCATCGCTTGAATGTCGATCGGCGAATCCGTGACAGTGTCCGGAGGATGACCGTTCGTTGGACAACCACTCACCCAACTGCAGACGCACGGCTTCCGGTAGGGCGACTCCGAACGTCTGGCGCCAGGCAGATGATCAGTCGGTCGGAGCCTTGAACTGGAATGGGACCTGAACCCTCACGTCAACGGGCTGCCCGTCTCGGCGGGGAGCGTCAAAAACCCATTGGGCA
>Ga0187855_10003151_pt1 | contig 12208 bp, 9 predicted proteins | sample June2016WEW_8_10_2_FD_132969 | JGI IMG/M metagenome (GOLD analysis project Ga0187855, IMG submission 132969) | Peatland microbial communities from SPRUCE experiment site at the Marcell Experimental Forest, Minnesota, USA - June2016WEW_8_10 | ecosystem: Environmental > Terrestrial > Soil >...
AGCACGTTGTAACATGGTTTGACCTGAAACCCTTCGAGGGTAGGGTGATCAATGAAATACTGTGGTTTACATAATGTGCTTTTGCGACATTTTTAAACAAAAATGTGCCTGATTGCGTCGTGGGCAATTACAGGCTCCCGCAAAAGAGCATGTTATGTAAAAATGCCCCACACGGGGCATGGCCACTGGCTACCGCTTGGGTCTGTGGGATCGTTCCGAAGAACAGGTGCGGCGGCTGCGCAGGTATGCAGTGCCGACGCGCCGGGAAGCATGTTCTATGTGGAGCCATGCGCCGGGGCGGTTCACCGGTGCGGGCGGGGTCACGGTCGAGGGGGCACGGTCAAGAGTGGCGGCGATGCCGGGTCAGGTGTTCGGCGGGTCAGAACCGGTAAATCATGAATTTTATTGCTGCTGAGCGGTGAATCGGAAATTATTATTATGATTTGGAATAATTATGCCGAAATATTATATTATTACACTCGTATTTATCACGATTGGGAATAACTATGCCGTGGGTGTTGCAAAAATCCGATTTCTTCGACAGTCGCTTTAAACGATTCGAAAAGAAGCATCGGGAAGAGGCAAAGGCTGTTTTAGATAATTTGGACACCTATTTCAATGCTTTGGAAAAAGGAAGCAATCCTATAAATATTAAGGCGGGTTTTATCCATAATGAGCCCGAAGGAATCAAGGCATTCGATCAAAAAGGCGGCAAGGGTAAGTTGATGCAAACCAGACTTTATACCTACCCCGATTCCACCACGATGATTTTGCACGTCATCAGCATTGGCACCAAAGTTGATCAGAAAAGCAATATCAAGGAGTGTCAGGATTACATACGACCGTTGAAAAGGGAGGCGTAACTATGGCGAAACAATTTTCATCCGTTCTGGATATGGTCAAGGATTCTACCGAGGATAAGAATTTGGTAAAATCTTTGGAAGATCTCATTAACTCGAAGCAGATTTCAAAAACGCTCTTCGCCTTGCGGTGCCGGGCGAACATGAGCCAGGACGACGTCGCCAAAAAAATGAATTGCAGCCAGGGGAAGGTTTCAAAGATCGAAAATACCGTCGATACCGACCTTACCGTTCATGACCTTGTTCAGTACTGCTCCGCCGTAAATATGCGGCTTGAAATAGGATTTTCCGACGCACGTATGACCATGGCCGATCAGGTGAAATACCATTACTTCAGGCTTAAGATATTGCTTGATAAGATGCGCGAAATGGCGCGGGGCGATGAAACCATCGAAAAAGGTGTGGCACGCTTTACCAAAGAAGCCTTCATGAATATTTCATTCGGTTTGCTGGAATGCGTTCAAAAAGCATCGAAGACAAAGCTGCCGCTTCTGCCGCTCCATGTCTCCTCACCGGTGACTATGGAAGATATTAACAAACAGTCGGAGCATAAACCGAATATGGCTGCGGCTTGAGAGATATAGATCGCCTTTGTAAGGGGAACTATATGGAAAATGTCCCCACAATCCTTTACCACCGCCGCACGCCTGACGAGCGGGCCGAGCTTTCCCGGATGATCGAGGCCCTGTCCGGCGAGGGGTACACCCAGGCCGAAATCGCCGAAGAGATGAATGTCAGCGTCGGCACCGTGAACAAGTATATCCAACCATTCTTTAAAAGGTTGAATGACGAAACCTGCGCGGATATCGACGCGATGGTAGAGAACGAGCTTTCCGCCATCAAAAATCTGCAACGGAGCTATTGGAACGCATGGGAGGCGTCCACGAAAAAAGGACCCGGCAACCCCCGATACATGAAAGGTATGGAGCGCTGCCTCGACCTGACCTGTGAAATATTCGGCCTCTACAAGCAGAGAAGCCGGACTACGTTAACGATGGGCTGAAACTACCGGTCAGAAAAACACTCCTTAATTCATAAAGCGATTTATTATCGGCCAGCGCGAGCAGCCAGCCCAACCAAAATCAGCAACTGCCCGAGGAGAAGGGGACATTTACCCTTCGGCGGTCTTAATCGCATTCCTTTAAAATAGGAGGCGAAATAGCCAAGGGGTGCATCTTTGCCAGCCTTAAAAGCCATCTTTCTCTCTTTTTACCCTCCAGTCCCAATAATTATATTAGACCCATGCCAACCCTTAATTGGGCCAAAAAGTCTTTGTTTATTTCTGCTGGAAAATTGCTAAACAGATTACCATTAATGAACGAGCACTTTTTTAAACCGATTTCTTTGCGTATAGTAATTGCATGTATAAATGCAATTGACAAAATTCGCTTGCGCACATTATTATATTCATTCTTTGGAGGAGTTATTCTTTTCGGAAGTATTTATTATTATAATTCAAAAAGCAGCCAAGATAATGGAATCAGGCACACTTTCGACAGTACTGCAAATATTACCTTTAGAGAATCTATATATTTCAGTGTTGTTACAATAACTACACTTGGCTATGGTGATATTAGGCCTATGGGTTGGTCTCGGCTTTTTGTTTGCATTGAAGTATTTTTTGGAATAGCTATAATTGGAATTATTCTCTCAAAACTAACTTCAATTCGATTATCTGCCCATGTAAAGAAATTATTCGCAAGCGATGTGCGTAGGAAGCTTGAATCATTTATTTCTGATGTTCAATTAATGGATTCAGAACTTCTTGAACTTATAAAGATAGTTTCCAATGCTTTTCAAGAAGTGCCAGGGCGAAAGAAAGGTACCGGGAAAAAAATTGAATCATACTTTACGCAGAGCATTACAAAATATCAAAGCCAATCGCAGCAGTTATATGATTATTTGGCGTTAGAGATTATCGAAGGTGACTATATATTAGATGTGCCCTCAGATATTTTGGAAAAATGCTTAGCAGCTATCGATCATACACTATTCCTTCTTGGTCAGCTTGTTATAGGCATGCCGAGCAATGCAAAAGCAAAATTATTTGTTCCGGATATTATAAATCAAATCAGGGATTCATTGAACAATTATATAAATTTAACGAATAAAATAAAAAACAAATGTACCGGAAAAAAATTAACAGAAATTTGCGTTACTATTGAAATGTCAGCAACTCAAATCTATAAAGGTTATTTTGATATACCAATGACAAAACATTTACAACCAGATCAAGTTATCTAATGATGTTTTTTTTACAATCGATGCGGACGGAAAACTAAAGCACGCTAAGGAACGGAGCATAAAATGAATCTCTATTGGAACAAATGTCAGGGTGAGGTCTGGTGCAAATTGGGTACAGTTAATCTATCACATCAGCATTTTGACCATATGGATGGAGTTTATGTTATATGGCATGGAGGACAAACTCCGAAGACGGTCTATGTAGGGCAAGGCGTAATAAGAGATAGATTGACTGCGCATAGAACAGATGCGCGAATTCAAGCATACTCCACTCTGACCCTATATGTGACGTGGGCTGCCGTTGATGCTTCTAGCAGAAATGGGGCGGAAGTTTATTTAGCAAATAGGCTAGCTCCAATAGTCGGCGAAAATTATCCAAATGTTGCTCCAATAGAAGTCAATCTTCCGTGGTAAATGATAAACGATGAAACTATTTCGAACATAGCTTAATAGCGAGTAAATATTGGACTGCTTTATGGAAGCTATAACCAAAGCCGATCATTAAAAAATCATGAAACCATTTTCGAGCTTTTATGACCATCTCCCCCCTCCGGACCGGCAGCGAACTCTTCATCGTCGATAACACCGACGAGGACTGGAAAGTCCTGAGATACCTCAAAGAGTGGTGCGGGCTGTCGAAGAGCATCGATATCGCCACCGGGTACTTTGAGATAGGGTCGCTTCTCGCCCTCGACGGAGAGTGGCAGAAGGTCGATTCCTTCCGTATCCTCATGGGCGATGAGATGACCATGAGAACGCGGAAAACGCTTCTCGAAGGCATGGAAAGAATTAAAAAGGCTCTCGATTCGAGCATCGAGAAGGAGAAGGAAAAAAACGATTTCCTCACAGGAACACCGGCCATTGTCGAGGCGATGCAAAGCAAGAAAATTCGGTGCCGGGTTTATTCAAAAAAAAAATTTCACGCCAAGACATACATTACCCACGCCCGGCAGGAAGTAATCGGCTCGTTTGCCCTCGTCGGCTCTTCAAACTTCACCTACCCCGGCCTTACGGAAAACGTGGAACTGAACGTGCAGATTATCGGACGCCAGGCCAACGCCTTGCAGGAGTGGTACGACCGGCACTGGAACGATGCCGAAGAGGTGACCGAAGAAATCCTGAAAACCATCGGACGGCATACCTTCGAATACCCGCCCTTTGATGTATATGTCAAATCACTTTCGGAGTTCTTCCGGGGCCACCAGATGACCGTGGGGGAGTGGGAGCTTGCGGGCGCTGAAAAGGGCGGATCGCGTGTTTACCCGGCGCTCGACCAGTACCAGAAGGAAGGGTATCAGTCGATGATGCAGATTGCCCGGCGATACGGCGGGGCCTTCCTCTGCGACGGCGTCGGGCTTGGCAAGACCTTTGTGGGGCTCATGCTCATCGAGCGGCTTGTCATGCAGGAACGCAAACGGGTCCTTCTTCTGGTCCCCAAGGCGGCGCGTGAAGACGTCTGGGAAGTCGCCCTTAAAAAATACCTGCCGGATATTTCCACTGGTGTTTTCAGTAATCTGATAGTAATGAACCATACCGATCTCGGCAGGGGAGGCGATTATATCAAGAAATTTGAAACGATAAAAAATTTCGCCGATGCGATTGTGATAGACGAAGCGCACCATTTCCGCAATACGGGAATCAAAGGAGAAGGCGAACATGCGCCTTCCCGGTATCGCCTGCTGTTCGATCTGATAAGCGGCCTGAACAGAGATAAAACCCTTTTCATGCTCACGGCCACGCCGATCAACAACAGCCTCGGCGATTTCAGGCACATGACCGAGCTTTTCACCCGCCAGCGGGAAGACTTTTTCAAGTCAACCCTCGGCATAAGTTCGCTTCGCGGGTATTTTATCAGGATGGAAAAAGAACTGACCGCGATGATGAGCGCCGACGATAAAACGGTCGATTCCACGCCCCTTGCCCTGTTTGACGCGGAAAGCATGCTGTCCGGCGACAAATTATTCAAGGCGCTCGTGGTGCAGCGGAGCCGCGCCTACGTGAAGGAAAGCCAGAAAAAGCAGGGCGTTACGGTCGCGATTTTCCCCAATGCCCTGCCGCCTGCCGTCGTCCCTTACAACATGCGCACGACGTATGGTAATTTGCTGGATATCTTCGCAAAGGCATTCAGCAAGGACAAGCCTCTTTTCGCATTAGGCATCTATTACCCCCTGTTTTATGCGCGGGAAGGGAACGTCGATCGGTGGGAAGAGGGACGGCAGAAAGAAGTAGTCGGGCTCATACGAACGAATTTTCTGAAGCGGTTTGAAAGTTCCGTCAAGGCCTTTGAATCGTCATGCGACCGGCTCCTTCTGAAGCTCTTAGGGTGGGTTGAAAAAAACAGCGCAACGCCTTCGGAAAAGCGCCAACTTGAACGATGGAAAGACAGGCACGACGACATTCTGACGTGGGTGCAGCAGACCACGCTCAAGGCATGGGGCAACCAGGACGAAAATGACGTCGATGAGGACTTCGTCATCAATGAGTTCATCGAGTCCGCCGAAAAACTGTCCGAAGAGGAATACGATGTTCAGGCAATACTTACCGATTGCTATATGGACCTCGACCAGCTTATCGATTTTCTCAAGGAGCTGAAGAAATTTGAAATCACGCACGACGATAAACTGAAGGCTCTGATAAACCTTTTGAAAAGCGACGCAGTTTGCAAAGAACATAAGGTCCTTGTTTTTTCCGAGTTCGCCGATACCGCCCGGTATATTGCCGAAGAATTGAAAAAGGCGGGCATAAAGGGCGTGGAACAGATCGACAGCGCAACGAAGAAGGACCGGAGCGCCATTATCCGGCGATTCGCCCCTTACTATAACGGATCATCAAGCGAACAGCTTGCAGCGGCCGGGGAAAAGGAAATACGGATTCTTGTTTCGACCGACGTGCTTTCGGAAGGCCTCAATTTGCAGGATGCTACCCGGCTCATCAACTATGACATCCACTGGAACCCGGTAAGGCTCATGCAGCGCATAGGCCGCGTTGACCGCCGAATGAACCCCGCCATCGAAGAGGACATTAAAAGAGAGCACCCGGAAGCGGCGGGGATTCGCGGGACCATCGCTTACTGGAATTTCCTGCCGCCCGACGAGCTTAACGAGCTGCTGACGCTTTACAAAAAAGTACGACATAAGACGCTCCGGATATCCAAGACTTTCGGGATAGAGGGAAAGAAGCTGTTGCACCCCGACGACGATTACGACGCCTTGAAAAATTTCAACCACCAGTATGAAGGCGATACCACGCCGGTTGAAAAAATGCACCTTGAATTCCAGGACCTCGTTCGGGAAAACCCGGACCTTGAGAAAAAAATCGACACGCTTCCCGGACGGGTCTTCAGCGGCAAGGAAAACCCGAACCGGGGAATAAAAGCGGTATTCCTTTGTTACCGCATCCCCAAGCCCGACCTCTCCGCCGAGAAGCAGGAAGCCGATGGCCCGGAATGGACCGAAGAGGCCGGGGAAACGGTCTGGTGCCTTTACAATGCGGCGGACGGGTCAATTGCGGTTGACGCCTCTTCGATTATCGACTCTATCCGCTGCACGCCGGAAACGGCGCGCAAATGCCGCATGGAGCACAATGATTTGATCGAGATACGAAAGACCGTCGAGAAATACATTAAAAATTCGTACTTGAAAAGTCTGCAAGCGCCCATCGGGGTGAAACCGATCCTCAAGGCGTGGATGGAGCTTTCATAGGCAGGACATGGGAGGTTTCAGCAATGAACCGTGAAGATGTCGAACGCCTTCAATCGATCCGCACATTCCCGCAACTCGTCAAATACTTACGCGATGACCTGGGGTGGCCCATCGAATCGGGCGATGCCGACGACCTGACCTTCGACTATGAACCCCATGAACTCGGGCTTGACGATGAGGTCGCGGTAAAAATCAAGCAGATAAAGCAGCTCCGGCCATTGACCGGCAAGCAGCCGTGGGGTATCTTCTTCATCAATTTTGAGCCGAAACGGTTGCCCGTCGTGGTCCTGCGCAGAATTCTCAGCGCCTTGGCAATAAAAAAACGCGCATCGGCGGCGCGTGCGCACCAGGCGGCATGGGCGGGGCATGACCTTCTTTTTATCTCCTCTTACGGAACGACCGACGAACGCTCGATAACCTTCGCCCATTTCACCGAAGAAGGGGAACACGGGGACCTGCCGGCATTGCGCGTTCTCGCGTGGGACGACCAGGACACGCTATTACACCTTGAAGATGCCCATGAAACGCTCAAGCAAAAACTTCAATGGCCGAAGGATGAAAACGACCTCGCTGGCTGGCGCGATAAATGGTCATCGGCGTTTACGCTTCGTCACCGGCAAGTGGTTACTTCCTCAAAGGAACTCGCCGAAAGGCTCGCTGACCTTGCCCGAAGCATACGCAAGCGGGCAAACCTTGTGCTTGCCATAGAATCGAAAAACGGTCCGTTCAAGAAATTGCACGCGGCATTCAAGGAAGCTTTGGTCCACGATCTTTCGGAAGACGGCTTCGCGGATATGTACGCGCAAACGGTAACCTATGGTCTTTTGACTGCGCGGGTTTCAAGGCCCGCCGCCCTCCTTGCCGAAAACCTGACCGATATGGTGCCGGTAACAAATCCCTTCTTGAAAGTCCTTTTAGGGACATTCCTGAATATCGGCGGTCGAAGAAAAAAAATTGATTTTGATGAATTAGGCATAAACGACGTGGTGGAATTGCTCCGCGAAACCGATATGGAAGCGATCATGCGGGATTTCGGCAATAAGACGCAATCCGAAGACCCGGTTATTTACTTCTATGAAAGTTTCCTCCATGAGTATGACGCCAAGGAGAAGGTGAAACGCGGCGTCTTTTATACCCCGGTTCCGGTAGTCTCCTTCATCGTGCGTAGCGTCGATGAACTGCTTAAAACCGAATTCGGCCTTGAGGACGGGCTCGCGGATACGACGACCTGGGGAGAACTGAAAAAGCGGAAGCCGGAAATAGAACTGCCGAAACACGCGAAGCCCGAAACGCCGTTCGTGCAAATCCTTGACTTCGCGACGGGAACCGGCACGTTTATTGTGCAGGTCATTGACGTGGTGTATAAAACCATGAGTGCAAAATGGAAGAAAGCCGGATACCGTGAATTGGAAATCGCGAAGTTGTGGGATGATTATGTACCGAAACATCTTCTGCCGAGACTCTACGGCTTTGAATTGATGATGGCCCCCTATGCCATTGCGCACATGAAAATCGGGCTGAAATTATTTGAGACGGGGTATAGGTTCAGGACCGAAGAGCGGGTAAGGCTTTTTTTGACAAATACGCTTGAGGAGCCGAAGGATTTCTCGACGCAGATTGAATTATTTGCGCCTGCGCTGGCGCATGAGGCACGGGCGGCGAACAGGGTAAAGGCGGAAGTGCCGATTACGGTGGTGATGGGGAATCCGCCGTATTCGATAATATCAGCGAACCAAAATACTTGGATTGCTTCTCTTACAGAACATTTCAAAACACGCGCAAGAGAAAATGAAAGGCAATTTCAGGCATTATCAGATGATTATGTCAAATTCATGGCGTTTTCAGAATGGAGGATAAACAGCTCCGGCATGGGTGTTCTTGGGATTATTACCAATAATGGCTACCTGGACGGACACCTCTTTATAGATTTGCGACAAAGTTTTTTAACTACTTTTGGGAATATATCAATTATTAATTTGCATGGTAATACCCGTCTTAAAGAACATGCGCCTGATGGCAAAATAGACGAAAATATCTTTGACATTTTGACTGGAGTAGTGATCAATATTTCAAGTAAACATGATCTTAATTGCACGAAGCAAGTTAATATTAATTATGCAGATATATGGGGATCTCGTAAAATAAAGTATGACTTTCTTTTAAACCATAATGTCGTTCATTGCAATAGCAAGAATATTGCAGTTGCAGAATCTGATAGCATTTTTATTCCAAGACAATTAGACCTCCTAAATGAATGGAATTCATTTCATTCTTTGCTTAATATATTTGGAACTGGCAATCCCAAGGTTGATGCACAAAAAGCATATGCTGCCGGGTTTGTCAGTCAACAAGACGATTTTGCAATAGCTTTTCATAAAAAAGAAATCAACCAACGGGTCAATGAATTGTTAGAAAAAGGAATGACAGAAAAAAAATTACGTGCAAACTATCGATTATGTAAAACAAACCAATGGGATTTTGTTCGCTCAAGACGGGAGTTGTCTAATCTTGATTACAAAAAGTTAATAACAGTATGCCTTTATCGACCTTTTGATAAGAGATGGACTTTGTTTAATCGAGGCGTAGTAACTATTTTGCGAACTGAAATAATGAAACATCTACATAAAAAAGGCAATTTCGCGCTGATCGCAACCCGTGGAATTAGCATACAGAATTTTGCTCACATATTTGTATCTGATAGTATTACGGATAGGCACGCTATTGATAACGCTGGCGACTCTATGTTTGTATTTCCCTTGTTTCGCTATTATGAAGCAGACGGCACCATATTTCAAAATAGCAAGTTAGATTTAGAACCTACGCTTAATATGAGCCAAGACTATCTTGATAAATTGACAGCAATGGGGTATTGCACTAATCAAAATTATGGGAATATTATTTTTGCTTTTATGTATGCCTTGTTAAATTCACCAATTTATCGTGCAAGATATTCAATTTTCCTTAAAACGGATTTTCCTCATATTCCACTGCCTATATCTCTCTCACTTTTTAATAGCCTATCCGCTTTAGGTGGAAGCCTTATTCGTTTGCATACGCTCGATTCCGATTGCTCTTTTCCAATCGAGACACAAAGAAGAAACAGCATCGAAACATTGTTAAATAATCCAGTTGTTAAATTTCTCGATTCCGGCTTTCGCGATGTCGCCAAAGGCTTCCCCAAATACGACTCCGGCACCGTCTTCATCAACCCCAACGACTCCGGTTTCAAAGGCGTTCCCGAAGACGTCTGGAATTTCCATATCGGCGGTTATCAGGTCTGCGAGAAATGGCTCAAGGACCGCCGTGGCCGCACGCTTTCGGACGAGGACATCGAGCACTACCAGAAAATCGTCGTCGCCCTCAAGGAAACTATCCGCCTCATGGGCGAAATCGACAAGGTAATCGAGGAGCATGGCGGCTTCCCGGACGCATTTGTTACCGATCCGAAAGTGATTGAAGAAGCGAAGGCAAAGGCCGGATAGGGGGAAGGTGCTTATCGTGAAAGATAAAATGCAGGAAGAAAAAAATGAGCCTGCGGATTTAAAACGGATCAAATTACGGGCAATCGACAAGACCGCCTTTGAAATCGGTAAGGCTTTAATGCCGGAAGCTAATCCGCTAACACAAGAGACCGCGTGCGAAAAATTAAAAGCATTGGAAAATGAGTTCTATTACTTTTGGGGTTCGCTGCTTAATCGCTGGTTCCCCCATCTCATCGCCTCAAAAAAATACTTTTACAAAAAAAACCTATATCTTGCGGTGTTGGAAAAAGATAATACCCCCCTTGCGGGAAAATTCCTTCCCTTTGGCGATCCCGTGACGCTTGCGCATTGGCAATATATAGTTAAAACTGAAAACGCATGGAGAGGAACAACTTCCCTAAATGCGGAAAAAAAGCCGTGCGAAGACCCGAAAATTCAATTTATATGTATTGTCAATCGTGGCGAAACTCCACAACAATCCATTGCGACGGTAGCCCGCCACCGATTCCCCTACATAGAAAGAATAGATACAAAAATCATTCTTTCACTTGGTTTTCCTAACCCTTTCTCCCTTCTGCTAAAAGGAACAGCGAGCGAAGAAATATTTAAAAACGCCCATGCCTGTATTTCAAACCCGGATTTCTGGAGGAGGTGGGGAGAGATTAAAGATGCCTGGTCCGAACTCATGGCGCTTCACGAGCGAATGAAAAAAGAAAATGCCGGAAAAATGGCGGAAATGACGAAAGCCATAGGCGCCATAGGCGAAAGAATTGCTGAAGTTTTTAGTAAGCCAAATCAGGAAAATCAGGCTCAAATGGCGAAATACGCCAATGATCTGGCGAAGGCCTTTCCAAAAGATTTATTTGACCCCTCACCGAATCAAGAAACGTTGAGGGCTGCTGCGGCTGCTTTTACTGCTATTCCTCAAGCAACTATCGATCAATTAAAAAATTGGACCACCAGAGAAAGCGAAAGATATATTGCCAGGCAAAATAAACTTATAGAAGATTACGGCAAGCGGAATTTAGCAGAATTGTTTGGAGACGGGAACAAACGCCATGAAGCGGACATAAAGTTAATCGAAGCTGCAACAGGTTCATTCGCGTCTATGTTTGAAAAGACGCGAGCGGAAGAAAGAAAACGTTTGGAAAAAATGGCAAAGGGGCTTGAGGATGCATCCCCGCCGCAAAGATTTGAATATGATAGATATTCGCTTTTGAGTGATATTGCAGTACAAAGCCAAAGAAAGGATATAACGAAAGAGGATGTGCGCGAAATTATCCGTGAAGAGCTTGATAATAATCGGCAAAGGGAAGAGCGGAGCGATGGAAAGGATGCAAAGCAAGCCCAAGGGCCGGGGGCAGGGATAGGAAGTGTTGACTCGCCGGAAACGGTGGGAGACGTTAAAGAAAAAAAAGAGCCCATTCAAGAAAAATCTGAATTGCCGACAGTTATTCCAGCAAGCAAAAAAGCGCGATCAAAATCGGCTCAACGAAAAGCAGAAGATCACGGTACAAAATGGATCACCTATGGCGAATCATCGCTCGATGATAGGTTTTTTTGCGCCAATAACGAACAACTCGCAAAGGCTATGCAAAATAGCGGCGTTCCTCGTTATGTAGAACCTTTTGGAGGAAAGAAAACCCCTAAATCAAAGATGCGCACTTTCATTAGAAGAATTGCCGAAGGCGCTTATAATGGGGTTATCATAACCGTGTTAAAAGACACAACGGACAGAATACATGGATACGCTATTATCAGAAATAATAAAGATGACACGCTTCGTGCCCGTGCGAACACTGCTATTGCCTTTATTGAAAAATTAAAAGCCACACCTGCCCCAAAGTCCAAATCCACGAAACGCCCTTCTAAAAAAGAATCCGCGTAGTTTTTCCCATTTTAAAAACACAGTTGCGACAAG
>Ga0187855_10003154_pt1 | contig 12199 bp, 5 predicted proteins | sample June2016WEW_8_10_2_FD_132969 | JGI IMG/M metagenome (GOLD analysis project Ga0187855, IMG submission 132969) | Peatland microbial communities from SPRUCE experiment site at the Marcell Experimental Forest, Minnesota, USA - June2016WEW_8_10 | ecosystem: Environmental > Terrestrial > Soil >...
CACCTTGTTCCTCCGGCCGGCCTGCCGCACGCCATACTCCAACATGGTCGCGAACGCGCCGCGATCGAACGGCGAGAGATTCTCTTTCTCGCACAACGCCCGCAATCGGCCCGCGTATTCCGCGATCACGCCGTCGCTCATCTTCATTTCTTCGTCAAACTCCACGCGCACCTTGAAAATTTTCCGAAAATCCTCCTCGTAGTCGTACAGCATCTCGTACAACTCGCGGTCGCCGATCAAAATCACCTTTACGTCCAGGTGCACCGCCTCCGGCTTCAGCGCGCTCCCGCCAAACGGATAGAACATCTCCAGCGGCTGAATCTCCAACCGATTGTGGTTCAAGGTGCGCTTCAAGGCTCGCCACACGCCAACCTCGGACAACGCCTCCAGCGAATACATAATCAAGAATCCGCCGTCGGCGCGCAGCAACGAGCCCGCCCGCAAATCCATGAAGTCGCTGGTCCACCCTCCGCGCGCATCGTAAGCCCGCTGAATCGTTCCAAACAAATTCGCGTATGTCGGCGTGGTCTCAAAAATCACTGGCGAGCCGTCCTCGTCGCCATGTGCCAAAATCACATTCACGCCGTACAAACGAAATGGATCGCGCTCTGGGCCACTCCCCGGCATCTTCGGCATGCCATCCAGCGAAGGCGACGCCTCGCCCTCACCTTCCCCTTCGCCCTCGCGTTCCTTGAACGGATCCAGGTTGTCCAGCAAGTGATGCCGCACTTCTTCCAAATACTCCGCCACTCCAGTGTTGGGATATTTCTCCTTCAGCTCCTCGATGACTCCATCGACCAAAACCGAAGCCGCTTCCTGTTCCAAATAACTCAGTTCGCTAGCCAATTCCCGCGAAAGCGTGAGCGTCTTCCGGTACACCACGGTAAATTCCTGCCGGAACTGCTCGTATTTCCGCTCGATCTCCTCCGCTACCGGCGAATCCAGTTTCCCTTCATGCACCATTTTCGAAATATCCTCGATCGGCACCATCTGCCCTTCGAGCACCGGAAAAATCTCCGGCAGCGCCACGGCTCCCACCTGCATGTGCCCTAGCGCAAACTGTTCCCGCGAAATCCGCCGCGTAAAATCGTCCATTAACTCTTTTTCACGCACGGTAAACCGCTCGACGATCCGCCCCTTCTGCCGCTGAAACGGTTCGCCCTCAAACACCTGCGGAATCCGCCGCCGCAGAAAATCAATCCCCGCCTGCATCTCTTTTTTGAACGAATTCGCCTGCCCGCGTGGCAGCGACAAAAGCCGGGGCCGGTCCGCAATCTTGAAATTATTTACGTAACACCGGTCCATCGAGGGCTTGGTAACCGGGTGTAGCTCTTCAATCATCCGGGCAATCGTCCCGCCGCGGCTGGTCCCCGCCAACCCACACACAAAAACGTTGTACCCGGGCGCCGAAAGCTCCACACCCATCTTTAAAGCACGGAGCGCCCGCTCTTGCCCGATGAAACCTTCGCGCAGTTCCGCCTGCGCCGTCGTCTCAAACGGCAGACGCGAAGCTTCGCACCGCCACCGCAGCTTGTCCGGAGGCAACTCCGCATGCACCGCAGCCGGTTTGTATCCGTTCAATCCCATCGCAGCCCGGTACTCTAGCACACGCTCACGCGGTCGCACCTAATTTTGCCCCTCCTGTTTCGCATCGTTCAGTGTCGATCTAGAATCGCCCGTGCAGCGAACGAAACCACCCGAATGGTGTTGAGCCGTGGTGCTCGAATCAACGCCCGATCATCCAATCCCACAGAGAAAAACACGGAAGGCCCGACGTGTGCCGTCGGGCCTTCCGATTTCTTTCAGCAAGCCCGGAAAGTTACCTTGCGGCCGCTTTGGCTTTATTGCCGAGTTCCGGAACAACGCCCAACTGCTGCATCAGGCTTAGCGCGTCCCAGTTGACCCAGCCTTCCACGATCTTGCCGTTAGCGACGCGGGCAACCGTTACTCCAGAGATGGCGAATTGCTTCCCCGTGGGCGCAATCCCGTTAAGCTCGCCTTTATGAGCTCCACGGCAGGACCACCGAGCCATCACGGTTTCCCCTTCGGCAATAATGTCCTCGATCGTCAATCGCAAGTCCGCGAAAGCAGCGCGGTACATCGTCACCCGCTTCTTTTCACTCTCGGGACCCCGTCCAACATCGGACGTTGCGGCGTCATGGTGCGTATAGGTGGGAGCAATGAGCTCGTCTGCAACTGGCAGATTCCCCTTGTTCCAAAGTTCTTCAAACAGACGGCGGACGATAGTTTTGTTTTGTTCAGACATGCGTAGTTCTCCTTTTTTCAGAAATCCGATTTTCCCTCCCCGCGAAATGCGAGTCGGGATTGCGTGGTATTGGCCTGGAACCGCTGGCGTCCTGTGGTGTGCTGACCTGTACGTCGGACAGGAAGTTGTGCCCCGCGCGAGGGATTAAAAAAGAAACCGAGAAGGTTCTGCCCTCTTAGCGCTCGATGCGGAGCTTAAAAGATACTGCTTTTGGACTTCGAAGCGGGAGTCTCGCCACAAACGGCGAAACCACGACGTGATCCTGTTCCCCCAGAGCGTATGTGTCAAGGACAATCGAGAATTCTTTCTTGCAAAACAAAACGGCATCCATTCCGAATCCGCGGCCCAGCGGTCAAAGGAAACAGTACGAGCGCCTCATCATGCGAGAAATTTCGGCTAAACACCTCAACAGAAACTGCTATTCCTCGTGCAACGCCACCACTGGATCGACTCGCGTGGTTCGCCACGCCGGAATCACCGTCGCCGCGAACGCCACCACCGCCAGCAGCATCGGCACCACCGCAAATGTCGCCGCATCGCGCGCGCTCACGCCAAACAGCAAACTCGCCATCACCCGCGTCAAGACCGCCGCCCCAGCCAGCCCGATCGCGATCCCCATCGCGCCTAACTCCATCCCCTGCCGCAACACCAATCGCAGGACATCGCCACGCCCCGCACCCAGCGCCATCAGCACACCGATGTCGTGCGTGTTTTGCGCCACCAGGTACGACATCACGCCATATAAGCCGATCGCCGCCAGCATCAGCGCAAAGGCCGCGAACGCCGCCAACATCGTGCTCGCAAACCGCTGCCGCGCCAGCGAATCGTGAAGGCGCTCCTGCATGCTCCGTATGTCATATACCGCCAGGTTCGGATCGACCGACTGAATCGCGCTGACCACCGCCGCCGGAAGACCCGCAATCTCCGAGCCCGTCCGGGCCACAAGATACAGATCGGTCGGACTTCCCTGCGTCCGCGGAAAATAGGCCGCGATCTTGCCGTCAATCTCCAGCCCGTATTGCTTCACGGTTCCCACCACTCCGGTAATCGTCAAAGGCTTCTTGGCATCGAACCACAGATGCTTTCCGACAGCGTCGCCCCGCGGCCAGAATCGCTTTGCGAATTTCTCATCGATGATCACCACGCCGGGTTTCTCCGCGGTGTCATCCTCACCAAAAAAACGTCCTGCGATCAGCGGAATCTCCATCGCGCGAAAATAATCCGCGCTCGCCACGCGCAGATCCACCTGCAGCTCCTCTCCGGGAGGGGGCGTGTAGCCCTCCACGTTGATGCCTCCCCATCCAACCGAGCCCGTAAGGGGCAGGGTGGTCACTTCGCCTTGGGCGATCACGCCCGGCAACTTCGCAACGCGCTCTTCGACGTCCTGGTAGACACGAAGGATCGCTTTGTCGTCGTGATATTTGGGATCGTCCGCGGCCACCTGCATCGTCACAATGTGTTCGGTCGCGAATCCGGGCGGCACGGCCTGCAGACGCACGAAGCTGCGCACCAGCAATCCGCCGCCGATCAGCAGCACCAGCGAAAGCGCCAGCTCCGCGACGACCAGCAGGCCGCGCAACCGGTGCCGCCGCAGGTACAATCCGCCGTCGCTTTGTCCGCTGCGCCCCCCGGCCTTCAGCGATGTATTCGGATCGACGCGCACGGCCCGCCACACCGGCGCCAGCCCAAACAAAATTCCGGTCAGCAGCGAAACGCCAAACGTAAATGCCAGCACCGCTCCATTGACACCGATGTCCTCCAGTCGCGGAATATTCCCCGGATTCATGGTGCGCACCAAGTACAAGCTCGCGCGCGCAACCCCGAGTCCCGCTACGCCACCAAGCAATCCCAACAGCACGCTCTCGGTCAACAATTGCCGCGCCAGCCGCTGCCAGCCCGCTCCCAGCGCCGTTCGGATCGCCACCTCTTTCTCGCGCCCTGCCGCGCGTGTCAGCAGCAGATTCGCCACGTTGGCGCACGCGATCAGCAGCACCACCGCCACCGCGCCCAGCAGCACCAGCAGCGCCTGGCGCACGTCGCCCACCACTTCGTCCTGCAACCGCACGATGTGCATCCCGAAACTGGCGTCACGCTTGTCTTTCTCGCGAATCCGCCCGGCGATCACGTCGATGTCCGCCTGCGCCTGTTGCACCGTCACGCCCGGTTTGAGCCGCACCACGATGTTGTAATTCTCGTCGCGCCGCCGGTTCCAGGCCTCGGCGGTCAGCGCCAGCGGCAAAAATACATCTACCTTGCTCATCGGCTCTTCCGAGGGCATCACCTCGGAGTTCAGGAGGAATCCGCGCTGCAACACCCCGGCGACGGTCAGGGATTTTCCGTCGATCGTCACGCTCTTCCCTACGATCGCCGCGTCGGCACTGAACAGCCGCCTCCAGACGCGTTCGCTGAGAATCGCCACCTCGGGCTGCCCCGGTTGGTCTTCTTCGGGTAGCAGCAACCGCCCCAACATCGGCTTTGCACCCAGCATCTGCAACAAGCTGGATTGCGTGCGGATCGCCCCGATCCGTTCGGGCCGCTCGCGCCCGGTCAGCGTGGAATTGCGCGTCTGCGCCAGCGCCATCTGTTCGAACGAATGATTTTCATTCCGCAGGTCGAGGAACTGCCCCGGCGAAGGCCAGTCGCGAAAAATCGCCAGTGACGGCGAATGCAGCCACACCCCCGCCAATCGATCCGGCTGGGGATAGGGCAGCGGACGCAGCAGCAAGGCGTCCACGACGCTAAAGACCGCCGAATTCGCACCGACGCCGATGGCCAGCGACGCCAGAATCACTAGGCTTGACAGCCAATTCTTGCGCAGCACCCTCAACGCATAGCGAACGTCCTGCCACCAGACAGTCATAATCCCTCCCGCATTCCAAGGAACGTCATCGGTCGGACTTAAGTTCCCGGTATCAAGACGATTTTCGTGAGGGTTTCGTCTTTAGCGTTTTCGCGTAGAGATAACTCTGGCGGAGATGCTCCTGCAGCTCCTTGGTCTTGGCCAGCAAGCCATCCGGCACGGTCACGTATTCCTTCATCACCGCGCCGTATGCCTCATACAGCTTGGTCTTGTATTTCTTCAAGAACTCTTCGCGGACAGCATCTGACAGGCGCATCGCCAAGATGCTCGAGGGCTGCATCAACAGAAACATATTGCCGTTTACCGCGGCGTACGCGTTGTTCGCTCCTTTTCGCTCAATCTCCGGATAAGCCGCAATCAATTTGTCGAATAGTTCCAGCTTCTCGGCTGGCACGCCACTCTTTTTCTTCTTTGGTGCAACCATGAATACCCCTCGCCACCGGAAGATTTCGGGTAATTATGCTCAAGATTTCGCTAACTCGTTTTTTCCAGCACGACGAATCCGTGCGCCGGAATCACCGCATTGATCTGTCCGCCGTTCACCTGCAACGTCGCGCCGCCATTGCCCACATTATCTCCGCCATAGGTCGCGGCGTCGCTATTGAAAATCTCGAGCCACCCGCCTGCCGGCAGTCGAGAAGGATCCGTGCCGATGACATACCCGCTGGCAAACGGAGCGTCGTTCAGACTAGCCAACACCAACAGTTCCTGGTTCGCGGCGCTGCGCGTAAACGCGATCACCCGGTTGTCGTCGTGCGTATAGATCACATCCAGCGCCTGAGATCTTGCGGCCATGCTGCTCGTCACTAGTCGGATCAAGTCCTGGTAGAACCGAAAAAGAAACTGCCCGACGCCCGTCCGGTCGCCGATCAGATCTTCCTTATTCTGGAAGAAAGTGTCGTACAGGAAATACTTCCGCGCACCAATCTCTTCGCCCATCAAAAACAATGGCGTTCCCGCCGACAGCGCCGACATACCAAAGGCAAAGCGGCTGCGTCCCTCGGCATACTTCAGCGTCTCTCCGGTCAGCACGGCAGAATTCACCGCGGTCACGATAGTCCGCTCGGTGTTTGCATCGTTGCCGGCCTCGTCGTGGTTTTCGTGATAAACGATCTTGTTATACTGCGTCGCCAGCAGCCCTCCCGCGAAATAGTCCATGTTGAGGGGCCCGTTCGTTCCATAACCCGCGTTCTTCAGCAGGTTCGCGTAGCTGTCGCCGTAGTTGCCGTCGCCGATCAGATGATGATAGAAGTCCGCATACCAAACGGCGTCAAATCCCTCGCCTCCCTGGTCCGGCGATTGGGTCATCGCTGGCCAACCGGTATGGTCCTCCGCGATCAGGAATGCTGCGGGGTTTACTATCTTCACCGTTCGGGCCAGCTCCCGCAGAAACTTGATTCCGTACAGATTCGCGCTGCCGACCGACGCTCCATTCGCATTCAGTGTGTTGTTCTGGTGAATTGCGTCAGTCAGGTCCACTCGAAACCCGTCGATGTGAAAATCGTCCAACAGCGCTGCCGCGCTGCTCGTAAACATCTGGCGTACATTCTCTTCGCTGAAACGTGGCGTATACCCGGACGATCCGTTGTTCAGGTACCCGCCGTCAATCTCGGGATAGTAGGACGGGAGTCCCTCATACCAATACCAGACGTTATCCTGCGGCGCGATATTGGGGTCGGCATCGTATCCCCATTCGGACCGCTCGTTGTCCGCGGTCGCGAAGTGGTTGTACACCACGTCCAGAATAACGGCGATGCCTTGCTGGTGGCAGGCGCGCACGAAATGCTTCAGTTGATTCGCGCCACCGGCGCTCGTCTGCAAACAAAAGAACAGTGAAGTCCCATAGCCCCACTGCAGATCGCCGTCGAATTCCAGCACCGGCAACAACTCCACGGCGTTCACACCGAGGTCCACCAAGGCATCCACAAAGTTCATCGCATCGGCGAACGTTCCGGCGGATTGCGACGGATATCCCAGAGAACCGACGTGCAATTCGTAGATCACCAGATCTCCGATGTTCTGCGGAGGTAATCGTCCGGCCGTATATTCGCTCGCCCAAAACTGTTCCGCCGGAATTAACGTCTCCTTTTCGACTGCCGTATCGTCGAAGTCCTCGGTCACCTGATCCGGATCGGAAACCACGGAACAACTCACAATTCCGTCGAGGTCCTCATAAGAACCCGTATAGTCCGCCCCGCCCGGATTCGTTCCGCCTCGCCCCACTTGGTTGCGCGAGAAGATGTCCACCTTGTACGTCACCGCGCCCTGTTCATTCGTGATCCGGTACATGTACAGCTGATTGAAGTACTCGCTGAAGTCCGCCAGCGCGGGCGTCGTCGTAATGTCACTTTGCCAAGTCCCGTCGCCCTGCGGCACCAGCGGAACAACCGCAGCCGTCTGATCGATGCCGGTCCCATCGTCGGCAATATAGCCCGTCGGCACGCCGCCCGTAAGGTCGAATGGTGCGAAAACCGCCTCGACCTTCGTAGCATGCGGCGCCCACACCGCAAATTGAATTCCCGGACTTACAGATCCTGGCTGAAAGCATTTCTGCGCTCCGAACCGCCGTCCCGTCACAAACCAGTAGTCTCGTTGAGTCACCCCAGCCGCAAGGGTGAAGCTCCGAAACCGCTGGCTCGAATTTTCATCGGGCACTTCCGTAACCACCACCCAACTGTTCGGCGCTCCGGCGATATCGGCGATCACGCCCCACTGAAAAGTCGTTCCCGCCTGCGTCGCGTCCAGCGACACGCTGGCGATGAAAGCGTCGCACCCAGTCTCATCCTGCGCGCCCACCATCGGCACTTCCGTCCACTGATTCGAAAACTGCCCATTCCCGTCCCAACTCCCCGACAACCGAACATTGCGGAATAGCTGCAACTTGACCCCGCTATGAAATGTGAAATTGACTGTAATTCCCGCCATTGGCAACCTCCTTCGGAAACCCAAGAGTCTGTGTAAGGGCTTCTGCCTTCGTCGGGGCGCCGCTTTCGTTGTAATTAAGTTTTGTCGTAGCGTCAATTGTAATATTCCAGAAATAATTCTGTTTCCGGTCTGAGGTGTCTTCTGCTTCATGCTCGGCAGGGCAAGGGGTTATTCCGGGAGGTATTGGGCGATCCGGAAAAAGCTGGTTGCGCGCGTAACACTTCTGTCTAACAACCGAAATTCCACTACGATATAAAGAGTTTGGCAAAAGAACTGGGGCCAACCGCATGCCCTCCCCATCCGATTACGACGCGATTGTCATCGGCTCCGGCATCGGCGGGCTCGCGTTCGCGAGCATCATGGCGAAGCTGCGCAAGTGGCGCGTACTGGTGCTCGAGCGCCACTTCAAGATTGGGGGTTTCACACACACCTTTACGCGGCCGGGCGGCCGGTCCTGGGATGTAGGGCTTCATTATGTGGGTGAGATGGGCGAGGGCATGATGGGGCGTCGCCTGTTTGATTTCATCACCGAAGGCGGAGTGAAATGGAATCCCCTGCCCGATGTTTACGACGTCTTTGTTTACCCGAATCTGCAAATCAGGGCGTGCAAGGGCGAAGCAAACTTTCGAAGCGCGTTGATTGCCGCCTTTCCAAACGAACGCTCGAATATCGAACAGTATTTCCGCGACCTCAAGTCCACCATTGGCTGGACGAACCGTTTCTTTGCAGCGATGGCGATGCCTCCGCTATTGGCCTGGGTGGTTCGGGCAGTGAATCGATTCACCGCGGATCTTCCCCTACAGATTACCGGGCACTATCTCGAAAGGCGTTTCCAGGACCCGCATCTTCGCGCCGTGGTCACGTCTCAGTGGGCCGACTACGGAGTGCCTCCGGGCCGAAGCGCGTTCGCCACCCACGCGGTGATCGCGTCTCATTACTTGAACGGAGCGTGGTATCCCACCGGCGGTGCGGGCGAAATCGCCAAGGCAGCGGGCGCGGTAATCCGCGGCGCAGGCGGCGATTTGCTAGCTAACCATGAGGTTGCCCGCATTCTTCTCGAGGGCGATCGCGCCGTCGGTGTGGAAGTCAACGTCAGAAAAGGCAAACAAGGAGCCCGCGCGGAATTTCGCGCGCCAGTAGTCGTATCCGACGCCGGAGCGTGGAACACGTTTACGCGCATGCTGCCGCCAGCCGCCTTGCCTTTCCACGACCAACTCAAAACGCCGCCGGAAGGGTTCGAGGTTGTGGAACTCTTTCTTGGCTTGCGCCGCGACCCGCGCGAGATGGGTTTTCAAGGCGAGAATTACTGGATCTTTGAGTCTTTCGACCACGACGAGATGTATGCCCAGCGGAACGATCTGCTCAAGGGTCGCGCAGCGATGGCCTATCTCTCGTTCCCGTCTCTGAAGGACCCTCACCCCCAACGTCACACCGCCGAGATTATCGCCCCGCTGTCGTTTGCTTCGTTGGAATCACATCGCGGTGAACCGTGGCACAGACGCAGCGCCGACTACGAATCTGCCAAGAACCGGATGACGCAGGCGTTGCTGGATCTGGTCGAGCGTCACCACCCGGGATTTGGAGGCTTGGTGGAATACTCCGAGCTTGCCACGCCCCTGACATTCGAGCACTTTACGGCGGCGCCATCGGGGATGATCTATGGTTATCCGGGCACGCCGGAAAGGTACGGAAAGGCGTGGCTTGGCCCGCGCACACCCGTAAAGAATTTATATCTGACAGGCAGCGATGCGGCTTTGCTCGGCATCATGGGAGCATTGATGGGTGGAATCGTGGCCGCGAGTTGCCTTCTGGGGTCGTTCGGCTTCCTGGAAGTGATGCGGGCTGCGAACAACCGTTCAGCGAAACTGTAAGTTCCGTATGGACTTCAACCGCTGACGCCGGTGCAGGATCCCTTCGCAGAACTTCCATCGGCACGCACGCTCAAAACTCCAGGCGCAATTGAAAAGCGATCATCCGCGGCGTGCTATCGCCTCCCAAACCCACGCCGAGTAAGCCGGTCGGCGGCGAAGTCGTGTAGGTGATCGCTCCGAACCCGGTCTGCGTAGAGGGCTTGCCCGGGATCCCAGCAAAAACCATGCTCGGAAGCGCGAAATTCGGGTGATTGAAAACATTGAAGGCCTGAACGTCGAAGCGCATCCTTACACGCTCTGTCAGCGAAAACCATTTTGTGATGTAGAAGTCGCTCCACACGAAATCGGGACCACGCAATGCGTTGCGGCCGAGATCTCCGAACTGACAATTCTCCTGGCTGTCGCCTCCCAGGCACGCGCCGGTACTTGGGTCCACCGTCGACACAAAAGCATTGGGATTGAGCCATTGAATTGTGCCCGGCTGCGTGATTCCTGGGATCGGTTTGTGTTCATAGAGAGGCACACCGGGAACGACGCTCGCGAATTGCGGCCCGCTGCCGTTCACAATGCCATCTCCATTCGCGGAATACGGCGTGCTCAGCACGGAAAACGGAATCCCGCTATGCCAAAACGCGGTTCCCGACACTTGCCAGCCGTTCAGCGCGTACCCTAAAGACCGGTTTCGCACCTTCACTGGCAGCTGATAGACATACTGCGCGCTGAGATTATTCCGGATGTCGTAATCGCACGGACCGTAGTCCCGCTCCAGGTCTCCCGGGAGAGGAGACAAAATTCCTCCGGCCGAAAACTGCAGAAATCCGCCGTTGGAAACCGTGTCCATGCAACGGCTCCAGGTGTAATTGATCTGCCCCGTCAGGCCGTGCCCCACGCGCTTCATTGCCGACAGTTGCAAGCCATCGTAGTGACTGTTCGCGCCGGTCGACAGTTGTGTGACCGCCCCGAATCGAGGATCGGTAGGCTCTTGGTAGGGGAACGGCGCAAAACAGCCGTCACACACCGTCTGATAGCCGTTCACTTGCGCCTCATACGGTTGGTTTACCGCGCGCGTGCCCACGTATTGCGCGTGGATGCTGGCCGTGGATCCGAGCTGATGTTCCAGACCAAGACTCCACTCCATGAAGTAAGGCGCGTGAAGTTTTCCGTCGGGCACAGCGGTCATTGCCACGGGAGGAAGACAAGTCGCCGGGTTTGCCTGTGGAGAAGCGCAAGAAAGCTGGCCTTGTGCGAATCCGGAACTGAATGTTTGATTCGCGGCGACGGTTGCGTCCACCGCACTGTCGGGTACTCCCGGTGCGATTGCGGTTCCGCCAGCCGTTCCAAGGAGCCCGCCCTGAAACGTCTTCACATAGGGCGGGTTTACTCCAACCACGTCGGCGACGCTTCCCGGCAAGATATCGCTGAATAGTCCAAAGCCGGCGCGAAGGACCGTATTGGGCTCAAATTGCCAGGCGATCGCCGTTCGCGGTTGAAGAATGGCCAGGGGCGTCGAGGAAAATATGTTGCCCAGGGCAGCCTGTATCGCCGCGTTTAGCGGTTGATTCACATTATGCGAAATGGAGTCGAAGGAACCACTCAGCCGGGCAATTTCGTCGTGAGGATTTAATGGATTGGAATTGAACGTATTACGGACGCCCAAGGTCCAGGTCAGCGTCTTGGTCAGCTTCCAGGTGTCCTGCGCATAGAAATCCGCATTGAGGAAGTTGAATGGTTCGTTCGCGGAAACAGGAAATGTTTCTGTCGCCGTCGAGGCCACTCCATAAATGAATTCCGGTAAGCTGGTGTAGGTAACCGTTGGTACTTCGCCTTCGCCAAAATCATAGTCATTCAGCCGAAGGATCCGTATGTTCGTGCCAAAGCGCAACTCGTGCGCGCCATGGCTCCAGGCCAGGTTATCGTTAATGAAGAACCGCGAAGCGCGCCTTCCCTGAATCCAGGTATTGTCGAGTCCGCCGAGCGTACTGAACGGCGCATTCGCGCCGCCGCCTTCTAAAACGATCGGAAAAGCGGCAAGAGTTTTCGCAAAATCCGCGGGGCCAAACAGACTCTCGTACCAGGAGAACGCGGGATTGAAGTAGTTCACCAGATTCTGCGAAAAGATATGCGTGTATCCCGCGGCAAACGAATACAGCGGCTGGGGAGAGACTGAGTCAAATAAAGCATTGATCGGATCCGTGTAGGCTGCTTGTACTCCGGTATCGGCTTGAAATCGGTACCAGGTGGTGTTGTTTTCGTTGATGTTGTAATCGATTCGTGCGG
>Ga0187855_10003159_pt1 | contig 12190 bp, 9 predicted proteins | sample June2016WEW_8_10_2_FD_132969 | JGI IMG/M metagenome (GOLD analysis project Ga0187855, IMG submission 132969) | Peatland microbial communities from SPRUCE experiment site at the Marcell Experimental Forest, Minnesota, USA - June2016WEW_8_10 | ecosystem: Environmental > Terrestrial > Soil >...
CCAGGAGCCGCTCGAGGTGGATTTTCTGTACCGTAGCCAGCGAGGACACGGGCAGATCGTGGAGGAGTGCCTGTATCAGGGCGGGCCGGGCTCAGGAACCAGATTGGCCTTAGCGGCTGGCGGCACCCGGGTCAGCTGCAAGGTGTTGCTCACGGGGAGCTGAGACGCGGCATGGCTGGCTCGGGATCGGCGTCGTCGACGTGGGCGCCGTTGCGTATCGGGCTGTTCCGCACGCTGTGGATCGCGGCGCTGGTCAGCAACGTGGGCGGCTGGATGCAGACCGTGGGCGCCCAGTGGCTGCTGGTCCGTGGTCCTCACGCGGCCGTACTCGTCCCCCTCGTGCAGACCGCCGACGCCCTTCCCGCCGTTCTGTTCGGGCTGGCCGGAGGGGTGCTGGCGGACATTTTCGACCGGGTCAGGATGCTCGTCGCGGTTCTCGCCGGGATGACCGCCGCGGGCGGGGCTCTCACCGCGCTGACCGTCGCGCACCGGATGCCGCCGGCGCTGCTGCTCATGTTCACCTTCGTACTGGGCACCGGCGGGATCCTGGTCGCCCCCGCTTACCAGTCGATGGTGCCTGACATGGTCCCCCGCCCGCAGGTGCCCGCCGCGGCGGCTCTCAGCTCGATCAACATCAATCTCGCCCGGGCCATCGGCCCGGCGATCGCCGGGCTGCTGATCGCCCGGATCGGGGTGGCCGCCGTGTTCGGCCTGAACACGGCGACGTTCCTGGTCTACGCGATCGTGGTGGCATCCCATCCCCAGCTGAGCAGGATTCCTCAGAATCCCGAGCGATTCATCCCAGGGCTGCGAGCTGGCGGCCGGTACGTCCGCCACGCACCCGTCGTGCAGCGTGTCCTGCTGCGCGGGGCCCTGTTCCTGGTCCCGGCCAGCGCGCTGTGGGCGCTGCTGCCCCTGATCGCCACCCGCCGGCTCGGACTGGGCTCAGGCGGGTACGGCGTGCTGCTCGCTGCCCTGGGAGTCGGCGCCATCGGCGGCGCGTACATCCTGCCGCAGATCCGGGCCCGCCTCTCCGCCAACGCCCTGGCGGCCGCCGCGAGCCTGATTTACGCGTCGGCACTGGCCGCGGTGGCGCTGTCGCGTAACCTCGCGCTGACCATCCTCGTGCTGCTGCCGGCCGCGGTGGCCTGGACCGCCTTCCTGTCCAACGTCAACGCCGCGCTGCAGCTGTTCCTGCCGAGGTGGGTACGCGCCCGCGGCCTGTCGGTCTACCAGATGGTCCTGTTCGGAGCACAGGCCGCAGGGGCCGCGATCTGGGGAGTCGTCGCCGGGGCTGCCGGGCTGGTGCCCGCCTTCCTGATCGCCGCCGCCGTCATGACCGCCGGCGCGGCCACCCTCTGGCGCTGGCCCTTCCAGCAGACCGCAGACATGGACCGGAGCCTTGTGCGCTGGCCCGAGCCGCACCTGCTCATCGCCGCCGATCGCGGCGACGTCCCGGTCCTGGTGCGGACCATCTACACCATCACAGCCGAAAACGAGCAGCAGTTCCTGCAGGCCATGGCCCGGCTGCGCCAGTCACGACTGCGCACCGGGGCCACCGGCTGGGCCCTGTACCAGGACGGCCAGAACCCGCGCCTGTTCATCGAGCAGTTCAGCGTCGCGAGCTGGGAAGAGCACCTCAGGCAGCACCGGCAGCGGCAAACCGGCACCGACCAGCAGTACCACGACGACGCCGCCGCACTGTCCAACCCGCAGCCACAAACCGGCCACTACCTGGCCGCAGACGTCCGCGAATAGCGAGGGCCCGGGGCATTCCTCGCGGTCCACCGAGAGTGCGACAGAGCCTTTAGCGAGACAGTTGCCGCCGGCGTCGTAAACGAGCCCCTTGTCGCGGTCGCCGACCGAGTAAATCTTTTCGGGGTTGTCATAGAAGTAGCCGTCCATGTCGTAGAGGGTCAGCGACATCGATCCCGGCGACCCGCTCATACATCAATCTCATGCGCTCGCCCGCCTCCTGCAACGGCTCTTTCCGAAACGACATCCCCGTTCCCTGGACGCCCGGCCCGGCTGGTACCGCTACTTGTCAACACCTTTCAGGCGTAACAGGCTGATCTGACCCGCGGTACGGGTCGTCGCCGTCGCCAAATGCGTCTGCGATGCTTGCTGACCAAAGCGGCATCACTCGGGAGGAGTGATCGGGTGGCAGTACGGGTCCGGGTGCTCGGACCAATCGAGGTGACAACGGCCGAGGGAACGGTGGCAGTGGTGGGTCACCAGGGCGGTCTCCTGGCCATGCTGGCCGCTCGCGCCGGTGCGGTGGTGTCGGCCGATCAGCTGATCGACGGCCTGTGGGGTGAGCGGCTGCCCGACGATCCGAGCAACGCGCTACAGGGCCTGGTGTCTCGCTTGCGGTCCCGGTTCGGTGGCGACCTGATCGAGACCCGCGCCTCGGGCTATGGCCTCGGGGTCCCAGCTGACGAGGTGGACGCGGTGCGGTTCGAGGCGCTTCTGCGCCGTGGGGACGAGGCGCTGGCGTCGGCCGCGGTCATCCTGATTGACGAGGCGCTGGCGCTGTGGCGTGGCGAGGCGTTCGGCGAGCATGCCGATCTCGCGCCGTTGCGGGCTGAGGCGTCGCGGCTGGAGGAGCTGCGGCTGGTCGCGTCAGAGCGCCGCCTCCGCCGGCTCGTCGAGCTGGAACGGCTGGACGAGGCCATCTCCGGTCTGGAGGCTTTCGTGGTCGAGCACCCGCTGCGGGAACGGTCCCTCGGCGCGCTGATGGAGGCGCTGGCGCGCGCCGGCCGCAAGACCGAGGCGCTCCGGCGCCTGAGCGCTTACCGATCGACGCTGGCCGAGGAGTCCGGCCTGGATCCATCGGTTCCGTTGCTCGATCTCGAGCTGGCCATCCTCACCGATGCGCTCGGCCGCCCGGCCGACCCGGCCGGCCGCCCGGCGGCGCCGTTGTTCAAGATGCGGCTGCGTTCGTTCGAACGAGCACCGGGCGAGCGAGTCTCTTATGGCGAGTTGGGCGACGGGGCCCCGTTGGTGTTCCTGCCCGGCTGGGTGTCCCGGCTGGATGAGTACAGCAGCGGGACCGACCCGCGCGGTCGGCTGCTGGCGAAGCTGGCCGAGCAGCTGCGGGTAATCGCCTACGACCGTTACGGGACCGGGATGTCGGCCGGGCCGGTCGCCGACTTCTCCCTCGAGACCAGCGTCGAGGAGCTGTTGCGCCTGCTCGACGCGATTGACGAAGAGCGCGTGACCCTGTTCGCGTCTAGTTCCTCGAGCCCGGTCGCCGTCGCCGCCGCGGCTCGGGACACTCGGGTCGGGCGGCTGGTGGTGCTGTGCGGGTTCGCTTGCGGGCCGGCCGTGTTCCACAACCGGGCGGTGGCGGACTCGATGCTGTCCATGGTTCGCTCGGGATGGGGCGTGGGGTCGCGGGTGCTGGCCAACCTGTTGCTGCCCAGCAGGGAGGACGAGGCCAATTTCGCCCGGTTCCAGCGCCGGGCGGCCACTCCGGAGGTGGCCGCCGGCTTTCTCCGCCAGATGTACTCAGCCGACGTGAGCGGCCTGCTCGCCACGGTCCGCCAGCCGGCCCTGATTCTGCACTATCGGGAGGACCCGGCCATCCCGGTGGCCGGCGGGCACGAGCTGGCCCGCGGGCTCCCGCATGCCGAGCTCATCTTGCTGGAAGGCGCCTACCATCTCCCGCCGGCGGGGGACGTCGATCGCATCGCTGAGGCGACCGTCGCCTTCTGCGAGACAGGCTGACGCCAGTGCGCTGACGGCGCCGCGCCAGGTCAAGTTATTACCGTCGCCGTCATGACGACAACGACCGCCTCCTATGAGGCCAACCCAGCGCGGGGCCTGTTCAACGCCGCCTTCTTCACCGTGATGGGTAGCTATCTCGACTGGCTGATGCGCAGCCGGAAGAAGCGGGTCTTCGCCAACTTGCCGGATGAGATCGTCGAACTGGGGCCGGGGGTCGGCGCCAACTTCCGGTACCTCCGCCCGGGCATACGGGTGATCGCAGTTGAGCCCAACCCGGCCATGCACGCCCGGCTGCGGGCACGGGCTGCCAGCCACGAGATCGGGCTGGAGCTGCACGATGTGGTGGGCGAGCAGCTCGATCTGCCCGACGCGTCGACCGATATGGTCCTGTCGAGCCTGGTGCTGTGCACCGTGAGTGACCCGGCACAGGTGCTGGCCGAGATACGGCGGGTGCTGCGGCCGGGCGGGCGTTACGCCTTCGTCGAGCACGTCGGCGCCAAGGACCGTCTAGTGCTGCGCCGCATCCAGCGGCTGGTGCGCCGGCCGTGGGCGTGGGTTTTCGAGGGTTGCTCGTGCGAACGCGACCTTGCCGAGGTGGTAGCCAGCGCGGGCTTCGCCTCGGTCGAGGTGGAGGAGTACCGCGTCCATTCCCCAGTGCTCCCATTCAACACTCACGTGGCCGGCATCGCGACCAAGGGGGCGGAACAGACGGTGTCGTGGCGGCCGGGGGCCGGGCAAATGGGGTGACCGAGCCGGCACAGTTCGCCGTGCACCCTGCGGTATCCCCAGGCCGGGTTCTCGCGCGCCAGCCGCAATACCAGGTCGCGGGGTCGTCCAGATCGCGGGCAGCAGCCAGCTCTGGCCCGGCCGTGATGGTCCGGATGAGGGCATGGCCCCTGCTGAACGGGTTGTCGTGGACTGTCGGCAGGTGCCGGGCCAGCTCTCAGGGCGTGTGGAGGAACCTGTGGCTGGCTGGGGGCACCTGGTGACGGGGGCCGCCGGTCCTCTTCTGCTGCTGGTGCACTTGGTCTGCGGCCTGCAGTTGCTATGTTCGCCGGCGCCTGCGGGCGAGCGTAGCCAGGCCGACGCCGGCGGCGAACGCGCCGGTCAGCGGGAGCCAGCGCCGGGCGGTTGGGTGCGTGGCTGCGGGAGTGGGCGGGGGCCTTGCGGACTGCTCGCGCAGGCGGGCCATCGCCTCTGGCAGCAGGACGGGCAGTTCGGCCGCGAGGTCGAGGTAGTCGAAACGGTAACGGTGCCAGTGCTCTTGCAGCGTCTGAGGGCTGGGCAGCAGGATGTGCCGCAGCTCAGGCAGCAGGGGCTGGGCGAGTTCGGCGAGGTTGAGCTGCGGATCGACGATCATCGCGGTCGCCTCGAGGTTGACCAGGGCGCGTGCGAGCAGCATCAGTCCGCGCGGGAACACGATCCCGTGGCGTGCTCCCAGCGCGAGCTCGAGCAGCAGGAGGCGGGCGATCGAGAAGTCAGCTGCACGCTCGCCGAACCAGTCCTCGACTGTGTCTGCCAGCGCGGCGCGAAAGCCGGCCGGATCGGCGCCGGGGAGGAATTCTGATAGGCGCAGAAGCTGGTCGCCGACGGCCTCGTAGTCGCCGTCGAGCATCGCCCAGAAGATGAGAGCCATCCGTCGCCGCTCGCCGGGGTCAAGCCGCCCGAACATGCCGAAATCGACGAAGCCGATCCGGTCACCGGGCAGGAACAGCAAGTTGCCGGGGTGCGGGTCGGCGTGGAAGAGCCCGAACTGAAAGATCTGGCGCAGCATTGCTGCGGCGCCCGCGCGCAGTCCCGCTGCGGGGTCGAGGCCGGCCCGCCGCAGGTCGGCAGCGGGCGCCGGCGGCAGCCCCTCCAGGTATTCCATCGTCAGCACCCGTGCCGAGCTGCGATCGCTGATGACGGCGGGAATCACGATCCGGTCATCCCCGGCGAACAGCTGCCGCAGCCGCTCAGCGGTGCGCGCCTCACGCCGGAAGTCGAGCTCGCGACGCGTGTACTCCGCCAGCTCCGCCACCGCCTCCGAGGGCCGGAAGGCAATCGAGCCCGGCTGGTACCGTTCGAAGCGGTGGGCCAGCGTGGCGAGCAGCGCAAGATCACGCTCGACCTGCACAGTAATCCCCGGGCGCTGCACCTTCACCGCGACGCAGCGGCCATCGAAGAGCCGGGCCCGGTGCACCTGCGCCAGCGACGCCGCGGCGAATGGCTCCCGGTCAAACTCGGCATACAGCGCGCCGGGCGGCGCACCAAGTTCGGCCTCGACGATGGCCGCCGCCTCCGCCGCCGCGAATGGTGCGGCGTGGGTGTGCAGGCCACGCAACGCCTCGGCGTACTCCAGCGGAATGTAGTCCGGCCGCAGCGCGAGCATCTGCCCCGCCTTGACAAAGGTCGGCCCGAGCCGCTCAAGCGTCAGCCGCAGCCGCTCAGGCAGCGGAACGTCCACAGCCACATGGTGCGGGCACTGCCTGCCCGGCCGGAACGCGCAGACCAGGCGGCAGCGGGGCGAGACGCACGCGCTCAGGCCGAGGGCCTGAACGAGCCAGTCGAAGCCGCTCGCGGACAGGATGGTAACGATCTCCACGGCACGCGTCAGCTGTGCCGCGACCGCACGGGGCCCGCCTCCGAACCCATTCGCCGTCCTCACAGCACCTCCTGCGTCCAGGTCCGGGATTTCATGCTCTTCCCGGTACCTGGTGTACGCGCCCGCCAGGCATGTGCCCAGTATCCGGGCACCGGCTGCGATCACGCCTCGCCAGGGTCGCCCTGTAATCCTGGCATGCCGGGTCAGCGGCCCCGCCACGCCCGCATTTAGGGCCAGCGGCTGCGCCACCGGCCTGACGCAGCCGATGCCCGTACTCCTCATCAGCCGCGCCGGGGGCGGCGAAGATGGAGCGGAACCGCGGGCATCGTTCGGGGTGGCCGCCGGTCTCGGTCATCAAGGATCGGCTGGCTGCGGGCGGGCGGCGAGCTCGGCGCCGGGCAACCCCGAGGTGTTCGCAGCAGCGATCCGGGTCAGCGAGGGGCTGTGGCTGCACGCCCCACTCGCAGCCGCAGCCGCGGTGGTCAGGGCCGGTTGGCTTGCGGTTCGGCGTCCGGATCCGGCGCGCCGTCCATGGCGGCGTCAGGCGCGGACCCCGCGCGTGACGCGGGCTGGCCGTCACCGGCCTGATCGCGGGCCGCGGTCAGCATCTTGGCGAGGGAGCCTGCCGCCAGGAGCGCGCCCCCTGCCGCGATCACTGCCGTCAGGCGCCGGCTGAGCGGCGGGCTGAGCCGGAACCGGCCTGGCCCTGATGCGGCCAGAGCAGCGGCTGCGGCAAGGTTTGTCAGCGGCAGTTCGAATCCCCGGTTAGCGGCGAGCGGCCCGCTGGCGCGATGGGTCGTGGACGCGACCGTCATGGCGCCCATGATCGCCAGCGGGCCGGCCGGGTCGGCAGCACCGGCGGCGGTCAGCAGGCCGCCGCCGAGTTCGGTGGCGCCTGCAAGGGCGGCCATCGGCTTGCCTGGGTTCAGCCCGATCCGGTCGAACCCGGCTCCGGCCTGGTCCAGCCCTGGGCCGCCGAAAGCCCCGAATAGCTTCTGCGCGCCGTGCACGGCCAGGTAGGAGCCGAGCACAAGCCTCGTGCCGAGCAGCATCGCATCACGCATGTCGCTTTCCCTTCGTGTCAGTCATGCTCACTGTCAACCCGCTACGTCAGGCAGCGCGCAGGGCGGGCGCGATCTCGGTGGCGTAGCGGGCGATGGATTCCTCGACCAGGCCCGACGGCAGGCCGCCCCAGTCGACCTGGGCAAAGATGCGGTCCAGGCTGAGGGCCTTGACGGCGTCGAGGAGCTTGCCGGTGATCTCGTCAGCCGATCCGATCATGATGGCTCCCTGGCGGCTGGTTCCGGCGTCGAAGGCGGCCTGGCTTACCGTGAACCCCCGGCCGCCGGGCTTTTTGGGGCGCAGGTACTCGTGGTAGTAGGGGTAGACCGCCCGCGCTTTCGCAGGGTCGGCGCCGGCGTGAAAGTGCGTCGAGATCGCGACCTTGAGCGCGCCGGCGTGCCCGGCCCGTTCCCCGGCTGCCCGGTAGGCGTCCACCAGCGGCCGCAGGTGAGCCAGCGTGCCGCCGATGTAGCCCAGCACCATCGGCAGGCCTAGCTGCCCGGCGCGCTCGGCGCTACCGGGCGACCCGCCGACGCCGACCCAGACCGGCAGCCGGTCCTGCACCGCTCGCGGCACTACCGCGGCGGCGTCCAGCGGCGGGCGGAACCGCCCAGACCAGGTCACGGTCTGCGCGGCGCGGATGTCCAGCAGCAGGCCGAGTTTCTCAGCGAACAGGGCGTCATAGTCAGCCGTGTCGTAGCCGAACAGCGCAAACGGCTCGGCGAACGCGCTCCGGCCGGCAATGATCTCTGCCCGGCCCCGGCTGATCACGTCCAGGCTGGCGAAGTCCTCATACACACGGACCGGATCAGCGACTCCCAGCAGCGTGGTCGCACTGGTCAGCCGGATCCCGGCCGTTCTCGCGGCAACGGCGGCCAGCACCACCGCCGGGGAGGAAGTGAAGAACTCCGGGCTGTGATGCTCGCCGACCGCGAACACGTCCAGGCCCATCTGGTCGGCCAGCACGGCGTAGCCGAGGATCTGGGCCATCCGGTCCACCGGCCGGTTTAGCCGGCCGGTGCGCTGATCACGCTGCAGGTCTCCCAGCGACAGCACACCAACTTCCATCACGGCTCCCGTGCCCCTCACAGGGTGGAGTACAGCCGCTCGGGCTGGTCCCGGGACATATGCATATTCAGTACAGTCCGGCGATGGTGTCAGGATGGGTTTCCGGCCCGCCGGAACCTATCAAGGTCGCCAGCGGCACGTGCGCCGCGTACACACCGCGGTCGGCCAGCGCGGCGTTCAGGGCCAGCACATAGTTGCGCAGCCCGCCCCCTGCGATGCCGACATTCCCCATCGGCGGGAACGTCAGCACCGATGACGCCCCCGTGGTGAACAGCAGAGTGCCGCTGCCGCGCTCGAGCATGCCGCCCAGCACCGCCCGGGCGGCGGTGATGGCGCCGTAAACGTAGTACTCGACCTGCGGCTGCACGTTCTCCGCGGTCACCTGCAGGACGTCGACCGTGGCCAGGCCGGGCGGCGGGTCGTGCGGGGCCGGAGAATACTCCAGCACGTCGATCTGGCCGAACCGGCCGGCGGCTGCCGCCAGCGCCGCCGTCAGGGATGGCCGGTCGAGCACGTCCCCGGCAAACCCCGCCGCCTTGATCCCGCGGCTTGCCAGCTCCGCCACCATGTCGTCGAGCCTGGACTGGGTTCGGGAGATCAGCGCGACCGCGAAGCCCTCGCGGCCAAACCGGCGGGCGATCGACTGCCCAAGCCCCGGGCCAGCCTCGACGATAGCGATAACGGGCATGATCTGGTTCTCCTCGATGCGGGCCGGACTGTGTCAACGCGTGAATTCATCCGGCCCGAGAATATCCGATCCAAGAACAAGATGAAGGCGCGGGTACCCTTGGCACATGCCCGCACAGCCGTCCGCCCAGGCCGGCACCACCACCCAGCCCGCGGACCTGACCTGGCTGCTGCACCGCGCTGCCCAGCGCATGCGTGCCGCCCTCGACCAGGTAGCCAAGGCGCAAGGACTCGCCGGGGTACGCGACTGGATTGTGCTATCGGCACTGATCGCCCAGCCGGGCCGGACCCAGCTGGCGCTCGGTCACGCCCTGGGACTGGACAAGACCACCCTGACCTCGCAGCTGGACCGGCTGGAAACGGGCGGGCTGATCATCCGCAGCCTGAACCCGCACGACCGCCGTGCCCGCATCCCCGAGATAACAACGGCCGGCCGACGCATCCAGGCGCGCGTGACCCGAGCCCGCGACCACACCGAAACCGAACTGCTCAAAGCCTTCAGCACGCAAGAACAACGCCTGCTGCGCGAACTGCTGACCCGCCTTGCAGCCAGCGAGCACGGCGACTGCCTGCACGCCAGCGGATCCTGCATCTAGGCAAGCAAGCCCTCACGCCACAGCCGACGAAGGGGAACAGGCGCCTACTCCGGGATTGGCATAGCCGGTCTACCGGCTCATCCGGGGCTCCCCCGGCGGCTACCAGCCCAGCCAGCCTCGTAACCGGGGCGGCGGCTCGCCCGCCCGGTGGCTCCGGGCGGGCAGCTGACGTCGCCCCCGCGCGGGGGTTTGCTAGTGTCCGGGCGTGGCCGATCCGGTGGTGAAGACTGACCCGGGCCTGGTGCGCGCGGTTGTGGGCTGCCGGTCATGGTGTGGATCTACGGTGGCCTGTGGAAGTACGGCTCGTCCAGCATGCCGCAGTATGACGCCGACACGCTGGCCAGCCGGCCACCAGGGAGTTGGCATGCAGCGAATCGGTGGTTACTTCTGGCATCAGGGCGCTGATCCGCGGAGCGCACCCTGGCCAGCCGGCTCGGCGGGGCAGCACCAGCTATCGCTGGGCGTGCTGCGTGGTTCGACGGGGCGCTTGGTGCCGAAGCTGCGCAGGACAACGATGAGAGCCACCAGCACGAGGGCGGCGGCCAGCGCGGAGGTGTAGACGGTGGCGTCGACCGGGCCCGCCAGCTGGCCGATGAGCCCGGTGAGGACGGGGACCAGCCCCAGGCCCAGGTAGGCGGCGGCGAAGAACGTCGATACGACAGCCGCCCGGTGGCGCGGCTCGGCCAGCCGGTTCAGCTCGCTCAGGCCGCCGCGGAAGATGAAGCCCACGGCGACGCCCCCGGCAATCGTGCCGGCCAGGAACAACCACAGCAACTTGGCGAACAGCGCCGATTCCAGCGCGGCCAGGCACACCAGCAGCAGCGGCAGCCCGGCGGTCAGGCTACGGCGGGCTGGCAGCCGCGCGGAGGCCGCCTGGCTGATGGCCGAGGTGATGAAGATCAGGAACACTGTCGCCCCGATCAGAGCCAGGTTGTGCACGCCGAGCGTGCCGTGCAGGAATTCAGGGACCAGGCTGCTGAAGAAGCCGAGAACGCTGAATGCGGCGAAGATGCCCAGGCACGCGCCGAGCATGACGGCCCGCATCGGGGGCGGGACTCCGAGATGAGGACGCAGGCTGATCACCTTGTCAGGGTTCCGGACTGTCTCGGGGATGACCGCGACCGCGGCCAGCGCCAGTGCGCAGATGCCCAGGTAAGCCCAGAACACGCTGCGCGTCGGCATCGCCACGTACTCGGCGAAGATGCCGGCGATCAGCGGTCCGAGGCCCAGGCCGGCCTGGTTGCTGCCGGAGGCGACGACCGCGGCCGCCTGGCGGTCGCCGCGTGGCTGGAGTTCAGCCAGGGCGGCCGTGGCGGTCCCGGTGACGAACCCCGCCGCCAGGCCGCTCACGATCCGCGCCACGATGAGCAGCCCGATGCCGGAGGACACAAGGAACAGGACGGTGCTCAACGCCGCGCAGGCCACCCCGATCGCCAGCACTTTCCGGCGCCCGACGTGGTCGCTCAGGTCGCCGAGCGCCACGAGCGCGAACAGGGTGCCGACGACGTACGCGGCGAAGACCACCGTGACCCCGAGCGATCCGAAGCCCAGCTGCTTCTCGTAGATCACGTACAAAGGGATGGGCAACGTCCCGCCCAGCATCATGACCAGCAGGATCCCGGCCATCAGGACGTAGCCCCGGCGCCCCGGCGAAACCGGCACGCCTTTACCAGCAGATCCGGAGGTGGCCGAGCGGGCGGTCACGAAATGCTCCCTGCCGCGCAAATGCCTCGCCGGGATCGCCCGTGTGGGCGGCGAGATCTCTGCCACCGGGTCACCACCCTGAAGTGAGTGATCAAGACTCGCTTGCCACTGCCGCCGGCACGCCACATTCCGGCAGCCGGGGTCATGTCGAGTCCGTCACGCGGTGCCATGGCACTGGCCCGCAACGCTGCGCTCATCCCGGTGCACCTCCAGCCAGGAACCTGCCCGCCCGACCCCGGATATCGGAGTCGGACACACCTGATATGTGAGGGTAATGACCGGCTTGCAGGACTGCTTAAACCACGTGACCGGGGCCGGGCGCCGGGACCGGCGCGGGTTCGCAGACCAGCTGCCCCGGTCCACCGCGGGCGTTCGCGCGCCTGCGGGCGTGCAGGCCCTGCTTGGCGACCCAGCCGAGGCACTCCCCGGCCACCGCGCGCCAGCCGCTGTCGATGGTCAGGGAGTGCCCACGGTCGGAGAATTCCGTGCTCTGGCGAATCGTTCGTTGACGCTTAGCCTCAGCTAAGCCTCAGAGCTAAGCCTCAGCCCGCGCCGACCAACCTCTCAGTAACCTTCCGGATTGCTTGCATCACCATTCCAGCGCCAGCTGCCACCCTCAGATCTATAGGCATCGACAAAAGAAGATGAGCAAATGTCTTCCCGCAAACTCACCAGGTCCATCATTGTCGGCGCCGCGGCCATCGCGGTCGCGGGCGGTTCCTACGGTATCGTCAGCGCAACCTCCAGCAGCAGCCCAGCC
>Ga0187855_10003160_pt1 | contig 12189 bp, 7 predicted proteins | sample June2016WEW_8_10_2_FD_132969 | JGI IMG/M metagenome (GOLD analysis project Ga0187855, IMG submission 132969) | Peatland microbial communities from SPRUCE experiment site at the Marcell Experimental Forest, Minnesota, USA - June2016WEW_8_10 | ecosystem: Environmental > Terrestrial > Soil >...
CGGATTCGGCATGGTTGTCGGCCTTCTGCTAACTGCTCAACGCCGCGTCTTCCTGAACCCATGGATCTGGATCGGCGGCCTCGGAGCGTTCTTAATCTTCCTGCCCAACCTGCTGTGGAACGTTCACTATCACTGGCCCTTCGTCGAACTCATGCATAACATCCGCGCCGAAGGCCGCGACGTCATTCTCCCTCTGCCGCAATTCTTCTTTCAGCAGACCCTGCTAGTTCACCCCTTCACCGCGCCCATCTGGCTCACTGGACTCTTTGCGCTGCTCTTCTCTGCACGCCTCAAGCCCTACCGCGCGCTCGGCTGGTGCTACCTGGTCTGTTTCACCACCTTTTTTATTCTTCACGGCAAGAATTACTATCTCGCTCCGATTTATCCAATGCTGCTGGCCGCAGGCGCGGTCATCATCGAATCCGCTATCCACGGCCGGCAATCTTCAGGCACAGAAAACGCTCACCCACGTCGCAGATGGCTCAAAGCGACCATCATAATCCTGCTCCTTGCCGGCGGCGTCCGGCTCGTCCCCATCGTCGTCCCGGTTCTTTCTCCGGACAACTTTCTCGCCTACGCGAAAAGCCTCCCCTTCAAGCTTCCAGTCATGGAACACAGCCACGCCCGCGCGGTACTGCCGCAGTGGTACGCCGATCAATTCGGTTGGGAAGAAATTGTCGACGAAACCGCGCTAGCCTGGAACCGCATCCCCGCCCAAGACCGCGCCAACTGTGGCATCTTCGCCCAGGACTACGGCCAGGCTGGCGCCATCGATTTCCTCGGCCGCCGCTACGGCCTGCCGCCAGCCCTCAGTGGGCATCAAACCTGGTTTCTCTGGGGACCGCGCGGCTACTCCGGCAACTGCCTGATCGTTCTCGGCGACAACCGGGAACAACTGGAACAGCTTTTCGATCACGTCGAATACGTCGGCACATCCGGCGACAATTCCTACGCGCTCGAGAAACAAATCGGCGTCTTCATCTGCCGTGGCGCGAAGTTCGGCACCCTCGCCCAACTCTGGCCCCAACTCAAACGCTGGCGCTAGAACCGACAAAACAGTTCGTCTCAGTCTTGTTGAACTGCAGTTTTTCGCGGGCCGCCCTTGACATCGTCAGACGCGGTCATCAACAATTATCCGCACTTCAAATCGGTTCTAAAGTCACGACCAAATCGTTCCGCCGTTCAGAAAACTTCCTCGACGAGGTTCTTTCATGATGTGCGCTGCAGGCCTAGCCATCTTCTTCTGTTTTCCACTCGTTCTCTCTGCCGTCCTTTCCGCGCAAAAAGTTTCTGTCTCCCAGCCCACCATCTGGGCTGAAAACCCAGACGTCGCCGCCTTCGAGAAGATCGAGACCGACCGCCTCGCCGCCGCCCAGCGCTCCGTCGACACTCTGCTCGGCGCCAAGGGCCCGCGCACGATTGAGAACACTCTCGTCCCGCTCGACGAAGCTTTTCACCAGATCAATTCCGCCGCCTACTTCGCGATGCTGATGGAGCAGGTCCATCCCGACGCCACTTTCCGCGATCACGCCACAGCCATGCTCACTAAAGCCAGCGCCGCCCAGACCGCTATCGCGCTCAATCACGATGTTTACAACGCTCTCGCCGCGCTCGATCTTTCCAATGACGCCGCCACTCGTTACTACGTGACACGCCAACTCCTCGAATTCCGTCTCGCGGGCGTCGATAAAGACGATGCCACCCGCGCCCGCCTCAAGAAATTAAACGACCAGGCCACCGAAGAGCAGTCCATGTTCGATCGCAATATTTCGGACGGCCAAAAAACGATCGAGGCCGATCCCTCCGAACTCGACGGCCTGCCCCAGGATTACATCGACCGCCATAAGCCAGGCGCCGATGGCAAAGTTCACATCACCACCGACTACCCCGATGCGTTTCCCGTCTCCACCTTCGCCAAGAGCGATTCCCTGCGCCGACGCATGGCTCTCGCCTTCGGCACCCGCGCCTACCCCAAGAATCAGGAAGTCCTCACCAGCCTCATGAAAACCCGCTACGAGATCGCCACACTGCTCGGCTATTCCTCCTGGGCCGACTGCAATGCCGCCGATAAGATGATCGCCAAAGGCCACAATATCGCCGACTTCATCCAGCAAGTGAACGACGCTTCCCGCGCCTTGTCCCAACGCGAATTTGAAATGCTGCTCGCCGAAAAACAGAAGACCGACCCCGGCGCCAACAAAATCTGGGACTACGAACGCGGTTATCTTTCCGAATTAGTTCGCCGCGCCAAGTACGATTTCGATTCTCAATCCGTCCGCCCCTATTTCCCTTTCATGGAAGTGAAGCAAGGCATCCTCGATACTGCCGCCGACCTGTTCCACGTCAGCTTTCAGCAGGAACAAAACGTCCCCGCCTGGGATCCCGCCGTCGAAACCTGGATCGTCATCGACAGCGGCAAGCCCATCGGCCGTTTCTATCTCGACATGCATCCGCGCCCTGGCAAGTTTAGCCACGCCGAAATGGCTCCGGTACTCGACGGCATCCGCGGCAAGCAACTGCCCGAGGCCATCCTCGTCTGCAATTTCCCCGTACCCACCTCCACCGATCCCGGCCTCATGGATTACGGCGACGTACAAACTTTCTTCCACGAATTCGGTCACCTCATGCACCACATCCTCGGCGGCCAGCAACAATGGGCCGGCATCAGCGGCATCAGCATGGAATCCGATTTCGTCGAAGCTCCCTCCCAAATGCTGGAAGAATGGATTCGCAGCCCGCAGGTCCTCGCCAAGTTTGCCCGCCACTACAAAACCGGCGAGCCCATTCCTGCCGACCTCGTCGCCCGCATGAATCGCGCCTCCGCCTTCGGACGCGGCGGCTGGGTCGGCCGCCAGAACTCCTTCAGCGCCCTCTCCTACGACATCTACAAAACCAAGCCCGAGGACGTGAATCTCGACGCCGTCACCCTCGACGACGCCCGTCGCTACACCCTCTTTACTCCTCTGCCCGAGACCCATCTCTGGGCTTCCTTCGGCCACCTCGGCGGTTACTCCTCCGCCTATTACACTTATCTCTGGGATAAAGTCATCGCCGAAGATTTCTTTCTGCAATTCGACCATAACAACTTGCTCGCCGGCGACGCCCCCATGCGCTACCGCCGCGTAGTCCTCGAACCCGGCGGCTCCATGTCAGCTAATGATTTAGTGAAAAACTTCCTCGGCCGCTCCCAAAACATCACCGCCCTCCAACACTGGATGGCCGAAGAATTCGACGCATCCGTTGCAGGTCCAAAGTCAGCCGGAAAATGAACGGGGGGAGCGGACACTCTTGTCCGCTGTTTTTGACTCTGCCTTTGCTTTTGACTGGAGTCAGCAGTTGGATTGACTTGCCACAATGGCCCTCCTATCATCGCGCCACAGGGCTAATCTTCCCCCATGATCGGCCAGCTCATCTCCCACTACCGCATCGTTGAGAAGCTCGGTGGTGGCGGCATGGGTGTGGTCTACAAGGCCGAAGACACCACTCTGCATCGCTTCGTCGCCATGAAGTTCCTGCCCGACGAATTGGCCCGGGACCAGCACGCCCTGGCCCGTTTCCAACGCGAAGCGCAGGCTGCCTCTGCTCTGAGCCATCCCAATATCTGCGTGATTTACGAGATTGGCCAGGACCAGGGCCTGTCGTTCATGGTCATGGAGTATCTGGACGGACTGACCCTGAAGCACCGCATCGCAGGCCGGCCATTAGACACTGAAACCGTACTGTCGCTGGGCATCGAAATCACCGACGCACTCGACGCCGCTCACTCCCAGGGCATCATCCACCGCGACATCAAGCCGGCAAACATCTTCTTAACCAAGCGCGGTCATGCCAAGATTCTTGACTTTGGTTTGGCGAAGGTCATTCCCCTCGCCAGTTCTTCCAGCCACTTCGCAGCCGATCACACGCAGTCGCAGACAATGAACGAGCACCTCACCAGCCCCGGAGCGGCTCTGGGCACAATCGCCTATATGTCGCCGGAGCAGGCGCGGGGGAAAGAGCTCGACGCGCGCACCGATTTGTTTTCTTTCGGCGCAGTCCTCTACGAAATGACGACGGGCGCCTTGCCCTTCCGTGGCGATACTTCTGCCGTGATCTTCAATGCGATTCTGGAATACGATCCGCCTCCCGCAATCCGCCTGAACCCCGACCTTCCGCCCCGGCTGGAAGAGATCATCAACAAAGCGTTGGAGAAAGATCGCGACCTGCGCTACCAAAGCGCGTCGGAAATTCGCGCCGACCTGAAACGGCTGAAGCGAGAGTCCGAATCACGCCGCGGCGTACAGAGTGGTTCGGGATCGATCGCGGCCCCGGACGAATCTTCAGGCAAGTCAACGAATACGCCGCGTGCTCGCTCTGCCTCCGCTCCTGCCGTTACTCCGTCAGCGTCATCCAGGAGCGTCGGCGTCGCTGTTCCCGTGACACCGAAACCGAAGAGGAGAAGCCCGTGGCCGCTTGCCGCCGCCGTGGTCGTAGTAGTCGCAGCCATCGCAGGCTTCTTCTTCGTTCGCGTACGGCCCACCCCGCGCCTCACGGAAAAAGACAGCATCGTCCTCGCCGAGTTCACCAACACCACCGGAGATCCGATCTTCGAGAGCACGCTACGCCAGGGCTTGTCGTCGCAACTGGAGCAGTCGCCGTTCCTCAACCTGCTCTCCGACGAGCGCATCGCGCAAACGCTCACCCTGATGTCGCAGCCCAAGGACGCGCGGCTTACTCACGAATTGGCGCGCGAAGTCTGCCAGCGCACCGCCAGCGCCGCCACCATCGAGGGCTCTATTTCCACCCTGGGCCGCGAGTATGTTGTGGGACTAAAGGCTGTGAACTGTCGCAACGGCGACTTACTCGCAAATGAGCAGGCCACAGCCAGCCGCAAGGAGCAGGTTCTGAAAGCGCTCGCCGACGTGGCGACAAAAATGCGCGAGAGGCTGGGTGAATCCCTGACCTCAGTGCAAAAGTACGACGCGCCCCCCGAGAACGTCACCACGCCATCGCTCGAGGCGTTGCAGGCCTACAGCCTCGGTTACCAGGCACAAATAGTGAAGAACGATTACGCTGCCGCCATCCCGTTATTCCAGCGCGCCGTCAGTCTCGATCCCAATTTTGCCATGGCGTATGCACGCCTTGGATCCAGCTACGGCAACCTCGGCGAGACCGCCCGCTCCGCCGAGAATGCCCGCCAGGCCTACGAACGTCGGCAGCGTGTGAGCGAGCGCGAAAAGTTCTACATCGCTTCGCACTATGAGAATTACGTCGCCGGAGATCTCGAGTCCGCCCGCAAGACCTGCGAACTCTGGGCTCAGACCTACCCCCGCGACGACATTCCTCCCGGTAGTTTGGGCGTCATCTACGGCACGCTCGGCGATTACGATAAAAGCCTCGCCGCCGCCCAGCAGTCGCTGAAACTCAATCCCGCAAGCGGAAACGGATACGCCAACCTCGTCAACAGCTATCTGGTGGTTGATCGCCTGGATGAAGCCAGGGCAACAGCGCTCGAGGCGCAAGCCCACAATCTGGATAGTCCTCTCATCCACCTCAGCCTTTACAGCATTGATTTCCTGCAACACGATGCGGCAGGAATGGAGCGTGAAGCCGCCGCCGTAATAGGCAAGTCAGGATTCGAAGATTTTCTCTTCTACAACCAGTCCGACACGGCCGCCTATGCCGGACAATTTTCCAAAGCTCGCGAGTTGACGCGGCGCGCCTCCGTCTCCGCCCAGCACGCCGATGAAAAAGAGACAGCGGCAGCCTATGAAGCCGAATCCGCGGTGCGCGAAGCGTTGGTCGGCAACATAGGTCCAGCCAGGCAGCAAGCACAAGATGCGCTCGCTCTCTCCACCGGCAGAGATGTTGAGGCGATATCAGCCATCGCCCTCGGCCTCGCCGGCGACGCCTCCCAAACCACGCGCCTCGCCGACGATCTGGCCAAGCGCTTCTCGCAAGACACCATTGTGCAGTTCGAATATCTCGCCATGATCCGCGCCGCCATTGCTCTTCAAGCCGGCAAGTCCGCCAAAGCCATCGAAGCGCTCGCCCCGGCTCTTCCTTATGAACTCGGTTCTCCCGCGCAGGCTTTGACGTTCTCTCTCTACCCCGCGTATCTGCGTGGCGAAGGTTATGTGGCGGCTCACCAAAGCAGCGCCGCCGCAGCCGAGTTCCAGAAAATTGTCGACCATCCCGGCGTCGTGCAGAACGAACCCATCGCCGCACTCGCGCACCTCGGCCTGGCCCGCGCCTATGCCCTCTTCGGCGATCCCGCCAAAGCCGAAACCGCCTACCAGGATTTCCTCGCCCTCTGGAAGAACGCCGACCCCGACATCCCCATCCTCAAGCAAGCCAAACCCGAGTACGCCAAGCTGAAATAGTTCGCTCGTGTGGAGCGGACGCTCCTGTCCGCTGCCTTTGCCTTTGACTGTGTGTCAGCCACGGCGCTTGGAAGAGCAACGCCACGCAAAAGCACCGGGAATGAATGCGGACATTAACCCTGAAGGACATCCACTCTTCGCCCGCCGCCTCTCTGTTAATTTTCCGTTAAATTTGCCCCATCCAATTGACCGCGATACAGCCCGGCATTACTCTTGCAAGCCTATGCCCCCAGCCAACCTTGACCAATTGCGTCTCGCCTACAAGCAGGCCACAGACGAATGGGTTGCTACCATTCGCGCCGAGGAAGCGTTAGCCACTCCCGACCATTCCATGATCGCCATGGAGAAATGGGATGCAGCCCACTTCCTGGAACACGACGCACACACGAAAGCCACCGAAGCCCGCGAAGCCTACAAAGACGCCCTTCGCGCCGTCAACTACGGCATCTAGACGCAGCCGCGTGCGGGTGCCCTTAGGGTTTTGAAGGGGGCACCCGGCTATACCTCACTGCTTGCGAACTAACATGGATCATCGTTGAACCGCTATTTGGCTGGGAGGTAACTTAAATCAGGACGAAACTGGATGATGTCGCTTGTCTCCTTCTCGATCGACCGGTCGAGCCGATCGACAATGGAATCCGCCTCGGCCTGTCCAAACGCTTCTTTGAGCATGTCGCGGTAGGGCTTCACGTCGGGCTTGTCCTCAAAGTCCGCCCAGTTCTTGTGAGCAAAGGATAGGACAAAAGTTCCTGCCGTTCCGCCGTTTACCAACCGGTACCATCCATAATTCACGGCCCACTTGGTTTTTATTGTGCCCTCGTGAATCCGTTCGATGCCCGAGCGAAAATCCGACTCTTTCCCCGGGCGCACTTGAAAGGTGATGATCTCTGAGAACTTGGCCGGCCCCGTGTCTCCGCTTTCGTTGCTAATCTTGGGCAGGTACTCATAGTAGCGAGTGGTGAGCGAGTCCACGTAAGTCCCCACAACCTTCTGGAACTCCGCCAGGTCCGCCTCATCGGTAACGGCCGGCTTGTCGTAATCCGCCCAATGCTGGTTAAAGTGGCCGACCAGGAAGGTTCCCGTATTGTCGCCGCTGATTGTCTCCCATACCAGCAATGGCAGCGGGTCGTTTTGCTGCTTGTGCCACGCCGCCTTCTGCTTTCGTCCTGCCTCGTACTGCGGCACGTTTGTATTCTTCACTTTCTGGAACTCGATGCTGGCCAAGGTGCCGGGCTTATCCTGCGCGGCCAGCGAACATGCTACGAACAACATGATCCCAACAGCTGACAGCAGCTGATTGCGTTTCATTGTGTCCTCTTTTCTATCGATTGTTTAGGTTTCCCACACTTCAAACCGCACAAGAACCCCTCGCAGTCGCTTGGCTTGCGAGCTCAAGTTTCTAGTTTTAGTAAGGGGCCCGAGTGTAGATGGAAGGAACGCGAGCATCCTACACGTTTTCGTGCAGGAATGGCGAGCAATTAGTGAAGGCCCGCGAATGTCGTTTAACGCGGGTAGGGATCGGACGGGCTAATGCGGGTGCTAATTAGGATTTTCCGTAGCGTTCCTGAATAAGCTCGCCGATAGAAGCGTAAGCCTCACTCAGCGTCTTTTCATCCGGCAAGAACACGATGCGAAAATGCTGCGTCCCAGCCTTCTGACCAAAGCCGGAACCATGCACGACCATCACGTACTTCTGCCGAATGAGTTCCTTGACGAAGACTTCGTCGCTCTCGGGAATATCGATGCGCGGGAAAGCGTAGAACGCACCGCGAGGCGCAACGCAACTCACGCGCGGCGTCGCTTCGCACCACTTCTGCGTAAGATCGCGGCGCGAGCGCAGCTTGCGCTGCACTTCGACCAAATGATCCTGCGGACCTTCAAGCGCCGGCTTGATGGCATATTGCTCCGGATGATTGGCGCACAACCGCGCCCGCAGCAACCGGTGAATGCCTTCTGTATAAGGTTTCACCGCCGCAGCGTCGCCGGAAACAATCCCCCAGCCAATGCGCCATCCCGGAACCAGATAGTTCTTCGACATCCCGCCGAAAGTGATGCAAGGCACATCCGGCGCAACCGAAGCGAATGCAATATGCGGAGTTCCATCGAGAATGAGTTTGTCGTAGATCTCGTCCGAGAAGACAACCAGATTGTTTCGCCGCGCGATCTCGGCAACCTGCTCCAGCATCTGCCGCGAGCACAACGAGCCTGTCGGATTGTTGGGATTGATCAGCACAATACCGCGCGTCCGCGGCGTGAGCTTGCGTTCGACGTCAGCCAGTTCCGGCTGCCATGCATCGTCTTCGTTGAGGTCGTAAGCGTTAAGCGCGATACCCAACTTGCACAGCACCGCCGAGTACAGCGGATAGTCCGGACTCGGAGTAAGAATATCCTCGCCAGGATTCACCAGCGCGGAAATGCACAGATCGACAGTTTCACTCACGCCCGAAGTGACGAAGACATCGCGCACCGTCGTGATGCCCTTGCGTGCCGCCTCACCGCGAATCGCTTCAATCGCTTCTGGAATTCCCGGAGACGGCGCGTAGCCATTCTTCCCATCGCGCATTGCCTTATAGACAGCTTCGATAATGTGCGCGGGAGTCTGGAAGTCAAAGTTAAGAGGATCGCCAACATTCAGCGGCAGAACTTTGTGTCCCAGCTGAATGACTTCATCCGCCACGCAAGCTAGATCGCGAATGGCATAGCGAACATTATCAAGGCGCTTGGCAGCGGTGATTTCGTGGGCTGTTGTCGCTGGAGTCATGGAAGCCTCGCCGCAGCGGGCATGAAGACCGCGGCCTGTCATTAAGAGTGCAAGAAGGATTTTAACCGCAGAAGCGCAGAGCGTGCAGATAAAACGGATGGTGTGTGATTTAGTGCGGGGTGAAGCTGATGGAAATATCCTCGACCGTTTGCGCTCCGGCCGGAACGAACTTCCACTTCATCACCGCCGTTGCAGCACTCTCGGCCAGGATGGGATTGCCCCCAACAACATCCACATTGCTCACCTTCCCGTCAGGATTAACCGTGACCTTCAGACGAACCAGGCCTCCGATTTGAGCATGCTTCAACAGTTCGGAATACTCAGGTTTTACGGAGACCAGCACTTTGCGATCAGACTTGGGACCTTTCTGGGCCAGCAAGGCAGGCACGAGTCCGCCGATGAAGCAAAGCGTCAGAGTCGCCGATGCAACACTTCTCTTAACGCTTCCCGTGGTGGCAGAAACAAGATGGTTGGGCAAGACAAATCCTTCTGCGGACGGATTGAACCCCAAGTTGCGCTAACGCTAGGTCACGCGAGACACACAGGCAAGATTACCAACGTACTTTTATTACTTGGTCTCTCGCGACACTGGGAACACAGAGGCAAGTAGCCTCTGCGTCACGATTTGTTCGTCTATTCTCCCCGGTCGATCTGAGCCTTCTGCAGCGTGTCTGAGTAATCAACGTAGACGGACTTCCATTCGGTGTAGAAGTCGATGGCGCCAATGCCACCTTCGCGGTGACCATTCCCAGTTGCCTTCGTGCCGCCAAAAGGCAAGTGCACTTCCGCTCCGATCGTGGGCGCGTTGATGTAGGTGATTCCGGCATAGAGATCGCGAATAGCGGCGAAAGCCTTATTCACGTCCTTCGTATAGAGCGCGGACGAAAGGCCGTACTCGATCCCATTGGCGATCTCAATCGCATCTTCCATATCGTCGCAAGGAATGATCGACACCACGGGGCCGAAGATTTCTTCCTGCGCGATGCGCATCTTGGGATCGACATCGGTAAATACGGTCGGTTCCATAAACCAGCCATATTGATAATCGCCCTGGTCCAGGCGGTTGCCGCCGCACATCAACTTAGCGCCTTCGTTCTTGCCGATCTCGACATAGCTGAGATCGGTCTGGAGCTGCTTCTCGTTGATCGCCGGACCCATCTCAACTGTTTCGTCCAGCCCATTACCGACTTTGAGCTTCTTGGCGCGCGTCACGTAGCGCTCAATAAACTCCCGATAGACGCCCTTCTGCACGATGATGCGGCTCGTCGCGGTGCAACGCTGACCGGTGGTGCCGAAGCCTCCCCAGAGTCCGCCTTCGATGGCAAGGTCGAGGTTCGCGTCGTCGAGCACAATCATTGGATTCTTGCCGCCCAGTTCGAGCGAGCAGTGCTTAAAAGTCTTGGCAGCGATGCCGCCCACGATGCGGCCGACCGCAGAGGATCCTGTAAGCGAGATGGCGCGCACGTCGGCGTGCTCAGCGAGCGGAGTACCTACGTCGGCGCCGAAGCCGGTCACGATGTTGACAACGCCTTTCGGAATGCCGGCGTCGGTGAACGCGCGGACCAGATTAAACGTTGAGAGCGGAGTATCCTGCGCAGGCTTTATGACGCAGGTGTTGCCGCAGACGACGGCGGGCAGAAGCTTCCAGGAAGAAATCGCCATGGGGAAATTCCAGGGCGTGATCATGCCGCAGACGCCGATCGGCTGCCGCACAGCCATAGCAAACTTGTTGGGCATCTCGGAGGGTACGGTGGGGCCGAAGAGGCGGCGTCCCTCGCCGGCATTGTAGTAAGCGGCGTCAATCGCTTCCTGTACGTCGCCGCGGGTTTCGGCAAGAACCTTGCCCATTTCGCGAGTCATGTCGCGGGCATGGTCTTCTTTGCGGCCGATAAGAATTTCCGCGGCGCGAAAAACCATTTCCGCGCGCCGCGGCGCAGGCACGAGTCGCCATTTGGCGAAGGCGCGCGTAGCGGCGTCTACGGCGGCGTCAACATCGGCTTTGGCGGATTTCTGAAAAATGCCGACCACGTCGCGCGTGTCGGCGGGATTGCGATCTTCGAAAGTTTCGCCGGTCGAGGATTCGACCCACTCGCCGTCGATGAAATTCTTGAGGACTTTGGTTGGGGTGTGACTGAGAGTGGCCGGGGAAGCCAGCGTGTCGGTTGCCATGATATCTCCTTATGAATGTCTGGATATTGATGCTACAGCCGGAATAGAAGGTGCGGCAAGGGAGAGAACACTTTGGGTTGAGGCTTCACTTTGAGGGCCTGAGGAGTTATCCGCTTTACAAAAGAGAATCTGTGGTCTGCTTTCTCTTTCAGCACGAATCTGCTTAAATCAAATCCAGGCGCAACCCTGGTTGGTTGCTTGTGTTTCTACAATCGTGGTCGACATTCACTCGCATATTCTTCCGGAAGTAGACGACGGATCCAAGTCGTGGGAAATATCCGTCGCCATGTGCCGAATGGCCGCGGCCGACGGCATTACTCACCAGGTGGCCACACCTCACGCCAACGACCGTTACCACTATGACCGGCCGTATCTTCAGGGACTGGTCGCGCACTTGCAGCAACTTGTGGGCGACCTTCCCACACTCAGCCTGGGCTGCGACTTCCATCTCTCCTACGACAATCTGCAGGATGTGCTGGCAAATCCCGCACGCTATGCCATCGAGGGCTCGCACTACATGCTGGTCGAACTGAGCAACTATAGCGTTCCGCAGCAGATTACGGACTGTTTTACGAAGCTGGGCGACTGCGGGATCACTGCAGTGATCACGCATCCCGAACGCAATCCGATACTTCGCGAGACTCCGCAAAGGGTGGTGGAGTGGGCTGAGCAAGGGTGCGTGATCCAGATGACGGGATCGGCGCTCACCGGATTCTGGGGTGAACGCGTGCGCCGCGCCGCGCAATGGCTGCTCGAACATGATGCCGTCCACGTGCTGGCGACGGACGCGCACGATACCGAGAAACGTGTTCCCGTGCTCTCCACGGCGCGCGAAGCCGCCGCCGAAATCTGCGGGGAAGAAATTGCGGACGCTCTCGTCGAGGCTAACCCTCAGGC
>Ga0187855_10003163_pt1 | contig 12179 bp, 10 predicted proteins | sample June2016WEW_8_10_2_FD_132969 | JGI IMG/M metagenome (GOLD analysis project Ga0187855, IMG submission 132969) | Peatland microbial communities from SPRUCE experiment site at the Marcell Experimental Forest, Minnesota, USA - June2016WEW_8_10 | ecosystem: Environmental > Terrestrial > Soil >...
AGCAGCGAACTTCGCCAAGCTGCCAAGTTGCGGCGGCAGCTTTGAGTGCGGCGCATTTGAGAACCCGCTCGGCTGGTGCTTCGCGACCACCCGACTTTCAGCGGTCAACTTTACGAAAGCTTCGACATTCTCGGTCACCCCAGAGCACCCTGAATTAGGTCACAGAACTCGGTATTGAGGTGTGTAATCCTTCCCCAAATTTCGGCGGGCAAATACTCGCCGTTGCGGCTACGGATTGTGGTGGAAGGTCATGATCCGGGCGCCGGACCCGGAGAGCTACGTTCCGCGGGTGGCGCGACCTTAAATGTCGGAGCTGCCAGGCCGCACGATCGTAAGTCGGAATGGCGGCGAGGCAGCTGCGCATCCGGCCCTCGGCCTTGAACAGGCCCCGGCGGACGCCGTCCGCGAAGTCTTACTCGGCATGAGACTTGGCCGACGATCCTGCACCGTCTTGTCCTAACGGTGAAGAAGCACTTTCCCTTCTGAGTTCGACTCTATCTTGTGCCAACGGGCTGTCGTTTTTGCCAATCGCGGAATTGCCGGAACAGCGCTTCGCGATCCTCAGTTCGTTCGGGATTGTTCTTGGCCTCAAAATCGAGAAATTGCTGGAACAGCGTCCGCAACACCGCTTCACGATCATCTGTTCGTTCGAGATCGTTCTTGGCTAACGGCGGCGCTGTCGCCTTGTTGCGGTCCAGCCACTCCTGTGCCGGCGGGAAGCGGGTCCAACCCGCGAGCGGAGCGGACAGCGCCACTTCCCGCCATTTTGGATGGTATGGCGGCCGTTGCAGCGCTTTGACTTTGGAGAAGAATGTCTCGACAAAAAGTACCAAGCGACGGTACCGTTCGGTCCGCGGCGCCCAGTTGTAGACGGCGAGAACGGCCGAGGCGGCGACGGTATCGACACTCTGTCCCGGCGCAATCAGGTTCGGGTAATCCTGCGACGTGAGCTGTGTCGGCAAATAGTCTTCCTGGAGCGCTTTCTCGTAATTAACCGGCACGAAATGCAAGTTGTCCCCAGCGATCTGCGCGATTTCCTGTAACGGCTTGCCTTCCACCGCGACAACTGCGTCGATCTCCCCTTTCTTGAGCTTCTCCAAGGCCACCCGCTGCTCGATATAGAGCAAGTGAGGCTTGATATTGAGGCGATCGAAGATTGTGATGGCAGTAACGAATGTGCCGCCATTCGCCGAGCCGACCGCGACCGTCTTGCCATCGAGATCCGCAAGGCTGCCGATCGATTTGGCGGCGACCACATGCATCTCCTCGTTGTAGAGTTTGGCGATGAAGTTGAATTGTTTCTTGATGCTGCTGGCATAGCCCTTCTTCTCAATATAATCGAGGGTGTCAGAGCGAACGATTCCAAGGTCGACGCCCCTGAGGAACAGGATGTCGGCAACGCCCTGGACCGATCCTCGGCCGACAATCGGCAGCAGCCGGAAATTGTCGCCATCGTCGAGCACCGAGGCGAGATCCGCGCCGAATTGCTCGTAGGTACCGCCGAACGCGCCCGTCATCATCGTCACGGTATTGGCGTTGAGCCGGTCGGCCGTCTTGTGGGTAGCCGTTCCGTATTGGAAGATCGCTCTAAGGCCTTCACTCACCGCTCCGGGATCGATGCCGCTCAGCACGGGACCGAACGGCTCCCAACGCTCGCCCGAGAATCGCATCATCTGCATCTGCTCGATCGGCGCGAAGTCGGTTGCACTAGTGTTAATAGCGATGCCCGGCAGCAGCATTCCGAGGCGCAGGCCCTTAAGATTTGATGCCTGCTTCATCACATTCTCGCGCGTGAGTTGATCGCCGCACTGCGTGAGCACCCGGACAAGGGTCTGAGCAACGGTATAGCCATAGACGCTCAGCGTGTTGTTCTTATCGCCTTCCGGGAAATAGCGATCCATGAAGTCGAGCCATTCGTTGTACGCCGGGTCATCCTTCCACAACGGATCGCCCGGCTCCTTCATGTAATTGGCAGCAAGGATGCCTTGGGCATTCTCGAACCCGGCCGGCTTGATCACTGAACCGACTGAGTTCGAGACGCTGTTGAGCATCTGCAGTGGTTTCCATCCGAGCTCTGCGCCCCGTCTTATGGCCTGGGCAGCGAATTTTGGGGTTGCCACGTTGAAGAAGATGTCGGCGTGTGAGGCCTTAAGCTTAACCATTTGCGCATCGACATTGGGATCGGTGGTCTCGTAACTGGCTTCGGCCACGACCGGAATGGCTTCGGCGAGCGAATCCTTCAAACCCTTCACATAGTCTTTGCCGTAATCGTCGTTTTGGTAGAGGATCGCGATCTTGCCTTGGGGGTGATTTTTCAACAGATATTGTCCGAAGATGTGGCCCTCGGTCTGATAGTTCGGTTGCCAACCCATGGTCCAGGGATAATCGCCGGGGTCATCCCATTTGCTCGCTCCGGAAGCGACGAAGAGCTGCGGCATCTTGCTGGCGTTCATGTATTTTTGAATTGCAGTATTCGACGGCGTTCCAAGACTTTGAAAGACCAGTAGAACTCGATCCTCCTCGACAAGCTTGCGCGCGGCCTCGATAGCCTTCGCTGGATTGTATGAGTCGTCATAAGAAATGAAAGTGATCTTCCGGCCATTGATGCCACCGTCGGCGTTGATCTTCTTGAAATAGGCGGCGATCGTCCTACCGATCAGGCCGTAGGCGGCGGCCGGGCCGGTATAAGGCATGATATTGCCAATCTTGATCTCGGTGTTGCTTGCGCCCGGATCGTACCTGGTTTGCGCGGGCACTGGCGTCGCCGCCAGACCGGCAATAGCGAATGCGAGTATCGGCATTAATTGCGGACGGTTGATTTTCACGACTGCCTCCCAATTTCGGCGTGCTGCTGCTGGGCCGGGCCGTATCACTGCATCAGGGCACTGAGTTGACCTGGGTCGCGAGTTGCTGAAGCCTTTGCGCCGCTTCGGCCGAACCCAATCGCGCGGCCCGCACGTACCACAGGCGAGCCATGGCGGCGTCTGCACCAAGTCCGTTGCCGAGCAGATTCGGGTCGAAGGTGCCGGCAAGCGCCAGTGCCGCATGGACATCGCCGGCTTCTGCCGCGCGCTGGAGCAGCAATCGTGCCGAAGCGAGATCGCCAGACATGATGAAGGTCTCGCCGCGCTTGACAAGCGACGTCACTTCATCGCCGTCTAGCTGCCTCGTAATCAAGTCTGGCGCAGTCGGCTGAGCCGATTCCGGCTGCTGGCGCGCAATCTCCGCTGGCGCCTGCTCGATCGCCGGGACTTCCACCAACATCAGAGAAGCCGGTCTCGTCGTATCGAGCCGTTCGCGTTCTGACGCCGACTTCTCAGCGATGCTGGCTGGCGCCTCAGGCTGCTCCGGTCGCGGCGACGTCGTGGTCAATAATGGCGCTACGCTGGCCAGTTGGTGGAAGTCCCGGCGATCAAGCATTTTGGTTGAAATCGAATTGCCTACAACGACAATACAACATGCGATGAATGCGGTAAATGCAACGCCGGTAAGGAGTGCCATGCTATCCGCCAGACGCGATCGCTTGCCGGAGGCCTCACGATCGCCGGTGAAGGCGCCGTCGTTTTCCTCGCGCGGACTCTCCAACGGCCATTCGATTGTCGTTACGGGTGGCATTATCGGCATCTGGCCGCGCTCATGCGGCGGCACGTATCCCAAGATGGGATCGAGAGTTTTGGCATCCTGGATCGGAGTATGTTGCTGGCCGACAAGCACTGCTTGAGCTATCTGGGTTGAAAGTCGGTCCAGCAATCGGTCACGTTCCTTACGGGCGTCGTGCGCGGCGTCGTCCAGGTCCTGCTCCATCGTTGCCACCTCGGCATTGAAACACTCGATCTCGGCCTTGAGCATTTCACACACGGCCGCCTCGCGCCAGGTCGACGGTATCGTCATCAGCTACTATCTTGTCGGGCTTTGGTTTCGGCTTCTCCTCGGACATCGGCGCGAATCCTGACGCCGCCATGGGGGTTTGTAATCAGCCCTTCCATCGGCCTTCAAAGTCGCTCAAGCCAAAAAGTTTATATTTTAAATTTGGAATGTTTGAATCGCACGCTCTCGCGCGACACGCTCCGCTCAGGACCGTTCACCGTCGGGAGGGCGGTGGCAAGACAAATGCCGATCCGCACAAGGAATTGGCCCATCGCCCCCGTCCTCGCCGGCCTCCGCGCAATGCTTCCGGCTTTAAACGCAAGCTTGTTAATCGCTGCTCCAAGGAAAGCAAGGTGTCAATATACCGAACGATATATGAGATAAGCCGCCAGATAATTGCCACGACGGGCGCTCGAAGGACAACGTCGGTCTGCATTCGTGAATGCGAGATAGTCAGTGTCTGGTCGCGGTTTTCCAGGAATTGTTCTCTTCCTGCGTCGCAAAAATCAACTCATCCAACTACTGCGATGCACACTTCACTTCCGCGTTGGGTCTTGTGTCACGAGTATCGCCGGTCCAAACGGCGATGCGTAACTGTACGAGAGATGAAGGTAGGTCCTTCGGGTTCGGCAATCAGGTGTTGATCTCAAGCCACCGCAAGCTGCTGTGGTCAAAAGCCATGGTGGTGAGCGTTGCGGAAAAGTCGGGACATGATCCCGTCAGGCATGGTTGAGGGAGGCGAGCGCCTGGCCGGTTGCATCCTTGACGACAAAGCTTTCTTGCAATTCCTCGATCGTCCAAGGCGGCGGGAAACGGCGCGGGTTTACTTGGGACGGCACTCGACGTTCTCCAACATCAGCACCAGGCGCAGCGCGATGACCGCATCGGCAGGATCGGCGGCGCCAGCGGCTGCCTCAGCGAGCTGTTGCGCGACGTAACGCCAGGTCGGTCGCGCCCGGCGATCTTCCGGCAGATGCCGCATCAGCTCGCGCAGGTCGGCAAGCGTCCTGAGCGTCATAACCGAGGGGATGACCAGCGGCTGCGGAAGACGGAGCGTCCAATCCAGGCGTCGCTGCTTTGGCTTCACGACGCGAATTAGCTGCGCCCAGTCTTTGTATGGAGCCGGACGTCGGAGACTGGAGCGCACCACGCGTGATGGCTGCTCTTACAGGCGTTGTTCATGACCGCCAGGGTGCTGCCGGCCCTGAGCACAACCACGGCCAGGACAATCAACAAGGGGGTCTTCATGGCGACCTCGCTAATGCGGACCCCCCCGACTTACCCCGATCCTCCGAACTATCGCCGCTCAAATGAACCCAACGTGAACGCGCCTGCCCCCGCTTTGCCGCCTGCGGGCCGCCCATGCGTTTCCGGGCCGGGATGGCCCGGGCATGGCGGGCAGGATGCAAAACGCGCTAGCGGGCTTCCTGCTTACCCGTTGCTTATCCGAGCCATCCTCTAAAACCGCCTTTGTGGCTAACTCGTTGATTTCTTTGGTGAGCCGGCTGGGACTCGAACCCAGGACCCCGTGATTAAAAGTCACGTGCTCTACCGACTGAGCTACCGGCTCGTGCGCGCACTGCATACTGAAAAGCCCCGGGCTTTGCCAGCCTCTCGCTCGCTTTGCGCGCATTGACGCCCATATTGCGAGAATCGTTCCAGAAATGAGGCTAACCGACAGCCGGGGAACGGGATCAAACCGCCAGATAGCGCTGCACAATCGCCTGGTCGGCCCGCAGCCCGGCGGCGGGACCGCGGTACACGATCTGGCCCTTGTCGATGATCGCGACGTCGCTCGCCACCTCGAGGCAGAAATCCGTGTTCTGCTCGGCCAGGAGGATGGTCGCGCCCATGTCGCGCAAGCGGTGCAGCAATCGGGCGATCTCGTCGACGATCAACGGCGACAAACCCTCCGAGGGTTCGTCGAGCAGGATGATCGCGGGATTGCCCATCAGGGTACGCGCGATCGCCAGCATCTGTTGCTCGCCGCCGGAGAGCCGCCCGGCATAGCGGGAACGCAGCCGCTCCAGCATCGGAAAGGTCTCGTAGACTCGCGCAAAGCTCCAATACGCTTCGCCGTGCGGCCCGGTCTTGGCGGCGACTTCGAGGTTCTCATGCACGGTGTGCTCGGGAAACACCTGGCGGTCCTCCGGCACGTAGCCGACCCCGGCGCGGGCGATCCGGTACGGCGCGATACCGGCGATATCCTTGCCGGCGAGGAGCATGCGGCCCGCTCGCGGCGGCGCCAGGCCCGCCACCGCCTTGAAGGTCGTGCTCTTGCCGGCGCCGTTGCGTCCCATCAAGGCCATGATGGCGCCGGTCTCGACTTCGATATCGACGCCGAACAGGATTTGGCTGGCGCCGTAAAATACGTCGATGCCTTGGAGCGCGAGTTGCGGTGCCGCGCTCATGACGCCGCTCCGCGACGACCGAGTCCGAGGTAGGCGGCCACGACCGCGGGATTGGCGCGAATCTCCTGCGGCGCGCCTTCCGCGAGCACTCCGCCGTAGCGCAACACACGCACCGACTGGGCCACCCGGAAGACGATGTCCATGTCGTGCTCGATGAAGATCAGCGTCATTTTCTCGTGGACCCAGAGTTGCCGCACCCGCTCGATCATCTGCTGGCGCTCGTCCCGTCCCATGCCAGCCGTCGGCTCGTCGAGCAGCAGGACTTGCGGCTCCATCGCCAAAGCGAGCGCGATGTCGAGCAGCTTCTGGTCGCCATGGGAGAGATGCGCCGACACCTGCTTGGCGCTGGCACTCAGCCCGACCAGCTCCATGATTTGTCGCGCGCGCTGGCCGTCCTCCGACAGGGGAAAGCGTCGGAACAGAAGGTGGTTTTGCCGGCGGTGCGACTGCACAGCGTAGACCAGCGACTGTTCGACGGTGAAGCGCGGAAACAGGCTCGCGACCTGGAACGCGCGCGCGATGCCGGCGCGGACGATCGCGGCCTCGTCGAGGCCGGTAATATCCCGGCCGTCGAGCAGCACCGTTCCGCGGTCGGGCTTGAGGCGGCCGGTGATGAGGTTGAACAGCGTGGTCTTGCCGGCGCCATTGGGGCCGATCACTGCCGACAGCGAGCCGGCTGCGAAATCGAGAGTGATGTTGTCGGCGGCCACGACGCCGCCGAACCGCTTGATCAGCCCGGTCACGGTGAGCCGCGCGGTCATTCCGGTGCAGCCGAAGTGACATGATGCGCCGGCATGGTCAGACGGGTGTTTCGGTCGTGACCGAGGCGGGTCGGACGGGAGCCCCGGCCATCAGACGGATGACGACGTCGAGGAGCCCCGCGCGCAGGCCGAGCACCACACAGAGCAGAACGATGCCGAGGACGAGCCCGTTATATTCGGTGAAACGCGTGATCGTGTCGTTGAGCAGCAGGAACACCGCCGCACCGACGATGGGTCCGAGGAAAACCGAGATCCCGCCTAGCATGATCATAAAAATCGCATCGCCCGACTGGGTCCAGAACGCGAAGTTCGGATAGGCGCCGGAGACATAGAGGCTCATGAGAATGCCCGCCACGGCGGCGAAGACGCCGGCGAACACGAAAGCGGCAAGCTTGTAGCGTTGCACCGGAACGCCGAGAGCCCGCGCCCGATCGGCGTTGTCGCGGATCACCCGCAACGTATAGCCGAACGGCGCCTCCAGAATCTGCCGGATGAGAAAGATCGAGGCGAAAGCGACGACACAGGCGAAGACGAAGAAGTGCCGAGGATCGGCGAGGTTGACGCCAAGGAAGACCGGCCGCGGGATGCCGCCGCGCAGGCCCTGATCGCCGCCGGTCAGCGACACCCAGCTGAGAATGATCGCATGCACCAGCATCTGAAAAGCCAGCGTCAGGAAAGCGAAATAGATTGCGGTCAGCCGGACACAGAGCGCGCCGACAACCACCGCCAGCGCGGCGGTCGCCAACACGGCGATGGCGAAGGCCACCGGAATCGACACGCCCCGGGCCTGCATCAGCAGGCCGAATGCATAAGCGCCGAAGCCAAAGAACATGGCATGGCCGAAGGAGATGAGGCCGGTATAGCCGATCAGGATGTTGAGCGAGAGCGCGAACAGGCCGAAAATCGCCAGCCGCAGCACGATGTCCATCAGCGGCTTGCTGCCCAACGCGAGGCAGAGCGTCGTGACCGCGAGGCAAGCGACCGCTGTCAGCGCGGCTTCGAGAAGCGCGGAACGACGCATCATGTCAGCCCGGCCTCCGGCCGAATAGCCCAGTCGGCTTGATCAGCAGCACCAGCACCATGAAGACGAACATCGTGCCGTCGGTGAAGAGCGGGAAGCCGATGCTGCCGAAGGAGCGCGTGATGCCGACCAGAATCGCGGCGACAAAGGCGCCGGCGATCGAGCCCATGCCGCCGATTACCGTGACGATGAAGGATTCGATCAGGATAGAGAACCCCATCCCCGGCACCACCGAGCGTACCGGCGCGGCTAGCGCGCCGGCGATGCCCGCCAGCGCCGATCCCAGCGCGAAGACCGCGGCGTAGAGGAGCGCAGTGTTGATGCCGAGAACGCCGACCATTTGCCGGTTGGCGGCGGCGGCGCGCACGATCTTGCCGAAGCGGGTCTTGGCGATGACGACGCCAAGCGTGATCGCGATCGCCACGGTGACGGCGGCGAGGAACAGATAGAACGGCGGCAGAAAACCGCCGGCCACGCGTAACGGTGGCAGGACGAACGCCTCCGGCATGCCCATGGCGCGAAAATCCGCGCCCCAAACGATCTTGGCCACGTCGTCGAGGATCAGAATAAAGGCGTAGCAGACGAGAAGCTGCATGAGCACGTCCGCGCCGTAGACGCGAGCCATGAAAAACCGCTCGAAGATGACGCCAAACAGCGCCACCCCCAAGGTGCTGGCGAGTACGGCCAGCGCGTAGCTGCCCGTCGTCTGGAAAGTGGTGAGCGCGATATAGGCGCCCATCATGTAGAAGGAGCCGTGGGTGAAATTGATGACGCCGAGCACGCCGAAGATCAGCGTCAGACCACAGGCCACCAGAAACAACAGCATGCCGATGATCAACCCGGCCGAAATCTGCGTCACCAGGCAGGATGAGGCCGCGACGCAATCGAGCAAGGCGTCAAGGTTCACCACGACCTCCGCGGAGCGCGCGTCGCCGGCTTAAGCTTGCGTCCGTGCGCTGTCAGGCGTAGCCCTTGCGCTTCTTCCACTCCGCCTCGCGTTCGACGATAAAGCCCCAATCGGCGGCTTGCATATCCGTCACATACGGCTGGGTCGGGATGGTGGTGCCCCAGCCGATGGCGTACCCGACGATGGTCTGATCCTCGGCGCGCATGGTGATCTTGCCGTCGGCGCCGAACGGCGACTCGATGACCATGCCGCGCAACGCCTGCGCCAGCACCTTGGCGTCGTCGCTTCCGGTCTTCTTCATGGCCTCGGTGAGAAACTGCATGCCGACGGCGTTTTCCCAGGACCAGTTGATCGGCAAGACGTCGTATTTCTTGCGGTAGCGCTCGCCCCACTCGGCATTGGCCTTGGTGGCAGGGAAGGTGGTGAGATAACGGTTCGCCGAATGGATGCCTTTGGGCAGCTTCTTGATTTCGCGCAGCGTGGTGTAATCGGCCATGTTGACGGCGAAGACGTTAGCTTGCGCGAACAGATCGTAGAGGTTGCCCTGATCGATGAAGGTCACGAGATCGCCGCCGTAGAGACAGGTATAAAGCGCCTGCGGCTTGACCTGGAGGATCTTGGTGATGTTCTCGGTGTAGTCGGCGGCGAACAGCTTCGGCCAGGTCTCTCCGGCCAGCTCAACCGAGGGCTCGAAAATCTTGAGGTATTCGAGAAATTCTCCGCTGGTGTCGCGACCGTAGGCATAGTCCGGCGAGCAGATCATCCAGCGTTTGAGGCCCTGTGCTTTGGCGATTTCGGCGGCATATTTTCCGGCGAACGATGAATCATGAATGCCCTGGCGCGCGGCGCGAAAGGCGTTGGCGGTGCGGATCTTCGAGTCGGCCGAGAGTGACGATGTCTCTGACACCGTATGGATGCTCAAATGCCCGGTTTCGCGGACGACCTCCTGAACCGCGAAGGAGGCGCTCGAGGCCTCGGCATCAAGGATGATGGTACAGCCATCGCTGTTGATCAGTTCGCGCACCACGCGCGCCGCCTCGTCGGGCTTGCCCTTCGAATCCCGGACGACGAGCTCGATCATGCGACCGTCGAGGCCGCCGGCGGCATTGAAGTCGTCGACCGTCATCTGCGCTGCGTTGCGCGAGGAGATGCCGATCTGGGCGACCCGGCCCGACAGGATCGTCGGCATCCCGATCTTGATCGGGGCTTTCGACTGGCCGCGCGCCACCATGGGAAAGCCGGCGACGGCGAGCCCGGTTGCTGCAGTAGCCGCAAGAAAACTGCGCCGCGATCCCGCGCGATTGGCAGGTTTTTCCACGTTGCCCTCCCCGTTCGGTTGCCGCGATCGGCCAAGCCGGTGCTGTTGACGTCAGCCGACATTGTCGCGCATGTTTTTTGCAGATTAGCATTTTTCGGGGGTCTTCGGAAGGCCGTCGCGCCGGGGCTGCGATTTTTGCTAGACTGTGTCCTACGGAGCCGGGGCGGCTATCAACGAGGACTGAAACGATGCCGATCGTCAACAGCGTCGCCAACTTGCAGGCCGAGATCACCACTTGGCGGCGGGACATCCACGCCCACCCGGAGCTCCTTTACGACGTGCACCGCACGGCGGCGTCCGTTGCCGCCAAGCTCAAAACCTTCGGCTGCGACGAAGTGGTCACCGGCCTCGGCAAAACGGGGGTGGTTGGCGTCATCCGCGGCCGCAAGGCCGGCGCCAAGGTGGTCGGGCTGCGCGCCGACATGGATGCGCTGCCGATCGAAGAGGCGACGGGCGTGTCTTATCGATCGACGGTACCGGGCAAGATGCACGCCTGCGGCCACGACGGGCATACCGCCATGCTGCTCGGCGCCGCCAAATATCTCGCCGACACGCGCAATTTTGCCGGCACCGCGATCGTCATCTTCCAGCCGGCCGAGGAGGGCGGTGCCGGCGCGCGGGCGATGATGCGCGACGGCCTGTTCGATCGGTTCGGTATCCAGGAAGTTTTCGGCATGCACAACGCTCCCGGCCTGCCGGTCGGTGAATTCGCCATCCGTCCGGGCCCGATGATGGCGTCGACCGACACGATCCGGATTGAGCTCGAAGGCGTCGGCGGGCATGCGGCTTGGCCGCACCGCGGCGTCGATACCGTCCTGGTCGGCGCGCAAATCGTCAATCAGCTGCAGTCGATCGTGGCCCGCAATGTCGATCCGCTGCAAGCCGCTGTCGTCTCGATCTGCGTGTTCCAGGCCGGGCACACCGAAAACGTCATCCCGCAATACGCGCAGCTGCGAGGTACGGCGCGCAGCTTGTCTCCCGAAGTCCGCGATCTGCTGCAGAAACGGGTGCGGGAGATTGTAGAAGGAACCGCGCGCCTCTACGGCGCCAGAGCCGAAGTCACCTACACGAGCGGGTATCCGGTGCTGGTAAACGAACCAAACAGAACCGCATTTGCCGTCGACGTCGCTGGCGAGATCGCCGGCAAAGACAAGGTGCATAACGAGGCTCCGCCGATCATGGGGGCGGAGGATTTTGCCTATATGCTGGAGGAGCGGCCGGGCGCATTTATTTGGCTTGGCAACGGCGACAGCGCCGGGCTGCATCACCCGGCGTACGATTTCAACGACGAGGCGATCCCGCTCGGGACCTCGTATTGGGTGCGGCTCGCGGAAACCGCGCTGGCGGGATAGCGCATGATCCCGAAAAAGCCTGCCCTCGGACTTGGTCCGGGGGTGGCTGCCGGTTTTCGGGAAAGATCATGCGCAAATAAAATCCGGCGCTACTGCGCCGCTTCGACGCGGTTTTCGGCGGGCAGTTTCGGCGGCTCGGCGATGACCTTGGAGCGCGGCAGCAACTCCAGCACCCGCGCTTCGATGCCGCGCCAGTAGGCGAACGAGTTGAGGCGGCTATCTTCGATCAACCCGATGGCGACGGCCGACAGGAACGGCAGGCTCTGCACCACGAGTACGACCGCGAAGATATTGATCTCGTGGACCTGCTTGTAATTGGTGACGACGAGAGTCAGCGCCCCGAGCAGGAGAAGCCCGGCGATCACGGCCTCCCAGAAGGCCGGGAAATCCGGACCCTTGCGGCTATTGCCGCCCTTCGACGTGCGCAGGAAGGGCAGGCGCTCCTTGAACAGACCGATGCCGACGGCGCGCGCCACGGTCCATTGCACCGACATGGCCGCGCACACGGCGCCCAACATCTGCCCCGGCGTCGCCCGCACCCG
>Ga0187855_10003164_pt1 | contig 12177 bp, 11 predicted proteins | sample June2016WEW_8_10_2_FD_132969 | JGI IMG/M metagenome (GOLD analysis project Ga0187855, IMG submission 132969) | Peatland microbial communities from SPRUCE experiment site at the Marcell Experimental Forest, Minnesota, USA - June2016WEW_8_10 | ecosystem: Environmental > Terrestrial > Soil >...
GCACCGTCAAATCCCGGTCGGCCAAGGCAGCAGACACATTGCGAGCCGAGCTGGCCAGTCTGCGAGGAGGCGGCGGTGCTGACTGAGCAGCAGATCGAGCTGGCCCATCCCGAAGCCTTCGACCGGGTGTGTGTGAAGCCATCGGTGGTCGTCTTTCCCGCCCGATGTCGCGGACCCCCGGGCACTGGGAAGGACTACCATGTCCGATCAGTCACGCTCATTTCCCGACCGGCCCAGCCTCCGCTACCTGAAGCTGGAGGCACGACACCGCCTGGCGGCCGGCGAATTCCCCACTCTGCACGAGGCACAGCTCGCCATCGCCCGCGAGCACGGCCAGCCGAGCTGGACCGCGCTCAAGCAGTTGATCGGCGAGCTTGAGCTCGCACGCTGGGTCACTTCCCGATTCGCCGGCGCCGGGCAACCGGACTGGTCGCCGCCCGGTGAGCAGGAACTGGGCGAGCACTTCCCCGAGTCGGTCCTGCGCCGGATCACCCCCGGCCGGCTGGCGGCGAGGGCTTCGTTCGTGGCCCGGGTCCAGCGGCTGCGCGATGAGGTCACCGACCTTGAGGACGGCCCGCTGGTCTTCCGTGCCCACGACGCCGGCGAGCAGATCGAGGCGGGCGCCGCGACCGAACCGCCGCATTGGGCAAGTGGGATAACGAGACAGGTCATCAGCGAGCAAGTCACCGACACTCGCGTCGCCGCGCCGCCCGCCGACATGGCGGGCGAGGTCCCCGCGGAGGCAGCCGCCATGGCGGATGAGATCTTCGGCGTGTTCGGCCTGCCCGGGCTGGCCCTGGCCGGCAGCGGCGGCGGCTCGGTGTGGGAGCTGGCCCGCGGCTGGGCCGACCTGGACCGAGGCGAGCCGCTGAGCACCGCGCACCGGTTCCCGGTTCACGCGATTACCACGCTGATCACCGCTATCGCCGTGCTGCGTCTGGCCGCGGACGGCCGCCTGGACCTGGACGGCCCGGCCAACGATCATCTGCGCACCGTCCGGCTCGACGACGCCGTCACGATCCGGGACCTGCTCACCCGCACCGACGGCATGGACAACCCGGCCGTAGTATTCGCCGAGACGGCCCCCGGCCTGGCGGGCCTGGCTAGGCCGGGGCTGGCCCGCAGCGGAACGCGCGGCACCTTCACCGGCGGCATCGGCGGGTACGCCGCACTCGGGACGCTGATCACGGACGTCACCGGACAGCCCTACCCGGACGCGGCGGCCCGCCTGGTACTCGACCCGCTGGGGATGCGCAGCTCGTGGTTCCCCGTGCACTGGCCAGGGCCCGGCGCACGGGGAGTCACCGGCTACGAGCTGAACGAGGAAGGCTCCTTCCGCCCCGCGCCCGCGGAAGTCGCCTCCGTCCCCGCAGCGCTGGGTCTGTGGGCGACAGCAGCCGACCTGGTGCGTTTCGGCCTGGGCTGGTCCTCCCTGCTGCCCGCCGCGCTCGCCCGCGAGTCGCTGCGACCGCAGGCCTGGCCGCTCGGTCACACGATGCCCGCTGCCGGACTCGGCTGGCACATCAACGAATCCCTCGACGTGGCGGGGCAGGCCGGCCGCGCCCCTGGGGGGTCCGCGTCGCTGCTCGTGCGCCTCGACAGCGGCCAGGTCCTCGTGGCCATGACCAACCGCCGCATCCCCCTCGAGCCGTTCAACAGCTGCATCCGGCTGATCGGCGATCCGGGCCGGGCCGCGGCTGCCTGGCCCGAGCCGGGTCCTGCCCGTCCTATCGCGGGAGTTCGTCACCTACCGCCCGACGGTCACCGACCGCCCTGACGCCGGCGATCGAGCGGCTCGACGGCGAGCTGTACCAGTACGCCAAGGCCGACCCGCGGGTCAGGGCCCTCCGGACGCTGCCCGGCGCCGGGGAGTTCACTGCGCTGGTCATGGTGGCCGAGATCGGCGACATCAGCCGGTTCGGAAGCGCCCGCGAGCTGGCTGCCCGGGCCGGGCAGACCCCGACCGTTCAGGGCTCAGACCTGAAGGTCCGACACGGGCACATCTCCAAGCAGGGCCCGGCGTGGCTGCGGTGGGCGATGAACCATGCCGCGCAGGCCGGGATGCCACCGCTGATGGCGGCTAACTGTGGAAACTTCTGGCAACCAACAGTGAAACTCTCGTGGCGCTTCGTAGGCCGCTGGCAGAACTGCGAGATGTAACGAAGAGTCTATGACTTATAACTTAGAGTCACCAATAATTTCGGCAACGATTCTTCACTCGCGATGCTTAAGCGCCATAAGTGGCCGGTGGGATCATGACCAGGATTGCCGAGCCTACCGATTCCTGGTTATGGTTGAAATCTCAGCCTGAGAAATACCGACTGACCCGTCGGAGATCTTGCGAGCCCGGCTTCCTGACCTGGGGATAGGCAACTATCACCAGGCTCGTCACCAAGAGAAGGAAGATCAGCAATGACTGAGATAATTGCCGAGGCCGGTCGGATAACCCGGCTCGGTTCGGAGATCAGCAGCAAGGTAACTTCAGGCTTACAGCCTGATTACGCAAAGAAGGCTGGCCTGAAGCCGATGAAATTGTCGCGTCGGGCGGTCAGATGGCGGAGCTGAGCGAGGACGATCTGATCATCGTCCGGTTCAGCCGCTTTGATCACAGCACCGTGGTGGGGCCACTGCCCGTTGCCTCGCTTTCCCGGGCGTAGGGCTGGTAAATGGACGCGGCAGCGCCCCTTGAGGGTTGCCTCCGTTCATGACCGAGGTAAAGGCGCTCTTCGTTCATCTCCCACTACAATCGGGGGAAAGCGCTTTCGCTTCTTCAAATGCCAGAGCCCACTCCCGGAGCTTATTATTCGAGAAGGAGCATGCAATGCAGACCCCATCTTCCTCATTAACGGCCACTCCTAAGATGCAGGGGCTGAATGTGTCAGGAACGTGGTACGTAGGCCAGGATGCCGCCAGCCTCCGGACGTACTGGGTTTATACTCCATCCAGCTATCAGGTCGGAACCGCCGTGCCTCTCGTCATGGTCTTGCACGGCTGTATGCAACCCTTCTTCAGCCACCCGTGGGCCATTGCCTATGACACGCACATGAACGAGGTCGCTGAGGCGCATCAGTTCCTGGTCGTCTATCCCCATCACTTTGCCCCGCCGGACATTAACCCAATATCGTGCTGGAACTTTTTTCTGTCGGAGAACCAACACCGTGGCGAGGGAGAACCTTCCAGCCTGGCCAGCATTGTCCAGGACATACTCAGCAATACCTCCCAGTGGACGATTGATCAAGAGCGCATCTATGTGACCGGCATCTCCTCAGGCGGGGGCGCGACCGCCAATGAGGGAGGCACCTACCCCGATGTCTTTGCCGCCATTGCGGTGTGCTCAGGGGGTGAGTATGGCTACACCTTGCCGCTTCTCGGGCAGCAGGCGAAAGCACGAGATGCCGCAAAGCCCTTGAGCGAGGTGAAGCCCTTGAGCGAGGCGGAATCCCTGTCCGGCGAAATAGAGGACATTGCGGCGATCCCCCCCGGACCCGATCCCATCCAGCAAGGCGAGAAAGCCTTTCAAGCCATGGGGTCCTTCGCACGGGTGGTTCCGACCATGGTCTTTCATGGGACCGATGATCATGTCTGTGACCCTGTTAACGGGGACCAGGTCACCCAGCAATGGATCACCACGAATCACCTAGCCTCCCCGGCGGACTTTACGGCCACCTTCGAGCATCCCAGCAGCACTCTCAACCAACCTGCCGGGCCGGACGGAGAAAGGGCCTACACCGTCGACACGTGGCAAGATGCCCACGGCCGGGACCTGGTCATCTATTACAAAGTCGAGGGAATGGGCCATGCGTGGTCCGGCGGTACTCCCGGAAGCATCTTCACCGATCCGAACGGGCCCGACGCGAGCGAGATCATCTACGAGTTTTTCATGGCCCACCCTAAAAACGGAGCGTGAATACACCACGCTGCAGCCAAAAGCGGGTCATAAACGCGGGCAGCAGCGCAAGTGGCCGCGGCCATCATGAGATGCGGGCCCGATCCCCATTGAAGGCGTCACAGCCACCGTCACGTATCAGTCCCGCAAGCCTGCACTCCGTACAAGTGCGGGAGTAGACAAGATCAGGCCCAGTCATCAGCGAGGGAGATGGAAATGAGCGAAGGCTCATTCGTGCCGCCAAGTTCCGGCGGATCGCCGCTGGTCGACTCGTAGCTCGATGATCTTCGTCGTAGCTGGCCAACTCGCTTGATCAGGTGGAGGTGCCGCAGATCGATCATCAGTGGCCACTGCCGCCGTACCAGCAGATTACGGACTGGCTACGGACCGGATCACGGCGGTTGACTTCGGTTGGGACAGATCGTCCCGAGCGAGAAAAAATCTTATAGGCATGTTCAGTGTCGCGCGTGGCACGGCATGCCGGTCGATCGCACTGATCCGCGAGCAAAATCCTGTGTACACGGTCCCGCATCACGGTACTACGTCACCTCCCACGACTTACGAGGCGACCTCGGGTATGGCCAATTGGTGGGCTCCAAACGGAGCGCTTCTGCCAGCGACGTGCAAGCCGCGACCTTGCCACATGAACCGCTTTTCGGTCTAACCCGCTGTGATATCGCGCGGTGAGATTGACTGGTTTCTTCGCAACCGTCAGTAGGCGAGCCGCCACGGGAACGGGACGCGCGCTAATGACCTTGGCAGATCCACGCCTGCGGGAGACCCTTGAGCATGTTTTCGCACGCCAGGACATTCTCGAGGCGTGCCAGCGACGCAATCTCGATGCCCTGATCCGCATACTCGGCGCGCATGGCGTCACCCAGAGTCAGATGTCCGGGATGGTCGGCATCCCGCGGGGGCGCCTGGGCACCCACTCTTCGTATCTTTCTGCAGCGGCTCTGCCGCACCCGTCAGCCCTCGTATGAGTACTCGGGGGCCGATTCGGGTTACGTCGGCCCCCGGGCGATGGCGTGCCGGGGCAGCTAGTGGCCGTGGAGGATCTGCGCGCGACGCGCTTGCCGACCGTGTCGGTGACGGAAACCGTAGTGGTATGGACAACGTCATGCCAGGCATGTTTGCTTAACTGACAGTGCTTAGTGAAACCCATATTCCTCGGCCTGTTCTGACCGAGTTGCGCGCCATCGCTGGATCGGAGAATCTTCGGCTGGCCGATGGCGAGCTTGCCGTGTACGCGCGCGACGCGACACCGTTGTTCCGTGGGACGCCGGATGCGGTTATCGCGCCGGCGGACGCCGAGCAGGTCGCACGGATCCTGCGGCTGGCTACCGATCACGGTATCCCCGTGATCCCGCGGGGCGCGGGCTCCAATCTGTGCGCGGGCACCGTCCCGCTTACTGGCGGCATCGTGCTGTCCACCGCTCGGATGAACAGCATTCTGGAGGTAGCGCCCGAGGAGATGCTGGCACGAGCCGAGCCGGGGGTATCAACAATGGCGCTCAACGATGCCGCGGCGGCGCATGGCCTGTTCTACCCGCCGGACCCGGGCAGTCGCACTGTCTCCACGATCGGCGGTAACGTCGCCACCTGCGCCGGCGGGCTACGCGGGCTGAAGTACGGCGTCACCCGCAACTACGTGCTGGGGCTGACGGTCGTGCTCCCGACCGGCGAGATCGTGCGGACCGGCGGTCGGCTCTGGAAGGATGTCGCGGGCTACGACCTGACCCGGCTGATCACTGGATCCGAGGGTACCCTCGGCGTGATCACTGAGGTAACGGTGGCGCTCCTGCCGGATCCGTCCGCTAGTCGCACCGGCTTGGCCTACTTCGACTCCCTGACCCAGGCCGGTCGTGCCGTTTCCGGCATCCTGGCTGCGGGGGTGATCCCGTCGACGCTGGAGTTTCTCGACCGCAGCTGCATGGACGCGGTCGAGCAGTATGCGCACCTGGGCCTGCATGCCAACGCCGGTGCCCTGCTGCTATTTGGCGACGACGGCGATGAAGCGGCCGTGGCACGCAACTTTGAGCGAATCACAGCTGTCTGCGAGGACTCCGGTGCCATCGGAGTCCAGACCGCCGGTGATGCCACCGAGTCGGAGGCGCTGCTGACCGCCCGGCGCTGCACGCTTCCGGCGCTGTCCCGGCTAGGCTCGCTGACGATTCTCGAGGACGCCAGCGTGCCCAGGCCGCGGCTGGCCGAGATGGTCGCGCGCATCGACGCGATAGCCGCGCGGCACGGGGTCACCATGGCGACTTTCGGGCACGCCGGCGACGGCAACCTGCATCCGACCTGCGTGCTGGAATCCGCCGAGGACACCGAGGGAATCGCCCGTGCCGAGCGTGCCTTCGCCGAGGTCTTCCGCACCGCGATTGAGCTCGGCGGCACGATCACTGGTGAGCACGGAGTCGGGGCCGCCAAGCTGCCATACCTGGAACAGCGCCTCGGAAAGGCGCAGATGGACCTGATCCGGCGGATCAAAAGGACCTTCGACCCGGCTGGCATCCTCAATCCTGGAAAGCTGGGATCCTGATGACCAGCGACAAGGTGTCGCGAGCTGGCTCGATCTTCGACCCGACGCTGCTCAGCCGCTGCATCTCCTGCGGTTTCTGCCTGCCGGCTTGCCCGACGTACGCGCTTACCGGCGATGAGGCATCCTCGCCACGGGGCAGGATCACGCTGATGCGGGCGCTCGAATCCGGCACGCTGCCAGCCGACGACCCGACACTCGCCGAGCAGGCCTCCTTCTGTCTGGGCTGCCGGGCCTGCGAGCCGGTGTGCCCGGCGGGAGTGCAGTACGGCGAGCTCCTCGAGCAGTGGCGCGATTTCCAGTGGACCGGGCGCCGCCGGCCGCTGGCCGTCCGGTTCCTGATCTTCGCGGCCGAACGCGCCTGGGCGCACCGGATCGCCGGCCGGCTGCGCCGCGCCGCGCACACTCCGGGGGGCGCGTCGCAGCACTCGCTGATGCTCGGTTGCTTCGAGCGGAGTCTCTTCCCGGGGGTAAGCAGATCGGCACTGGCGCGGGCGCCCGAACTCGCCGTCCCCAGCAACCAGGGTTGCTGCGGCGCGCTGCACGCACATAATGGTGAGCCTGGGCGGGGCAGACAGCTAGCCGAGCAGCTCGGCGCCCAGCTGCCGGGGCAGATCGTGACGACGTCCGGCGGTTGCGCCGCGCACCTGTCCTCGGTGATCGGCAGGGACCGGGTCAGTGAGCTGTCGGAATACATGCTGCACCGAGTCACCGGCCAGGTGCGGATCGGGGACCGTCGGGCCCGGGTCGCCCTGCAGGATTCCTGCCATCTGCGCAACGGCCTTGACGTGTGGCGCGAACCGCGGGCGCTGCTCAGCACGGTGGCCGAGTACGTCGAGCTGCCCGGCGCGGCCCGGTGCTGCGGAGCGGCCGGCACCTACGCGCTGGTACGGCCCCGCGACTCCCGTCGGGTACTCGACCCCAAGATCGATGAGATCGAAGCAGCCGGGATCGATTACGTGGTGGCGGTCAATCCCGGCTGCCTGCGTCAGCTCCGCCAGGGACTACGCCGCCGGAAATCAGCGGTCCGAGCGTTGCACATCGCCGATATCCTGCGCCTGGCTGCCGACTAACGAACCACCCGCTGCTGGCCAGGCATACTCCCCGCCGGGACCAGCATCCTGGTGTGCGTGGCGCTCGTGGACCTTACCGCCAACTTGTTAGTGCTGGGCGCCGGCAACTACTCGGCGAACGCGGGGCTGATTAAGGCCTGCAGGTGGATGGGCCTGCCGCTGGCGGCCATCGCCTTCCACCTGGACCTCGCCCGGTGTGCCAAGCGTCCTACGGCCGCGATGTTCTACCCGTCGTCCACCTCGCAAAGAAGTAGGCGCCGGACGCGTGGACAGGCTTGCCTGCCAATCGCCACGGGCCCCACCCGCCGGAAGCGGCCACCATATGACGCCAGCCACGACATACCTCCGCGACCATGGCGGACGCCGTCTCTCAGGATGGTTCGACGATGATGACCTCAAGAGTGCGCGGCCCGTGCACGCCTTCGACGCGTTCAAACTCGATGTCGACGGTCGCGGACGGTCCGCTGATCCAGGTCTGCGGCCGATCGGGGCGCAACCGCGTGATCGCTTCCGGCAGGAGGGCGACGACCTGGCTCGCGCGCACGATGCACAGGAGGTAGTCGGGGACGAGTGAGATGGCCCGCCTGCCCTGATCTGGGGAGCCATCGAGGATGATGGTCCCGGTTTCCGCGATGGCCACCGCGACCGCGGTGATCGTACCGTCGAAGGTGTCGAGTTCGGCTGGGGTGAACTGGGCGTCGGCGACGGCCTCCGCCCCGGCGGGCAGCGTGGGCAAGTCGAGGCCAGGCGGCACCACCACACGCCGCGCCCCGCGCTCTGTCAGGGCCTCGCCGATCGCGGCTGCGAGCTGGCTAGGTGTGGTGCGCCGCACAGTCGCCTTGTAGTCGGCTAGCCGGCCGGCGAACAAGTCGAGTAGCTCACCCGGGTCGGCGTCGCGCCGGAGCCTGTAGTCATGAGGTACCGCGCCAGCCCGGGGGGGTGTGCCTTCCTCGCCGCCTTCCGCGGGTGGGTTGCCGATCGCGACGCGGATTCGGGACAGCATCTCGTCGCGCGCGCTCACCCGCGCGCTCCGTCCTCGGGCCTGTGCTCGCGCCGCCACCACTCACGGAACGTCATGGCCGCGGGCACCGGCATGTCGCGTGCCTCGGTCCAGCCGGCGAACGGCGGCGGCAGCCTGCGGATCTGGCCGCGGCGGCCCACCGCGCGTCCGAGTTTTGCTGCGCGCTGCGCCGCCGTGAAGCGCCCGCTGCTGGCCATCACCCACGACGCCGCGGCCATGGTGACAGCCTCACCGCGAGGCAGCCGACGGCCCTCTCGCGCCGCCTCCACGTGACGAGCGCGCAGATGGACCAGCACCGAAGGGATGTCGATCTTCACCGGGCACACGTCGTAGCAGGCGCCGCACAACGACGACGCATACGGCAGCGACGCGTTGTCCTCGATGCCGGTCAGCTGCGGCGACAAGATGGCGCCGATCGGGCCTGGGTAAACCGAACCGTAGGCATGACCGCCGACCCGCTCGTAGACCGGGCATACGTTCAGGCATGCCGAGCAGCGGATGCAATGCAGAGTCTGCCGGCCAGTCTCGTCGGACAGGACAGCGGTCCTCCCGTTGTCGAGCAGCACAAGGTGGAACTGCTGCGGGCCGTCCCCGGGAGTCACCCCGGTCCAGATCGAGGTGTAGGGGTTCATCCGCTCGCCGGTGGACGAACGCGGCAGCAGTTGCATGAACACCCCCAGGTCGCGCCAAGACGGCACCACCTTCTCGATCCCCATCACGGTGATCAGTGTTTCTGGCAGCGTCAGGCACATGCGGCCATTACCCTCGGATTCCACTACGCCCAGCGCGCCGGTATCGGCGACGGCAAAGTTGGCGCCGCTGATCCCGACTCGGGCGGACAGGAACAGCCGCCGCAGATGGGCGCGCGAGGCCTCGGCGAGCGCCGCTGGATCGTCGCTGAGGCCCGGGTCGGCGTCGCCCATTTCCCTGAGGAAGATCTCGCGGATCTCCGCACGGTTGCGGTGGATCGCCGGCACCAGAATGTGGGAGGGCCTGTCATGGCCGAGTTGCACGATGAGCTCAGCGAGGTCAGTCTCGTACGCTAGGACCCCGGCCTGCGCTAGCGCCTCGTTCAGCCCGATCTCATCGGTGACCATGGACTTGACCTTGACCACCTGGGCCGCGCCAGTGCCGCAGACCAGGTCCACGATGATGCGATTGGCCTCGTTGGCATCCCGGGCCCAGTGGACGACGCCGCCGTGCGCCGTGACATTGGTCTCAAGCTGCTCCAGGTAGTAGTCCAAATGCGCCATGGTTTCGGTTTTGATCGCCCGCCCCGCCTCGCGCAGTTGCTCCCAGTCCGGGATTTCGCCGACGATCGCTGCCCGCTTGGCGCGGATTATTCCGGTCGCTTTGGTCAGGTTGCGCCGCATCTGGCTGTTGGCGAGGCCGCGACGTGCCGCTACCGGGAACGGCTCGACTTGGCGGAGATGCCCCACGCCGCGCGGGGCCGTTGGCATGCCGAGGAATGTTGTCATCCGGCCTCCCTGGTCGATGCGAGTATCTCCGCCAGGTGGACCGTCTTTACCCCCGCGCGCAGCCTGGAGAGCCCGCCGCCGATGTGCATCAGGCACGAGCTGTCACCAGCCGTGCACACCTGCGCCCCGGAATCCACAACATTACGCATCTTGTCGGCCAGCATCGCCGTAGACACGTCCGCGTTCTTCAGCGCGAACGTGCCACCGAAACCGCAGCAGACCTCCGCGTCGGGCAGCTCTACCAGGTCGATGCCCGCAACGTTCCGCAGTAGCCGCAACGGGCGCTCCCCCACCCGCAGCAGTCGCAGGGAGTGACACGTCGGGTGGTAGGTGACCCGGTGCGGGTAGTAGGCGCCGACATCCTCCACTCCGAGCACGTCGACAAGCAGCTGCGATAGCTCGTATGTCCGGGCCGCCACGCCCTCAGCTCGCTGGGCGAGCGTCTCATCCCCGCATCGGCGGGCCACCATCGCGTACTGGTGCCGGACCGAGCCGACGCAGGAGCCGGATGGAGCGACGATCACCTCATAGGGCTTGAACAACTCGACATAATGGCGGACAAGCGGAAGCGCTTCGGAAGCGTAGCCAGTGTTGATGTGCATCTGGCCGCAGCACGTCTGCGCCTCTGGAAACTCGACGCGATGGCCGAGCCGCTCGAGCAACCGCACGGTGGACTGGCCGACGCCCGGAAATAGCGTGTCGGCCAGGCAGGTCACGAACAAGGCGATGCGCACTGTGTCACCTCGCGGCTATTGGAGGCGGCCGCTTCGCCCGGCGGCGGCATTCCTCCGAAACCGTCGCGGAGAGCACTCCGCCACCGGACCCCCATGGAAAAATCCGAAGGGCTGAAAGCAGTCTCAAGTTCAGACGACAGACCTGTCAAGAAGCTGGCTGCTTCGATCTTCCAGCCGCAGGCCGAGGACCCCGCAGCGGTGCAGCCCGCCCACCACCATCGCCGCGACCATGGTCCGGTCCCGGTGCGTGCACCCAAGGCCCAGGCACAGGCATGCAGGCCCGCCATCGGGTTCACGGCCTGGCGTGGGGCAGCGCCGTAGCGAGCCAGGCGGCCCCTTCGTCAACCGCGCAGATAGCTGCGCAGCTAGCCAGGCTGCGCAAGGATAAGCACGGATGAGGATGCCGCGGCCCGCCAGACGACGGTGGAACGATCTCAGCGAGCGGACCCGACGGCTGTTCATCACCGCGGCCGTGGCCGACGCCGCCCTGCGGGTTGCGGCGCTTGTAGCAAGATCAGCGCGGTCGGGTGCCTGCGCTGATGGGGCCGGTTCGGAGGGCCAGGGCGGCTCGGCGTTCTCAGCGGGCATTAGAGCTCGATGCGTGAGCCCATGATGACAGTGCGGTCACGGGGAAGGTGGAAATACTCGGCGGCGTCGGCGGTGATCCGTGAGGTGGTGACGAACAGGCGTTTTCGCCACCGGTTCATACCCGGTGTCGTGCCCCGGCACAGCTCGATGGTCGACAGGAAGTAGGACAGCTTGTTGCTGTCGAGGGGGCATTCGATCCCGGCCTTGCGGATCAGCGGCAGGAGCCCGGGGACGTCTGGCTGGTCCGCGTAGCCGAAGCGGGCGGTGAGGTGGGTGATCCGGTCGTGTCTATAGCCCAGCATCTGGACGGTGAGCCGGTCGGCGTCCGGGACGTGCGGTACGGGCATGGTTTCGATCGCGAGGATGATCACGTGCTCGTGCAGGATCTTGTTGTGTTCGACGTTCGCGCGCAGCGCCAGCGGGGCTGTCGCCTTGCCGCGGTTGAGGAACACAGCGGTGCCGGGCACCCGGGGCAGCCGCGGCTCGATGGCATGGATCTGGTCGATGAACGCCCCAAGCGGCCCCTCGTCAAGCTGGCGCTGGCGGGTGACCAGTGCGCGGCCCTTCTGCCAGGTGGTGAGGACCGTGAACACCGCGACGGCGATGAGCAGCGGAAGCCAGGCGCCATGGACGAGCTTGGTCAGGTTGGCGGCGAAGAAGAGCAGGTCAACGGTCAGGAGCGCGGTCGCGGCAGGCACGACCATCCACAGTGGCTTGCGCCAGTGCTGACGGGCGATATAGAAGAACAGCAGCGTGGTGATGGTGATCGTGCCGGTCACTGCCATGCCGAACGCGTAGGCCAGCGCGTCTGCGGTCTTGAACGTGACGACGAGCGTAAGGACCGAGACCATCAGC
>Ga0187855_10003166_pt1 | contig 12174 bp, 9 predicted proteins | sample June2016WEW_8_10_2_FD_132969 | JGI IMG/M metagenome (GOLD analysis project Ga0187855, IMG submission 132969) | Peatland microbial communities from SPRUCE experiment site at the Marcell Experimental Forest, Minnesota, USA - June2016WEW_8_10 | ecosystem: Environmental > Terrestrial > Soil >...
CGTGAACAGCGAATCGTTGGTAATCGAAACAACCGGTGCAGAAGACAAGATCGACGGTTTGGTTGAGATATTGCGCGGCTACGGCATTCTCGAGATGGCGCGAACTGGTCGCGTCGCCATGACCCGTGGCCCCAGGCCAGAGACTTCAGCGAATGCATCGGGCCGAGACGATTCGTTGGAGGACGAGTCGGTGTCGTATTCGGTTTAGTAATCATTTAGTGGAGGTAAGTATGGAAAACCTGAAAGAGAAGTTGGAAAAAACTCTGGAAGAACATCAACGCGAGAGCGGGTTGCACATGATCGGAGGCCGTGAGCGGCTGGTGGAGCGGCTTCTGAAAGTGCTCGATGCGCCCGCTCATGGAGCAGGCAAAGTCGACTACACCCCGTCGGATGAAGACGGGCGATGCTGTCAATGATCGACCGAGTGTGCAGCAGGCTTAGAGCATCTCGAAAAACAAACTTCAAAGGAGAATCACGATGGCAAAAATGTATTACGACAATAACGCCGACCTGGCACTCATTCGGGGCAAGAAAGTCGCAGTGATCGGCTACGGCTCGCAGGGTCATGCACACGCTCTGAATCTTCGCGACAGCGGCGTTCAAGTTGTGGTGGCGCTTTCCGAGACAAGCAAGTCGCGAGCCAGGGCCGAGGCTGAGGGCCTTCGTGTGGTTTCCCCTGCCGAAGCCGCTGTCTGGGGGGATGTCATCGTTTTCCTTGCGCCCGACACAACGCAGCCAGCCATTTACAGGGATGCGGTTGCCCCAAACCTGACTGCGGGAAAGACTCTGTTCTTCGCTCACGGTTTCAATATCCATTTCGCGACCATCCAGCCACGTGCAGACGTGGATGTGATCATGATTGCTCCGAAAGCTCCGGGCCATCGTGTGCGCGAAGTTTTTGTCGACGGCGGCGGAACGCCCGCGTTGCTGGCTGTGCATCAGGATGCCAGCGGCTCGGCGAAAGCTCTCGCTCTTTCTTACGCGAAAGCGCTGGGATGCACCCGAGCTGGCGTCATCGAGACTACCTTTGGCGAAGAAACCGAAACCGACCTTTTCGGTGAGCAGGCCGTGCTCTGCGGAGGGGTGAGCGCGCTGGTCAAGGCCGGCTTCGAAACTCTTGTCGAAGCGGGTTACCAACCTGAAATCGCTTATTTCGAGTGCATGCACGAGCTCAAACTGATTGTCGATCTGATGTACCGCGGCGGCTTGAACTACATGCGGTACTCCATCAGCGACACTGCCGAACATGGCGATTACACCGGCGGACCGCAGCTGATCACTGACGAAACGCGAAAGACCATGCGACGCATGCTGGGTGAAATTCAACGCGGAGAATACGCTCGCAAGTGGATCGCGGAAAACGAAGCCGGACGTCCCTGGTTCAACGCCATACGCAAGAGTGAACAAACCCATCCCATCGAGCAAGTGGGCGGACGTTTACGCGAGCTCATGACTTTCCTGGATCCGGTGCGGATTACGCCGGACGGGAGTCCAGAGAAAACCTCTCTGCCAGCGGCCGAGTTTGTCTCTAGCGGCGCGGATTGAAAAGAAGAAGAGGTAGAACCCATGCATGTATACGACTGGAATTTAATGCAACCAGAGGCGGTGACGGAACTGTACCGGCGCACCGTCGCGCAAGGAGAGAAGATGAGCGTGGCCCGGTTAGAGGTCGCCAAGGGTTCATCCACCCGCTCCCATCGCCATGAGAATGAGGAAGTCATCATTCTGTTGAAGGGATGCTGGCGATTTCACTTCGTCACAGGTGACGTCATGCTGCGACCTAATCAAATGCTGACCATTACCCCGGGAGTGGAACATTCGTCCGAGGTCCTGGAAGATGTCGTGGCGATCGATGTGTGCAGCCCCGCGCGGGAGGACTGGCTCACGGGCGCTGACCACAGGCTACACAACGATCCCGACCAGTGCCTGTGGGGTGTGTAAACGCTGGGAGTAGGTTCAATCGAATGGGAAAAACGAACGTCTCATGATCATCAATATGCGGGAGGGCGCGACCGAAGCTGAGCTTCAGCACGTGATCGATCGCGTGAAGGAGGCGGGATATCAGGCGCACGTCACCCGCGGGGAAGAGCGCGCAATCGTCGCCGCAGTGGGCACTGGCGGACGTCGGCACGAACTGGAGGCGCTCGCGGCAGCTCCTGGAGTCGACGGCGTGGTCGCGATCGCGCAGCCTTTCAAGCTGGTAAGCCGACAGGTAAAACCCCATCGTACTATCGTCAACGTCGGTGGAGTGCAGATCGGAAACGGAAGCTTCGTGGTGATTGCGGGCCCGTGCTCTGTCGAATCGCGAGAACAACTGTTTTCGACCGCGCGCGCAGTGAAGGCTGGGGGAGCTCGATTGCTCCGCGGGGGCGCTTACAAGCCGCGTACGTCGCCGTACGAATTTCAGGGCCTTGGCGTCGAGGCGCTGCGGCTGCTTGCGGAAGCGCGCCAGGAAACTGGCCTTCCGGTGGTCACTGAGGTCATGAGCACGGAAGATGTGGACGTGATTTGCGAGCACGCCGACCTCTTGCAAGTCGGCGCGCGCAACATGCAGAATTTTGCGCTGCTGCGCCGACTGGCCAAGGTTGATAAGCCGGTACTCTTGAAGCGTGGCCCTTCGGCTAGCGTGAAGGAGTGGTTGCTGGCGGCAGAATACCTCGTGGCGGGCGGGAACCCTAACGTTGTGCTGTGCGAGCGCGGCATCAAGACTTTTGAAACGGAAACTCGGAACACGCTAGATCTGACTTCCATTGCGCTGGCCCGAGAATTGACTCATCTTCCCGTGATTGCTGACCCCTCGCATGGAACCGGTCGCCCCAGCCTGATTGCTCCGATGTCACGCGCCGCCGCCGCGCTTGGTGCCGACGGGCTGATGGTTGAGGTGCATCCGTGCCCGGAGCGCGCTCTTTCGGACGGGCCTCAGTCATTGGATCTTCCAGGCTTTTCGAGCCTCATGCGCAGCCTGACGGAGCCGTTGCGGGCTCTTGAGATGTAATCCGGAATTGATTCGAGGGCCTCGCGGATGGCCGATCCCAAGGGTACAATCAGCCGATACATCTTTGTCCATAAACTTAGTAGACATTTATCTTAGAATCGCATACAATTTCTGTGGCGGCAATTGGAAAAGGCCCGGGCCCGCGAATCTCCTCCTGAGCCGGGCCTTTTCTGATGGCGGTTCTGATTTCCGGTGGCGCGCCCGGAAAGTCCAATCGCATTCGCCTTCACTGCGTTGCCAAATTCGGCCTTCCGCAATGTCGCTGGCGCCGTTCGCTGCCTAATCCTGCGGCCGGGATACTGCTTCCGATATACTAAACGTGTATGCCAGTCTTGAAGAACATAGCGGCCATCGCCAAGGGCATGAGCATTACGTTCATGGAGATGTTCCAACCGACACAAGTGGAGAACTATCCTGATGGGCCGGGACCGCTTCGGGGCGCCAAGTTTCAAGAGCGTTTTCGCGGCGTGCACGTCCTGCAGCGTGACGAGAATGGGCTGGAGAAATGCGTTGCCTGCTTCCTGTGCGCGGCGTCTTGCCCCTCGAACTGCATTTACATCGAGGCGGCGGAAAACACGGCCGAGCAGCGGGTAAGCGGCGCGGAGCGCTACGCCAAGGTTTATAACATCGACTACAATCGCTGTATCTTCTGCGGATACTGCGTCGAGGCGTGTCCCACGGATGCGATCACGCACGGACACGGCTTCGAAATCGCCAGCTTTAACGCCAGCAATTTGGTTTACCGCAAGGAACAGATGCTGGCCCCCCGGCCAGCACACATGGGAGCAAACGCGGTATTCAATCAAGCTGAGGTGGCGGGTGGCGCGCCGGCAGTGCCGGTTCCCGGGGTTTAGGGTTTTTCAGTTTCGGTACGAAAGTGCGAAAGATAGATACGCCGGTCCCCCCAACCGAGGACCGGCGTTTGTATATTAGGTTGAGGAGCGGACGAATGTCCGAAGCACCGCCGCCCATTTTATCGTCGAGTGTTTGCTGAGAGCTGATCGCTGAAAGCTAGAAATGTCTGATTTCCTCCAAACCGTCCGCGAGCGCGTCGTGATTTACGACGGTGCGATGGGCACGAATATACAGAAGCGCAATCCCACCTTGGACGACTATTGGGGCAAGGAGAATTGCAGCGAAGTACTGGTGCTGAGCCGTCCCGACATTATTCGTGACATCCACGCCGACTTCTTTGCCGCCGGTTGCGACGTGGTAGAAACCAACACTTTCGGGGGCACGAGCATCGTTCTGGGTGAATTCGGCCTTGGCGACCGGGTCGCGGAAATCAATCTCGCAGCAGTCAAGATTGCCAAAGAAGTCGCGCAACAATTTTCGACAAGTGCTCGACCCCGCTTCGTCGCGGGATCGATTGGCCCCACCACCAAGCTGCCGTCGCTCGGCCACATTAACTTCGACGACATGGTCGCGACCTACATCCAGCAGGCCCTTGCGCTCATCGAAGGCGGAGTCGACGTTCTTCTGATCGAAACCGCTCAGGATCTTCTGCAGGCAAAGATCGCGGTTATAGCCGCCTTCGAAGCGATGCAGAAAAGTGGAAAGCGACTGCCTGTCCAAGTTCAAGTCACACTTCAGGAAAGTGGCACCATGCTGCTGGGGACGGAAATCGGCGCTGCGCTGACCGCTCTCGAAGTATTCGATGTGGACATTATCGGACTCAATTGCGCGACCGGACCAGTCGAGATGAACGATGCGGTGCGCTTTTTGGGAGCCAACTCGACCAAGATCGTTTCGGTCCTGCCCAACGCTGGCCTGCCGCAAAATGAAGGTGGACACGCCGTTTACAAGCTGACGCCGGAAGAACTGGCAAAGTATCACAAGCATTTTGTTCAGGACTACGGTGTGCGCGTCGTAGGCGGTTGCTGCGGGACCACGCCCGAACACCTGAAAGCTGTGGTTGACGCGGTTTCTGGTGTTGAACCGGCGAAACGCGACGTGAAGCCCACTGCGGCGGCATCCAGCGCCTACACGTCCGTTCCCCTAGATCTCGATCCCAAGCCGCTGGTCGTCGCCGAAGAAATGAACACGACGACGCGCGTCGAGCATTTTCGCAACCTGGTGCGGGGCAAAAAGTACGACGACATTCTGGCGCTGGCGAAGAAACTGGTGAACGAAGGCTCGCACATGCTCGATCTATGCTGCGCCATCGTTGGCGAGGATGAGAAGGGTTACATCACTACCATCCTAGAAAAAGTCGCGACCCGCGTGCCTGCGCCTATTCTCGTCGATTCGACCGAGGCGGACGTAGTTGAAGAGGCGCTTAAGCGCATTCCGGGAAAAGCCATCATTAACTCGATCAACTTGGAGGACGGAGAAAAACGCACTTCGAAAGTGCTGCCGATGGCGAAGCGCTATGGAGCCGCGGTGATTGCGCTGACGATTGACGAAGACGGCATGGCGTTGACTGCCGACAAGAAGACCGCGATCGCGAAGCGTATTTACGAACTGGCCACGACAAAGTACGGAGTGCGCCCCGTCGACATTATTTTCGACGCGCTCACCCTCCCAATTTCGACTGGCCAAGAGGAGTACCGTTCGGCGGGAATGGAAACGCTGAATGCCATCAAGCGAATTAAGCGAGAATTACCCGATGTAAAGACGATTCTCGGGGTCAGCAACATTTCCTTTGGTCTGGATGCTTATCCGCGACGGGTGTTGAATTCAGTTTTCATGCACGAAGCGGTGGATTACGGCCTGGATATGGCCATTGTTAACTACACAAAAATCTATCCTTTATACAAGATTCCTCACGAAGAAGTTGAACTCGCACGCAAGCTGATTTATCAGGACCGATCAGACGGCGATCCGCTGCAGAGATATATGCAGCATTTCGCGGCGACCAAGGGCAAGATACAAGGTGCGACCACTGCTCACGTCGAGACCCTTTCGGTCGACGACAAGTTGAAATTTGCCATCATCAATGGCGAAAAGGCAGTGGGCGACGGCGCACACAAGAAAACGCTGGAAGAACTTCTAGAAGATGCGCTGCACGAGTACACGCCGCTGGAATTAATTAACACTGTGCTGCTCGATGGAATGCGCACGGTCGGCGAATTGTTCGGTGCGCGCAAAATGCAGCTGCCATCCGTGCTCGATTCTGCGGGCGTGATGAAGCAAGCTGTCGCGTATCTCGAGCCGAAGATGGAGAAGAGGACCGGCTCGCAACAAAAGGGCACTATTGTGCTTGCAACCGTGAAGGGCGATGTTCACGACATTGGCAAGAACCTCGTCGACATTATTCTGACTAATAACGGTTTCAAGGTGGTCAATCTCGGAATCAAACAACCGGGCGATACGATCATTAAATCGGCGCAGGACCACAAAGCCGATGCTATCGGGCTCAGTGGTTTGCTGGTGAAATCCACGCTGGAGATGAAGTACGTCATTCAGGACTTGGAGCGGCAGAAACTGGACATTCCCGTGATCTGCGGCGGCGCGGCTCTGACCAGGAAGTATGTCGAGGACGATCTGCGGCGGGAGTATTCGAACGCCGTTTTCTATGCTGATGATGCCTTCGCCGGCCTGCACATCATGGAGGATTTGGCGACGGCGAACGGTAAGAAGCAAGCCCGCTTGCTCGAAGGGCGCACGGTGAAGGAGTATGCGAAAGCGGCCGCGGTGGACGAGGAGACGGGCCCGGTTTTCGCTGAGCGAAGCGCAGTGGTCAGCGATGCGCCCACTATTCCTACGCCTCCGTTTTGGGGCGTGCGCGTGCGCAAAGATTTCGATCTACGCGAAGTATTTCAGTACATCAACGATACTGCGTTGTTTAAGAATCAGTGGCAATTGAAAACGGCATCGCAGGAAGACTATGCCCGGCTGGTGGAACAGAAGTTTCGTCCAATCAAGCTGCAGTTGCAGGAAGAGATTATTGCCAGCGGAATTTTTGAGCCTAAAGTTGTGTATGGATATTTCCCGGCCCAAGCTGATGGGAACGACGTCATTGTCTATGAAGAGACGGAGGCGGGTGTGCCCGCGCCACGCGAGTTGCTGCGATTTACGTTTCCGCGGCAGCGCGAAGGACGCAAGCTTTCCATTTCTGACTTCTTCGCTCCAAAAAGCTCAGGGAAGATGGATGTGATCGGGCTGTCGCTGGTGACTATCGGATCGAAAGCATCGGAAGAAACGCAGCGTTTGTTCGAGGGCGGGGAATACACGCGCTATCTCTATTTGCACGGCCTCAGCGTAGAGACGGCGGAGGCGCTGGCAGAATATCTGCACAAAAAGATGCGCGAGGAACTGGGCATTGCGGGTGAGGACTCGCCTCACATCCGCGATCTCTTCCACCAGAAATATCAAGGATCGCGTTATTCGTTTGGGTATCCGGCGTGTCCCAACCTCGAAGATCAGACCAAGCTGTTTGCGTTGCTGCACCCCGAGGAGAATGTCGGCGTGAAACTCACAACTGGATTCTTGCTGGAGCCGGAGCAGTCGACGTCCGCGATTGTGGTGCACCATCCCCAGGCCAAGTATTTCGTCGTATAGGGGATTTGCCACGGATCTACACGGATCGAGTTCGCACCGTTTCAGAAACGAAGCCAGGTCACGACAGGTTAAGGAAACACAGTGAAAGGCATACTCTTCCGCATTGTTGGCGCTGCCGTTTTACTGGCGTCATTCACCTACGCCGGCGACTATCTTGCAGTTCGCTTCAAGATTCCCCGAGGCCGCGCACCGTTTTCGACCGTGACCATCCAGCCCTATTATGCGATTCAGCAAAAGAATGGCAGGACAGAGTACGATTATGCCCCGCCAGAAAACCAGGTATGTGTTCGTTCGCTGTTCCCTCACTTCGGCTACGCGCCATGCTGGTACGTCAAGCGACATACGGACAAGCGGATTGACATATAGCTGTACGGCTTTCTCTTCTTTCATTTTCCAGTGTTAACATAGCTAGCCTGTTTTGAGGAATCGCAGCTATTGGAATCCTGATGACCAGAGCATCCCGTGCAGTCGCGTCTCCCCGCGTGGTGAGCATCGAGGATTTTCGCCCGATCGCGCGCCGTCGATTGCCGAAGGCGGTTTTCGACTATCTGGACGGCGGCGCGGAAGGCGAGGTTACACTCCGCGAGAACTGCCGTGCCTTCGAGGACATCACCTTTCGCCCGCGTCATGCCGTTGTCCCCGAAAGTTGTGAGCTCTGCACGCGCGTTCTCGGTTTCGATCTTTTCCTCCCGTTCTTGCTCGCTCCCGTTGGATATAGCCGTCTGATGCATCCGGGTGGGGAAGTCGCAGCCGCGCGAGCGGCGGGCGTGGCAGGCACTGCTTATATTCTGTCCACCATTTCCGGACACAAGCTGGAGGATGTGAAAGCAGGTTCCAGTGGCCCGGTGTTTTATCAGCTTTATCTCATGGGCGGTCGGAGCGCAGCCGAGGCTGTGATCGAAAGAGCACGGCTCGCCGGATTCTCCGCGTTAGTGGTCACGATCGATACGCCGGTGGCCGGCATGCGCGAGCGGGATTCTCGCAACGGAACGAAGGCGTTGATCAGCGGCGGCCTGTTGGCGAAAATCCCGTTTGTTCCACACCTGCTGATGCACCCGGGATGGCTGATCAGTTTTCTTCGCGACGGCGGCCTGCCCGGACTTCCGAATGTTGTGATCCCTGGCCAGGGACCGATGACACTGGTCGACATCAACGCGGCATTAGCGAAAGCCGCGGTTACGTGGGCAGACTTGCATTGGATTCGTGAACACTGGCGCGGGCCGATCGTGGTTAAGGGCGTCCTGACCGGCGACGATGCGCGTCGCGCTGCCGATGAGGGCGCCGCCGCCGTGGTGGTTTCGAATCACGGTGGCCGCCAACTCGATTGTGTTCCAGCTTCGCTAAGAGCTTTGCCCGAAGTTGTAAAAGCGGTGAACGGACAAGTCGAAGTGTTGATGGATGGAGGTATTCGCCGGGGCACCGATGTAGTCAAAGCCATCTGCCTAGGCGCACGCGCTGTTTTGTGCGGGCGGGCGTATGCCTACGGCCTCGCGGCTGCTGGTGAAGCGGGCGTGACGCGAGCGATCGAGATTTTGCGCACTGACGTCGAGCGGACTCTCAGGCTGCTCGGCTGCCCGTCCATCGCAGCGCTGGATCGTTCGTACGTGAATGTTCCCAAGAGTTGGGAGTGGAGTTGATTCCTGCTGCAAGCACGTTGTAAAAGCGTTTCGGCATAGATAATTTCGCAGTCCAATCGAGCGGCACGCTGTCTTCGCGAAGGGAGCAGGTCATGCATTGGACCCAGGCTTACGATCCGTTTGGTCATTGGTGGCTCTCCACGCTGGTGGCCGGGCTTCCTATCATCGTGCTGTTTAGTCTTTTGGCCGGATTCAAAGTGAAGCCACACTGGTGTGCCATCGCGGGCGCCCTGACGGCAATTGCCGTTGCAATTCTGTTTTTCAACATGCCACTGATCCTGGCCGCAATGAGCTTCGGATATGGCGTGGCCTTCGGCCTGCTTAAGATCGCATGGATCGTTCTCACCGCTGTCTTCCTCTATGACATCTCGGTCGAGACCGGGCAGTTTGAAATCATGAAGGAATCAATTGCCGGAATCACTGCCGACCGCCGGTTACAAGTTCTGTTAGTCGCATTTTGTTTCGGAGCTTTCATCGAAGGTGCGGCCGGTTTCGGCGCGCCCGTGGCCATAGCTGGGGCGTTCATGATCGGGCTCGGGTTCAGGCCCTTTCACGCGGCTGCGCTGAATCTAATTGCTAATACCGCGCCGGTAGCTTGGGGCGGCATCGGTACGCCGATTCACACTCTTGCAGCCGTCACCGCTCTGCCTGAGTCTGATCTGAACGCCATGATTGGACGCATCCTTCCTTTCACTGCAGCCATTGTTCCATTCTGGCTGGTGCGGACCATGGTGGGTTGGCAGGAAACCTTTGAAGTGCTTCCTGCCATTCTGGTCGTCGGGTTCTCCTTTGCTATCACCCAGTTCTTTTGGTCTAACTATATCGACGGCAACCTCGTCGACATCATGGGTGGCGTGGTCTCGATCATTGCTGTCGTAGTATTTCTACGCTTTTGGAAACCCAAGAAAATCTGGCGCTTCGATTATGACCAGGACGCTGCATCCCCGCCGCCGCCCGCTTCGGAGATCGCGGACCAGGTTGGCGGGGAGTGGTCGGCGGACAAGTTCGACGGCTATGTGAAAGTGCGCCCTTACAGCCTGAGGCAAGTCTTGCGGGCGTGGATGCCTTTTGCGATTCTGTCCGTCTTTGTGCTGCTGTGGGGGCTTCCATCGATTAAGCTGGCTATGAACCGAGCCACCACACCCGCTTTTCGGGTTGTTCTCCCAGATGGCAAACCTCGACCGGGTCCGGCTGGTTGGGATGTGCCCTACTTGCACAACGCGGTATATCGCGCGGCGCCGGTCGTGACCAAACCAACTGCCGAGCCCGCGAGATACGATTTCAACTGGCTGTCGGCAACTGGGACCGGTTGTTTCTTTGCCGCGATTGTCTCCGGACTTCTGTTGGGCCTACGCCCGCTTCAACTCATGAAAGTTTTCTGGCGCACGTTGGTACGAATGAGGCTGGCGATGATTGCGATCTCATTCATGCTGGGTCTGGGCTACGTGACGCGGTATTCGGGGTTGGACGCAGTGTTGGGTCTTGCCTTCACCCGCACCGGCTGGCTCTATCCGTTTTTTGGCACATTCCTGGGCTGGCTGGGAGTTGCTCTTACCGGCAGCGATACCGCTTCCAACGCGCTCTTTGGAAGTTTGCAGCGAATTACGTCGCAGCAACTTGGCATCGACCCGATTCTTATGTGCGCGGCCAATAGCGCCGGCGGAGTCATGGGAAAAATGGTCGACGCACAATCCATCACGATTGCCACGGCTGCCACCGAGCAAGTAGGTAACGAAGGAATCATTTTTCGTTTTGTGGTATGGCACTCGGTTGCTCTTGGTGCCATCGTTGGAATCATCGTCATGCTCTATGCCTACGTCTTCCGCTGGGCCGTGCCGCATGGCCTGACGTTCGTGAAGTAGATCTTTTCTGATAACAACACTTTCACCACCGATGCAGGCCTCGGTGTATGTGAGACCGGATCCAAACGCAAAGGGTGGGCCCCGCGCGGCGCATCCTTTGTCCACACCCTCGGTTCTCACGGCGTCCCATTTGACCTCGTGCTAATGTGACCCACAGCTTCCCTGATAAAATGAAAATGCATCGAATCGACCAGATGACGCGGAGAGATGGCCGAGTGGCTGAAGGCGCGCGCCTCGAAAGCGTGTATACCTTTACGGGTATCGGGGGTTCGAATCCCTCTCTCTCCGCCAGTTAAGTCTGGCTGTTTTAAATGTGAAACCAAGCCACATCGATGTAACGGGCCACCCTGGCCCGCAAGCACGGGCGTACCGTGCACCCTATCTGTCCGACCAGTTCGCGCAACTTACAATTTTCGGTAGACCCCTCGCATGAAATTCGCCTTTTCATAGATGAGCGCTTGATGTCGCTGACACCTGCACAATAGGTCATTCACACGCGATTGTGATCCACGTATGTCTGTGGCTCGCCATTGTAAAGTCAGCCCTGATATCTCCTGTCTTGTAATTCTGTTAGGAACTCGATCGCTCCATGCCCCGGATGGCAGGACGGATGCACTTGGGCATCGCTGAAGAAAACTATGCGGTACGCCCAACTCAGATGCACCGCTGGTCCTGCTCGGGAAGCAGGCCAGGCGAGCGTAGGAGTCGTAAGTATCCGCTTACACCGCATGAGCACACCGTATCCAAGAATTCCAGCAATACCAACTTGTCTTAATTCACTTCAACCGAGGAGGATGCTATGAACCGACAGCAGGTCTTAAAGACAGCGGGCCTGATACTTCTGGCTTGTAGTTTGGCGAGTGCTCAGAAAATCATCACCTTCGACGCCCCGGGCGCAGGCACAGGTGCCGGCCAAGGTACCCAAGCCCAGGGCATCAATCTGGAGATGACGACTTACGGGTACTACATCGATTCAAGCGGTGTGGCCCACGGGTTCCTGCGCGCCAGGAACGGCGGCTTTACTACCTTCAGCGCTCCAGGCGCAGGTACAGCCTCGGGACAGGGCACCTTTGCCTTCAGCCTAGACCCCGCAGGGGCGATCGTGGGATATTCCATCGACGGGAGCGGAGCGATGCACGGTTACGTACGCTCCTGCAGCGGTCATTTCACAACCTTC
>Ga0187855_10003167_pt1 | contig 12173 bp, 11 predicted proteins | sample June2016WEW_8_10_2_FD_132969 | JGI IMG/M metagenome (GOLD analysis project Ga0187855, IMG submission 132969) | Peatland microbial communities from SPRUCE experiment site at the Marcell Experimental Forest, Minnesota, USA - June2016WEW_8_10 | ecosystem: Environmental > Terrestrial > Soil >...
GCAGTCTATCGAGCTTCTGCGGCTCCCGAGGCTCGGACCGCGGTCCGCCAACGTCTGCTATTCCATCCGTGGTCGCCGCCGTCTCCACGGCTTCATCGCGCGCGTGCTTCTCCATTGCCTCTTGCGACGCTTCCATCCCCGGCCCGGCTTCGAGAATTGCGTCCGACGCTTCAAGCCGCGTCTCTTTGCGAAACGCGTCAACCTCTGCATCGCGCGACTCCGCGTGCTCCGGAGCTCCTGCCTCTGCGTCGGCCTCGCCCAGGTACGTCCTGCCCTCGCCGTCTGTGGTATCCCCAATCGGGTCCAGTACCGGCCCGCCAGTCTTGAACGTCGGAAGGTTCTCTTCAGGCTCTTTCTTCCCGCGTGCCTTCGCCGGCGCTTTCTTCGCCTTGGCAGCAGCTTTTTCAGCCTTGGGCTTCGGCATCGCCGGCTTTGCCACACGCTCCGCGGTCACCTTTGCCTTCACTGTCTTGGCGGCGGGCTTCCTTGCGCTTGCCGCAGACACCTTCGCAACCTTCGGTTTCTTCGCTCCTGCGCCGCTTCCCGTCTTCTCGACTGGGGGCCTTAGGGCCTTTGTCGTGCGTTTTGGCGCGTGCACCGCCTTCGCCGGCGTCTTCGCCGCCGATTTCACTTTGCTGCTCATGGGGTTGCCTCGGTTCTTTCCTATTCCGCGCTGTTGGGCGGCGCAGTGCCGCGATCCGCGATGCCACTCGCGTGGCTCGACAGGTTGAATTCCGTCTCACCGTTCCCTGCCGCTTCCGGCGCCACCGCTTCGGCCTCATTCACCTCCGCGGTCTGGTCCGCCGTAACCTCGTCTGTTGCGCCGTTCGGTCTCGCCGCTTCCTCAGTCTCGTCCGCTTCCAACTCGCTCGCCGCCATCTTCTCGAACTCTTCCATCGAGGGCAGCTCCGACACGTCCTTCAGCCCGAAGCGCAGCAAGAACTCGCGCGTGGTCTTGTAGAGAATTGGCCGCCCCACCACCGGCTTGCGCCCCGCCGTTGTAATCAGCTTTCGCCCCAGCAGCGAGCCAAATACCGCCGACGAATCCACGCCGCGAATCTCGTTCACCTCGGGTGCTGTCACCGGCTGCTTGTAGGCAATCACGGCAAGGGTCTCCAGCGCCGGCAGAGACAATCTCAGAGGCGGTTTCAGGCTCCTCACAAATGAGCGCACCGCGTCGTGGAACTCAGGCTTGGTCGCCATCCGGTAGCCGCCGGCAATCTCGCGAATCTCGATCCCACGCCCGTCCGTCGCGTACTCGGCGATCAGTTCGCCCAGGACCTTCTTGATTACCACCCGAGCTTCGCGATCGCGCTGCCTGGCCTGGTCCTTGGCGGCCACGGACTCATCCGCTTCCGCCGCGCTCGCTTCACCCGCTGATGCGGAGTCCACCTCTTCGTCCGCGCCGGTCTCCGCCGTAGCAGCATTTTCGATCGCCGTTTCCGAGCTGCTCGACCCCGCCTCCTGCACTGCGCTTTCCCCGGTCGCAGCCGCACCTTCCTTCTTCTCCGCGCCTTCTTCCAGCCCCAGGTAGGCAAACCCCTCGCTCAGCAGCGGCGCCGTTGTTGCATCGCTTCCGGCAGGCGCCGTGGCCGCCGCCGCAGCAGCGGCAGCCACTGCGTCCTGCTCCGCCTTCCATTCCAATGCTTCGTCGGCAAACAGGCCGGCCAATTGCGTCAGAGTCACCGGCTCCTCCGCCGCATAAATTACGGCTTCCAGCTTTGCTTTCAGGCTCATTCCGTCTCAGTCACCGTTTCGAGCACCATTCTGTATGGTAACGGAAGCGGCGCGGTCCTCGCGCAGGAGTTAAATTCTCCTGTCTTACGCCAACGGGACGGCGCCCGGCCGGCAGACGCACTCCCCGGTCGGCTATTTTTCCCCTCGACGGCGTTACGTGAGCAGGGTGCGACCACGCCTCGCTGGCCTTATGACACAGGCCGTTCACTGCTAATCTCGATCACACCGGCTTTCTGAACGAGGTGCGGGATGAGCGAAACGGTGAAGCTCTTCGAAGCAGCAAAGCGTGGCTCGCTCGACGAGGTTGCGTCGATCGCGCGCAGTCATCCTGAGATCATCAACCAGAGAGACGGCGAAGGTGCCAGCCGCTTCATTACGCTGCATTCGGTGGCCATCGTTCGGTGGTCCAATTTCTCGTGCAGCACGGCGCAGACATCAACGCTTCAGACGCGCAATTCGGCGCGACCCCTGCAGGCTGGGCCATCGAATACCCGCGCGAGATGGGTGGGTTTCTCGGAATCGAGCTAAGCGATCTTGCATTTGCAATCGAACGTCGCGACGTCGAGTGGGTCCAGCGATTTCTGAAGCGCTTTCCCCGCCTGCGACAGGCCTCAGATACACAAGGTCGGTCTTTCCTGTAGCTCGCCAAAGAAACTGGAGACGGCGAGATTGTCCGCCTGTTCCGATCGCATGCGACTCCCTGACTTGCGTTGTCGTTGAATCAAGCTTGTCCGGGATGCGCGACGTCAAGGTCGCTTCCGATTGTCAGTGCAAGCAACTTCGTGCCAATTTGCAGGGGGCACCGTGGCTTTCGGCGCACCCAAGAAAAAACGGGCGCCCGCCCGGCCGGATGCCCACTCGACTCATCCTTCTGGAGCAACCTGGCGATCAGTGTGAAAGCTGCCGGAAGATGTAGAACAACCCACCCGACAGCAGAGCCGCCGCCGGAAGCGTAAACACCCACGCCGCCGCGATGTTCCGAATCGTCGAAATCTGCAATCCGCTCTTGTTTGCCGCCATCGTGCCCGCCACGCCTGAGCTCAACACGTGCGTGGTCGATACTGGCATCCCAAAGTTGTCGGCGGCAAAGATCGTGGCCATCGCCACCAGTTCAGCGCATGCGCCCTGTGCGTAGGTCAGGTGCTCCTTGCCGATCTTCTCGCCCACTGTCACCACAATGCGCTTCCAGCCCACCATGGTCCCCAGCCCCAGCGCCAGGGCCACGGCTACCTTTACCCATCCGGGAATAAACTTTGTCGCCTTGTCTACATGTCCCCGGTAAGCCGTCAGGGTCGCGCCTTCCTGGACCGTGAACGGAAACGTCTTGTTTTTCTGCATCAGCCTAATCGCTTCGCTGGCCACGTACATGTCATTGCGCACGTTGGTCTGCTGATTGGCCGGCACCGCCCTGTATTCCTTGTAGACCGCCACTTCGTTGTTCAGGTCGTTCACCAGTTCGCGCAGCGCCAGCATGGTGTCCGGCTGCAGCTGCTTCGTCCGGATAAAGTCGGTGACCTCATCGCGCGGGTCCGCGCCCATGATGCCGTTCGCATTCACATACTTGTTGATTACCTGGTCGGCCTGCTGTGACGCGGCGGCAAACGAGGCCATATCGTGCGTTGTTACGGCGTGATTCAACGCATAGGCTGTCGGCACCGTGCCGATCAAAATCAGCATGATCAGGCCCATGCCCTTCTGTCCGTCGTTCGATCCGTGGAAGAAACTCACGCCGCTGCACGTCCCGATCAGCAGCCAGCGGATCGGCCACGGTGGAGGAGTATTGTCTTTCGGTGCCTGGTAAAGCTCGGGATACTTGATCGTAGCCTTCGCCAGCAGGAACAGTAGCGCGGCGCAGCCGAACCCAACAATCGGCGAAATCAGAAGCACTTTGAAGACCTTCGTCGCCTGCTCCCAATCCACGCCGCTCGTTCCGGAATGCACATTCATCAGTTGATTCGCCACGCCCACGCCGATAATCGAGCCCACCATGGTATGCGAGCTCGAGGCCGGCAATCCGAGCCACCACGTGCTCAGGTTCCAGATGATCGCTGCAATCAGCAGTGCAAACACCATCGCGAAGCCCGCGCCGTAGCTCACCTGCAGAATCAGTTCCACCGGTAGCAGAGTAATCACGCTGAAAGCCACTGCGCCGCTCGATACCAGCACGCCCGCAAGGTTGCAGAGGCCCGACCACACCACCGCGATGTTGGGGTCGAGCGAATGCGTGTAGATCACAGTTGCCACTGCGTTTGCCGTGTCGTGGAACCCATTCACAAACTCGAATCCGAGTGCGATCAGCAGAGCCAGCGCCAGCAGCATGTACGGCCAGATGCTGTAGACCGCAATGTTGTTCAGGTCTCGCGCGATATGGACGCCGATGTAACCCAGCCCGCCGAGTAGCGCTGCCGCAACCACCACGCCGCTCACCCAAGCGGACGTAGGTCTCATTTTCTTATCGAGAAGTGACCCGCCATGAGGCAGGGCTTCAACTGTCGTTGCCAGATCGGCCATGGGGAAAACTCCGAATTTGATTTTGGATTTTGCCGGCGCTGCTTGGAGGGAACAAACGCCAAACCCCATCAGGGATAAATGACGCGTGTGAAAGGAACGTGAACGCCGTGTGAATTCGACGTCGTGGTCACGATTCCGTAGTAGTTTCTTATGTTTACGCGAGAGGGCGTCCCCCGCAGGGGGCGTTCTTGTTGCCTAATCTCAATCAGAGAATCGAATGAAACACGACGTAGAGCACACCGGAAAGCAGCGCCGCCGCCGGCAGTGTGAACACCCATCCCGCCGCAATGTTTCTTACCGTTGCGAATCGCAGGCCGCTGCCGTTTGCAGCCATTGTGCCGGCCACTCCTGAACTCAGAATATGTGTCGTCGATACCGGCAGTCCCCACAGATCCGCAGCAAAAATCGTGGCCATCGTTACCAGTCCTGCGCTCGCGCCCTGCGCGTAGCTCAGATGCTCTTTGCCGATCCGCTCTCCCACCGTCACCACAATGCGCTTCCACCCCACCATGGTGCCCAGGCCCAGCGCCAGCGCCACAGCCACCTTCACCCAATCGGGAATGTACTTCGTCGATTTGTCCAGCTTCGCCTGGTAGCTCTTCACGGTTGCCACTTCGGATGGCGTAAATCCCGGATTGCTATTCTTCAGCATCCGCCGGAAGGCTTCGCTCGTCACATACATGTCGTTGCGGATGTTCGTCTGGTCCTGTGCAGGAGCGGCTTGCAGCGCCCTGTACTGCGCCACTTCATGGTCCAGCCTCGCAATCATTGACTGCATCGCAGGAATCGTCCCCGGAGCCAATTGTCCGGTGCGAATGTACTGCGTCACCTCCGCGGCCGGGTCGGGATCGGGGTCTGGATCCGGCTTTGCATACCGCTCCAGCACTTGGCTCGTTTGCGCGGCTGCCGCCAGAAAGCTCTGTGCTTCCGTCGACCCCACTGCGTGATTCAGCGCGTACGCGGTCGGCACCGTGCCGATCAGGATCAGCATGATCAGCCCCATGCCCTTTTGCCCGTCATTCGACCCGTGGAAGAAGCTCACCCCTGTGCACGTGCCGATCATCAGCGCACGAATCGGCCATGGCGGCGGCTGGTTGTCCTTCGGTGCTTGATACAGCGCAGAAGACCGCAACAGCCGCTTCGACAGCAGAATCAGCGCGCCCGCCAGTAGAAATCCCAGCAGCGGCGAAATCAGCAATGCCTTCAGAACCTTGATCACCTGTGCCCAGTCCAATCCCGATGCGCCCAGGCGCGGATTCATCAGTTGATTCGCCAGGCCCACGCCGATAATCGATCCCACCAGCGTATGCGAACTCGATGCGGGCAGTCCCAGGTACCATGTGCCCAGATTCCACAAAATGGCGGCAATCAGCAGCGCGAAGATCATCGAGAAGCCAGAGCCGGAGCTCACCTTCAGAATCAGCTCCACCGGCAGCAGCGTCACCACCGCAAACGCTACGGTCCCCGAAGAAAGCAGCACGCCCGCCAGGTTGCACAGCCCCGACAGCACAACCGCGACCTTGGGCGAAAGCGAGTTGGTATAGATCACCGTCGCCACCGCGTTTGCCGTGTCGTGAAACCCGTTCACAAATTCGAAGCCCAGCGCGATGGCAAGCGCAGCTCCCAGCAGCAAATACGGCCACAAGCTGGTTACCGTTACGTTGCTCAGGTCCCTCGCCACGTGAACGCCAATGTAGGCGATTCCGCACAGCAGCGCAGCCAGAAAGAGCCACGTCTCCGCCCGTCCACGGGGCTTCTGCCATCTGGCTTCGAACTGAGTTTGTCTCGACCGGACAACTTCAACAACTGTCGCTGCCATTCAGAAACCACCGAAGCGGCCGAAACCAATCTCGGCGCACACGGTCCCCCGCCTTTGAAGCTGATAGGTAGAGGGATTTTGCAATGGGAGTAGAGAGGGCGTGCATCTGGAAAAAGACGATCCGGAGATCAAGGCGTTCATAAAACCTCAACAACTGCGGTCGTTCGCAATTGCCTACCCGGTACGAGGAAGGATTAACCGGGCTATAACAAGTCTACATCCCGTCGGCAGAATTCCTGTGGAGCGGGAGCTCTTCAGGTGGCCTAACCGGTCCATCATTGGGCGCCAAATTCACAAACAAGAACAATAAATAGAGTGATTTGCAGGAATTGCGAACGCTGGCCCACAGCTTGAGACACCCATCCCATGTTCCCGCTTGACTGCCACTCCAAGAAGCGCCCGTCTGCCTCACGGTGCGCCCGTCGCGGGGTACTCCGTCAGCCACGCGCCGCTTATTGCCCCATACTCCATCTGTAACCTTTCTTCCCCACCCGCCGTACACTTCAACAGAAAGGGAAGAGAATGCCGGAGCCGCCGAGCAGCGTACCCTCGAGCTCCGTACTCGACCGGTTCCGTCGTGGCGATCCAGACGCATTCGAGGCGCTGTTCCGCGAGCATCAAGGCGCCGTCTACGGCTGGATTTTGCGGATCGTCCGCGACACCGCGGCCGCCGAAGATCTCACTGTCGAGTCCTTCCTGCGCATGCATCGCGCCTGCGCCCGATTTGACCCCGCGCGTTCCTTCGCGCCGTGGGCGCGGCGAGTGGCCACTCGCATCGCGCTCGATTGGCTGCGCGTGCGGCCGTCCGAGTGCGAGTTCGACGACGAGTACGCTGCCGCTCTTCCGGCTTCACCCGTTGCCGATCCCGGCGTCGTCGCCGAGATTCGCTTGAAAACCGCGCAGGCCTTTGCCCGTTTACCGCCCCGTTTGCGCATCGCGGCCGTTCTCTCGCTCGTCGAAGAAGAGCCGCACAAAGACATCGCCGCGGCCCTTGGAATCTCCGTCACTGCGGCCAAACTGCGCGTCTTTCGCGCCGTTCGATTGTTGAGAAAGGACCTGGAACGACAGGGAATCACGCCATGACTGCACACCGACAGATACAAATCGACGAGAAACGAAATGACGAGAAGCGAATCAAAGAACTCCTCCAGCAGGCGCTGCCGCCCATCGCTTCCCATGCCGAACCTGTCCGCGATCTATGGCCCGATGTCCAGCGCCGCCTCGACGCCGCACCCGCGCCGGCCCGCGCCCTTCCACGCTCTCTGCCGCAGAAACTTCCCTGGTTCGACTGGGCTCTCATCGCGGGCCTCATCGTCTTCGCCGTCGCGTTCCCAGCCACCATCCCGGTGTTTCTCTACTACCTGTGACGAACCAATAGCTGAAAGCTGATAGCTTTCAGCTCCCGAAAGGAGCCTGAAAATGTCCACCCGCCCATACCTACGCGCCTATCTCGCTGGAGTCTTCGTTCCCACGCTCGTGCTGCCACTCATCCTCGCAGGATTCATCATCCTGCGCCTGGTGTTGGGCGTGCCGTTTCCCATCGAGCGCTTCATCATCTTTCCCATGTCGATTGTCCCCGTGCTCTTCGGCCTCTGGAACATGCTCTATCTCGCCTCGCATGAGCGCACGCACCTGCCCCTGGGTTTGTACGGCGCCGTCTTGCCGTTCCTCGGCGCTCCTCTCGGGGCTACGGTCGCGCACAGGCTCGGCATGCTCCAGTTCGGTACCGGCGGGGTCACATGGTTCCAGGCTTGCAGCGTGCCCTATCCCCTGGTTGCCTGCGCGTTTATTGCCGGCGTCGCGTTCTACTATCTTGTGTGGAAATACATCGTCGGCTCCCTCAACGCTCTTCTCGGCCTCGCGTAGAGCCTCGACACAAATCTGCCCGCCGTGCTCGCCGTTTGCAGCCGCTCGCTTGAATCAACATCGCAACCAGGGGAGGCAATCATGTCGGTTCTCATGCGTACCATCACCTATGCCACCCTTTTCATCGGCTTCGTACTCGTCTACCTTCCCGCGCGCCTTCTCGCGTGGGCGGGAATTGTCCGCCCCGCGGAGCTTGCGTGGCCGCAGATGATTGGTCTGATCCTGGGGAGCCTTGGCGCCGTACTTGCCCTATGGTGCGTGGTCGCCTTCGCCTGGATCGGGAAAGGAACTCCCGCGCCTTTCGACCCGCCACGCCGGCTGGTCATTCGCGGCCCTTATCGCTTCGTCCGCAATCCAATGTATCTTGGCGCCGCTCTGGCCGTCTCTGGCGCAGCACTCTTCTACAAGGCGTTTCCACTCGTCATCTTCGTTTGCGGCTTTCTCGTCATTACCCATCTCTTCGTCGTGGTCTACGAGGAACCAACGCTCCGGCGCACCTTCGGTCCCGAGTATGAATCTTACTGCCATCGCGTGCGCCGCTGGTGGCCCCGCGCCTCCGCCGCCTGATAAGCGCCCCCGGTCGCGCCGCATGGGATATCGGCCATGACTCTCAACAACGCCAGCGCACGGACCTTCGCCATTTTGGGTACGGCCATCTTTTTCGCGCTCGCCCCGGGCACCGTCGTGGTCCTTATCCCCTGGTGGATCACCCACTGGCACGCGCCCGCGCATTTCCACGGCCTCACGCTTCTTCGCTTTATTGGAGCCGTTATCATCGCCTCCGGAGCCGCAATCATTGTCGATTCCTTCGCTCGCTTCGCCTGGCAGGGCCTGGGAACACCTGCGCCCCTTTACCCTACGCGCCATCTCGTCGTGAAGGGCTTCTATCGCTTTGTCCGCAATCCGATGTACGTTTCACTTCTGCTCATCCTCATCGGCCAGGCGCTTCTGTTCGCCGATACCCGGCTTCTCATCTACGCGCTCGGCGCCTGGCTCGCTTCACATCTGTTTGTTCTCTTTTACGAGGAACCCAGGCTCCGCAGGTCATTTCCCGAAGACTACGCGCGATTTGCTACGCACGTGCCCCGCTGGATCCCGCGTTTGTCTCCTTGGAGGACTGACGAGTGAGTCAGAGGACGCGCGCGACTTTCTCTGGGTCGAGACTTCGTTGTGCGCCGTCACCCCGAGCGACCGTAGGGAGTCGAGGGATTTACAGTTGCTTCTAGCCCGCCTTCTCGCTATTTCCACTAGCTCCGCTAACTCCGCCAACTCCGCTGGCCCCGCTAACTCCGCCAACTCCGCTGGCCCCGCTACTCCTCATCCTGGTGCGGCATCCTCACAATGCGCATCAGCATGCCGCCGTCGAGCCAGTGCAGTTCGCACTGTTCGCACGTCGACATTACGGCGTGACCGCCGCCGTAGTAATAGTGCGTTTCCATCTTCTGGTGGCACCGGGGGCACATCACCTTCCGCTCCAGCTCCGCCTCATCCACTGGCCCGGGGATCTCCCGCTCCGTGTGCAGTGCGCGCATCTTCTCCACGAGCGCCTCGAACCAGCTCATGGGAACGAGCAGCCCGCGATCTGTCTTGCACGCATCCACTTCGACGGCCGCGAGGACCCCGTGCCACAGTCCCCCCGCACATGTCGGGCAGGTCATCTCCGGCGCTTCGCCAAGAAACTGCACACCCGTGTCGTCGGACCCCACAGCCACCACGAGTTTGCAGTAGTCGCACCGCAGGCTTGTGTTGCCTGCTGACAGCTTCAACGGCGCACCACACGATGGACAGTTCATTGCTGTTTCCCGCAATCCGGGCAAAACTTCGCGCCCACCGGAACCGGCTTGCCGCACTCCGAGCAAAACTTCGCGCCGGCGGCCGCTACGCCTCGCGCCTGCCCGGAAGCGACCTGTCCCATCATCGACTGCGCCATCGCCGCACCCGCGCCTAGTCCCACTCCCACACCCGCGGTGCCTCCAGGATTCTGCGCCGCCTCCTCAAGCGACTCCGCCGCCTCAAACTGCGTCAGCCGCCCGATGTCGCCGGCCATGCTCATTCCGATCCGCTGGTCCATCACCTTCTGCAGTTCTTCTGGCAGCGAGACGCTCTCCACTACGAACTGGCTCATTTCAAGCCCCAGGTTCGCGAATCCGGGCTTCATCGCGTCGGCGATCTTCGCAGCCAGCGCCGACTGGTTTTGCGCCATATCCAGGAAGGAGACATTGCTCTCGGCAAAAGCGCCCGCCATCCGCTCCACGATCATCGCGCGCAACTGGTCTTCGAGATCAGCCACAAAATACACGTCACGCGTGCCGCTCACCTGAGTGAAAAACACCCGCGGGTCGGCGATACGGTAGGCATAGGTCCCATACGCTCGCAGCCGCACCGCGCCAAACTCCTTGTCGCGAATCGTCACCGGCGTTCCCGTGCCCCACTTCTGATTCATTTGCAGGCGCGTCGAGAAGAAGTACACATCCGATTTGAACGGCGACTCGAAGTCCTTGCTCCAGTTCATCAGGTCGGTCAAGATCGGCAGGTTTCGCGTGTTCAGCGTGTGCAGCCCCGGCCCGAACACATCGGCGATCCGCCCTTCGTTGATGAACGCCGCCATCTGCGTCTCGCGCACCGTCAGCTGCCCGCCGTTCTCAATCTCCATGTCCTGCATCGGGTAACGGTAGGCCAGCACTCCATCTTCCGGCTCGTTCCACTGGATAACGCGAATAAATTGCTTGCTGATGAAATCTCCGAGACTCACGTTCTCCTCCTGGCTTGCGATGCTAGTGGCACGTCTTTAGAGTTCGCAACAAAAACACTCCTGTCATCCTGAGCGACGTCCGCCGCCCGTCGGACGGAGTCGAAGGACCTGCATTTGGATCCGAGGCCTACGACACAAACCTCCGGCACACCACGCTACCATCGCCCACTGCGCCGTAGCACTTCCTCTTTGGTGACCAGGATGACCTACGCGCTACTTTACAACCCACCTGTAGAGAAAGAAAGAAAAAGCTCAGAGTGAAGGGCAGCCGCCGCCTTGGCGTTGCCGAAAGCTGATAGCTGACGGCTGAGCTATCAGCTTTCGGCTCTAGGCTACAGGCCGTCTTTAAAAAAATCTCTCAACCCCGCCCGGTCCGCATGCGCCGCCATCGTTGCTTGGATCGTCAGAGCCAGCTCAAGCGCCGCTCGCCCCTGCCGCGCTGTCACCCGCGGTTCGCGCCGCGTCCTCACCGATTCGAGAAACGAAGCAATCTCCAGACGCAGCGGCTCGCCCGGCGTTACCTCCGGCTTAACAAAGCTCAATCCCGGGGCAGGCCCATCATGTGTCTCGGCGTGAGGCTCTGCCAGTCCCTTCGCAATCTCCCGCAGCTTTTCGGGATCGTTCTTCGCCGCCAGCACCTTCATGACCAGCGCCGACGGAATCTGCCCGGACGCGACCAGCTTCTGCATCAGAGCCGCATCCAGCTTTCCCGTCGCCAGAAACTCCGCCGCCGCTTGCTCCAGCTGTATAGAAGAACCCGTTGCACCATCGTTGCCGCGCTTCTGTTCCTGCGGCAACGGTGGGAGACCATGCTGATCGCCAACCCCGCTAGCTCCGCTACCGTCTATTCGAATCACCAACACATCCCGTCGCGCATAGTCGATCGACACGTACTGCCGCGGCTCAAAAAAGCGCAGCTTGCGCACCCGCTCCGTCGATACGCGCGATGCTGTAAAGTTGGCCACGCAACCCGACTCGAACTCCACGCGCACATTGGCAATATCGACCTTGGGAGAAACCACAGGCAGGCCCACCGCGCGCACTTCGCGTACCGCCGACCTGGCGAACGTCAGCACAATGTCCAGGTCGTGGATCATCAGATCTAGCACCACGTCCACGTCCAGCGCCCGCGGCGTAAACACACTCAGCCGATGCGCCTCAAAAAACATCGGGCGCTTTACCTTCGGTTCCACCGCCAGCACCGCAGGGTTGAAGCGCTCCAGATGACCAGGCTGCACGATTTGTCCAGTGCGCTCGACGCGCGCAATCAGATCATCGGCTTCATTTAGACTTGCCGCCAGCGGCTTCTCGACAAGAAGGTCGAGCCCGGCATCGAGCAGCGCCGCCGCCACCTCGTGGTGCTTGACCGTGGGCACCGCCACGCACGCTGCATCCAGCTTGAGATCTGCCCGCAGAAGATCTTCGATGCGCGGGTACACCGGAATTCCGTATTGCTTCGCCGCTTCGTCGGCGCATGCCGCATCGGGA
>Ga0187855_10003172_pt1 | contig 12164 bp, 10 predicted proteins | sample June2016WEW_8_10_2_FD_132969 | JGI IMG/M metagenome (GOLD analysis project Ga0187855, IMG submission 132969) | Peatland microbial communities from SPRUCE experiment site at the Marcell Experimental Forest, Minnesota, USA - June2016WEW_8_10 | ecosystem: Environmental > Terrestrial > Soil >...
GCGGAACTCCTGCGCGATGTCCGCGGCAGCCGCCGTTGAGATATCCTTCTCGATACTGGCGTAGCTCTGGTACATGAGCTCCACGCCGCCCTTTTGCAGGATCGCAAAACCGAGCTTGTCCCCCTCCGGAACCTCCACGGTCTTGTCGAAACCGAGCCGTTCCGTCCAGAATTGAACGCAAGGCTCGACTTCCTGCACACTCAGCACGGGGGTGATCTTTTTGACAGTCGCCATCTCTAATTTCCTCCTTGACAAGCATACTAGTCTAATTTAGACTAGTATGTCAAGGAGAATCTGTATGCATCCCGCACAACGCCGTTTAAAGGACCTGGTTTCGGTCGGACCGGCCATCCTCCGCGACTTCGATCTATTGGGCATCCGCAACATGTCGCAGCTTGCGCGGCAGAACCCCGCGAAGCTCTACGAAAATCTCTGCCGCGCGACCGGGCAGCGCCAGGACATCTGCTGTCTCGACGTTTTCTCCGCCGCGGTGGCGCAGGCGCGCAATCCGCTGCTGCCCGCCGAGCAATGCCAGTGGTGGTATTGGAGCCGCCAGCGGAAGGCGCGCGATGCCCGCCGCTAAGACGCGCGCGCTAACCACGCCGGACCTAGTCCTGCTGAGCCTCCTGGCCGAGCGGCCCATGCACGGTTACGAGGCGAACCTGGAGCTGGAGCGCCGCGAGGTCCGCGACTGGGCCGGCGTTTCGCGGCCCCAGGTGTATTACTCGCTCGAAAAACTCGCCCGCAAGGGACTGATCCGCGCGGCGGAAAGCGAGGAGAGCGCGGCGGGTCCGGAGCGTTACCCGTTTGGGACGACCGCCAAGGGCCGCACCGCACTCGCCAACGCCCTCGAACGCGATGACTGGACCACGCACCGCGACCGGCCGCCGTTTCTCACTTGGATGGCGCTCTCCTGGCAGGCGCGGCCCGGCGTTTTCCAACAGCAGCTTCGCCGCCGGCGGAAGTTTCTGGAAGACGAACTGGCGCGGGAAGAGGCCACCTTACGCGCCATAAAAAAGGAGGTCGGCCACCGCTTCCACGAGGCCGTGTGGATGGTCAGCCTGATGATGCAGCAGTTCCGGACCGAGCTGAGCTGGCTCGACAAACTCTCTCGCGAGGTGTATCGCCGCGCCCCGGCTCAGCACCCTGGTGCTACTTAGCCGCAGTCTCCTGACTGAATACACAGACCCACTTGTCCCCTCGCTCGGCCCAGAGGGCAGAGACATATACCTTGGCGGCAAAGTCCCTGCCATGGCTTGTGCCCTTCTCGGTCAAGGTATACGCAATCAGGCCGGATGTCGACGAAAGCTGGACGAACCTCACATCTTCCATCGTATACTCCTGAATCCGAAAGCCGGCAGTGTGTTCCACCACTTCCGCTTTGCTGGCAGGGCCATGCGCATCGACGAACACGGCATCCTCTGCAAGTGAGCTGGAAAAGGCGGCCAAATCGCCAGTCTTCAGGTCATTCAATCCTTCTTGTTCCTTCGCGATTATCCTCTGCCGCATCCCTTCCGTGGCGGTCTGTCCCGACAAAGAGGTTTGCCCCGCCGACACCATGACTAAAGCAACGACTATCCCAAGATTAGCGTTTCTCATCTTGACTCCTCACAAAGTATGCTGCGATTCCGCGTCCAAGCTGTGAAGCTGCGGCGCGCTGGTAAATGACCACGCCCACGTACGTGCCGAATGTGTTCGTAATAAGGTCCGTCGTACCTGAATCTCGCGTCGGAAGGTACGACTGAAGAAACTCAATCGTGAGGCTTACGAACGCTCCTAACACGACCGTTGCCATTCCCGCCCTGTGCATTTGCCGCACCAAAGAGAAGTACGCGCAAAAGCATACGCCCAGGGGTACGAACCCGGCTACGTTGATTGCCACGTTCTTCCAGTAACTCCAACTGGTGCGAAACTCAGTCCAAAGCGGCTGTAGCCGTATCTGTCTTAGAATCACGTACTTCTTGGGAATAATCAGATCGCGATCCGGTCCGACCTTACTGTGAACGACATCGCCCCTACGCTCATCGAAAAGGTACAACGCAACACGTTGTTCAGTCGCGAGGTTGTCAGGCGCTGCTTTCGCAGTCCAGGACTCAAAGTGGCCACGCACCTGCGCGGCTGTCAGTTCGTCGCCATAAAGCGCGAGGCCACGCACCTGGCCTCGAAAGTTGTCATGAGATACCGCCGAATCGCCAACCACCAGCCGGCCGCTGAACCAGCACAGATGTGCTCCCGTGGATCTGGCCAAAGCGCCATCCACGTAAACCGAAGACCCATGCGGACCCGATGTGATCGTGATGAAAATTGCTCTGTGCGGATGAAACACATTGTCAATCGAAATCCAATGTGGTTCTCCGTTCCGAGCCTCGGTTCGCAACACCAAGTCGCCATGAATTTGAAGCACCGAAAACATCCGAAAGCTTTGCGCTGTGGAGAATTCAAGGATAGTTCCGTCGTGCCCGATGGATGCGGGCTGGAGCCAAACCTCAAGGCCGCACGATCCACCGCCGTCTAAGCGCGGCGCGTCGAATGCTGCCTGGCTCATGATAGTTCCATGGGCCCCGAACTGTACACCGTTCCTGTCCCGCATCCAGGTCACTTCGTTCTTGGGATGATGAAAAGGCCAAAGCCCCGCTACCAAAATTCCGCATAAGACGAGGAGGCACAGCCATGCTAGGGAAGGCAGGAGAAACCGCCTGCCCCACCACTGAGAATCAATCATGGCAGGACCTGGTTGCGGAATGGATTGTTGGCAGGCGAAAGCGCCTGCCCCACCATTGAGAGTCGATCATTGCAGGACCTGGTTGCGGAATGAGTCGTTGGCAGGCTGAATGCCTGCCCCACCAGCTAGAACGTTCTTCAGCATCGCTGCATGAACCTACCTCACCATCAGGGCCTTGACGTTCTGCTGCTCGGCCGCATGCTGCACGGCAGGCAAGTCGGCATGCTGAATATCAGACCAGCGCGTCATATACCGGTCCACTTCCGCTTTCACTTTTTCGAACTGCCTCAAGGCCGCCTCGGTCGGCGCGGAGTCGGAATCGCCGCCCACATACGCGGCCAGTCCCGCCAGGTTTCCGTCTACACCCAAAGGATAGTTAAGCGAGTCTTCGTTAGCTTTGATCTTCAGATTCAACAGCCGGTCCTGCAACGCGCCTAACTTCTCGTCCAATGCCTGCGCTTCGGCCAGTTTCACGCGCTTTTCAAGATCGTGAAGCTGCGCGCGCAGATCGATGATCTGGTTCGCCGCGACATACACACGCGACAGTTGGCCGCGGATTTCCATCAGCATCGCGAACTGCTTTTCGAGGTCCGCCGGCGAGACCTTGACGCGCGGGTCGGGCTTGAGCTCCAGCGGCGCCGTCAGCGTCTTCCCATCCGCCGTCAGCTTCACCTGGTATTTGCCCGGCAGCGCGATGGGCCCTTTGGACCCGCCCTCGTACTCGAACAGATAATACCCGCTGACCCGCGCCGCGCCTTCGTAGCGCAGGTCCCAGACAAACCGGTTCATGCCGGGCTTGATCTCGAGCTGGTTCTTCGGCTTGTCGTCGTCCGGATCGAGCGGCTCTTCCAATGGCTCCGGCTCGGTCGAGGAATACCGGCGCACGAGTTGGCCGCCGGCGTCCAGAATCTCCAGCGTGGCGGCCTTGGGCTTCTCTTGCCCAAGACGCACTTCGAAATAAATGACGGCGCCCGGCGGCGGATTTTGCCCGGACGTGGGCGTTTCCTTCGGCCCTTTCGTCGCATGCAGCCGATAGGCGGGCGCCGGATCGTAGAGCCACACATCGGCTTTCCGCGACGCATCGCTCGCCTGGCGCAGCGGCGAGATATCGTCCAGGATCCAGAACGACCGCCCGTGCGTCGCGAGCACCAAGTCGTTCTCGTGGATCACCAGGTCGTGCACCGGGGTCACCGGCAGGTTCAGTTGCAGCGATTCCCAGATCTGGCCGGCATTGTTTGAAACAAACACGCCCGTCTCTGTTCCGGCGAACAACAGGCCTTTGCGCTTGGGGTCCTCCCGCACGGCGCGCACGAACGATCCTTCGGGAATGCCCTGCACGAGCATCTTCCAGCTCTTGCCATAATCCGCCGTCGCGTAGATGTAAGGCCGCAGATCGTCGTTGGCGTGCCGGTCCACCGCGACCCACGCGGCGCCGGGGTCGTGCGGCGAGGCGTCGATCTGGCTGATCTTGCTCCATTCCGGCATCTCTTTGGGCGTGACGTTCGTCCAGTTTTTGCCGCCGTCGCGCGTGATTTGAATCAGCCCGTCGTCGGTACCAGCCCAGATCAAGCCCTTTTCGACCGGCGATTCCGCCACGGCGAAGATGGTGTCATAATATTCCGTTCCGGTGTCATCGATAGTGATCGGCCCGCCGGATGGCTGCTGCTTGCTCTTGTCGTTCCGCGTCAGGTCACCGCTGATGGCTTCCCAGTGCATACCGCCATCGGTGGTTTTGAACAGCCGTTCGCCGCCGTGGTACAGCACGTTGGGATCGTGCGGCGAAATCAGCAGCGGCGCCGTCCATTGGAAGCGGTGCTCCAGGCCGGCCGCGCCTTGGCCGTCGCTGATCACCGGATGCACGCCGATGGTTTTGAGCTGGCCCGTGCGCTTATCGAACATGGTCAACAGGCCCTGGTAGTCGCCCGCAAACACGATGTTGGGATTGGGCGGGTAGGGCGCGATGTAGCCCGCCTCGCCGCCGCCTACGGGATACCAGTCCTGCCGCTCGATGGTGCCTTCCGGGCCGCTGGTCGAGATCGCGACGCTCGAATTATCCTGCTGCGAACCGTACACGTAATATGGAAAGCGATTGTCCGCGATTACGTGATAGAACTGCGCGGTCGGTTGATTATCCTGCTTGGTCCAGTGCTCGCCGCCATCGAGCGTGACCGTCGCGCCGCCGTCGTCGGTCTGGATCATGCGCTTCGTATTCAGCGGATCGATCCACAAACCGTGATTGTCGCCGTGCGGGACTTTGATCTTGTTGAACGTGCGGCCGCCATCCGTGGAGCGGTGAAACTCGACGTTGAGAATGTAAAGCGTGTTGGCTTCCTTGGGATCCGCCACCACGTGCATGTAATACCAGGCGCGCTGCGTGAAGCGGTGATCGGGATTGATCAACTCCCACTTGCCGCCGCCATCGTCGGAACGGTAAAGACCGCCTTTGCGGGCTTCGATGAGCGCCCAAACACGGTCGGAGTTGGCCGCCACCGCCACGCCGATTCTTCCATAGGGGCCTTCGGGAAAGCCCTCGCCATCGAGCTTCTTCCAGGTGTTTCCGGCATCGCCGGAACGATATAAGCCGCTGCCGGGGCCGCCGCTGATCAGAGTCCAGGGCTGGCGGCGCACCTGCCACATGGCGGCGAAGAGAATGTTCGGATTGTGAGGGTCGAAGGCCACGTCGATGCCACCGGTGTTCTCGTCCACATAGAGCACCTTGGACCAAGTCTGGCCGCCATCGGTGGTGCGGAAGATGCCGCGCTCGGCGTTCGGCCCGTACACATGGCCAAGCGCCGCGACATACACGATATCCGGATTCCGTGGATGCACGATCAGCTTCCCGATGGCACGCGAATCCCGCAAGCCGACGTTCTTCCAAGTCTTGCCCGCATCGACCGACTTGTACACACCGTCGCCCTGCGCCGCGTTGCCGCGTATGCAGCCTTCGCCCGTGCCCGCATAGATCACGTTGGGATCGGACGGCGCCACCGCCAGGCTTCCGATGGAAGACGATTTTTCGTGGTCGAAGACCGGCTTCCAGGTGGTCGCGCCGTCGGTGGACTTCCAGACGCCGCCGCCCGTCGAGCCGAAATAATAAATGGACGGATCACCGGGCACGCCCGAAGCCGTCAGCGACCGCCCGCCACGGAACGGTCCGATGGCGCGGTACTGCATGCCCTGCTCTTCCTTCTTCTTGTCCTTGTCGTCCGATGGGGTTTGGGCGGCCAAAGCCGCAGCGAGCAAACCTGGGATCAAAAGCTGACGGGAAACCATGAGGTAAATCTTAGCGCGTTGTGGAGGGCGGGATGGCTGGTGGTTGGGCCCTTCCCGCTGGGGGGAGAGCTTTTTGGGCGGCGATTGGCACGGGGAGCGGCAGGGGCTTACAACAAAAATACGACAAACGAAGCCAATTTCCACATATCTTCTTTATGCGAGGGTACGCCCCTGCCTGCCAGTAAGTGGTTTGTTTTTCAAAGATCTATGCGGATATCCGGCAGAACACTTCGCGGTGAGTGCCGAGAACCCGTCAAGAGATGAGGAGGGGCTGGGTTGAAGAACTTGCCCCAAGATTTCCGAACCCGACATCACCATAGCACGGCCACGGTTGGCGAACGGCGAGGCAGTTGAAGATTGTGTAGTGTTTTCAGCGGGATGACGGTTATCGGACCGTGGTGATTACCGGATGGTCAATGCTTATCGCCATTACCGCCAGGGTGCTGCCAACCATCCACCAGTTTGTCCACCTTCTCACCGAGATTGTCGACCTTCTCACCGAGCTTCTTCACCATTTCCTCATTCAACAGGTGCGCCGACGCGATTTGGTCCATTTGGAGCTCGAACCGCGCGTCCAGTTCCTGGCGGCGCTTGCGCTCATTTCGGGCTTCCTGCACAGCCAAGCGCACGGCGCGGCGTAGTATCGAGTTGATATGGCTGGTCACCGCGTTGAGTTGGGCGATCTCCCCGTCGTGGCGGGCGACATGCTCCTCCGCTTTCGCCTGCATTGCCGTAATCTGGGCTTGGTGCTCCAGAATGAACTCGATGGTTTTCTCAACGTCCATTGTCATCCATTGTACAGCTATCGTTCAGACGCCGTGGCCGCCGACGCAGCGCTATTGGTCGATGCGCGAGGCGCGCCGCGCGGACAGAAATGCTGCCAGCGCCTGCTGGACAATCCAAGGCTGCAAGCTTCTTCGTGGTTGCGCGCGATTGCTGGCGGAGTTAGATGGGCGGACCCGCGGGAAAACTTCCGGGGCCGCGCAGCATGCCATCCACCAGCTTGTCGACTTTATCGCCGAGTCTGTCGAGCTTCTCGCCGAGGCCGTCCACCCTTTCGCCGAGCTTTTCGATCCCTTCTTCGCTCAGCAGTTGAGCGGACGCCAGTCGATCCATCTTCAGCTCAACGCGTTCGTCCAATTCCTGCCGCCGCTTGCGCTCATTTCGGGCTTCCTGAACAGCAAAGCGCACTGCCCGGCGTAGCGTTGCGTTGATGTGGCTGGTCACCGCGTTGAGTTGGGCGATCTCCTGGTCTGGCGGGCGGCGCGCTCCTCCGCCTTCGTCTGCAGCGCGGTAATATGGGCTTGCTGCTCCAGGATGAACTGGATGGTTTTCTCGACATCCATTGGTATTCATTGTACGAGGGCGGAGCGCGTTTCCGCATCAGTCCTGCCTTCCACGCGTCCTCTTCGCTATAATCGAGTGTGGCCTATCCGCAACCTACGAAGACCATGATTCGGGAGATCGTCATCCAGTGCCCGGACGGGCAGTTGAAGACTGTCCCGCTGCGGGGAGATCGTTTTACGGTTGGCCGTTCCAGCGCTACGGAATTGTGCTTTCCGGACGATGCTGGCCTATCGCGCCAGCACCTTGCCCTCGAGCGCGACGGCGAGGACTGGACGGTGCAGGATCTGGGCAGCAAGAACGGCACACTGGTCAACAACATTCCCTTGCGCGCCAAGCTGAAGCTGAAGCCGGGCGACCGCATTACGGCCGGCCACCTGGCGATCGTCTACGAGGATAAGGCGGGCGGCGAACGGCCTAGCGATGCCGTGGTATTTTTCGAATCTGCCGAGACCGATCCACCCACCACTTCCACGCTAATCACCAGCCTGGAGGGCGCGCTCTCCAACCAGACCATCGTGGACAAACCCGGCCAGCACGGCAACACCCAGGTGCAGGCGCTGATTCGTGCCGGCCAGGAGCTTGCGGGCCGGGGAACCTTGGCCGACCTGTTCCCGCTGATCCTGGATCTGGCCATCGACGCCGTTGGCGCGCAGCGTGGTGTGGTCATGATCCTCGAAGACGGCAACCTGGAAGTGAAAGCCAATAAGGGCGAGGGCTTCCGTATCAGCTCCGCGGTGCGCGACCGCGTGGTCCTGGAGAAGAACTCGGTGCTAGTGCGAGATGCGCAAATGGACGAGGCGTTTCGCGAGCGCATGAGCATTGTGGAACAGAAGGTCCGCACCATGATGGCGGTGCCGCTGCAAACCGAGAACCGCACCATCGGCCTGATTTACGTGGATTCGCCGAACCTGTTCCGCGCCTTTACCAAAGACGACCTCAGCCTGCTCACCGTGATGGCCAACGTGGCGGCCATCCGGATCGAGCATGCGCGGCTGGCCGAAGTGGAGGCGATCGAGCGGCGCATGGCGCGCGACTTGGAGCAGGCTGCCGAGATCCAGCGCGGTATTCTGCCGGCCAAGGCGCCGGAAGTGCCCGGGGCCGACCTCGCCGGATACAACGCCCCATGCCGCACAGTGGGCGGCGATTACTTCGACTTCTTCAAATATCCCAACGGGCGTGTGGCCATGGTGCTGGGCGACGTCTCCGGCAAGGGCATGCCCGCCTCGCTGATGATGATGGGCTTGCAGGCGCGCGTGCAGGTGCTGGCGGATGAGCCGGAGAACCTGGCTGCGGTGATCAACCGGCTGAACAAGATCACCTGTCAGAATTGCCCGAGCAACCGCTTCATTACTTTTTTCTTTTGCGTGCTGGACCCGACCACCGGCGATCTGAGCTATTGCAATGCCGGGCACAATCCGCCAGTGATCGTGCGCAAGAATGGAAGCGTGGAGTACCTCGATGGCGGCGGCCCGGTGCTGGGAATCGTGCCGATTGCGAATTACGCCGAGTATAAAGTCAAGCTGGAGTGCGGCGATGTGCTGGCCATCTACAGCGATGGCGTTACCGAAGCCACCAACGCGAATAACGATGAATTCGGCGATGAGCGTTTTGCGGAGGTGCTCAAGGCCACCCGCCAGAAGAACGCCACCGAAATCGTAGGCGCGGTCAACCAGGCTCTGACGGACTTTGCCGCAGGCTCTCCGGCGGCCGACGATATCACGCTGGTGGTGGCGCGGCGGCTGTAGATGTGACGTAGTTGCAGCCGCTTGCTTACGCGCGCGGCTTCGCACAACGCCCGGCTTCGCACAACGCCCGGCTTCGCACAACGCCCAATCCAATTAGGTCTTGAGGGCCGCCTGTCAGTAGTCGATTCCGTTGTGCCCGAGTCGAAGCTCGCTGCAGCACACTACCCAGAAACCCACTCTGGAGGTTGTCGATTTGGCAAGGCCGGAGCCAAATTTGCACGATTGGCGAGCACAGCTCGCCTGCGCCGGCAGGAGTGCCGGCGCGGCAGGCGGGAGCGCCTGCGCCACGAGGCCTAGCGGAAGACGATGATCGCCGGCGTGCCCACCGCAGTGTATTGACCGGTGAACGTCAGGCTGCCCGTTCTTCGATCAATGCGGAATGTGGCGATTGCGTCGCTCCTCTGATTGCACGAGTAAAGGTAACTTCCGGTCGGATCGATGTTGAAGCTGCGCGGATAATCGCCACGCGTCCAAGCCTCCCCGGCTAGGGTCAACATGCCCGCCTCGCCGATCGAAAACCAGGCGATGCTGTCGTGCAGGCGGTTGGCGGCGTAGACGAATTTGCCGTCAGGCGAGACCATCACCTCCGACGTGAAATTCGTCCCGGTGAAGCCCTTAGGCAGGCTGGAAATGGTTTGCTTCGGCGTAAGCCTTCCGCGCGCCGCGTCGTAGTCGAACATCACCAGCGTGGAGCCTTCCTCCTGCAGAGAATACAACCAGCGACCGTTGGGATGAAAGGCGAAATGCCGTGGCCCGTCGCCAGGCGGCAGCGGCGCCCATGGCGGATCGTTGGCGGACAACTTGCCCCGGTCGGAATCGAAGTTCCAGATGAAGATGCGATCGAGCGCCAGGTCGGCTGCCAGCACGAACCGGCCAGAGGGATCGGCTTGAATCATGTGGGCGTGCGGGCTGTCGTGGCCGCTGATCGCAAAGGTCCCCAGAGGCGCGCTCGCCGAATGCGCCGGTCCTACCGCACCCGCATCCTGTTTTACGTCGGTGGCAGGACCCAGTTCGCCGTTCGCGCGGATCGGCAGGACGGCCACGGTCCCTCCGGCGTAGTTGGCCACCAGCACGTACTTGCCGGAGGGGTGCACGCTCAGGTGCGCCGGCCCCGCGCCTTGGGAGCTGACGGTATTCAGCAGCGTCAGATGCCCGTTCGCGCGACCGATGGAGTATGCGCTCACCGAGCCGGCGCGGGCGCCCTGAAATGTGGCCGTCTCGTTCGCCGCGTACAGATGTGTGCGAGAAGGATCGAAGGCCAGCCACGATGGATTCGAATCGTTCGCGAGGACCTCGCGCGGCGACAGTGCCCCGGTCGCGGGGTTCATTTGAAACAAGTAGATGCCCTGTCCGTTACCGCGGCTGCCCTCGGGGCCTTGCGGGGAGCTGTAGGTTCCGACGTATGCCAATACCGGCTCACCGGCGGAAGCAGGCACGGCCAGAGCCGCGGCGTATTTGAGGAGCCCTCGACGCGTGATCATCTGTCACCGCCTTCAAGTATGCGTCTCTCGGGCTCCTGTGACAAGCCAAGCCACAAAGGCGTCGATGCTACGAGGGGGCGTGTAGACGACGCGGCGATCCGTTTTCGGGCCACGCCACGCGAGCGCGGCAAATGTGCGATCTCCCGAGCACAGCTCAACGGGACGGCGAACTGCAGTTCGCTTAGGCAAGAGTTGGCAGGCGAAAGCGCCTGCTATACTGGCCCGAAAGCTGCTAGGTTTCTCCCCAATGCGTGTTGCCGCTGCTGTCCTCATGCTGGCTTCGACCGGCTGGGCGCAGTTCAAAAGCACCGTTCCGCTGGTAGTGGCGCCCACCACCGTCACGGATTCCAATGGACATTACGTGGACGGGCTGACGCCGGAAGACCTGATTCTCTACGACAACAATGTGCCGCAGCCGATACAGATGGATTGGATGACGTATCCGATCGATCTGGTGGTCGCGGTGCAGACCAGTTCGAACTCAGGGGCCGTGATCGATAAGCTGGGCGGCAGCGGCATTCTGTTTACGCAGTTGCTGGCGGCGGATGCCGGGGAAACCGCGGTGATCTCGTTCAGCGACGAGGTGATTGTCCACCAGGAATTCACCGGCAACCCGGATCTCGTGATGCACGCGCTGCGCATGCTGCGCAAGGAAGGCGGCGGCGCGCACATGCTGGATGCCTTGCACCAGGCGCTCCTGATGCTGGAACGGCGGCCAGCGGGACGGCGGCGCATCATCCTCATGATCGCGGAGAAGCGCGATCGCGGGAGCCAGGCGAAATTGGCCGAAGTGATGGAGCAAGTCCAGCGGCTGAATGCCGCGATTTATTGGCTGACCTATTCGCCGCTATTGCAGCCGTTCACCGTGAAGCCCAAGACCGCCGAGGATCTGAAACCCGAAGACGAGCGGATCAAGTACCAGAAATGCGGGCTCTGCCCGGCGCCCGACGACACTGCGGTTCCTCCGGATTTGGGACCGGGCGGCCCGATCTATGCAATCGGCGAATTGGTGCGGCTGCACAAGCCGGATTTGGCCAGCCTGTTCGCGAAGACCACCGGCGGGCGAACGATGAATTTTCTGAAGAAGAACGCTTTGGAGCAGGCCATTCAACTGGTGGGCGAGGAGGTGCATCGCCAGTATGTTCTCAGCTTCGAGCCGAAAGGGGGCGAGCCGGGAAAGTTTCATGCGATCCGGGTGGTGGTGAAGGACAGGCCGGAGCTTCAGGCGAAGACGCGCGCGGGATATTGGGCGCTGCCGTGATGCGCCGCGCGATGGGTGGTTACTGCGACGGTCTCAGGGCGTATCCGGTCGCCAACGCGTGCGCCCAGTCCGGGCGGTTCGCTTGGGCCGCTTCCTTCGCAGCGGACTCCCAGTCGTAGTCGACGGCGATGAATTCAACCCGTAGCGCTTTTGGCTCCCAATCGACGATCGCGTACCTCGCATGCGGACTCCCTGTTTCCACGTAGTGCAGCGCCGGCGAGGTGGCGTCGTAGGCTTGCAGGCCAACGCTGCCAGGATTCATGACGCACACACCGCCGGGGAGTGAAGCGATTCGCGGAATATGCGTGTGCCCGCAGAGAATGAGCGCAGCGCGA
>Ga0187855_10003174_pt1 | contig 12162 bp, 9 predicted proteins | sample June2016WEW_8_10_2_FD_132969 | JGI IMG/M metagenome (GOLD analysis project Ga0187855, IMG submission 132969) | Peatland microbial communities from SPRUCE experiment site at the Marcell Experimental Forest, Minnesota, USA - June2016WEW_8_10 | ecosystem: Environmental > Terrestrial > Soil >...
GAACTGGCCGAGGCCGCGTCCCGGACCGGTGACATCACGCTGGTCGGGACCGCACTGGACTGGCTGACCGAACGCACCCGGCTGACGCCGACCCAGTGGGTGCTCGGCATTGAAGCCCGCACCCGCGCCCTGCTTAGCCACGGCAATGCCGCCGAGCGCTGTTACCGCGAGTCGATCGCGCACCTGAGCCGGACCCGCGTCCGCGTCGAACTCGCACGAGGCCACCTGCTCTACGGCGAATGGCTGCGCCGCGAGCGCCGCCGCGCGGACGCTCGGGAGCACCTGCGCACCGCCCACGACATGCTGGCCGCGATGGGCATGGAGGCGTTCGCCGAGCGGGCCCGCCGCGAGCTGGCCGCCACTGGCGAAACCGCCCGCAAACGCACGGTCGAGATCACCGTCGCGCTAACCGCCCAGGAGGCCCAGATCGCGCGGCTGGCCTGCGACGGCCTGTCGAACCTGGAGATCGGCACCCGCCTGTTTATCAGCGCACGCACGGTTCAGTACCACCTTGGCAAGGTGTTCACCAAACTCGGCATCAGTTCCCGCAGCCAGCTAGACCTCGTCCTGCCCGCCGACCCGGACACCGGCCAGCTGCGCTAGCCGACGTCCCACGCGCCCCTCCGGCCGCGAGACACGACAGGTAGGGGCTTGAGCAACAACGGAACGGTCAGTGGCGATAGCGGGTTGAAGACAGCCCGGTTACCGCCACACCGGGCCTGATCAACGCCATCACCAGCGCTAGCCTCGCTGGCCATGACTGGCGATTGGCACTGTTCGCTGGCGGATACGAGCGCCGCCAGGCCGGACTGACGATAACAGGGAGGCAGCCGGTGACCGTCAATCACGGCGCGGGCGCTGCACTGGACGCGTACGCAGACCGTCGGCCGCAGCCGGCCACCACGAGACGCGCGATAACAGCCCTACAGGAGCAATTCCGATGTCAGGTGAACTCACCCTCGACGTGTACGTCAGCGACTACAAGCCCATACCCGGCGATCCGGCGGTGATGAGCGAGGGCCAGGCAACGTGGCCGGCCAGCTCCATCTCGCTGCTCAGCGGCGACCGTGATGCCGTCCTCATCGACGCCCTGATCACCTTCGACGAAGCGAGGCAGGCGGCCGAGTGGATCCGGTCGAAGGGCAAGAGGCTGACGACGATCTACATCACCCACGGCCACGGCGACCACATATTCGGCCTCAATACCCTCCTGGCCGAGTTTCCCGGCGCGAAAGCCGTCGCCCTGGCCGAGGTCATGCCTGCCATCCAAAGCCAGGTCACCCCCGGCTACCTCGAATTCTGGCGCGGCCTTTTCCCCGGCCAGATTCCGGAGCAGCCAGTCCTGCCCGAGGCGCTCGACGGAACCGTGATCGACCTGGAGGGCCGTGAGCTCCGCCTCATCAGCGTCGGCCAGAGCGACACTGACCCGTCGACGGTGGTGTACGTCCCCGACCTGGACGCGGTGGTCGGCGGCGACGTCTGCTACAACCGGATCCATGTGTGGCTAGCCCTGACGAACCACGATGCCCGGCTCGCCTGGATCGACACCATCGCCAGGATCGAGGCCCTTGCCCCGCGGATCATCGTCGCCGGTCATACGGCACCGGGCGCGCCCGACGACGACCTCGCCGAGCTCATCGCCGGCACCCGGCAGTACATCCTCGATTTCGACGAGGCCGAGCGGGTCAGCACGTCGCGGGAGGAGCTGGTCGGGAAGATGCTGGCCGCCCACGGCGACCGCGGCAACATCTACAGCCTCTGGGCCGCCGCTACCGCGGCCTTCGGCGCGCGAGATGCAAACAGCAGTAGCTGAGTGCCTCGCCTCAGTCCAGCAAGATCCGGCTCAGGCGCGGGACCGCGCTGTCCTGCAGCAGCACGCTGGCCGAGGGCGCAAGCAGACGGCACCGACCTCCGCGTCGAGCGTAGAGGCTAACCCCGACCGGCAACTCTGCGCCGTCTACCTCCGCTATTAGCCGCCGACGACCGAATCAACCCGGATAGTTCAACCAAGGAAAAGGAGCCCACAATGGCAGTCGCCCTCATAGTCGACGTCCCCGGAGGAACTGAGCAGCTGTACGAGCAGCTCAAGCTCTTTCCGGAGGACAAGCTCCCCGAAGGCTGGCTGATGCACATGGCCGGCCCGACCGAGACCGGCTGGCGGGTGGTGAACATCGTGCCATCGCAGGAGGAGTTCGAGGTTTTCGCGCGCGAGCAGCTGGCGCCCGCAGCCCAGCAAGTAGGAGACCCGCCACCAGAGATCACGTTCTTCCCTATATACAGGCTGATCCGGAACTGAACCGCCGGCAGCCGCAGATGTCGCTAGCCTGCTCACGGCGGGCATGAAGCGTCGTGAGCAGGCTGGGCCGATGGAAAGGGTCTCCTACTATACGCAACAGTAAGAAACCTGTCACCAGGGGCAAAGTGAGTTCAGCACGTACTCCTGACGGGTGGCCCTGACCGACAGGCCCCGTTGAGCGGGCGAGCGCCTTCTGGGAACTCTCCGGGTTCCCTGGTGTGGCTGGTTAGCCGGTGGTCCTGATGCAATCAGTCCGTCAGCGTCTCGGCGCAGGGTCGCGGCCAGCTGGCTGCGCGCCGTCTTGGGAATCTCGTCCGGGAGTTTGCCGCCGTTCGCAGCCAGGTCGGCGGCACCGCTGATATACCTGGCCGCGCGGCGCAGCAACGCCGGCGGGAACGAGATCCCAGCCGGGTCGCCGGCCTGCTCTGGCGCGGCGTCGGCGGCGATCTGTCCGAGCCCGGACAGCGCCTGCGCGTAGGTGGTGATGACGTCCCCGCAGGTGATCGGGCGGCTCGTTCGCCGCCCGGACCCGCATCGCCTCGGCCAGGGCCGCGACGGTGATCCCCACGAGGCCCAGCGGCAGCCGGATGGTCCGTGCGCCTCTATCAGGTCGGCGCTGGGCTGTTCGCCGGCGACCTCGAACAGCATCCGCCGGGCCATGTCCTTGATGATCTCGTCGTCGAGATAACTGCGGGCGGATGTCTCGGTGACTCCCATGAGGATTGCTACCGCGCGGACCTGCCCGCTGATCAGCTCACCGGCGCGTTGCCGAGCAAGGTGCATGCCGGACGCAGTGGGCTCCTCCAGGAATAAGTCGATCTTGTCGTCGAGCCACGTACGTCTAGGCACGTGGCAAGTCTTTCATCTTCCTGCCCCGGAGCCCGGTTACTCCGAACGGGCCGGTGGCGGTGACCCAGCGGTCCTCAGCCCGCTATCTGTCGAACCTGCAGATCGGCGCCCGGCTGTTCATCAGCGCGCGCACGGTCCAGTGCCACCTGGGCAAGGTATTCGCCAAGCTCGGCATCACCTCTCGCAGCCAGCTCGACCGGGTCCTGCCCGCCGACCCGACCACCGCCACGACTCACTAGCCCACCGCCCGTGTGACCGTTGCCGGTCCCAGATTCGCGATAAAGTCTGGCCTGACGGAGCGCGCTCGCATCCGCCGGATGCGACAGTCGCCGCGGCCAATCGGCGGCCTGTAGCATCAGTGTCGGGCAGATGACCACAAACCCCCGCTTGCAAGGACGCGCCGGAGAGCTTAGGGGCCGGCGCGGCGAACGCGACCTACTCGGGCGGCTGATCAATGCTGTCCGGGCGGGTGAGAGCCGGGCACTGGTGGTGGTCGGCGAGCCGGGAGTGGGCAAGACCGCGCTGCTGGAGTACCTGGCCGGGCGGGCGTCGGGCTGCCGTGTTGAGCGTGCGGTGGGTGTCCAGTCGGAGATGGAGCTCGCGTTCGCGGGGTTGCATCAGTTGTGCTCGCCGATGCTGGATCGCCTGGAGCGTTTGCCGGTTCCGCAGCGTGATGCGCTCCGGACCGCATTCGGCCTGAGTCCTGGGCCGGCGCCGGACCGGTTCCTGGTCGGCCTGGCCGTGCTGAGCCTGCTGTCTGAGGTGGCAGGGGAGCAGCCGCTGGTCTGCCTGGTGGATGACCAGCAATGGCTCGATCGCGCCTCGGCGCAGGTCCTCGGGTTCGTGGCGCGCCGCCTGGAAGCGGAGTCGGTCGGCCTGGTCTTCGCGGCGCGGGTTCCGGGCGACGAGCTGGCGGGGTTGCCGGAGCTGGTGGTCGGGGGCCTGCTGGAGGGCGATGCGCGCACGCTGCTGGACTCGGTGCTCACGGCACCTCTGGACGCGCGGGTCCGCGATCAGATCGTCGCCGAGACGCGCGGCAACCCGCTGGCGCTGCTGGAGTTGCCACGGGGGCTGACGCCCGCGGAGCTGGCGGGCGGGTTCGGGCTGCCCGGTGCGGTACCGCTGCCGGGGCGGATCGAGGAGAGCTTCCGGCGGCGGGTAGAGGCTCTGCCGGCCGATGCCCGGCGCCTGGTTCAGCTCGCGGCGGCCGATCCGGCCGGCGACCCGGCGATGGTGTGGCTGGCAGCCGGGCGGCTCGGAATCGGGACTGAGGCGGCGACTCCGGCGGCCGAGGCGGGCTTGCTTGAGTTCGGCACGCGGGTGCGGTTCCGCCATCCGCTGGTACGCTCGGCGGCCTACCGGTCGGCGTCGCTTCAGGACAGGCAGGCCGTGCATCGCGCGCTGGCGGAGGTCGCCGACCCGCAGGCCGATCCTGACCGCCGCGCCTGGCACCTGGCTCAGGCCGCGCCGGGGCCAGATGAGGACGTCGCCGGGGAACTGGAGCGCTCGGCTGGCCGGGCGCAGTCGCGCGGGGGCATGGCCGCGGCGGCTGCCTTCCTGGAGCGTTCGGCGATGCTGACACCCGAACCCGCCCGCCGTGCGCGGCGCCTGCTCGCGGCGGCCAGGGCACAGCGCGGCGCCGGCGCGCTGGATGCGGCGCTGAGACTGCTGGTCGCGGTCGAGGCCGCGCCGCCTGACGCCCTGCAGACCGCCGACGTGGAGCATCTGCGCGGGCAAATCGCCTTTGACCAGCGCCGTGCCGGCGACGCCGCTCGGCTCCTGCTCAGTGCGGCCAGGCGTCTTGAGCCCCTCAACGTCGGTCTGGCGCGTGAGACGCACCTGGAGGCGCTCGGGGCTGCGATGTGGGCCGGTGACCTGGGCGGCCTGCGGGAGGCCGCCGAGGCGGCGCGTGCCGCGCCCCCCGGTCCCGAACCGCCGCGTCCGGCCGATGTCCTTCTCGATGCGTTCGCGATGTTGTTCACGGAGAAGTACGCGGCGGCCGCGCCGGTGCTGACCCGGGCACTTGAGTTGTTTGCCGCTCCGGACGTTGCCACCGACGCCGGCCGCTGGTTCTGGCTGGCCGGCGGTAGAGCCGGCACGACCGTCGCTCTTGAGCTGTGGGACGCCGGATCCTGGCATGCCCTGGCTGCTCGCCAGGAACATTTCGCCCGGGACACCGGCGCGCTCGTGCACTTGCAGTGGGCACTCAACCTCTTGGCCTGGACTCACCTTCTCGTCGGCGAGCTGACCACGGCGGCGCTGATGATCGAAGAAGATCGCCTGATCGCGCAGGCAAACGGGAACCGGCCGGTCGCATATGCCGCCTTGGCGCTCGCGGCCTGGCGCGGCCAGGAACCAGAGGCGTCAAAGCTGATCGAGGCCACCGTGCAGGAAGCGGACCCGAAGGTCGGGGCATGGCCGCTCGACTTCGCGACTTACGCGAGCTCGGTGCTGTACAACGGCCTCGGCCGCCACGGCGCCGCGCGCGACGCCGCCTGGCGGGTCTTCGAGCGTGATCAGGTAGGTTATGGGCCCTTTGTCGTACCCGAGCTGGCCGAGGCGGCGTCCAAGACCGGTGACACGGCGCTCGTCAGGGCCGCACTGCGGTGGCTATCGGAACGCACCTGCGTGACGCCGACCGAGTGGGGGCTGGGGATCGAAGCCCGCGTCCGCGCCCTGCTCAGCGACGGCGACGCCGCCGAGAGTCTCTACCGCGAGTCGATTGAGCGGCTGGGCCGCACCCCGGTTCGCGCGGAACTCGCCCGCGCTCACCTGCTCTACGGCGAATGGCTGCGGCGCGAGCGCCGCCGCGCCGCCGCGCGCGAGCAGCTCCGCACAGCCCACGACCTGCTGGACGCAATGGGCATCGGAGCGTTCGCCGAGCGGGCCCGGCGCGAGCTGCTGGCGACCGGGGAGACGGCCCGTAAGCGCACCGTCGAGACTAGCGGTCAGCTGACCGCCCAGGAGGCCCAGGTCGCGCGGCTGGCACGCGACGGCCTGTCGAACTCCGAGATCGGCGCCCGGCTATTCACTAGTTCGCGCACGGTCAAGTACCACCTGGGCAAGGTATTCGCCAAGCTTGCCATCACCTCTCGCAGCCAGCTCGACCAGGTCTTGCCCACCGAACCGGACACCGCCCAGCAGCGTTAGCCCTGGCCAGTCGGCGTCCCAGCAGCGCGGCCAGGCCACGACTGGCCAGTGGCACTGTCCGCTGGCGGATACGAGCGCGGTCCTGCCGGCATGACGATGGCAGGGATGCAGTCCCGAATGACCACGACACAGCGCGAAGGAGCGGCATCGTGACCACCTGGCTGAACACGCCCATCCAGATGCAGTTCCGGGTCATCGACGGGCTGTCGGTCCGCTTCGCGGAGAGCGAGGACCGCGACGATCACGCCCTGTTGCTGAGCCCGTGGCCGGAAAGCCTGCTCGCCTTCGAGCCGATGTGGGCACGGCTGGCCGAACGCACCCATCTGGTGGCGGTCGACCTGCCGGGGTTCGGTCATTCCCAGCGCCGGGACGCGCTGCTGTCCCCGCGGGCGATGGGCGAGTTCGTCATCCGCGCCGCCGACGCCTTCGGGCTCGAGCACCCGCATGTCATCGGTCCCGACATCGGCACCGCGGCCGGCCTGTTCGCCGCGGCCCTGTATCCAGGCCGGCTGCGCAGCCTGGTCGTCGGCAGCGGCGGCGCAGCGGTCCCGCTCCAGCTGGGATCTCGGCTGAAGGACTGGGTCGAGGCCGCCGACCTCGACAGCTTCCGTAGCGCTGACCCGCGGCAGATCGTGGCCGGCGCGCTCACCGGCATCCAGCGGTACGTGCTGCCCGACGCCGTCCGCGAGGATTACCTGTCGTCCTACGAAGGCGACCGGATGGTCGAGTCGATGCGCTACGTGCGCACCTACCCGGCCGAGCTTCCGGTGCTGCGCGACCTGCTGCCGCAGATACAGACGCCGGTGCAGATCATCGCCGGCCGGCGAGACCCGGCGGTGCCGCCGGTCAACGCCGAGTTCCTCCACCAGCGGCTCCCCCGCAGCAAGCTCGACATCATCGACGCCGGCCACTTCACCTGGGAAGACGCTGCGGACCAGTACGCCGCGCTCGTCACCACCTGGTGGGACGAAGGCCACCCAACCGCCGGACCCGCGGCAGCACGCTGATCCTGGCCGCAACCAGACCGCGGCTACGAAAGGAGCCCACGATGGCAGTCGCCGTCATCATCGACATCCCCGGCGGAAATCAGGAGATATACGAGCAGCTCACCGCCAAGCTCTTCCCGGAAGGCAAGCTCCCGGAGGGCTGGCTAGTGCACCTGGCCGGTCCCAGCGAGAACGGCTGGCGGTTGGTCAACGTCGTGCCATCACAGGAGCAGTTCGAGGTATTCGCCCGTGGGCAGCTCATCCCCGCCGTCCAGCAAGCAGAGGGCGTAACGCCGCAGTTGTCGTTCTTCCCCGTCTACAGGCTGATCCGGAACTGAACGACGAGCCCGAGCATCATCGACGGTGGTTCTCTACCGGAGGGGGTGGCCAACCGCCATGAGGCAGCGCGCAGGCGGCTCTGAGGGCCCTGATGACAGAACCGGGCCTTCTCCGCGCTCGGCTGCCGGGAGCAGCGCGGGATCTACGCAGCCGGCTCAGGCCGGGCGCAGCCCGGTCTTGGACGAGGCGCAGCTTGAGGTGCTGCGCCGGTACGGCCGTGAGCACGACATGGCCGCGGGAGATGTGCTGTTTGCCGCCGGGGACGTGACATATGACCTGTTCGTGGTGCTGGCCGGCGAGGTGCGCATCATCGAGCGCCACGGCCAGCCGGGTGAGACGGTTATCACGAAGTACGGCCGGTCGCAGTTCCTGGGCGAGATCGGCCTGCTCACCGGCCAGCGGGCCTACCTGAGTGCGGTGGTGAGCACAGCCGGGCGGGTGCTGCGCGTTCCGGTGGAGCAGGCGCGGCTGGTAATGGCGCAGGAGCTCAGCCTCAGCGAGCTGATCTTGCGGACGTTCCTGCTCCGGCATTCGATCTTGACGGGCCTGGGCTCGGGCCTGACGCTGATCGGATCCCGGTTCGATCCAGGCACCCGGCGGCTGCTTGAGGTCCTGGCGCGCAACCGGCTGGCGTCGAGGTGGCTGGAGCTGGAAGGCTCACCCGACGCCGAGGCGATGCTCCGGGAGCTAGACGTGCCTGTCCGGGACCTGCCGATCGTCGTGGTGCCTGGTGGGCCGCTGCTGAGGAACCCGGGCAGCCGTGAGCTGCTCGACGCGCTGGGCCTGTCCGGCCCAGGCGACACCGACCCTTCCGGCGCATGCGATCTGCTGGTAGTGGGAGCGGGCCCGGCCGGGCTGGCCGCCGCAGTGTACGGCGCGTCCGAAGGGATGGCGACGGTCCTGGCCGAGGACACCGCGCTGGGCGGCCAGGCAGGAACCTCATCCCGGATCGAGAACTACCTGGGTTTCCCCGCGGGCCTGTCCGGAGAGGAACTGGCCGCACGCGCGGCCCTGCAGGCGCAGAAGTTCGGTGTGCGCATAAAGCTGGCCGCCAAGGCGGTGTCTCTGTCGTCGGAGGCCGGCGTGCATCGGGTCAGGTTCGACGACGCCGAGGCGATCACCGCGAAGTCAGTCATCATCGCTACCGGGGCACGCTACAACCGGCTGCCCCTGGACCGGCTGGCCGAGTTCGAGGGCGTCGGCGTCTACCACGCCGCCACCCAGATGGAGGCCCAGGCCTGCCGGGCCCGCCCGGTCGTCATCGTGGGCGGCGGCAACTCCGCCGGCCAGGCCGCGCTGTTCCTGAGCCGTAGCAGCAGCGAGGTGCATGTCATCATCCGGGGCGAGACGCTGGAGACCTCTATGTCGCGCTACCTGATCGATCAGATCGAACGGGATCCCCGCATCATCGTGACGCGCCGAACGCAAATCATCGCGCTGCTCGGGAAAGATCAGCTAGACGGCGTGGAGCTCCTCGATGCCAGCCGGCAGCAGACGTCGGCATTGGCCGTCTGCGGCTTGTTCGTTTTCATCGGCGCACAGCCCAGCACCCAGTGGCTGGCGGGCCAGCTCGCCGAAGACACCCACGGGTTCCTGCTCACCGGCGGCAACATCCCGCAAGCTCAGCTCGACGACGCGGACCGGATACCCCTGTTCCTGGAAACCAGCCGGCCGGGAGTCTTCGCCGTCGGCGACGTCCGCAGCAGATCAGTCAAGCGGGCCGCGACCGCAATCGGGGAGGGCTCGATGGCGGTGCGGCTCGTATTCGAACGCCTCCAGGCCACCGGGACAGCGGTCGCAGACCCGCCCCGCGTTGGCGGGGACGGCCGAAATGCTACATAGCCCACGACGCCTGGCCGCAGGTGACATACCTGGCGCCCGTACGGCCGCGACCTCCGGCCAGTCACTACTCAGCTATGACGTCTTCACGTCCCCAGAGCGAGGGAGCAGCCATCATGACAGTCGGCGCAGTTACCGCAGACGGGCGTGCCCGCGTCCTGGCGGATGGAAATCAGATGCCCATGCTTGGCCTGGGCGTATGGCAGGTGCCGGACGGGCCGGCCAGCGTGAACGCCGTGCGCTGGGCGCTGGAGCTGGGATACCGCCATATCGACACCGCCCAGGCTTACGGCAACGAGCAGAGCGTCGGACGGGCGCTGCGGGACAGCGGCGTGCCGCGCGAGGACGTGTTCATCACGACAAAGTTCTTTCCAGGGCGCAAAGACCCCGTTGCCGAAGCCGGGCAGAGCCTGCGGCGGCTCGGTCTGGATCAGGTTGATCTGTATCTGGTCCACTGGCCGCAAGGGGGCGCCGCCTGGGCCTGGCCAGGTATGGAACGGGCTCGTGAGGCGGGGTTCACCCGGTCGGTCGGCGTGTCGAACTTCAGCGCTAGCGAACTGGAGCAGGTGATAGCCGCCGGGACAACCCCGCCCGCAGTTAACCAGGTCCAGTTCAGTTCGCTGCATTATCGGCGCGGGCTAATTGAGGCGTGCCTGCGGCGGGGCGTGACGTTGGAAGCGTACAGTCCGCTGGGGACGGGCCGGAACCTGTCCGACGACACGGTGGACCGGGTTGCGCGACGGGTGGGGCGGACACCTGCGCAGGTGCTGTTGCGCTGGTGCCTTCAGCATGGCGTACCGGTAATCTCCAAGTCGACTCACCGCGAGCGAATTCACCAGAACGCGCAGATCTTCGACTTCGCCTTGTCTGAACAGGACATGGCCGAACTCGACACGCTCGACCAGACCAACGGCACCGACCGCGCCCTCGAACGTAAGTGGTGGTGAGTAACAGGCCTGGTCGCGACTGGCGACTGGCACTGTGCGCTGGCGGATACGAGTGCGGCCCTCCCGGCATGACGATGGCGGGGATGCGACCGCCGGACGAGTGCCAACAGCAGCACGAAGAAGCGGCATCGTGGCCACCTGGCTGCACAGCCCGGCGGTTTCTGACCGGCCTAACCCAGCCAGCCCACAGCAGGAGAAGCCCATGACACGCCACGCGATGCGGCAGGAGCGCAGGCCCGCCCGGGAACAGATCGACGAGACCGCCGGTCCGTGGCGGGATTTCCTGATGACCGGGATCGCGTGGCTCATCATCTCGCTGATTGCCGTGCGGTTCACTCTCGTATCGGTGACCACCGCGGGCGCGCTTGTGGGTATGGTTTTCCTGCTCGCCGCCGGGGAGTTCCTGTTCGCCTCGGCCAAGGTCAGCCTGCCGATGGGGCGTCGGCTGCTCGGGTACGTCTTGGCCAGCGCGACCGCGCGCCGCGCCGGGCAGGCCGGCCGGGCAGCCGCGCAGTGCGAGCTGCTGACCCCCGCGGCGGGCAGCCTGGCGGGCGGTCACCCCGCCCTGGCGGTGGTGCTGGACCGGGCCCGTCAAGCGTCGGGCATGGACTCGGTGACCCTGCTGGAACGCGGCACCAGCCACGGGGAGCGGGCGACCCGCTGGAAGCCGGTCGCGGTCTCCGGCCGGCCACCGCCCTGCCGGGGCGGTCATGCCGCCGTGATGGTCCCGGCCACCGGCACCTTGTGCCTGGCGCTGGCCGGGCGGCCGCTGCCTGCCGCCGAGCACCGCAGCCTGGGCGCGTTCGCTGCCCTGGCCGCCGCCGCCCTGGAGCAGCAGCGGCTCGCTGCGGCGGCTCAGGCGGCCGCCGAGGCCGACCGGATGCGGACGGCGCTGCTCGCCGCCGTCAGCCACGATCTGCGCACCCCGCTGGCCGCGGCCAAGGCCGCGGTCAGCGGTCTGCGCTCGCCCGGCATCCAGCTCACCGCGGCGGACCGAGACGACCTGCTGGACACCGCCGAGCATTCCCTGGACCTGCTCGCCCGCCTCGCTGCCAGCCTGCTGGACGTCAGTCGGCTGCAGGCCGGGGCGCTGCCTGTATTTCCCCGCCCGGCCGATCTGGGCCAGATCATCACCCGCTCACTGGGCGACCTCGGGTCGCTGGCCCACGCGATCGTGGTGGACATCCCACCTGGCCTGCCGTCCGTCATGGCCGACCCCGCCATCATGGAACGGGTCATCGCGAACGTGACCGCTAATGCACTGCGCTACTCCGCGGACCGGTCACCGCCGCTGCTGACGGCCAGCGCCCTCGGCGACCGGATCGAACTGAGTGTCGCCGACCACGGGCCCGGCGTCCCCGCGGCCGACAGAGACCGGATGTTCGCGCCCTTCCAGCGGCTCGCCGACACCGGTCACAGCACCGGCGTCGGGCTCGGCCTTGCCGTCGCCCGTAGCCTGACCGAGGCGATGCGCGGCACGCTGGAACCAGCGGAAACCCCAGGCGGCGGCCTGACCATGACCATCTCGCTACCCGCAGCACCAAGGCCGGCCCAGCCATACCCCACCGAGCCAGGCCACCACGAACACGAAAAAACAATGACCGACCCGACGCCGAGCCGTAATCACCACTGCGCCCGAGCCTGGTACGGCACTAGTGGTGACCGTCATCTCCGGCGACATGGCTTACAACAACATCCACATGTGGGTGCGGGGGTCCACGCCGGACCGCCGCGTGCAGTGGCTCGCGGGTCTCGA
>Ga0187855_10003177_pt1 | contig 12159 bp, 13 predicted proteins | sample June2016WEW_8_10_2_FD_132969 | JGI IMG/M metagenome (GOLD analysis project Ga0187855, IMG submission 132969) | Peatland microbial communities from SPRUCE experiment site at the Marcell Experimental Forest, Minnesota, USA - June2016WEW_8_10 | ecosystem: Environmental > Terrestrial > Soil >...
CCGCCACCGAGCAGCTGGAGGGGTGGGCGCGGCGCGCTGGCTGTGAGATCGTCACCGGCCCCGAAGGCTCCGACCCGGGCGCCGTCGCGTTCGAGGCCGTGGCGCGCGCGCGTGGCGAGGGCTTCGACGTGGTGATCGTGGACACCGCGGGACGCCTGCACACCCAGGACGACCTGATGGCCGAGCTCGCCAAGGTGCGCCGCGTGATCGCGCGTCAACTCGAGGGGGCACCGCACGAGACGCTGCTCACGGTCGATGCCACCACCGGTCAGAACGGGCTGCGCCAGGCGCGCGTTTTCGCCGAGTCGGCGGACGTCGGCGGCATCGTGCTCACCAAGCTCGACGGCACCGCCCGCGGGGGCATCGCGCTGGCGATCGCCCGCGAACTCGGCATCCCAGTGAAGCTGATCGGCGTCGGCGAGTCGCTGGAGGATCTGCGGCCGTTCGATCCCAATGAGTTCGCACGGGCGCTGATCTCGGAGTAGAAGTAGATCCGATAGACCACTTTACATAATGAAGGGTTGGGGGCGAAAAAGAATGCAATAGGGACGCACCCCTGCCCAAATCGTCGCTTGGGTCTCCCGCCGGCGTTGGCCAACCCGGAATGGTTCCTAGTCTCCGCGGGTGCCAACCAACCCAGATCGCGCGGCAAACCGCCCGCGCGGTGCGATAATCGGACTATGGATGCGTGGATCGTTTGGACCGGGGCGGCGTGCGTGCTGGGCGCTGGAGAGCTGCACACCGGCGGGTTCTTCCTCGCGCCGTTCGCGATCGGCGCGCTGATCGCGGCACTCGTGAGCCTCGCCGGCCTCGGTCTGCCGTTGGCGCTAGTCGTCTTCCTGGTGGCCTCCCTGCTGGTGCTGCTCACGCTGCGACCCCTCGCCCGGCGCCATCTGCAGCATCCGCCGCGGATTCGCACCGGCGCGGCGGCGCTGATCGGAAGTGACGCAATCGTGCTCGAGCGGATCGCCAACGACGAGGGCGTGGGCTGCGTGCGGATCGGCGGCGAGGTATGGACGGCTCGCAGCTACGCGGAGGACGAGGTGATCCCCGCCGGCGAGCGCGTGCAGGTCGTTGAGATCCGCGGGGCGACCGCGCTTGTGATGCACTGACTGAACCCAACAGGTACTGGAAAGGCAAGGGAAGCCCCCATATGGTCGCCATCATCGTCGTCGTTGTGGTCGTGCTGTTCGCGCTGGTAGTGGCGGCGCGCACGATTCGCGTCATCCCCCAGGCGCGCGCGGGGGTGGTCGAGCGCCTCGGTCGCTACAGCCGCACGCTGGAGCCCGGCCTGGCGATCGTCACGCCGTTCATCGATCGCGTCAAGCCGCTGGTGGACCTGCGCGAGCAGGTCGTCAACTTCGCGCCCCAGTCGGTCATCTCCGAGGACAACGTGGTGGTGGGGATCGAGACGGTTCTCTACTTCACGATCACCGACCCCCGCTCGGCCACCTATGAAATCGCCAACCCGCTGCAGGCGATCGAGCAGCTCACGGTGACCACGCTGCGCAACGTGATCGGCGGGCTCACGCTGGAGGCGACCCTTACCGCTCGCGAGAACGTCAACACCGAGCTGCGCACAGTGCTCGACGAGGCCACCGGCAAGTGGGGCATCCGCATCAACCGCGTGGAGATCAAGTCGGTGGACCCGCCGGCGGACATCCGCTCGGCGATGGAGAAGCAGATGCGCGCCGAGCGCGATCGCCGCGCGGCGATCCTCACCGCCGAAGGGGAGAAGCAGGCGCAGATCCTCACTGCGGAGGGCGAGCAGCAGGCCGCGGTGCTGACCGCCGAGGGCGCCCGCCAGGCGGCGATCCTGCGCGCCGAGGGTGAAGCGAAGGCGATCGACACGGTCTTCAAAGCGATCCACGCGGGCAACCCCACGCGCGATCTGCTCAGCTACGAATACCTGCAGATGCTCCCCCAGCTGGCCGAAGGCGACGCCAACAAGGTGTTCGTCATTCCCTCTGAGTTCGCCCAGGCGTTTGGGGGCATCGGCGAGACGCTCGCCCGTCGCGGCGGCGAGCCCTCCTCCGGTGGTGACTCCCCGGGCGATGGCTCCCGCGGCACAGGCTCGCTGAAAGTGGGCTCCTCCGACGCGGGCTCGCTCGGCGCAGGCTCCCCCGCCACGGGCGCGACCGGCGGAGAGGGCTGACGCGTCGGCGATGTTCGACTCGCTCGCCGAGAAGCTCCAAGCGACGCTCTCAGAGGTCCGCCAGCGGGGAACGCTCACCGAGCAGGACATCGACCGCGCGCTGCGCGAGATCCGCCTCGCGCTGTTGGAGGCCGACGTCAACTTCAAGGTCGTGCGCCAGTTCACCGCCGAGGTGAAGGAGCGCTGCCTGGGGGCGGAGATCCTCGGCAGCCTCAACCCCGGCCAGCAGGTCGTGAAGATCGTCGCCGAGCAGCTCACCGAGCTGATGGGGGGGGAGTCCGAGGAGCTCGGCTTCTCCTCCACACCCCCCACCGTGATCCTGCTCGCCGGCCTGCAGGGCTCGGGCAAGACCACCGCCGCCGCGAAGCTCGCACGCTACCTGCACGAGCACCACAACTCCTCAGTAGCACTCGCCGCCTGCGACACCTACCGCCCGGCGGCGGTGGAGCAGCTGGTGAAGATGGGCGCGCGCGCCGGGGCGGCTGTGTATGAGCGCGGGACCGATCCCGACCCGGTTGAGATCGCCATCTGGGCGCTCGCCCGTGCGCGAGAAGAGGGCAAGGACGTGCTGATCGTCGACACCTCCGGCCGGCTGCACGTCGACGAGCAGTTGATGGCAGAGCTGGTGCGCATCCACGCTGCCGTGACGCCTCGTGACACGCTGCTGGTCGTCGACGCGATGACCGGCCAGGACGCCGTCAACGTCGCCGAGCAGTTTGCCGCCGCCGTGAGCTTCGACGGTGTCGTGATGTCAAAGCTCGACGGCGACGCCCGCGGTGGCGCGGCACTGTCGGTCAAGGCGGTCACCGGCCAGCCGATCCTGTTTGCCTCCACCGGCGAGCACCTCGAGCAGTTTGAGCGCTTCCACCCCGACCGCATGGCGCAGCGGATCCTCGGCATGGGCGACGTGCTCAGCCTGATCGAGCAGGCCGAGCGCCAGTTCGACGAGCGCGACGCGGCGGAGCTGCAGCGCAAGCTGCGCCGCAACGAGTTTGGCCTCGACGACTTCCTCGACCAGCTGAAGGCGGTGCGCAAAATGGGCCCGCTCAGCAACGTGCTGGGGATGATCCCCGGGCTCGGTGGCGCCCAGCTGCGCAACCTGAAAATGGACGAACGGGAGCTCGACCGCCTGCAGGCGATCATCCTCGCGATGACTCCGGAGGAGCGCCGCCGCCCGGAGCTGATCAAGGGTTCCCGGCGGTTGCGGATTGCGCGCGGCTCGGGCACCAACGTGCAGCAGGTCAGTCAGCTCGTCAAGCAGTTCGGCCAGATGCGCAAGGTGATGCGCCAGGTCGGCCGCGGCAAGATGCCGGATATCGGCGCGCTGATGCGCCAGGCGCGCTGAGAACGGTTTTCAAAAAGACCGGCACGCCCGGATACGTCCCTGGGCGCGGCGCTGGATCGCCACGGTCCGTCTTGCCCGTGCTACCAGCACGGGCTGCGCCGGCCCGCGTCGCCCAGCTTGGCCCAGGAACGCCCCGGTCGCACCGTCTATTTTGAAAGACGTTCTGAGTTTCCGCGCCCAACCGTCTAAGCTTGCGCGTTGAAGCATCGAAAGTCGATTTCAACAACTGCGAGGCAACACGTGTCGGTAAGGCTCAGGCTCACACGAGTGGGCGGCAAGAAGGACCCGATCTGGCGAGTGGTCGTCGCCGACCAGCGCTCCCCGCGCGACGGGCGCGTGATCGAGACGATCGGCCAATACAACGCCCAAACCAACCCCTCGACGATCACGATCGACGAGGAGCGCGCCCGCAGCTGGCTGGCCCGCGGGGCGCAGCCGTCGGACACCGTCCGCAAGCTGCTGCACACCCAGGGCATCGCCACCTAAGCGAGTAGGACGTTGCCTGAGATGGCGGTGGAGAGGGTGCAGGAGCTCTTGATCTATCTCGCGCAGGGCCTGGTGGACGAGCCCGATGAGGTGTCGGTCGAGCGCTTCGAGGAGGATGACGGCACCGTGGTGCTGGAGCTGGCGGTGGCGCGCGATGACTACGGCAAGGTGATCGGGCGTGGCGGACGCACCGCCCAGGCGCTGCGCACTGTGGTGAGAGCCGCGGCGGCAGAGGACAAGCGCCGTGTCGTCATCGACATCGTCGATTGAGGCGCCACTGGAGGCCGGCCGCGTGGGTCGCGCGCACGGCCTCGACGGCAGCTTCTACGTGACCGGCGCCCGCCCGCGGCTGCTCGCGGAGGGCGGCGAGGTAACGGTCGCCGGCAGCGTCCGCCGGATTTTGCGACGCGCCGGGGTCGAGCAGCGCCCGATTCTGCGCCTCGACGGCGTCGAGGACCGCACGGCTGCGGAGGCATTGCGCGGACAGCCGCTGACGGTGACTCAGGCACAGGCGCCCGCGCTTGGGGAGGGCGAGTGGTGGGCGCACGAACTTGAGGGCTGCGTCGTGTGCGATGGCCAACGGCAGCTCGGGACGGTCAGCCGCCTACTGGAGCTGCCCTCCTGCGAGGTGCTGGAGGTGTGCCGCGAGGACGGCCAGCAGCTGTTGGTGCCGATGGTTGGAGACGCCGTGCGCCATGTGGACGTCGCCGGCGGTCGTATCGACGTGAGCCTCGAGTTCCTCGGCGAGGGATGACGTGGAGATCGACATCTTCACGCTGTTCCCCGAGTGGTTTGAGTGGTTTCACGCACAGCGCCACGTCCGCAACGCGCAGGCCGCCGGCAGTCGCGTGGAGTGTGTGGACATTCGCGCACACACCCCTCTCAGCGGCGGCCAGGTCGACGACACCCCGTTCGGAGGCGGAGCGGGGATGGTGCTGCGCGTGGACGTGATGGAGGCAGCATTGCGCGCTCGCTACGGGGTCGACCCGGTGGCGCTGCGCCAGCGGCGGCGTGTGATCGCGCTGACGCCCACAGGACGGCTGCTCGACGACAACTACGTCACCGAGCTCGCGGCCGAGGGGGCCTTCACACTGCTGTGCGGGCGCTACGAGGGCTTCGACGAGCGGATCGTCGAGCACTTTGCCACCGAGACGCTATCGATCGGGCGCTACGTGCTCTCCGGCGGCGAGCCGGCGGCGATGGTGGTGTGCGACGCGGTGCTGCGCAAGCTGCCGGGCGCCTTGGGAGATGCGCACTCGGCGGTCGAGGAGTCCTTCAGCGAGGCACTGGAGGGCAACCCCGAGTATCCCCACTACACCCGCCCCGCCGAGCACCGCGGATGGCGGGTCCCCGAGGTGCTGCTCTCCGGCCACCACGAGCGCATCGAAAGCTGGCGGCGCGAGCGCAGCCGCGAACGGGCGGGGTAGCCGACAAGGTCTCTGGCGGAGAAGCGAACGCCCGCGAAGCTACCCCCTCCTTGGCGACGGCACCGGTCGAGGAGCGTCCGCCGGCGCGGGGCGAGGCGCATCTCCGCTACCATTGCTGACCGCGCCTGGGTGCCGACAATCGGCTCCGTGGGGCGCGCAACCTCCCTGAAACCTTATGAGCAGCGTCATCGACACCCTCGAACGCGCGCAGCTGCGCCGCGTGCCCGACTTCGCTCCCGGCGATCGCGTCAAGGTGCACTTCCAGGTAGTCGAGGGCACGCGCCGGCGCATTCAGGTGTTTGAGGGTGTGGTGATCAAGCGCCAAGGTCACGGTGTGCGGGAGACCTTCACGGTCCGCAAGCAGTCCTTCGGCGTCGGCGTGGAGCGCATGTTCCCAGTGCACTCCCCGAAGATCGAGCGCATCGAGCTGGCGGCGCGCGGAGATGTGCGGCGCGCGAAGCTTTACTACCTGCGCGACCGCGTCGGCAAGCGCGCGCGTGTGCGTGAGCGTCGTTACACCGGCCCGGAAGAGACGGTACAGCCGGGGCTGTTGCACGAGCCCGGGGCGCCACCCGCCGACAGCGACACCGTCGCCGAGGGTGCCCAGGAGGAGGCGTTGGAGGAGAGGACGGCGGAGGTGTCCGCCGGGGGGGAGCCTGATGCGCAGCCTGCCAGTTCGGAGGCGGAGCGCTCCGACGCGCCGTCGGCGACGGCGGCGGATCAGGCCGATGCCCCCGATGGCGGCGAGCAGGCCGCCGGCGACGCTGCGGCGTGAGCCGTCCCTGAGGGACTCGCATGAGCGTACGTTCCACCAAGAAGGGCACGAGCCTGGCTCGCCCCGGCACGCCCGGTGGCCCCGCGTCGCCGCTGGGCCCGGGGAAGGAAGCCAAGAAGGCCAAATCAACCGCCAGCTCGCTGTTTGAGCTCGCCGCGATCATTGTGATCGCGGTGCTGCTTGCGCTGGGCATTCAACGGTTCCTCGTCAAGCCTTACAAGATCCCCAGTGGCTCGATGGAACCGACGCTCGCGATCGGCCAGCGCGTGCTGGTCAACCGCCTCGCGATGACGATCAATGGGCCGCACGTCGGGGAGATCGTGGTGTTCCACCCGCCGAAGGGCGCCAAGGAACAGCGCTGTGGCCCGACGCACTACGAAGTCAGCCCAGGCGGCGCGCCCTGCGACCAGACCAACCCTGAAGAGGCCGGCGAAAACTTCATCAAGCGCATCGTTGCGGGCCCTGGCGACACGATCTATGTCAAGGAAGGCCACGCTATCGTCAATGGCAAACGAGAGTCCGACTCTTACATCAAACCGTGTGGGGGGGTGCGGGAGTGCAACTTCCTCACGCCGATCAAGATTCCCGCCGGTCGTTGGTTCATGATGGGGGACAACCGTGGCGAATCTGACGACAGCAGGTTCTGGGGGCCTGTCCCCACCTCATGGATCATCGGGGGTGCGTTCTTCACCTACTGGCCCCCCGACCGCATCGGCACGCTCTAGCGCCGCCCCCTCGGCGGCCGCGGGTCGCTCTGGGGCTGTTGCATCGGCGTCGGACCTCTCCGGGGCTGTTCCCTCTGCCGTCTCGGGTCGTTCGGCGAATGGAGCCTCGGCTGCCCCGGGTCGCTCAGGTGCCCGTGGGACCTCGCGAACGCGCCGCCGAGCGCGGAGGGCTTCGAGCGGGCGGCGGCTGTTCGCCTTCGACCGCCGCCTCGGCGTGCGGCTGGTGGCGGGTGCAGACGAGGCCGGCCGCGGCTGTCTGGCGGGCCCGCTGGTTGCCGCCGGCGTGATGTTCGACTACGAGACGCTCTCGGCCCCCGCGCTCCGCGCGCTGGCGGCGCTGAACGACTCCAAGCAACACACAGCCGAGGGCCGCGAGGAGCTCTACCCGCTCGTGTTACGCAGCGCGGCACGAGTCACGGTCGTCTCGCGCTGCGTGCGCGGAATCGACTCACGCGGTCTGCACAACACCAACCTCGCTGCGCTGCGTGACGCGCTGCGGGGCGTCACCGACGGTGTGCGGGGCGAGGTGGCGTGTCTCGTGGATGGCTTCTCGGTGCCTGACTTTGGGCGCCCGCAGCGAGCGATCATCGACGGGGACGCCACCAGTGCGGCGATCGCCGCCGCCTCGATCGTCGCCAAGGTGTCACGCGACCGCTACATGCAACACGCCGACACGCTCCACCCCGGCTGGAGCTTTGCCGAGCACGTCGGCTACTCCACGCCCGCGCATCGTGAGGCGATCATGCGCCTCGGGGTCTCGCCGCTGCACCGGCTTTCGTTTCAGTCGCTCGCTTATCAGCAGCTGGCGTTGTAGGCGTTTCAACCGACTGAGGGTTCGCGCCGAATGGGTGCGTGCGGGAGGGGTCGCCCGCGTGATGAAGGCGTACGACCACGATGTTTCCTCACCAGGCTCCTTCGATGTGGTCGAGACACACCAGCCGGTTGGCTTCGTCGACGATCACGCCGATGCCGTCGAAGCGGATCGTGTGGGCGGTGGGGCGGTTGCGGGATTCGTTGTGCAGCCACGCCGCCGCAAGTCGGCGTAGGCGCGCGCGTTGGCTGGTGCGCAGCCATGCCAGCGGCTGCTCCTCGGCGCTTAGCCGCCAGCGTCTGCGTGCACGGCGCGTCTTGACCTCGGCAAAAACGAGCGTTTGTCCGTCGAAGGCGATCACGTCGATCTCGCCGTAGCGGGTGCGGGCGTTGCGGGCGAGGATCGCGAAGCCGAGGCGCTCGAGGTGCGCGGCGGCCAGTTGCTCGCCGAGGCGGCCGAGTGCGTGGCGGGGGTCTTTGGGAGGCGTGGGCGCTGCGGGATCGTTCCCGGCATGGGAGGCATCCCCGTCGGCCTTTGCGGAGGGCTGCTCGGGTGGAGGGCTGGAGGCGCACACAACGCAAGGCTAGGTTGGCGAATGTGCCCTGAAAGCGTTCTTTGTGTCAGGAGTGTGGCGGGATCGTCACAGGGTTGTTTACAGGGGTCGACGGTTGTCCGCGAAGGGAGCAGGGTCGACGGTTGTCTGCGAAGGGAGCAGGGTCGACGGTTGTCTGCGAAGGGAGCAGGGACGACGGTGTCCGCGAAGGGAGCAAGGTCGCCAGGCCGGCGGTAGGCGGGCACCCGTGGGCCGATGAAATACATCCTCCGCTGCGTATTCCCATCAGCGCACGAAGTGACCAGCGCCCCAGCGCAGCCGTACAAGGTGAGCATCGACCGCGGGGATGCGCACCTTGGCCGCAGGATGCGCCCTCTGGAAGAGCGCTCGACGCTCGTCGCGACTTACGACGAGCGACTTCAGGGGCGCTTGAGCCATGTCGATAACCGGGTCGGGCGAATGCATCGCCCAGCCGATGCGACACCTCGGAAACAGCCCCACGACGCGCGATCTCCCGACACCTGATCCGGCGACGCTCCTCAGCGCGCCGGCGTCGCGGCTCACGTCCGGCGTCGAGCGCCGGCATCGCCCGCCCGGCGTGAAACGCGGCACAGCGTCTACATCCCGTTGAAGCTGCGGATCGCGCTCACCTTCGTGGCGGGCGCGTCGTGGTTTTGCTTCTCGCTATGGCTGTCGCGCAGCTGGATCACGACGCTCGGGCACGACATCACGACGCCGCTTGCGATCCTCGTGATCGCCGGGGTTGCGCTGATCCCCGGCTACCTGAACATCCAGCTGATCAGCTCGATCCTGCTCGACATCCCACGGCCTTTGCGCTTCGATGGCGACTTTCCGCAGGTCACCCTGCTGGTCGCCGCATACAACGAGGAGGACTCGATCGCCGAGACGCTCGACTACGCATTGCGAGCCGATTACCCTGGCCACTTCGAGCTCGTGGTGGCGGACGACGGCTCCACTGATCGCACGCGCGAGATCGTCGCCGAGTACGCGGCGCGCTATCCGTGTGTGCGGCTGCTCGCGGCCGACCACGGCGGCAAGGCCAACACACTCAACGCCGCCCTGGAGACGGTGAGCACGCCGCTGACCGCGACGATCGACGCCGACACGTTGCTGATGCCCTACTCGCTCAAGCATGCCGTCGCGCGCCCGCTGGTCTCGCCGCCTGACACCGTCGCGGTCGCGGGGGCGGTGCTGGTGCGCAACTCGCGCGAGAACCTGCTTACCAGAGCGCAGGAGTGGGACTACTTCCTCGGTATCGCCTCCGTCAAGCGCGGCCAGGCGTTGCTGCAGGGGACGCTCGTCGCGCAGGGCGCCTTCAGCGTCTATGACACGACAGCGCTCAAGCTCGTCGGCGGCTGGCCCAACCGGATCGGCGAGGACATCGTGCTGACCTGGCGGATGCTGCTGCAGGGCGGACGCAGCGTGTTTGAGCCGACGGCGGTCGCGTTCACCGACGCGCCCTCGAACTGGGGCGCATTTGCCCGCCAACGCCGGCGCTGGGCGCGCGGGATGATCGAGGGTCTGCGCGATCACGGCCTGGGGATGTTGAGCCAGTTCAAATTCTATTCGCACGCGGTGGCCGTCAACTTCCTTTTCCCATTCGTCGACCTGATGTTCACGCTCGCGTTCATCCCCGGCATCCTGCTTGCGATGACCGGCGACTTCGTGATCGTCGGGCCGATGACGCTTTTGGTGCTGCCGCTCAATGTGGTGCTCGGCGGCGTCATGTTCGCCTACCAGCGCCGCGTCTTCAAGGGCGTGAATCTGCGCGTGCGCCAGAACCGTCGCGGGCTGCTGTTCTACTTCTTCTGCTACCAGTTCGTGATGTCACCGATCTCGCTCGCGGGCTACTCGCTCGAGGCGGTCCGCGCGCGCCGCGCATGGTAGGGGCCCGCGAATCAAATATCTGAGGGATCCGGATGCACCGCGATTCCGCCATCTATTGATTCGCGAACTCTAGGCCGCCTGCGGAGTTCGCAAGCCCAATCGGGCGGGGCAGCGATCGTGTGCGCTGAGGACACCTGTCAAAAACAGAGCTTGCCCGCGGGAGCGTTTAAAGGCGTCTTCAGGACTGTGCGTGCGCCCATCTGGTCGGCGGCCGCTCGAGTGAGCAAACCGCCGACCGCCCCACGAGGCTTAGATGAACTCCGCGTTTTCTTCGAGCGTGACTTTGATTTTCAGTGACGCGTGCGCTTTTTCGAAACTTTTCCCATCTACGCTGACTTCCAGTGTTTCTTTTTCGGATTTGAGCGCTTCTTCTGAGTTGAGCGTGAATTCTTTGGTCAGTTCTCCTTCAGGCGTGACCTGGGAGAGGAAAGCGCCCTTGACCGCTACTTTTACGGCGCCACAGACGATTTCGGTTTCTGGTTTGATCGTTTTTTCCCACACGTCTTTTCCGCCCACTTCGACGTAACCCCAAAGTAACGGGAAGGTGATGGTCTCCGGTTCGGTGCCGGTCGCGCATCCGGTTCCGGGGAATTTGCCCGACACTTCGCACCCTTTGAAGGTTATTTTCCCTTCCCCACCTTTGGTGCTGGTGACTTTCCCTTCGAGCACGCCTTCCCCGCAGATTATTTTAGCTTCGCCGAAACCTGCGAGAGTAAACGCTTTTGTCGTCCCTTTCACATTATTTTTTTTCAGCGCGCCTTTCGATTCGTTTACGAGTTCGCCTTTTTTGGATGCCTCCGCACTGGACGTGGCGACCGATACACACACGATCGCTGCCAAGCAGGCAACCGCGATAGCCCTGGCTCTCATGATGTCCCCTTTCTGTGGGACAACACGCCGGCGACGTCCTGTCGGACAGCCGACGCCCTGTCTGATTGTTATCGTTAGCTGTAACTAATCCGTGTTGATTGTTCAACTTCTACGTCTCTTTCTAGGCGGTGTCAAGAGGTGCCGCCGATCCCAATAGCCCGCATGGGTAAGGTGCAGGTGAATGTCTCCGACCCTGCGGCTGTGGGCGCTCGCTTCCCTTGTGACTATCCGTGTGTTGCCGCCCGCATGCCGATCGCGGTAGGATCAGAGGATGTGCAGGAACATCCGAACGCTGTCCGGCTTGAAGCCGCGGGCGAGCGATGCAGAGGTGCGAGCGGCGGCACTCAAAGATGTCCGCAAGACCAGCGCCTTCGGGGAGCCGTCGGGTCGCAGTTGTTGATCTCAGCCGCTCGATCGTGAGCTCTGGCGCTCACACCCGTACCCCCCGGGCGTTGTCGATCGCCGGCTCGGACTCCGGCGGCGGCGCCGGCATCCAGGCCGATCTGAAGGCGTTCGCCCGCTGCGGGGTGCACGGGATGACCGCGATCACGGCAATCACCGCGCAGAGCACCGTGGGGGTCGGGGCGGTGCACATGGTGCCGGCGGAGATCGTGCTGGCCCAGGTGCGCGCGGTGGTGGGCGACATCGGCGTGGACGCGGTGAAGGTCGACGGCGTCGTCGATCGTTTGGACGACTTCGTCGTGGCCGACCTCAACGCGGGCGTTCCTTCCGAGGTCGGCAAGGACTTCGACGTCGTGCTGGCCGCCGATGTGTTCGAGCACCTGGCCGAACCGTCTCTGGTAATGAGCCAGCTTGGGGATCTGTTGGGGACGCGTGGCGTCGTGCTGGTGAGTGTTCCGAACATCGCCCACTGGTACGCCAGGCTGCGCGTGGCGACGGGCCGGTTCGACTACGAGCGCCGCGGTATCTTCGATGCCGGCCATCTGCGCTTCTTCACTGGGCGGAGCTTTACGAGAATGGCCAACGACGCCGGAATGCAGGTGCGCAGGATGTCGATCTGCGGTTTGCCCGTCGGAGCTGCGCAGCGCGGAGGCCCTACGCCAAAGTGGATTTCGAGACTGTTGACCGTCATTGATCGGATCG
>Ga0187855_10003178_pt1 | contig 12157 bp, 6 predicted proteins | sample June2016WEW_8_10_2_FD_132969 | JGI IMG/M metagenome (GOLD analysis project Ga0187855, IMG submission 132969) | Peatland microbial communities from SPRUCE experiment site at the Marcell Experimental Forest, Minnesota, USA - June2016WEW_8_10 | ecosystem: Environmental > Terrestrial > Soil >...
CAACGATCGAACTCCTCGAGACAGAATTCGACATTCTCGGGGTTGATGTATAGGGATCCATACGCGCGATCGGGAAAGAGCTTCACTGCCCGCATGACGCGATCGTTCTCGATCCGTATCTGCTCCGGAGTGGCATGATACTCGTACTGCTCGAAGCCCTGCGACAGAATCACGCGCTCGATGCCCAGCCGGTCCATGTGCCGGATCAGCAGTTCCAGCCGACCTTCCGGCGTGTCGCCCGGCATCGCACCCAGATGGCTGTGGACGTCCCAGATGCGGAAGTTCTTCTCTGCCGGTGCAGACACGGCCGGCTCTTGTGCGCTTATCGGCATCCTGGCTGCCACTAGGCCCGCGGTCAACCCTTTCATTACATCCCGTCGATTCATAAGTCGAACACTCGCGTCTTCTGCCGTTGCCCTGCGGCTTATCTTATGCTGGTTATCTTTCTCGCGGGTGGTTATCTGCAGGCAAACGCAATGAAAGGCTCACAACCGCCGCTTGCGCGGTTATGAGCCCGTCAAGCTTTCAGTTTTCTTGACTTGATATCAGCCTGAGGACAGCAGGACGCTGCCCTCAAGCCGAGGTTGGAGAATTAGAAGTACAACTTGCCGGCCACCTGACCGACGCGGGCACCGGCATCGCCGCCGACCAGGCCGAACGATCCACCCTGCGATGGCAACCCATTGGCGAAGTTGCCGTTCACGATTCCGCCGCCGTAGAACTGCACATGATTGAAGACGTTGAAGAACTCGCCACGAAGCTCAAACGAAATATTCTCGTGGATTTTGATGTCCTTCAGAAGCGCCGCGTCCCAGTTATCCTCGCCGGGGCCGTGCAGGAAGCGGCGGGGCGCGTTGCCCTGCCCTCCCAGCGGCTCCTGGGAATAGAGTGAAACGTTGATGTACGCTTTGCCATGCCTGGGATTCTTGTCCCCATAGAACGACTGGCCAGAGCCAAATTGCACGTCCGGCTCGTCCGTCGACCCAGCAAAGGTCAGCCCGCTGCTGCCAACAAGGGACCTGTCGTCGGTTTCAAGAATCTCCACTGGCGTGCCGTCAGTAAAGTGCGTCTGGCCTGAAAGCTTCCAGCCGCGCGTGACCTGGTTGTTCTTCTTGAAGAGAAGATCCCAGGGCATCTCCCACGTATAACTTGCCGCGAAGTTCTGCGGCAGGTTGTAGTAAGAGGGGCTCCTGAAGGCATTGTGGTTTCCGTATTCGAATACCTGATCGCCGAAACCAGATCCGTTGTCGATCGACTTGCTGTAGGTGTAGGCAAACAGCAGCGAAAGGCGGGTGCCGGTTCTGCGAAGGGTGGCTTCGAGGGCGTTGTAAGCCGAGTTGCCGATGTCGAGTTCGTCCTGGTTGTTCCCGAAGTTCGGCCCATACGGCCCACGGGTCGTGTCAATCGTCCCTCCGGTGATCGGATGATAGGTTCCACCTTCACCGCCCGGTCCGCAGGTAATGCCGTCCGTCGTCTCGTCAGGTTGGCTTACGCTCAGGCATAGAGCCGGATCGCCGGGGTTGTTGTCACCGGCAATAATCAGGTGGTGCCCGAAGGTGCCGACGTACGTCACGTCCATGACGATATTGGACGCCAGCTGACGTTCAAACGAGACATCGATGTGTTCTTCGTACGGGGTTTTGGATTTAGCAAGCGGGCTGGAAAAGCTGCTGAGCGGCTCATACTCAGCCCAGTTGATGGTCGCCGGATCCACGACCGGAACCGGGAACCTTTGCCCCAGGTCGACCCCGCTGTCCCGGTTAAGGAACGGCTGCGCAAAGTACACGGGGATGCTCTGGTAGTAGAACAGGTGGGTCGGCGGAGCTGAGAAGTTGAACGTATTAGCTCCCTCGACGTTGGTGTAATACATCCCATATCCTGCGCGAATACTGCTCTTGCTTTCGTCGCCAAAGATCGAATGCAGGAACCCATCTGCGACATGCGGCGTATAGGCGAGCGAAATGCGGGGCCCAAGATTGTTGAAACGGGTCAGAGCTCCGCTGCGCCTGGCTATGCCGTCGTGGCCGGGAAAGACATAACCGGCGGGAGCCGTCGGGTACTGCGTCGACTGCACGCCATAGCGCACGACAGGGCTTGCGTTGTGCGTGTCTTCCCAGAACGGGTCGACATCCCAGCGCAATCCTAGATTCGCCGTAAGGTGGCTGTTGATGCGCCAGGTATCTTGCCCATAGATGCCCACGTAGTAATTGCGCAGGTTGAGGACCGACGGAGTTCCTTCGTAAAACGTGGATGGTGCCCCGATCAGAAAGTCGGCAAAATCGATGCCCGTCTCTTCACCGTTGAACACAAAGTCCCCGTCGCTGGCGTTGTCCACATGGCCGACGTCGTACTTGTCGGTGTGGTAGGCGCCGCCGAACTTGAATGTGTGCACTCCGATCACCTTGGAGAAGTCGTCCTGAATCCCGTACAGGTTATCGTTCTGCGAAAGCACGGTATTTGGCGGACCCAACCCGAAACTATTGAAGCTGACTCCTGGGATGTTCACAAACCCCGGCGCGGTGGTGAAAATGCCGTCAGACGTCGGGGCGGCAAAACCGAACGATTGCGGCGTGGTGCCGGCGTCGGTCGGCGAGTTCAATGAGGAATTGGTATTCTTCGTCCAGTTGACGCTCAGAACGTTTACCGCCGAACTTCCAAATCGAGAGGTCAGGCCGACGACGTAAAGCTGGGCCTTCCCCTTCGCCTCGGATGGGAAACCGGGAACCGTGCTCCCTCCCCATCCAGCGTAGGGGCTGAGCTGCTTCCACGGATCGACATGGTAATACCCTGAAACAGTTCCGATCTTTGTGTCGGCGTCGATGCGGACGCCGCCTTTATCGTCGTCCAGTGTCGACGGATATGCGTTGGAAACGAAGTATCCTGGGTTGCCCGGGGTCGTCAGCACCGTCTGCCCTGGAATCAGCTTGATGTAGTTGGGCGCCGGCGGTGACAATGTCGCAATTGCCCCCGACGGAATTGTGGCGTTGGGAAAGACGCACTGGTCGGTAGAGGTGCAACTGCTCTCGTATTGGCCGCTCGTCCCACCCGGAAGATACTCTCCGGCATAGAAATAGTAGGGCTCCCCGTTCGTGACCGTGTAACCCAACCCGCTTGTAAGCGAGCTGGCGAAGTTTGGGCCGCTCACCTGTGACGGAACAGCCTCTGTGACAGCGCTGGTTCCACTCCCCAGAGTTACGCTCGAAGCCATCCGTGTGGCTTCGTCGGAGAAGTTGCCCCCGAGCTCGGCTGTGTCAGGAACATACTGGTTGCCCGAGCTTGCACCCTGGGTGTTGTGCGTCTTTTGCCAGTCGCCGAAGGCAAACAGATGGTTTCGCCAGATCGGTCCGCCCAGCGTGCCACCAAACTGGTTCTGGTGGTAGACGCCCTTGCTCTTCGCAAAATAATCGTCTGCGTCGTAATCGGTATTGCGGTTGAACTCGAAGGCGTCGCCGTGGAACTGGTTGGTGCCCGACTTAGTGACCACGTTGACCAGCCCGCCTGAATAATTGCCGTATTCGGCGTTGGCGTCGGCGGTGATAATGCGGAACTCGGCAATGGAGTCGAGCACGGGAATCAGGAATGTCCCGCCCTCGTATCCCTCCACCACGTTGGCGCCGTTGACCATGTAGCCGTTGTGCGTTTCTTGGCCACCGGAAATGTCAAGCGCCCCGGCGTTGAGGGTGCCATTTTGCGGACCGATGACGCCGAACAACGACGCATTGAAGGGAACAACGCCCGGCTGCAGGGCCAGCAGATCGGTGTAGGCCCGGCCGTCAAGGGGTATGTCCTCCATCTCTTTCCCGCCGATGACCTGACCGATCTGAGCCGATTCTGTTTCCACTTGCGCTTCTGTGGTGGTGACCGTCACCTGCTCGCTGGTCGAGCCAACCTTCAACGTCGCATCGGCGTGGAGCGCCGAATCGACATCGATCAGCAGACCCTTTGTCTCGAACTTCTCGAAACCTGCTTTGCTAAAAGTGATGTCGTAGTGCCCCAGAGGCAGCGCCGGGAACCGGTAAAACCCTGCCCCATCCGTCTCGACGTTCTGAATGACTCCAGTTTCCACGGCGGTGAGCTGAACAGTGACTCCCGGTACCACGGATCCCTGAGGATCCGATACCGTCCCGGAGATCGTCCCGGTATCGGCGGCAAGCGCGAACTTAGCGGTGATTCCCAGAAAGATCACTAGCATGGCCAGCCTTGCCCAGGAATTGAATTGTCCCCGAGACAGGCCCGCTCGCGCCTCTCCTTTGATCGAGCTCGTCACGCCCAACAACAGATTGCGTAATGGCTGCAATGATGTGCGATGTACAGCATTCACTGGCTTCTCCTTTTCAGCTTCACCAAGCTCGACAATGAGGGAAACGCCCTTCTTCGACTTGGTTTGAGGGTTTCTTGCGGATAACGCGCGGCGGCGGCAAACCTAATCTGCCCACCGGTCTCGCGTCGAGAAGGGCCTTCATGCGGTGCGCTTTCACTCCCACATGTTGCGGCGACGGTATACACAAGCGCAGGCTGCAACATTCATATGCAAACGCCCCGCCTATCTTCGAGGCGAGAGAAAATAGTCCAAGCTTCTTCAAAAATTCAATAAAGCCTGCCTTAATGACAGTTTCTAGCAGACAGATAATGCATTGTCAACATAAATGTTGGGAAATATTTGGAGATTGGGTGTCACTATTGCATAAATTGAATTAATTGACCGATTTCGGCCCTGGAATCAGGTGCGCCATCTTCAAACCCTGAATCGACCTTGAGCTCGAGGAATATCTCTCATCGCTAAGCGAAATGCGTGATTTGCATCACGCGATCTGTGGCAGCCGCGCCTCCGAGTTGCGAGGTTCCTGCCAAAGTCCCAGTTGGACTGTTACCGGCATCTTGACCCCGGCAGAAGCCGGCGTGGACGCAAGGCATCGAAGCGCGGCGCCGGCTCCACGGCTCGGACCGATCCCCCCGCCGCAGGTTCCGAATCCGCCCGCGCCAATCGGGCACGGGGTCATTCCATTTCGAGCAATTTGCTCCTAGCGCACCATTCCAGACAGGTGAGAAATAACGCCCTGGCGGAAGTCATCTTCACCTCGATCGGTTAAGGGTGACGTTGCCGGCTCATACCCTCCCTGGTGTACCGCTTCGCTTGTGGGCAGGTATCCGAGCCAGCCGTTCAGCAGCCCGAAATAAAAGGTAAAGGGGAACCGGGACTGATTCCGCACGTCCACCGCGATTTTGCAGAAGAGTTCGACCGGCGCGCCCCACAGCACGGCCTCGTGGTTGATCTCAAGAAAGTGCACTGGCACCCGAACGAGCGTCGCGCCCTCAGGGGTGTTCCGAATATATGCCTTGAGCGCCTCAGGCCATTTCAAGCCCGCCCGCAGCGGCGATTCGATGGTCGTCTCGCTCTCAGCCAATACGACGTCGGAAGTGAGAGCCCCAATGCGCTGGTTTGCCCGGAGAATGCGGTCGCCGAGCAACACGCGAAACTGGTCCAGATGGCCGGATTCTGGATCCGGATAAACGCTATAGATCGGGGCAAGGTTCCCCTCGGCCCCGTTAATGAACAGCACCGGCGCTCCTAATTTCTGTTCCACATATTGCGCCACCACGCCTGGCACATCGCCCGTGATCTTGAGATTCTCTTGTCCAAGGTCGGTCCCGTGAATAGCGTAGTTCGCCAGCAGGGCGATCAACTTACCATCCAGCGTTTCCAGACGGATCAAGCCAATTTGCCGGTCGGTCGGACCGTCCGGATTCAGTCCGATGGTCACTTTTCCGTCTTCGTCGATGGCGCGCCGATCGATATTCGCAGTTGCGAAGCCGGTTCCAAAGCCCAGACGCGCCGGTTGCAACTGCTGCCGCGCCAGGCGCAACCCTTCAATCAGTTTGGTCTCTTGGAAATCCGTGTACTCCGGATTGGACTCGCCGGCAGAGGCCTGGTTGTAGCGTTCGGGCATGAACGCCGCCGGGGTGCCTGGGGGACCGATCTCCGGGGCCGAGTGGGTGTGCGTCGCCAACCACCAGATGCTCTCGGCAGGAATGCCAAGTTGCTGATGAATGTCTTCTTTCACCTTGTCTGCATAGGCGGGCGAAACCATGCACGTATCGGTGGAAATGAAGTACACCGCTGTCGTTCCATCGTCGAGCACCGCAATGCGATGGTAGATTCGATCCCGGACTCCATCCGACTGTCTGGCGCGATATCCCGAGAGCCACTGCGGAGAGCTCGGAGTTATATCCACCTCAACGGCGGATGCACGAAGCGTCCCAGCATATGCGGCTCCAGCCAACTGAAGGCACGCCAGCAATAGAATGCACATTCTCGTCTTCATTTTTCGATTCTCCTGGCACATGGCTCCCGATCGATTTGTGATCGGCTATTTGAGGAATTCACCTATCAAGCGATCATCTTGCAGGTCCGCCTCGTCGGTCAGATCGCCGAGAACATAGCGATAGCGAAATGGCGGACCGAGCGCGGTTACGTGGCCCACCCAGTTTGTGGGGTCGGTCCACAGAACCTGCCGATCTCCCATCGCCTTTACCAGGTCCTCGATATCCCAGCTCAATACAAAGCCTGGTATCACGGCGTCAGACAAATCAGAAGCAACGGAGTTCCCCAGAGCCGCGCGCAAACTGTAGGGCGTCCTGTCGAGCCAAACTGCTTGCAACCTGGAGTCGGCGGCTGCGGCAAGCAAGAGCCAAAACCCTGCGACGCCTCGCGCTGCTCCGCGAATCGAGCCAGAATCGACATCCGGACGCGCGCGCAGCAGATCGAGGCCGCGAAGAATGTCGTGGGCCCGCATGGCCGGCAGATTACGGCCGATCAAATTGGCCTGCATATCGGCAATCCAATCGCCGGTATAGGGCCCCTCGTCGTTTTTCGCGTGCGTCGAGCGAGGTTCCAGCTCCAGGACGACTCGGCCGAGCGCGGCCATCCTTTCAGCCAAAGCGCCCAGGGGCATTGCGCCCGAGCGTTCGTTGTCCTTGACAATCAAAACCGCCGGCTTGCGCCCGGCCGCCGAAGACAGATACAACGTCCCTTCGAGCCAGACGCCGGGATCGCTTTCGATCTGAATCTGCTGCCGTCTGACGGTCGCCACGCTTTGTTCTTCCTTCACGACTATCTTGGGTACAGATCCATCGGTTGGAATTCCAAGGCTCTCGAGCTTCGCGTGCAGTTCGGCGATGGTTCCCTTTTTCTCGCCTGCCTTCAAATCGGCGTTGAGTATCTCAAAGAGCTTGCGGCTGCCTGGCAGATCCTCGACGTGCCCTGTTGGCGTCACCAGGAGTTCGCTGCTGGAGAACATCTGCACCGGCTGTTCGTGGGTGTCTCCTTCTCCATTCTTGAGATAGCGAATCATCCATTCATACACCGCGTTTCGACTCACCAGCGGCATGCCGTGCGAGCCTGGTCCGATCATGAAACCTACTTTGTCGCGGGCGTGGTAAAGGTCGTACCAGGACTGGGCTTCCTCGTAGACCATATGCACGCCTTCGTGGCTGAAGCCGTATTGATCGGTTTCGGTGGCCTGGAGCAGCCATGGCGTAGGGGCCGAGAGCTCCACGAAGTCGGCGGTATCCAGACCGCTTGTCAGAAATTGCGGGAAAGCCATTTCGCCATGGGGACCCGCGGTGGCAAACATCGTCTGAAACGAACTCGGGTAGCACGCGGGGATTACCACTTTGACGCGGGGATCGAGCCCTCCAATAAATGTGGTCAGCGCGCCTCCCCCCGAGCATCCGGCGGCGCCTATCTTCGCGGAATCGACTTCTGGACGGCTGGCGAGATAATCGAGGGATCGCATCGCATCCCAAACGAAATAGCGGGCGAGCCCTTGCCCAATCAACTGCGATTGAGCGTCCATGATGATATGTTCGGGAACCGACCAGCCCGCCAAGGGCAGGTCCACTTGCCGGCTGAAGGTCTGTTCGCGTTCCCCTTGGCCAATCGGATCGAAACACAGCACAACGAATCCTTTGACCGCAAGATTTGCCGCCACTCGCTGATTCTCAGGTTTACCCTCTTGCGTATGGCCGGATTGCATCAGCACAGCCGGATAGCGCCCGGGAGCGTTCGGCCGGTAGAGATTCGCCGTCACATAAAAGCCCGGCAGGCTTTCGTAGATCACCTTTTCAATCGTGAAAGCGTCCGCGTGAATCTCGCCGGTGACCCGAGCGTTCAGCGGCCCTTTGTAGTCGGGCAATCCCCCGATGTCGTCGAGCATCTGTTTGCGGACAAACTCCTTCCGCTTCTCAGCCTCATCCACACTGTGGACCTTCCTGATCTCCTGAGCCCGTTGCTGCAACTGTTGCTGAGCGATACCGTTCATCCAGTCTAGAAGCGAGTCCTGCGAAGACGTTTGGGCCGCGGCGCACGCCGAAAGTGCGACGGGGGCTGCTGCCGCCATCAAGAACAAATATTTTGAAATCGAGATACGCATTTCCCTTCTCTCACTGGCTGCCATGCTCACTCAAGTGCGCCACCTGTTCTGCGGCAAGCAGAAACCCGCCGACCCCGAAGTTGTAACTCGACGAAGGCATGAAGTAATCCGGTTTGCCATCGGTTTGCTGAACGTTGCCCAGGCGTCCATCGGCATAAATCTCATTCACCATCCCGCGCCATGCTCGTGCCACTACCGGCTCAAATTTCGCGCGATCGAGGACGCCGTGATTCACTCCCCATGCCAGACCAAACGTGATCAGGGCCGAGCCGGATATCTCCGGCTGAGGGTAGTCGGCCGGATCGAGAAGATCGGAATGCCAGAGACCGTCTTTCGGATCCTGAATGGATGCTAACTCCGCGGCCATTTCGCGCATCTGGTTCTCGTATCGAGCGCGCCCAGGATAGTCCTTCGGCATATATTCGAGGGCTCTCGCCGCCCCGCCAATCACCCAGCCGTTGCCACGTGACCAGAAAACAGGTTTGCCGGCCGGGTCTTTCTTGCCGATAAAGGTTCTGTCCCGGTAATAAAGGTGATATTGCGAGTCGTAGAGCGCGCTCGACGTTTCCCACCAGCGCTTGTCGAGGTAGTCGAGGTATCTGGGATCGTGTGTAGCGGCAGCCATTCGCGTCCACGTACCCGGCGCCATGAACAACGAATCGCACCACCACCACAAGATGGGAAACTGGTCATTCGGAATTGGCGGCAACGCCGCGCTGAAAAGGCCGTCGAGAGCCTTCTGCGTCGGCGCAATTTTCTCAGGCTTAGGGTCCAGGAAATACAGGTCCAGATACGTCTGCGCAATCATTTGATCGTCGTTGTCGGGCCAGCCAAAATCCTTCGGATCGACAGCTCCCATTTCCCAATGGAATTTCTCTGCCATAGCCAGCATGGCGTTGCTGTAGCGGGGATCGTGCAGCTCGCTTGATGCTGCCATGAAGCCCGTGTCCAGAACGCCCCAGGTCCAACCCGGGTCCAGGTAGGGCTCCGCCTGCTTAAGTTCCCAGTCCGCGACTTTGCGCATCGCCGCGTGGACCGCAGCCGGGTTCAAGGATGCGGAAAGCTTGGCCTTCGGACCTGGATCTGCAACTACGTCGCCAAGATGATGCGCGATGTCATCGTCAATCCCAGCCTGCTCCTCGGCGCTGATCTTCGGATACGTTGGAATACCGTGTGGCGAAAGCATCTGCGGGTGCAGAATCGATGCCGCGAAAGCGACCCACGCCAGCGTCAACATCGTTGAGCGCCCACTCATTCGAATCTGGCCGGACAAGCCCACCTTTCACTCCTGACTTCGTCTCGTTGCGAACCCGTCATCGGGCGGGGTGCTCATTCAGGTGCGCCACCTGTTCCGCGGCCAGCAAAAACCCGCCGACTCCGAAGACATAGCTCGACGACGGCATGAAGTAATCGGGTTTGCCGTCGGTTTGCTGAATGTTGCCGAGGCGCCCATCGGCATAAATCTCATTCACCATTCCGCGCCACGCACGCGCAACCACCGGTTCATATTTGGCGCGATCGAGAATGCCATGGTTCACTCCCCACGCCAGGCCTAATGTGATCAGCGCAGAACCAGAAATCTCCGGCTGAGGATAGTCGGCGGGGGCAAGGAGATCGGAGTGCCAGAGACCGTCATTCGGATCCTGGATGGACGCAAACTCCGCGGCCATTTCGCGCATCTGTTTCTCGTATTTGCCGCGCTCGGCATAATCCTTCGGCATGTATTCGAGGGCGCGCGCCAGGCCGCCCATCACCCAGCCGTTGCCACGCGACCAGAAAACCGGCTTGCCCGCCGGGTCTTTCCGATTCATCCACGTTTTGTCGCGGTAATAGAGATGATATTGAGGGTCGTACAGCGCTCCTGACGTCTCAGACCATCGCGCGTAGAGATAGTCGAGATACTTCGACTCGTGCGTTGCAGCAGCCATGCGCGTCCACGTACCCGGCGCCATAAACAGCGAGTCGCACCACCACCACCAGATAGAGAATTGGTCGTCCGGGGCCTTGGGCATCGTGGTGCCAAAAAGACCGTCCATAGCCTTCCGTGTCGGCTCGATCTTCTCGGGCTTTGGGTCGAGGAAATACAGCTCCAGATATGTCTGCCCTAGCCCCTGATCGTTGTTGTCGGGGAAGCCAAAGTCCTGCGGATATTCAGCTCCCAACTCCCAATGGAACTTTTCGGCCATTGAGAGCATGGCATTGCTGTAACGCGAATCGTGCAGCTCGCGTGAAGTTGCCATGAATCCCATGTCGAGCACGCTAAAGGTCCAGTTTTGGGTCAGGTAGGGCTCGGCCTGCTTGAGTTCCCAATCCGCGACTTTGCGTATCGCCGCATGAACCGCAGCCGGGTTCAAGGATGCGGAAAGTTCGGCCTTCGGACCGGGATCTGCAACCACGTCGCCAAGATGCCGAGAGATATCTTCGTCAATGCCCGCCTGCTCCTCGGCGCTGATCTTGGGATACGTTGGAGTACCGTGCGGCGAAAGCATCTGCGCCTGCAGAGCCGCCGCCAGTACCAGCACCATTTGCGAGAGGATGCATGGGCATGCGGATTTCCAAACCCGACTAGAGAACTTCATGGGCGACTCCCGACTTCATCGAGTTGAGAGCTTGTCGCTTATGCCAGCGATCTGAGTGTGCTCTCGACACGATCTTGCTTGCAAGAAACTCGCCCACTGTAAACTCCGCTCAGACGCAAAACGCGCTGGCGATCTATATGGACGGGGCAATTGCGTCCTTATTTTTCAATAAGCGAAATAATACCACACGGCCACCGAGGAATTTCGCTATTTTAATTCTTCAATGAAATAACGGCGCCTCAAAATCGCCGCTTTGCGAAAATGGACCACCAAAGAAGTTGAAATACCGTCTTCGAGGTTGTTGAGCACGATGCCCGATATGGAAGGGGGTAACTCTTCGACCTGAGAGTCAAGGACGCGCACGGGTGTCCAGCGCAGCTTCCACCGAGTCCATCAAGCAATGCATCAGCACCTGGTGTCCTTCCTGGATGCGCGCCGTATCGGAATGTCTTACCACAAGCGAATCGGTCGCCAGCGAAATCGCGGGGCCGCCATCGTGTCCAAGAAATGCAATAGATGCAACACGAATTTCGTTGGCAGTTCTGAGCGCCGAAATCACGTTTTCTGAGCGTCCGCTCGTCGAAAAAACGACCAACACGTCACCCGGACGCGCCAGAGCCTGCAACTGCCTCGAGAAGATTTCGTTATAGCTATAGTCGTTGCCAACGCAAGTCGTCAGCGCTGGATCGGTTCCGAGCGACAGAGCAGCCAGGGGCCGACGCTCTGTCTTGTATCGCCCTACCAGCTCTCCTACGAGGTGCATGGCTTCGGCCGCGCTGCCGCCATTGCCGCAAACCAGCAGCTTGCCCCCACGATTGAGGCACGCTATGCAGCGCTCCGCCGCTCGCATCAGTGCCGGCTCAAGTTCTTTGAGCGAAGCCAGGACTGCCATTGATTCCTCGATTGTCTTTGAAAAATCGCTCAATCCCGATCCCCTTTCATTTTTTTCCTGGGCGCGCCGCGGCACCGGCATCCATGGCAATGCAAAGCGCCGCAACGTCGCCGATGCTTTCTCCCAAAGTTGCCGGCACCACGGTGCAAATGGCAACCGAAGGCGCGAGCGCTTCTTCGCGCATGGCCTTGCGCGCCGGTTCCAGCAGAGTGTCGCCCATGCGCATGGCCAGGCCGCCAATGACAATCCGCTCC
>Ga0187855_10003180_pt1 | contig 12153 bp, 8 predicted proteins | sample June2016WEW_8_10_2_FD_132969 | JGI IMG/M metagenome (GOLD analysis project Ga0187855, IMG submission 132969) | Peatland microbial communities from SPRUCE experiment site at the Marcell Experimental Forest, Minnesota, USA - June2016WEW_8_10 | ecosystem: Environmental > Terrestrial > Soil >...
ATCAACCTCGGCAACCCGGATCTCGCCTTCAAGACGTCATTCCTGCCCAACGACGGCGTGGGCCTCGCTCGCATGGAGTTCATCATCAGTGAATCCATACGGGCCCACCCCCTCGCGCTGCTCCACCCTGAGAAGGTGGTCGATCCGAAGGTCCGCGCCGAGCTGGCCGAGTTGACACGCAACTACCCCGACGGTGAACAGTTCTTCGTCGAACGGCTCTCCGAAGGGATTGGCACGATCGCCGCGGCATTTTGGCCCAAGCCGGTCGTCGTCCGAATGTCGGACTTCAAGTCGAACGAATACGCGAGTTTGCTCGGAGGGAGCGACTTCGAGCCGACCGAGAGCAACCCGATGATCGGCTTTCGCGGTGCGTCGCGGTACGCGCACCCCGCCTACGAGGAGGGATTCGCGCTTGAGTGCAAGGCGATGCTTCGAGTCCGCGGCGACATGGGCCTCACGAACGTCATTCTGATGCTCCCGTTCGTTCGACGGACCGCCGAGGCTGAAATGGTCCTCGGCCGAATGGCCGAACTGGGACTTCGTCGCGGCGAGAACGGCCTCTCGGTCTTCGCCATGTGCGAGATCCCGAACAACGTGATCCTCATCGACCGATTCGCGAAGTACTTTGACGGCTTCTCGATCGGATCCAACGACCTCACCCAACTCACTTTGGGCGTCGACCGAGACAGCGAGATCGTGGCGTTTGACTACGACGAGCGCGACGAGGGCGTCACCGAGATGATCCGCCTGGCGGTGGCGGGCTGTCGGCGTAACGGCATCCACTCCGGACTGTGTGGCCAGGCGCCATCGGACTACCCGGAGGTGGCAGAGTTCCTCGTAGAGATCGGCATCGACTCGATGAGCCTCAACCCCGACACGGTGTTGAAGACCACGCGACAGGTGTTGGAGGTCGAGGCGCGACTGAACGCGAAGCTGTCCGAGGGAATGACCGAGATCGAACCAGTGTCGGTGTAGGGCGCGTCAGCGCGCGGACATCATCCGAGCGACCCGCAACAGCGGTTCCGGAACTGGCCGAGGACCGCTGGCCACGACCTTGAGGGGCACGAGGTTCGCACTTTCGTCGCAGATCGAGACGAGGGTCGCGAAGTTCCCGTCGTGGACCGCTTCGACGGCGCTCACGCCGCAGCGGGTGGCGAGGAGCCGGTCTGACGCACTGGGAGGTCCTCCGCGTTGGACGTGTCCGAGGACCGTGAGCCGGGTCTCGTAGCCGGTGCGCTGAGCAAGTTCTCTCGAGACCGTAGAACCGGCCGATCCGTCGTGCGAGCCCAGGTACGCGCCGGCGAGGGCGCCTTCGGCGACGACCACCACGGACGACGTCGACCCCGAATCGTGGCGACGTCGAATACCTTGGGCCAGTTCATCGAAGTCCGTCGAGACCTCGGGTAGGCAAAACGCGTCGGCGCCCCCGGCGATGCCTGAGCACACCGCGAGCCAGCCGAATGTCCTCCCCATGACCTCAACGACCATGAGTCGGTCGTGACTCTCGCCCGTCGTCTGCAGACGATCGATGGCCTCGACGCACGTGGCGACCGCGGTGTCAAAACCGATGCAGTGATTCGTACCCTGCACGTCGTTGTCGATCGTCTTGGCAATTCCGACGATGGGTAGTCCCAACTGTGCCAGGTGATTGGCCGAGCCGAGCGTGCCGTCGCCACCGATCACGATGAGCGCGTCGAGTCGATTGAGCTCCACGTTGTCCATCACAGCGGCGACGCACCCGTGTTCTTCGGGGTGGAAACCGGCGGTGTGCAGGATCGTGCCACCGTCCGCCAAAATTCCCTTCGTGTCCTTGGGCGTCAGAACCGCGTATTCGTTCTCCACCACACCCCGCCAACCGTGATGGAAGCCGAGGATTTCGTCACCGTATGACGATCCCGCCCGGACCGCGGCGCGAATCGCGGCGTTGAGACCCGCGCAGTCGCCCCCACCAGTCAATAAGCCAATCCGCATCGCACTCCGATCCATGACTCTTCTTACAAAAGTGTCGTGGAGCGCGGCCCAAAACGCTAGAGACGAAGGTCCCACGCTTCGAATCCCACGATTCGGAGTAAAGGTGAGACCTTGGACCCTAGAGCGGCTCCCCCTCGGAATGTGAGAGTGGCGTTAGGAATGAGGTCATATGAGCGAAAACCGTGCATCGTCGACAGCGCAGAACGAACAGTCGAACTATCCCGCTTCATGGGAGTTCGACGGTCTCTTGAGTGATGGCGAAGCCGTACTGGTTCGTCCAGTTCGTCCGGAGGACGCGACCGCGCTCGCGGGACTCCACTTCCACCCGTTGCCCGGTGCGCCACGTTCACGGGCCGTGGGAACGCATCCGGCCCTGGTGGCGAGCGAATTACGGCACTGCGCCACCGTCGACTATCAAGCGCGCATGGCCTTCGTCGTCTTGGCCGGCGAGCACGTGGTCGCGTTCGCGAGCTTCGACCGCGAAAGCGTCGGCGAATCCGTGGCACACGTCGCCTTCGTCGTCGACGAAACGTTCCAACACCGAGGTATCGCGACGTTGCTCTTCGAGAGCCTCGTGGCCTACGCCCACACCAAGGGGGTCACCGTGTTCGTGGCCGACGTGTTGGAGCAGAACGTCCACATGCTCGCGATCTTGACGTCGACCGGTCTGCGCACCACGAGCGTCACTCGCGAAGGGACGGTCCGAATTGAGATCGACCTTCGTCCGACGGCGAAGTATCGCGAACTCTGTGACGAACGCGAGGCCGACGCCGAAGTCGCGAGTACCACGTCCATCTTGCGGCCAAGGACCGTTGCCGTCGTGGGGGCCGGGCGCACGCCCGGGAGTGCGGGTCACGAAGTGGTGCGTTCAATACTTGCGGGCGACTACTCAGGGACCGTCTACCCGGTTAACCCCGCGGCTCATTCGATTTGCGGCGTGAAGGCCTTTCCGTCACTTGCCTTGATACCAGAACGGGTCGACCTCGCCATTATTGCCCTGCCGGCAGATCGTGTTGCGAAGGTGCTTGAAGAGGCAGCGACGATCGGCGTACGCGCCGTCACGGTCATATCGTCGGGGTTCGCCGAAACCGGACGGGCGGGAGCGCACGTCGAGACGGAGCTGCTTAACGTCGCTCGGCGCCACGGGATGCGGATAGTCGGACCGAATTGCTTAGGGCTCGTGAACACTGATCCACTCGTGCGACTGAACGCGACCTTTACCGGTCTCAACCCATTGGCGGGCCGCCTGGCCCTCGTGTCGCAGTCCGGTGCCGTGGGAATCGTGCTGGCCGAACAGGCCAGTGCGGCGGGACTCGGACTCTCCAGTTTCGTATCGGTCGGCAACAAACTCGACGTGAGCTCGAACGACCTGCTCTGCTTCTTTGAACGAGATGAGCGGACGTCGGTCATCGCGCTATACCTCGAATCACTTGGCAATCCGCGCAAATTCGCGCGAATCGCCCGTCGTGTGGGCGCGACAAAGCCCATCGTCGCACTCAAGGCGGGGCGGACGACGGCCGGTGTCCGAGGTGCCCGATCCCACACCGCCGCGGCTGCGTCCCCCGACATCACGGTGACCGCTCTGTTGCAAAGCGCCGGGGTCATCAAGGTCGATCGATTCGAGGAACTGTTGGATGTCTCCGAGATCCTGTTGGCGGGACGACTCCCGCGGGGACGACGAGTCGCGCTCGTCGGCAACTCGGGCGGTCCGCTCATTCTCGCCGCGGACGCCTGCGAAGCTGGGGGGCTCGTCGTCCCAGAGTTGGACGAGACGACGAAGACCCTTTTGAAAGAGGAACTCGTCAGCGCGGCCGCGGTCGCGAACCCCGTCGACCTCACCGCAGACGGAACGGCGGCGAGCCTGCAGAGGGCCCTCGAGATTGCGCTGGACGATTCGTCCATCGACGCCGCGATCGTCGTCGTCACGGACGTCGTCGCGATGACGACCGACGACGCGCGCACGGTGATCGCCCACGTGGCGCAGAGATACGACAAGCCGGTGGTGGCGTGTCTGCTGGGTGCGACTCCTACACCGTCTAGCGGTGGCAGCTCTCCCTTCGGTGACCTCCCATCGCCCGAGCGTGCCGCGGCGGCGTTGAATCACGTCTGTTCGTACTCCGAATGGCGACGCAACGACGGTACCCCGTCGCCCGACACCCAACAGTTGTCGAATGCCGCAGCCGTGCGCTCGATCGTGTCCGCGTGCCTTGAGAAGAACCCTCAAGGTGGATGGCTCGAACTCGAGGACGCGGCCCAACTGATCGAGGCGTGCGGTGTACCGGTGCTGGCCACGCGCGCGGCGACGAGTGCCGAAGAGGCCGTCAACGTCGCCGAGACGATCGGCTACCCAGTGGTACTCAAAGCCCGATCGGGCGCACTCGTGCACAAATCGGACGTGGGTGGCGTGGCGCTCTCCCTGAGTGACGCGCCGGCCGTTCGCGACGCGTATCAGGCGATGTCACTGCGTCTCGGTGAGCGAATGGGCGGCGCCGTGCTGCAACCGATGACTCATCCGGGCGTCGAGGCGATCGTCGGACTGGCCGTCGATCCCGACTTTGGTCCGGTCGTCATGGTCGGACTAGGTGGCGTGATGACGGATCTCTTGGGTGATCATTCATTCGGAGTTCCTCCGTTCGACCCCGGAAGGGCCGAGGCCATGGTCCTCTCGCTGCAGGCCGCGCCGTTGCTGGACGGCTATCGCGGTTCGCCAAAGGTCGACCGTGGCGCGCTCGTCTCGATCGTCGACTCGATTGCCAGGGTCGCCGAGCTGGTTCCGGAGTTGGTGGAGCTGGACCTCAATCCCGTCATTGTCACGGCAGATGGCGCCCTCGTCGTCGACTGTAAAGCGAGAATCGCGCCGAACCACAGCGGACCGGGCCCGCTCTTTCGAGCGATGCGTTCACACGTACGGGGCTGACCGAAGAACTCGCTTAGCGTGCGTGAAGGTCGTCACAAGGTCGAAACTCCCTGCGCCGAAGTGTCGACTCTAGATCTCTTCGGGCACCATTTCTATGGCGCCACACGGGCATTCACTCACGCAGATGCCGCATCCCTTGCAGAAGTCGTAGTTGATCTCGTAATGACGAGGTCCATCGATCTTGAACACGGCATTATCGGGACACACGCCGAAGCAGTTGTCGCACTCGAAGCAGTTGCCACACGATAGACATCGGCGCGCTTCGAACAGGGCGTTCTCCTCTGTGAGCCCGCCCACGATCTCGGCGAAGTTGTCCTGACGTCGTGCGATCTCCAGTTCGGGCCGCCGCGTTCGTTCTGCGTCCGAGTAGTACCAGGTGTTGAGGTGTTCGAACTCGGCCAATTTATGGCGCGGCAACTCGGCCGCGTCGAGACCGGCGAGGAAGGCGTCAATGCCGCGTGCGGCGCGCTTGCCATGCCCGATGGCGATCGTCGCGGTACGTTCAGAGGGTACCGCGTCGCCACCGGCGAAGATGCCACTCTTGGTGGCCATCATTGCCGGGGAAATGCCCACCACGCCGTCGTCGATGGCAATGTCCGGGACGTGCTCCAAGAGCGAGAGGTCACTGTCCTGTCCAAGTGCGAGTACGACCGCGTCGGCGCCGAGCTCCTCGAACTCGCCCGTCGGCTCCGGGAAGCCCTTCTCGTTGAGCCGCATCTTTTCGATAACCAATCGTTCACCGTCGAAGTGGTTGATCGTCGAGAGCCATCGAACCGTGATGCCTTCTTTGAGGGCCTCCTCTAACTCTTCTTCGTGCGCCGGCATCTGTTCGCGGTTTCTTCGATAGACGATGACGGCGTCACTGGCGTCGAGTCGACGTGCCGTTCGGGCGGCGTCGAGCGCGGTGTCGCCGCCGCCGTAGACCACGACTCGCCGTCCGAGGAGCGGCGGGTTGTCGTCAGCAACTTGGTGCAGGTACGACACGGCGTCGAGTATCCGAGCGGAGTCGCCCGATGGGATCGAAACACGTCGGGCCAACTGTGCGCCGACGCCGAGGTACACGGCGTCGAATCCGCCGCTACGTCGCTCGAGTTCGATGTCGTGCACGGTGTGGTTGAGCTGCACATCTATGCCGAGGTCTACGATCCGGGCGATCTCGGCGTCCAGGATGTCTCGGGGGAGTCGGTACGCCGGAATACCGAAGCGCATCATGCCGCCCAGTTTGTCGTTCGCGTCCACGAGCTGAACCCGGTGACCAAGGCGGCGCAGGTGATAGGCGACGCTCAGCCCTGACGGCCCCGCGCCAACCACCAGAACGCGCTTGCCGGTGTCGACGCCGGGCGAGGGCAGCGACCAACCGCGCTCGATGGCGAGGTCGCCCAGGAAGCGTTCGATGGAGTTGATGCCCACGGCCTCATCGAGTTGCGCTCGGTTGCACGCGCTCTCACAGGGGCGATAACAGATACGACCCATGACGGCGGGAAAGGGATTGTCCACGACGAGTTGGCGCCACGCCGTCTCGTACGAACCGGATTCAGCGTCGTACAGCCACTGCTGGATGTTCTCACCGGCGGGACAGGCGTTGTTGCAGGGGGGCAGTCGATCGACGTAGACGGGTCGTTCGACGCGCCACGATCCCGTGTGGTTCGCGTGGCTCGACCCGACCTCGAGGGTTATCGCGAAGGGTAGCTTCGTCATACCGACACCGCCAGCGTCACGTCCCGCGACGTATCGCCGAGAAGCCCGTAGTGCGCGATGTTGTGGTCGGCGATCTGTTGGATCCGCGCGACGATGTCGGGCCGAGCGGGCGTTCCGAAGAGGTGCCCGTAACGACCCTGGATTGACAGGTACTCCTCGACGCTCGCGAGGTGGCGGATCGGCGAGACCGCGGTGACGACACCGTGTTCGGCCTCGAATACCGGGAACAGGCCGGTCTCCTTGGCGAGACGGGCAACTTTGATCGTGTCACACGACGCCGATCCCCAGCCCAGCGGGCAGGGCACGAGAATGTGCAGATAGCGCGCACCGTGGATCTCCATGGCCCGCTGCACCTTGTTCTCCAAGTCGTGTAAGTCGGCCACCGTTGCCGTGGCGACGTACGGGATGCCGTGGGCCATCGCCAGGCGTGGCATGTCCTTGCCCTGTCCGAACACGTTGCCGGGTTGGGGCCCGACCGATTCGGTGGTGGCGGTCCGCGCCGCCGGCGGCGTCGCGCCGGAGCGCTGGACGCCGGTGTTCATATACGCCTCATTGTCGTAGCAGATGAAGAGTACGTCGTCGTTGCGTTCGAACATACCCGAGAGGCACCCGAATCCGATGTCGACCGTCCCGCCGTCGCCGGCTTGGGCCACGACGCGAACGTCGCGCTGACCCTTGACCTTCAACGCCGCGGCGACACCGGTCGCCACGGCGGGTGCGTTCCCAAAGAGTGAGTGCAGCCACGCGATGCGCCACGAAGTCTCGGGGTACGGAGTGGAGAAGACCTCTAGACAGCCCGTGGCGTTGACCGCGATGAGTTGACCTTTCGTGGCCCGCATCGCCGCGTCGAGCGCGTACCGCGCACCGAGTGCCTCGCCGCAGCCCTGGCACGCCCGATGACCAGAGTCGAGTGAATCTGAACGGCGTGAATCGGACTGAACGGTTCGATCCACTTCGTCGAGCAACCGGTTGCCGACGGCGAAACTGCCGACTTGGTAAAAATGAACGGGACGTCGTGTCATGATGATCCACCGATCCTGGACGCGACGGTGCCGAGCTTCGCGAGGACATTCTCGGCCGACGGTCCGGAGCGACGAACGGAATCCATCCGCTCCCGTTCGAGATTGACGATGTCAAGGTCGAGATCTAAGAACGTCACCAGAGGCAGTCGGTCTTGCGCAGCGTCGTCGATCAGCGTCTCAATCGACCTCTGGGTGATGGCGCGACCACCGAGGCCGGCGACTACGGTGTGCAGCGAGATCGGGGCGTCGTGCGTCGCCGAGGCGACGTCGGCCGAAAGCACGCCGCCGTATCCGACGCTGAAGGCCTTCTCCACGACGACCACCTTGCGTGCGTTCGCGAGTGCGCGACGCACCTCGTCGAAGGGGAATGGTCGGAACGTAGTGATACCGACGACGCCCACCCGGTCGCCGAGTTCTCTACGACGATCGACGGCATCTTTGATGGTGCCGAGCACCGACCCTAGAGCAACGACAATGGTGGTCGCGTCCTGCGTCCGGTACGAATGGAGCAGTCCACCGTTTTCGCGGCCGAACCTCGTCTCGAACTCAACGGCGAGCGCGGGGATCAGTTCGAGCGCGTCGAGCTGGCGAAGGTGCGCGAGGTAGCGAACCTCGGTGAACGCTTCGGGGCCGACCATCGCGCCGATGGATATCGGTTCGTCGGGATCGAGGACTTGACGCGGCTCGTAGGCCGGGAGGAACGCGTCAACGTCTCCTTGCTCGGGCACGTCGATACCTTCCACGGCGTGTGTGAGGATGAATCCGTCCATGCAGACCATCACGGGAAGTGAGAGTTCCTCTGCCAACCGGAAGGCAATGATGTGCAGGTCGGCCGCCTCCTGATTGGTCTCGGCGAAGAGTTGGATCCAGCCCGTGTCGCGGGCGGCCATGGCGTCACTGTGGTCGTTCCAAATGTTGATGGGAGCACCGATTGCCCGATTGGCCAGGGTCATCACGATGGGCAGACCGAGACCGGCTGCGTTGTAGACGGCTTCCATCATGAACAAGAGTCCCTGACTGGCCGTCGCGGTATAGGCCCTCGCGCCGGCCGCCGAAGCGCCGATCGACACCGACATCGCGGCGAACTCTGACTCGACGTTGATGAACTCGCACGGCGTGAGCGTGCCCGCCTTCACCATCGCGCCAATGGCTTCGATGATGTGGGTCTGCGGTGAGATCGGATAAGCGCAGACGACCTCCGGCCGGCAGCGGGCCACAGTTTCGGCCACCGCTCGTGAACCCTCAATTTGACGTCGCACGGCTCAGTTCCTCTTCCTCATTGGCCACGAGCTGATAGGCGGCCGTGGCGGCAGCGATGTTTCGCTCCGCCGTCGCGCCTTTGAATCGCTCGTTGATGGCGACCGCGATCGATTCAAGGGAGACCTTGGACGTCAGCGCGGCGAAACCGCCGAGTAACACGGCGTTGGGTAGCGGACGACCAAGGTGCTCGAGTGCGAGTTCCGTCGCCGGACACGTGAGGAGCCGCTCACGATGGAACCTGTCCAAGTAGTCACCCAGACCGAGCTCGTCCACGCCCTTCGACGTGTTGAAAAGTACGTAGCCGTCGCTCGAGAGTCCAGCGAAGAGGTCGACCTGATGGACGAGCGTCATGTCTTGAACGATGAGCGCATCGGGTTTGATCACGGGCTCGCGACTTCGAATCGGTCGGTCGTCAATGCGACAGAACGAGACCACCGGAGCCCCGGTACGTTCCGAACCGAAACTTGGGAACGCCTGAGCGTATTTTCCTTCCGCGAAGGCAGCGACGGACAACATCTCGGCCGCCGTGACGACCCCTTGACCGCCACGTCCGTGAAAGCGAATTTGGAACACGCGTTCCTCCTCAGCTCTGCTCGGAGGATCCGACCAACGAAGCCAGGTCCGCCAACCGGCTCGAGTATCCGGTTTCGTTGTCGTACCAGCCGAGGACTTTGACCAGGTTCCCCTGAGCCATCGTGAGGCCGGAGTCGAAGACACACGAAGCGGTGGAGTTGACAACGTCGCTCGATACGAGGGGCTCTTCCGAGTATTCCAGGAGACCCGCGAGTCGACCCTTGCTCGCCGCGACGCGGTACGCGTCGTTCACCTCATCGACGCTCGGCGCCGCGCGAAGGGAAGCGACGAAGTCGGTTATCGACACGTCGGGAATCGGAACGCGGAGGGCGAGTCCGTCGAGATGTCCCGCGACGTTCGGCAATACGAGCCCGGTCGCTCGGGCGGCGCCGGTCGTCGTCGGGACGATGTTGATGGCCGCCCCTCGGGCGCGGCGCGGATCCTTGTGGAGCGCGTCCACGAGACTCTGGTCGTCGGTGTAGGCGTGGACGGTGGTCATGAGTCCGTTCTCGATGCCGAAGGCGTCGTCCAGAACCTTCACGAGTGGCGCGAGGCAGTTGGTGGTGCACGAGGCATTGGAAACGATGTAATGCTTCGACGAATCGAACTCGTGCTCGTTTATGCCGATCACGAATGTGGCGTCAGGGTCTTGGGCTGGCGCGGAGATTACGACGCGCGTGGCGCCAGCCACGAGGTGCTCGGCGGCCTTCTCACGCTTGGTGTACTTGCCCGTCGACTCGACCACGACGTCAATTCCGAGGTCGCGCCACGGCAACTCTCTCGCCTGGGCTTGGGCGAGCATCGTGATCCGCAGATCGCCGACGCTCATCACGTCTCCATCAACGCTCACCGGTAGCCCGAACTGGCCGTGAACGGAATCTCGCGCGAAGAGTCGAGCCAGCGCGTCAGGTGCGCCAAGGTCGTTGATCGCCACGATTTCGATCTCGGGATGGGCGGTGAGTGCCGCCCGCAGAAATGACCGTCCCGTTCTTCCGAACCCATTGATGGCTACACGCACCGTCATCGAAACTCCTTTATGCCACACGAGGATGACCATTCGACTCGTTTCAATCCTGCTTGCCTCACGCGCTCAGCATGTAGGGCCGAATGTCACTACCTGGGCCTTTTGGGCCCGAGACGACGTCACGGCGACTCGACCGGGAGACGACGCCGGCGTGACGGAATACTCCTCAATGAGTGTGAGGCGCGCGACCTCAGATGTCGGTGGCCGCGAACTCCGGCGGTGCGCCATCCAGTCGTCGTACCAGTTCGGCGCGCCGAAGGAGTCCGCTCTGGGCTCCGAACTGGCGTGACGCGGCGTTGGCGTTCGTGGCAGACCACCGCAGGGCCTCGTCTAACGAAAGTCCCCTGACGACGGCCGCGACCATGGTCGACGCAAACGCGTCCCCAGCGCCCGTGTAGTCCAGGGGAGTTTCCGGGTCGGGGTAGTGATCGATCTTTAGTCGTCGCGCGTCGTTGGCACAAATGGCTGTGCCACTCTCGTCGAAAACGACCACGTTCTTGGCCCCTAGCGCCAACAGATGGTCGAGCGTGCTGCCCGAGTCCTCCGACGCGATCCCGGTGATCAACGTAGACGCGGCACGGCTGCAGAGGAGCAGTTCCGCCCGTGCGTAGAGTCGAGCAAGGCGCTCGGTTCCAGCTTCCAATTGGAAGGTACCGGGTTGGAAGGCCAGACGTACGCTCGAGAAATCGTCCAACCAGTCAGCCAGTTGGTCTTGGTACGCCAGTGCATCCGGGCCGAGCGAGTTGATGTACAGCCACGTCGGAACTTCGAAGTCCCGGAAACCTTTCCACTGGTAGTTGAACTCAGCGTGTCGGACGAGGATGGTGCGCTCGCTCCCGAGCGAAAGGACGAAGTTTCTGACCGTGCGAGTTGGCGAGTCGACGTGGATGAGACTGGTGTCGACATCCTCGCCGTGCATGCCGCTCAGCATGTCAAGTCCGATCTGATCGTGAGCGACGTAACTGGCGAGACCGACCCGAAGTCCGAGGCGCGCCATCGCCACCGCCGCGTTGGCGGCGCTCCCACCGGTTGCGGGCACTGAATTGTCTTCAATTATGAGTTTTGTGCCGAGAGGGATCTCGAGCCATCGTCCGCCTTCGTCGTCGCGCACCCTTACCGATCCCTCAGGTAGGTGAATGAACTCATCGGTGACGACGTCACCCAGGCTGACCACGTCGAACTTCTGAGCTGCGGTGACGAAACTCACGCGAGACCACCGAATCGCCGGTGGGGCGATGGACCGTTTTGGTCGTCATGGAGCCGCGAGTTGCGAGGTCCATCGCCACGGAAAGGGCGATCGTCTCCGTCGGACCCTCGGGTCGGGCTAACCGGCACGGCAGGCACGTTCATGCAGCAAAGTGTAGGGCGAGCAAACGCGTGATCCCTGGGTCGAAGGTCCCAGACGCCTCGCGGAAGGCGTCCGAAGCGAGTCCAGATGAAGAAGGTTACGAGTTGACGGCGTCGCTGCGACGCGGCAGCACCCAATTCGGTCGCGGGAAGTGACAGGTGTAGCCGTTGGGGTAGCGCTCGAGGTAGTCCTGGTGTTCCGGTTCGGCCTCCCAGAACGGCCCCGCAGGGCTCACTTCGGTGACGACCGCGCCCGGCCAGAGCCCGGACGCGTTGACGTCGGCGATGACGTCATCGGCGACCTCGCGCTGTTCGTCGTTGAGGTAGAAGATCGCCGAACG
>Ga0187855_10003184_pt1 | contig 12149 bp, 11 predicted proteins | sample June2016WEW_8_10_2_FD_132969 | JGI IMG/M metagenome (GOLD analysis project Ga0187855, IMG submission 132969) | Peatland microbial communities from SPRUCE experiment site at the Marcell Experimental Forest, Minnesota, USA - June2016WEW_8_10 | ecosystem: Environmental > Terrestrial > Soil >...
ATAGCCATAGTCGTGACCGGGATTGGCGATCTCGATTCCGATCGAGCAGGAATTGATGTCGGTTTCGCCCGCCCAGAACGAAGTGCCGGCGTGCCAGGCGCGCCGGCTCTCCTCGACCATCTGGACGATGTAGCCGTCTTCGAACACAAAGTAGTGGGCGGACACCTTGCTCTGCCGTGAGCACAACAAATCCAGCGCGCCCGCGGCGTCCGGCATCCCGGTGTAATGGAGCACGATCATGTCGGGGCGGAGCCCAGCCCTGCGCTCATCATGATTAGGCGAAGGCCTGACCTCGGCGGCGACGGAGGACTCGGCGGGAAATACACGGTGCGGCATGATTCAGACTCTAAGACAACAAGGGTTGCCGACAAGTCGATTGTGCGTCTGGCGAAATCGAGACGAGGATAAAGTCATCAAAAGCCGAAGCTCGCTGCCCGGCTCAAACGGCCGAGGCCCGTCGCGGTTCCCGAGAAAGCAGCGTCCGCGGGCTTGGCGGCGCCGCGGCTGACCTTAAGTCCAGCCAGCAGTAAGAATTCAACCTTTCCTTAAGCTTACCCCTGACTAATCGAAATCGAGCGGAACGGCGCAACAGCCAGCGCCAATATATTGACGCCCATATTTTCCCATGATAGCCCATTTAGCCCCAAAAAGCCCTACGATGCCCGGATTGGATGGCGGCGGAAGTGCAGCCGCGGTGGGTTCGCAGGGGGGTTGCCGTTTGCAGGGGCTGCGGCGGTCGAGGCGGCCGTGCCGCGAGGGCCGAGATGGACCGGTTCGTGTCCCACTATGGGCTCCGTTTGGATGCCAAGGGCCGTGTCTCGGTACCGGCCGCATTCCGCGCGGTGCTCGCACGCGACGGCTTCGACGGTCTCTATTGCTACCCCGCACTCGATCGCCCGGCGCTGGATGCGGGAGGCAACGCGCTGCTCGCCGAGATCGAGGCGCTCATCACCTGCTTCGCGCCCTATTCCGACGAACGCGAGCAGTTCTCGCTCGCGCTCTACGGCACCAGCGAAACACTGAAGGTCGACGGCGAAGGCCGTGTGGTGCTCAGCGAGAGCCTCAAAATGCATGCCGGGATCACCGATGCCGTCGCTTTCGTCGGTCTCGGTCACAAATTTCGAATCTGGGAGCCCGGCCGCTTTCGCGCGGAACTCGCGGAGGCCACCGACAAGGTCCGCGCCTTCAAGGCGGAACTGGGCGCCCGGACGGCGGCGGCAAAACCGCTCGGAGCACGGGAACGATGATGAGCGGCGACAGCTCTGCTGTCGCTGGCGGACTGGCTCGTCACATTCCCGTGCTCGCCCGCCGCGCCATGACGTGGCTCGGCGTTCGCGATGGTGGCGTCTATGCGGATGCGACGTTCGGCGCCGGCGGCTATGCGCGCGCGATGCTGGCGACACCCGGCGCGCGCGTGATCGGGATCGACCGCGATGACACCGCAATCGCTGCCGGCGCGACGCTTGTCGAAGAAGCGCGGGGCCGGCTGACGCTGGTCGAGGGGCGCTTCTCGGAGCTCGATACGATCGCGGCGGCCCACGGCGCTGCCGGGGTCGACGGCGCCGTGTTCGATCTCGGCGTTTCGTCCATGCAGATCGACGAGCCGGCGCGCGGATTTTCCTTCCGGCTCGACGGACCGCTCGACATGCGCATGGGGCGCGGCGGTCCGAGCGCGGCCGACGTGGTCGCCAGCGCCAGCGAGCGCGACCTCGCCTTCATCATCGCCACACTGGGCGAAGAGCGCCACGCGCGGGCGATTGCGCGCGCCATCATCAAAACCCGCGCCGCGCGCCCGATCGTCACGACGCGGGCGCTGGCCGACATCGTCGCGCGGATCGTGCACAGCAAAGAAGGCGCGATCCACCCGGCCACGCGAACCTTCCAGGCGCTGCGGATCTTTGTCAACGGCGAGCTTGCCGAATTGGCGCACGGCCTCGCCGCCGCCGAGCGCGTACTCAAGCCGGCGGGGCGCCTTGTCGTCGTTTCCTTTCATTCGCTCGAGGATCGCATCGTCAAGACCTTCCTCGCGGGGCGCAGCCGCGCGCCGGCATCCTCTCGCCATCGGCCGCAAATGATCGCGGCGCCGCCGACCTTCCGCGTGCTGACGCGGCGGCCGGAAACGCCGGACGAAGCCGAGATCGCCACCAACCCGCGGGCGCGATCGGCGAAGCTCCGCGCCGCCGAACGCACCGATGCCGCCGCACGCTCAACGGCAATCGAAACGCTGCTGCCGCGGCTGCCTTCGCTCGCGGACATCACGCGGGGGCGCGCATGATCCTGCGCATCCTCAATCTCGTGGTGATCGTCGCGCTGGTGGCGGCGGCCGCCTACGTCTATCGCATCAAATTCGACTCCACCGTGCAAGCCGAACGGCTCGCTAAGATCCGCAGCGAAGTGCGCCGCGAGCGCGACACCATCGCCGCGTTGCGCGCCGAGTGGGGAGAACTCGACAATCCCGCGCGCATCGAAGCCCTCGCCAAACGCTATCTGCAGCTCAAGCCGGTGACGCCCACGCAGTTCAATTCGCTCGATCAGCTTCCCGACCGTCCGCCGCAATTCATCAAGCCCGACAGCCAGGATCCGATCGGCGTCATGATCGAGAATTTGGAGGAGCCCGATACGGTGACGGGAAGCATCGCGGCGCCGGCCTCCGCTCCCGCAGAACCCGCCAGCGAAACGGGCGCGCAAGTGCCCGCAAATCCGGATCGCTGAACGATGACCGCGATCACCCAAACCGAAACGCTGCAGCCCGGCGAAATCTGGCGGCGGCGGCTGATGCGCGCGCTGCTCTACGGCAACAAGGTCGATCGCGGCGCCAAGGCGCGGGCGCGGGTCGGCTTGGCGATTCTCGCCTTCGCCGTGGTCTATTCCATCATTGCCGCCCGTCTCGTCATGTTTGCGGTCGCATCCGACGGCCGTACCATGCATCGCGTCGTTGCCAGCGACGCGATCGCGACGGCGCGTCCGGACATCCTCGATCGGCGCGGCGAGATTTTGGCCACCGACGTGCGCGTGCCCTCGCTCTACGGCGAACCGCGCCGGCTCATCGATGTCGACGAGGCGGTGGAATTGCTCACCGCGGACCTGCCCGATATCGATGCCGCCGAGCTGCGCGAGCGGCTGTCCTCCAGGCGCGGCTTCGTGTGGCTCAAGCGTGACATCACGCCCGAGCAGCAGCGGGAAATCTACCGGCAGGGCCTGCCGGGCATCGGCTTCCTCAGCGAAAACAAGCGCAGCTACCCGAACGGCGCCGAGGTCTCGCATCTGATCGGCCACGTCAATACCGACAATCAGGGCATCGCCGGTATGGAGAAGTGGCTGGACGGCCACGGGCTCGCTGCGCTGCACATGGCGGGGCTCGCCACCGACCGGCTGCAAACTCCAGTGCAGCTTGCCGTCGATCTGCGCGTTCAGCATGCGTTGCGCGACGAGCTGGTCGCCGCCCGTGCCAAATTCAAGACGCTGGCCGCAGCCGGGATCGTTCTCGACGTGCGCACCGGCGAGATCGTCGCCATGGTGTCGGAGCCTGATTACGACCCCAACAACCCGCATGAGGCGCTCGATCCGACGCGTATCAATCGGCTGACCACCGGCGTCTACGAAATGGGATCGACCTTCAAGGCCTTCACCATCGCCATGGCGCTCGATTCCGGCAGGGCGACGCTGAAATCGTCGTTCGATGCGCACGGCCCGATGCGCGTCGGCCGATTCCTGATCCACGATTTCGAGCCCGAGAACCGGATGCTGACCATACCGGAAATCTTCACCTACTCCTCGAACATCGGTGCGGCCCGCACCGCGCTAGCGATGGGCGTCGACGCCCACAAGGCGTTTCTGAGAAAGCTGGGCCAGCTCGACCGGCTGCGAACCGAATTGCCGGAGAGCGCCGCGCCGATCGTGCCCAAGCGCTGGGGCGAGCTCAACACCATCACCATCGCGTTTGGGCACGGCCTGTCGGTGGCGCCCTTGCAGGCGGTGATGGGCGTCGCCGCGCTGATGAACGGCGGCATCCTCATTCCGCCGACCTTCCTCAAGCGAACGCAGGCCGAGGCCGAGGCGCTGGGCAAGCGGGTGATCAAGCCTGAGACCAGCGAAATGATGCGCTATCTGATGCGGCTTAATGTCGAGAAGGGGACCGCGAGGAAAGCGGACATACCGGGCTATTACATCGGCGGTAAGACCGGCACTGCGGACAAGGTCATCAACGGCCGCTATTCGAAGTCGAGCGTGCTCACCGATTTCATGGCGGTCATGCCGGCCGACCAGCCGCGCTATCTGCTCCTGATCATGCTCGATGACCCGAAGGCGCTGCCGGACACGCACGGCTTCAAGACCTCCGGCTGGAATGCGGTGCCGGTCGGCGGTGCGGTGGTGGCGCGCATCGCCCCGCTCCTTGGCATCGAACCGCGCATGGACCTGCCGACAGCCGATCACCTGATACTGGCCTCGGCAAAGGAAAGCAGGTAAGGCGGGGGCGGCGTGAGAGTGCAATCGCCGCCATCGCATCGATTGTCGCCCTAACATCCTAGTAGCGCACGATCTTTTCGGAAAACCGGTGCCCGTTTTTCGGGATCATGCTCTAAGCGAACCGCCATGAAGCTTCGCGAGATTCTGCCCCCCGACGCGGAAATCGAGCCGCGCCATGCGGATCTCGACATCGACGGCGTGACCGCGGACAGCCGCACGGTCAAAAAGGGCGACCTGTTTGCAGCGATTACCGGCGGCAAGACCGACGGCCTGCGTTTCGTTGGCCCGGCTATCGTGGGCGGCGCGGCCGCGGTCCTGGCGGAGCGGCGGCTCGATGCGCCGTTATTCGATGCGGTTGCTTTCGTGCGGGTCGGCAATGCCCGGCGCGCGCTGGCGCTGATCGCCGCGAAGTTCCACCCGCGCCAGCCGCGCACCATCGCTGCCGTCACTGGCACCAGCGGAAAAACCTCGGTCGCGGCCTTCACGCGTCAAATCTGGACGGCGTTGGGATATCGCGCGGCCTCGATCGGCACGATCGGCATCGTCTCGCCGCGCGGCGAGACCTATGGTGCGCTGACCACGCCGGATCCGGTGGCGCTGCATCGTTCGCTCGACGCGCTGGTTGGCGAGGGCGTGACGCATCTTGCGATCGAAGCCTCCTCGCATGGGCTCGATCAATATCGGCTCGACGGATTGCGCCTCGCCGCCGGCGCTTTCACCAACATCACCCGCGACCATCTCGATTATCACGGGAGCTTCGAGGCTTATCTGGCCGCCAAACTGCGGTTGTTCGAGGCGCTCCTCGAACCCGGCCGTGCGGCGATCATCGATGTCGATCATGAGCACGCGGACGCGGTCATGGCCGCCGCCAAGGCGCGCGGCCTGTCGATCATGAGCGTCGGCCGCAACGGCACCGGCATTCGTCTCGTCGAATCCGTGCGCGACGGCTTTTCGCAGGCGTTGCGGGTCGAACATGGCGGCAAGAATTTTCGCCTGCATTTGCCGCTGGTCGGCGAGTTTCAGGTGGAAAACGCGCTTCTTGCGGCCGGCATCGCCATCGCCACCGGCAGCGATCCGGCGGCGGTATTCGCGGCGCTCGAACATCTCAAGGGTGCCAAGGGCCGGCTCGAGCTGGTCGGTTTGAGCCGCGGCGCGCTGGTCTTCATCGACTATGCGCACAAGCCCGACGCGCTCGCCAAGGCGCTCGACGCGCTGCGGCCCGCCGCGATCGGCCGGCTTGTCGTGGTATTCGGCGCCGGCGGTGACCGCGACCGCGGCAAGCGGCCGTTAATGGGCGCCGTCGCCGTCGCCAAGGCCGACCGCGTGATCGTCACCGACGACAATCCGCGCAGCGAAGACGCCGCCGCCATCCGCGCCGCCATCATGGCCACCGCGCGCGGCGCCATCGAAATCGGCGATCGGCGCGAGGCGATTCGCGCGGCAATTGCCGACCTGCGCGCCGGCGACGTGCTGCTGATCGCCGGCAAGGGCCATGAAACCGGCCAAATCATCGGCGACCGGGTGGTGCCGTTCAGCGACCACGAGGCGGTCGCCGCGGCACTCAAGGAGCTGGCCGCATGAGCGCGCGCTCGCTGTGGACCGTCGAGGCGATGGCGGACGCGATGGGCGCCGAGCGTCAGGGCGGATTGCCGCAAACGGTATCCGGCATCTCGATCGACAGCCGCACGCTCGCCAAGGGCGACGCCTTCTTCGCCATCCAAGGCGAGAACCGCGACGGCCACGACTTCGTCGAGGCCGCGCTCAAGAACGGCGCCGGGCTCGCGGTGATCGCGCCGGCGCGGCGCGCGCGCTTTGCCGACGCCGCGCCGTTATTGCTCGTGCCCGACGTGCTCGCGGCCTTGCGCGCGCTCGCCGCCGCGGCGCGGGCCCGCACGCAAGCGAAGGTGATCGGCGTCACCGGCTCGGTCGGCAAGACCGGAACCAAGGAGGCGCTGCGGCTGGCGCTTAGCAAGGACGGCGAGACCCACGCTTCGGTCGCGTCCTACAACAATCATTGGGGCGTGCCGCTGTCGCTCGCGCGCTGTCCGCCGAGCGCGCACTATGCCGTCCTGGAAATGGGAATGAATCACGCGGGCGAGATCGCGCCGCTGTCGCGGCTGGCGCGCCCGCATGTCGCGATCATCACCACCATTGCGCCGGTGCATCTCGAATTTTTCGGCTCGCTCGCCAAAATCGCCGACGCCAAGGCGGAGATTTTTCTCGGCCTCGAAGCGGGCGGCGCCGCGGTGCTCGACCGCGACAATTCGCAGTTCGCGCACCTGAAACGCCGCGCCAAGGAAGTGGGCGTCGCGCGCATCGTGTCGTTCGGCGAGCATGAAAAGGCCGACGCGCGCTTGATCAAGAGCGTTTTGCACGCCGACTGCTCGACCGTTCAGGCGCAAATTCTCGGTACCGATCTCACCTATAAGATCGGCGCGCCGGGCCGTCATCTCGTGCACAATTCGCTGGCGGTGCTGGCGACGGCCGTGCTGGTCGGCGCCGATCTGGCGCTGGCGGCGCTGGCGCTCGCGGAATTCAAGCCCGTATCCGGCCGCGGCACGGCGATCGAGATCGATCTGCCCGGCGGGCCGGCGCTCGTCATCGACGACAGCTACAATGCCAACCCGGCTTCCGTCGATGCGGCGCTGGCCTTGCTCGGCCAGGCGCCGATCGGCCCGCGCGGACGGCGCATCGCCGTGCTCGGCGATATGCTCGAACTTGGCTCGCGCGGGCGCGCGCTGCATCGCGGGTTGCTCGATGCCGTCGTCGCCAACGCGGTGGATCTCGTGTTCTGCTGCGGGCCGCTGATGCGCGCGTTATGGCAGGCTCTTCCCGCCAGCCGCCGCGGCGGCTATGCAGAGGACTCCGCCGCGCTCGAGGCGCAAGTTCTGTCCGCGATTCGCGCCGGCGACGTCGTCATGGTCAAGGGCTCGCTCGGCTCGCGCATGGCGCCCATCGTCAAGGCGCTGCAACGGCTGTCGGCGCGCCCAGACTCGTTGGCAAGCGACGCCTTCGAAACCGCGTCCGTACGAGGTTGATGCGATGCTCTATTGGCTGGTCGATTTGTCGGACAAGGTGACCGTCCTCAACGTCTTCCGCTACATCACGTTCCGCACCGGCGGCGCGGTCATCACCGCGCTGCTCTTTGTCTTTTTGTTCGGCCCCGCGATCATCGGCCGGCTGCGATCGCTGCAAGGCAAAGGGCAGCCGATCCGCACCGACGGCCCGAAATCGCACATCATCACCAAGGCCGGCACGCCGACGATGGGCGGGCTGATGATTCTCTCCGGCATGGTGGTGTCGACGCTGTTGTGGGCGAATCCCACCAATCCCTATGTCTGGGTGGTGCTGTGGGTCACGCTCGGCTTTGGGCTGGTCGGCTTCTACGACGATTACCTGAAAGTCACGAAACAAGCCCACAACGAATTTCCCGGCATCGCCCGATTGGGCATCGAAGCGGTCATTGCCGTGGCGGCCTGCGTGGCGCTGGTGCAGCTCGGGCGCGGGCCGTTTTCGACCTCGCTGGTGTTTCCTTTTTTCAAGGAGTTGGTGGTTAATCTCGGCTGGTTCTACGTCCTGTTCGCGATGTTCATCATCGTCGGCGCCGGCAACGCCGTGAACCTGACCGACGGCCTCGACGGTCTCGCCATCGTGCCGGTGATGATCGCCGCGGCGAGCTTCGGCGCCATCGCCTATCTCTCCGGCAACGCGGTGTTCGCCGATTATCTGCAAATCCACTACGTGGCCGGCACCGGTGAGTTGTCGGTGCTGTGCGGTGCCCTGCTCGGTGCCGGCCTCGGTTTTCTCTGGTTCAACGCGCCGCCCGCTTCGATCTTCATGGGCGATACCGGCTCGCTCGCGCTCGGCGGCATGATCGGCGCGATTGCGGTCGCCACCAAGCACGAGATCGTGCTCGCCGTCATCGGCGGGCTGTTCGTGCTCGAAGCGGTCTCCGTCATCGTCCAGGTGGTGTCGTTCAAGCTGACCGGCAAGCGCGTCTTCAAGATGGCGCCGATCCATCACCATTTCGAGCAGCTCGGCTGGACCGAGCCGCAGATCGTCATTCGCTTCTGGATCGTCGCGGTCGTGCTGGCGCTGGCCGGGCTCTCGACCCTGAAGCTGAGGTAGCCTCCGCAAACTCGCAAAACCCTTGCAAATACTGGCGTCTAATGCTCGATTTGGGGCCACTTCGATGAGGGGTTGACGAGCGAATGACGAGGAAAATTCGCAAGATCACCGACCGGCAGGTCGAAGCGATCCGCGACTTGATCGAGGACGGCCCGGCCGAAGTGATGTGGGATAGCAAGGTCTCGGGTCTATTCGTTCGCGTCGGCCGTCACAAGATCACATGGACATTCCAGAAGGAATACCGGACACGCGGGAAGCGCGGCACGACGTTCCGCCGGCTTGGCTTCTATCCAAGCATGGGCGTGGTCGCCGCGCGCAAGGCGGCGCTGATGTACGCGGGCCAGATCGCCGCCGGCAAACCGATGCCGGGCTTGCGCGATGCAACGACGCTCGATCAGGCGCTCGTCGAGTACGACTCGCACTTGCGCGCACAATCGAAGCAACGCGGCAAGCCGGCGACGTGGGCGCGCATCGTCCAATCGTATGCACGCCTGCATCTGTCACCATCGTTCGGGAAATGGACGCTCGCCGAGTTGAGCGGCGCACCGGCTATGGTGCGCGACTTCCACAAGAGTGTGACGAAGGAAGCGGGACCGGGCGCGGCGGACCATTGCTGCCGAATTCTCGCCGCGCTCTATAAGAACATGGCGAAGCTCGACCGCTCGCTGCCGCCACAGTCACCATGCAGCGCGGTGAAGTACCATGGCTACACGCCATCGACGGCGGGACTCGCGTTCGACCAATTCCCCGACTGGTGCCGCGCCGTTGGTGTGCTGCCGCCAATGAAACAAGCCTACTATCGCTTCTGCCTGTTGACCGGAGCGCGGCCGGGCGAGGCGGTGCGGATCAAGTGGGCCGATGTCGATACGCGCAAGCGCACTGTCGTTATTCGCCAGAGCAAGAGCGGGGCCGACATCGTGGTTCCGCTGTCGAGCGCCATCGCCCGCGAACTGAAACGCGCTCGCGGTGCCGATGATGTGCGCGTATTCCCCGGAGCCGAATGGTTCAAGGACGAGCTACCAGCGAAGGGCCGCGCGCTGCGGCGCACGTATCGAACGGTCGCCGCCGACCTGGCAGTGAATGAGGTTCTGACAAGGTTGCTCATGGGACACAGCATGAGCGGGATCAATCAAAGCTACATAAACGCCTTAGTGCTCACTGGCGGTCCCGGCCTTCGCGAAGCGCAACGCAAGATTTCACAACGCATTGTCACGCTACTAGGGTAGGCATAAAATTGCCGGACGGGGGTGAGTCGTCGGCCACATGCCGGACCAATGAGAGCGCCAATGGACCGAAAGAACTGGCAAAGTTGTATGAGCAGAAGAAGGCTGCGGCGGCTGCGGCGGCTGCGGCGGTTACTGCGGAGGCAGCAAAACAGCAGGCGCAAATGGCGGAACTTAAGAAGCGAGTCGAGCAAGGCCGCGTCGCTATGCGCGACGTTGTGATCCCATATTTTCAGGAATTAGCTAGTGGACACGTTCCCGCAGGGACAGTTCAAGTTCAATCCCGCTGCGCTGATTGAGGCGAAAACTCATGCGCCGGTCGCCGTGTCGTTCAAGATTGGGAATGGGTGGGAACACGTCATCGAAATACAGCTAGATCGCGTCCTAATTTACAAGAAAATGCCCGAAAATCTGCGGGCTGCGAGGCCTGCTAGAGGCGCAAGGCGTACTCCCATTTTGCAAAAACAATTCGTTTACTCCGGCATGTACGAACCATTCATCACAGGACCAAGCGATCTAACACGCGAGAAGCTCAGCAAGCTAGTCGAGATGGCGATTGAAAAACCGTAAAGCGCAGCAAGCTCAATCGGCAATTTTGACTTACCGCGCCGCGCACAAGCGATAGCGGCAATGTTCATCGTCGAGAATTACAATTCAAAGCGGACCAAGTGGTCATGGATTTGGATCGTGATTTTGATGTTGCTCGTTTTCCACGGGACCGCACTGACGATGCACATCCACTACAATCCGGGTCGTCCTAAAAACGCGCCGACGCCAACGCCGCCGCGATAGCCTTCGCGAAGCGCAGCGCAAGATTTCGAGACGCATTGTCACGCTGCTAGGGCAGGCGGGCTAGAGGGGTTGAGCCGGCCGCGTGAATTGGGCAAACCCCAGCTCGGGTGTGAGGAGGTCAAGAAAATTTCGATGTATTTCGGATAACTTCGATATTGCATCGGCCATTATGTCACCCTTCGTAATTCTAATTTCGTCGTCGTCGTTAAATCGCTTCCACACCATTCGGGCGACCTCATGCTGAGTGATTAGATCATCAATCGTCTTGAAGATCGCCACCTCACGTAAGGGGAAGAAGAACCGTGCCTCATCCATTTTGAGGCGCAAGCTCTGCAATTCCAGATCGCTGACCGGACGTTCGGTTCCGGTGCGAATGACGCGCTCCATTGCAGTCTTTGCGGCCTGATAAATCTCGTACCGCATTCGAAATAGATCGTACTTGAGCTTATCGTAAGCGATGTCTCGTTGTGATTGGGCAATTTGCCGTTGAGCCTCTGCTGTTTGCGCTTGAGCGGCTGCTATCGCCACCTGTCGCAAGCCAAGTCGCCACGTTATCCATGTGGCGGTTGCCGACGCAATTATTATTGCGAGTGGCCCCGCGAAGGCTTTGAGCAATTCAATTATGCAGGACACAATGCAAGCTCCTGAAGAAATTTGCGCTAGGTGTCGCGCAGCCCCAGCGGTAGCGTCTGCGGACTGCTGCGCAGCGAAGAAAAGTCGCTGCGAGTTTTAAGACATAATTTTGAACCACGTGCGAACGGCGAGATTGAGGCGCTCTTGTTCTAACTCATCTGTCGGATTGCAATGGGCGATGGGGCCACGGAGCAAGTTTAGCTGGTTTGATACGTTGCTAACTGCGGTCCTCGATTGAAAAACTGGCTCAAATAACTCCCAATTGTCAGTTATAAGCTGGGACAGTTCACCAACGTTGTGTAGTCAATCATTCTTTCAGATCGCGGAGTTATTCCGCTGTCTATTTCTTTCTTGCTGCGCAAATTCGCTAGGTCACGAATTCGCTTTTCATCAACACGCTTCCCGTTCCACCAGTCTGCGCCGTATTGCCCGCGCACCGCATCCGCCAGTACGGCGGCAAGTGCGGGAGGAGCTTCGCGGGCAACAGATTGCCCGCGACATGACCGACGATGAAATTGATAGTGCTGCTTGGCGTCAAGGGAGCGAGTCGAATTGCACCAGCCGGATACGGAGCAATCGCGACCGGCGCGGCGATCATTTTTACGTTGGGCCGGCAGCAAGTTTCGCTGCACTTCATCCAATACTCAAGTGTTTTGCGATGAAGGCCTGCTTTCCTAGCCGCGTGGGATAGGACGGGACCTAAAACAGCAGCTCGACGTTCAGATGGCGCGCTCGACCAGCGGCCTCTTTCCGGAAATGAACTTGCCCAAAACTTGGGCCAGCTTGCCCCGCAGCGACTTCCAGATGTCTTGGTCGGCTGATTCCGCTGGGAAGGAGACCCCTTGATACTTTTAACGCATCAGCGGCCTTCTCAAGACGACGCTGCCCCGCCCCGCGGATTGAGCA
>Ga0187855_10003185_pt1 | contig 12144 bp, 9 predicted proteins | sample June2016WEW_8_10_2_FD_132969 | JGI IMG/M metagenome (GOLD analysis project Ga0187855, IMG submission 132969) | Peatland microbial communities from SPRUCE experiment site at the Marcell Experimental Forest, Minnesota, USA - June2016WEW_8_10 | ecosystem: Environmental > Terrestrial > Soil >...
GATGGGTACGAGCGGTTTTACGGCGTTTCCGAACTTCATTCCCACCTTGGGGCATTCTTATATTGGGACTGAGCACGAAATTGCCCGTGTTCTAGCGGCTTATGGGACTTGACGTCCCACACAAGTGGAAAGTAGTGCCCTATCGATTACCGATGGTGTGGGCAAATGTTTTCCCATTAGTCCGCAATGTGGTAACGTTGAGGGCAAGATCGGGTGGAGGATATCCATCGCAAGTTATTGAAAAATTGGGGATAGATCGATCCGGCTGGGCGTGGGAATTTTTGCTTTGAGTGGCAGCGCATGTGCTCTACCGTTTGTAGCCCTTTGTCCAAGACGTTGACCCCCTGTCTTGGCCGCGGAATCGTAAAGCGGAAAAGAAATAAAATGGATTTGGAAAATACGGAAATTCTGGCAACGGCTGGAACCCCGCCAAATGGCGCTCGTATTTGGCTGGAAAGCGTCAGCGCCGGGATGCGCACGGTCGAAGCGGTGATCCGCGAGTTGTCGCAGAATGACGTTCCGGTGCTGGTGGTGGCCGAGCACGGTTCCGGCAAAGCGGCTGCGGCGGCGCGCATTCACGCGCTTTCGCGGCGCGCGGCGGAATCTTTTCAGGTTTACCAGGGTAGCGAAACCAGCGCAGAAATTCTGGCTGCGGGCTGCAACGGCCAAGGCTCCAATCAAGGCGGAACCGTCTATCTTCAGGATGTGGAAAACCTCACCGCTGAGGCCCAGAAAGAGCTGGTTCGCCAGATCGGCTTGCATGACCATGGCAACGGTAACCATCATTCGGAGCAGAACAATAACAATAACAATAACAATGACCAGCACCGGGAGCCGCGCTTCATCTGCGGAACCTCGAGCGAACTGGAGCCCGAGGTCAAGGCGGGCAAGTTTCGCGAGGACCTATACTATGGAATCAGCGGCGTCTGCTTGCGGCTGCCTCCCTTACGGCAGCGCAAAGAAGATATCCCCGTTCTGCGCGACTGGTTTCTGTCGGCCGCTGCCCGTGATTTCTGCCGGGCGGTGCCCATGCTCAGCGCCGAAACCCAAAGCTTTTTTCTGGAATATAGCTGGCCGGGAAACATTCGCGAACTGAAAGACGCGGCGCGAGCCATTGTCGCGCTGGGCGATGAAGCGCTCGCCATGGGCGGCCTGCGTTCGCTTTTGCGGCGAGTAAATCGCGGCGGCAACGGAGAAAAGATTTCTTTGAAGGACGCGGCGCGCGCCGCTTCCCGCGAGGCAGAGAGGGAGATCATCCTGCAGGTGCTGACGCGCACGCGCTGGAACCGTCGCCGGGCCGCGCAGGAGTTGCAGATAAGCTACAAGGCGCTGCTGTACAAGTTGAAACAGATCGGGTTCCAAGAGTACGGGGCATGATGCCAGGTTTCAGAGTTGCAAGGTTTCAAAGACGCAAGGTTTCGCGATTGAAGCTTGCAACCTTGAAACTTTGAAACATTGAGAGGAATAGAGGAATAGAAAATATGAAACTGACATGGAGAGGGGCGGTGGCGGCCCTGGTTCTGATCGGCGGCATGGCATGGGCGCAGGATGCGCCTGCCCAGCCCGCGGAAAGTCCCGCGATGGCCAGTTCCGCTTCCGGCAAGACCGCTCCCGACAAAACCACAATGCCGATGCCGAAGAGCGCGGCCGGGCCCGATTATGTCATTGGTCCGGACGATGTGCTGCACGTGGCGGTGTGGAAAGAAGCCGACCTGAGCGCTACTTTGCCGGTGCGTCCCGATGGCAAGATTTCGCTTCCCTTGCTCAACGATGTGCAGGCCTCAGGCCTGACGCCCGAGCAACTTGGCGGGGTGGTGACGGAGAAGCTGAGAAAATACATTGCCGACCCGCACGTCACGGTAGTGGTGGCCACCATCAACAGCAAACGGATTTACCTGGTCGGCGAGGTGTTGCGGCCGGGAGCGGCGACGATGCTGCCGAACATGACTGTTCTGCAAGCCTTGTCCAGCGCCGGAATTAACGCGTATGCCAAGACCAAGGGCATTTATGTGCTGCGCACCGAGAACGGCAAACAGCAGAAGCTGCCCGTGAACTATCGCAGACTGGTCAAGGGCGATCTGGCACAGAATTACGAACTGCAGCCGGGAGACACGATTGTCGTGCCCTAAAGAAACGCGGTCGGGGTTAGGAATTTGCCAGTGAAGAGCATGGGAAAAATACGAACAATCCGCTTGGCATTGCTGGTTCTAGGGTTGAGTATCGGCGCGGCTGCCCAGAGTAGTTCGCAGTCGCAGCCCGATACCACTCCGGCGCCGGCTTTCGGCCAGAGCGCACCCATCCTGAGTCCCGAGAATCCGCCGGTGACGGGGCTGGACGAGCCTTCGCTCGACCTGCACACGGCCAACCGCAGCTTCATCTCGACGGCGCTCCAGGTGAGCGAATCGGCGGATACGAACGGGTCCAACCTTCTCGGGCCCAGTGGCGTGCAGTCCGTCAGCCGGATTATTGGCGCTTTCGACCTGCAACAGTTCTGGCCCAAGAGCGATCTTTTTCTGGAGTACATTGGCGGCGGAGCCTTCTATAGCACGCCTTTTGAGGTGAGGTCTCTACAAGCCGTGGGCTTCGAGGGCGTCACGCGCTGGCGCACCGGCGCTTTAGCGGTCCGCGACGCCTTCAATTATTTGCCCGACGGTTCGTTTGAAATCGGCGCCTTTGGTGGCGCTCCGGGGTTCGGAATTGCGACGGGCGGCGGCAGCGGAATGGCGGGGGGAGCCATACCCGGCACCCATCTTTTCGGCACCGGTCTGTTTGGCGCGGTTGGCAATACTCCCCGGCTCACGAATTTGGCAATTCTGGACGTGGTGCAAGCCATCAGCCCGCGCTCCGCGCTCACCTTCGCGGGCGGATTCAGCAACGCTCATTTTTTCGATCCCACTAATCAACTGATCAATAGCGACGCGGTTACGGTTGAGTCCGGGTATACCCATCTGCTGGGGCGTCACGATCAGGTCGGCGCTATTTACGCTTTTCAGCTGTTTCAATTTCCGCAGGTTACCGGCGGCCAGATCTATATCCACATTATCAACGGGCGCTGGAGCCATGCCATCACCGGCAGGTTGAACTTGCTGATTTCAGCCGGTCCGCAGTACACGGAACTGGAGCAGGGTGGCTACCTCTCGCGTTGGTCGCTGAGCGCGCGGGCGCAACTGCGCTACCACATGGGCCGTGCGGATGTGCTGCTCTCCTACGAAAAATTCAGCTCGACGGGCTCGGGCTTTTATGTTGGCGCCAATGTTCAGGCGGCTCGGCTCGGCTACATACGGCCACTGGGACGCACTTGGGTTTTCTACGGCGACTTGGGCTATGCCCATAACACCAGAATCCAGACCACGGGGAATGCCATTAGTGCGGGCAGCTACGACTCAGGTTCGGCCTCCGCCATTCTTCGCAAACACATCGGGCGCACCTGGGAATTTATTGCCGGCTATCGCTTCGGCGAGGAAGGCTTCAGTGAACCGATATGCGTGGTCGGTTCTTGCGGCAGGATTTCATCTCGGCAAGTAGGCGGCATTGGGCTGGAATGGCACCCCGCGCCGTTGCGTATCGAATAATTTTTGGCCGCTCCAAGCGGCCGGATTGGTGAACTGTATATGAGCGAACGCGAACTGACGACTGACGATTATGTGGCAATGCTACGGCGGCGCCTGAAGGTTATTTTGATCCCAGCCCTGGTGGCCCCGCTGACCGGCTTTCTGGTCTCCTATGCCCCATTCCTGCCGGCGAGATACACCTCCACGTCCACGGTTCTGGTGGAGGGGCAGAAAGTTCCCGATCAGTACGTTCAGCCGGTCATTACCGCCGATTTTGCCGAGCGTGTGCAAAGCCTGCAAGAGCGTGTCCTGAGTCCCAAATTTCTGCGTCCCCTGATTCAGGGCCTGGAGACAACTGACCCAAAATTGTTCAAGGCCGCTGACGAAGGCAAGACAATCTCGGGCATCGTGCAAAATGTGCATGTCGATCCGGTGATGACCTCGATGAGCGCGGCCGCGGCAGCGGGCGCCAAGAAAAAACCCACGGCGGGCAGCGAGCCGGTTCCGGGCTTCAACGTCGCTTACACCGATAGCGACGGCGTCCGTGCCCAGAAGATCTGCAATGCCGTGACCCAGCTGATGGTGGATCAGAACCTGATCTCTCGTTCCGAAGTTGCGAGCAGCACCATTGACTTTCTCAGCCGACAACTGGAGGACGCCAAACGCACGGTGGACGCTCAGGATGAAAAGCTGGCCGCGTTCAAGAGACAATACATAGGACAGTTGCCCACCGACATCGACAACAACACGCGCATGTTGATGTCGCTGAACACGCAGCTCGACGCCACGACCCAAACCCTGGCGCGAGCGCAACAGGATAAAACCTACGCCGAAGGCATGCTGGGGCAGCAACTTGCCGCATGGAAGAGTTCGTTGTCCGCTGAAAATCCGCAGACCCTGCAGCAAACATTGACTCTGCTGAGGGGGCAATTACTGCAACTGCAGGCGCGCTATACCGACGATTACCCGGATGTGATCAAGACCAAAGCTGACATTGCCGAGGTCGAGAAAAAACTCAAGGAAATCAACACCGCCAGCGCCGCCGGCACCACCGCGGACAGCGGCGAGGCTTCCAGCGCCAATTCCGAACCACCTGAGATTCGGCAGATCCGTCTGCAGATCCATCAGTACCAGAACGTGATCGACCAGGCAACGCAGGACCAGAAGAAGCTGCAGGCCTCTATCAACCTCTACCAGACTCGCAGCGCTATGAGCCCGAATATCGAGGAAGAGTATAAGACGCTCACGCGCGATAACGATACCGCGCAGGCTTTCTACCGGGATCTGCTGGCCAAGAGAAGCGCCGCTGGGCTGGGCACGAACATGGAAAACCAGCAGGAAGGCGAGCAGATGCACATTGCGGCCCCTGCGAGCTTGGCGGAGTCTCCGAGTTTCCCGGTGCGTCCGCTGCTGGCCGCTGCCGGAGGTGGTGTCGGCTTGGCGTTCGGCTTCCTCGTCGCCATTTTTCTGGAGTTTAGCGACAAGTCAATCCGTACCGAAAAAGATGCTACTGCCGCCATGGATCTCCCCTTGCTGATTTCCGTACCCTGGCTGGGAGATGATGACGAAGGCGAACGCAGCAATGGCAACGGACGGCGACGCTTCTGGGGCCGGGGTGATACGGCCGCGCCCAAGGATAAGGATAAAGATCACGAGCAGGTAGGGGTCTAGCTCAGGAAAGAATAGCGCAAGCCTATGTACAAGGAATTTTTTGGACTTCGTGCCAACCCGTTTAACGTCAATCCGGACCCGCGCTACCTGTTTCTGACGCGGCACACGGAAGAGGCGTTGGCCTGCCTTACCTATGGCATACAAAGCCGCAAGGGCTTCGTACTGCTGACCGGCGAGGTGGGCACGGGGAAAACCACGCTGATCAACAAATTGATGGAATGGCTGCGCATGCAGCAGGTAGCCACCGCCTTCATTTTCAACTCGCGTATGGACGTGCCGCAGTTTCTCGATTTCATGATGGCCGATTTCGGCATTCCCTGCGACGGTCAGTCGAAGAGCCAGATTCTGCAGCGCCTCTATAACTGGTTGCTCGATCGCTATCGTGCGGGAGAGACGGCGGTGCTGGTGGTCGATGAAGCGCAGAACCTCAGCGATGAAGTGCTCGAAGAAATCCGCATGCTGACCAATCTCGAGACCTTCACCGAAAAACTGATGCAGATCGTCCTGGTGGGGCAGCCGGAACTGGAACAGCGCTTGAAGCAGCCGCAGTTACGGCAATTGCGGCAGCGCTTGACGCTGCGCGCCAAGACCCATCCGCTCAACCTTGAAGAAACCAAGTCCTACGTCACCCAGCGCCTGCGGATCGCAGGTTCGAATGGCGAACCGATTTTCGAGCCGGAAGCCATCACCGCCCTTTTCCGGTATTCGGTGGGCATTCCGCGCATCATCAACCTGCTGGCGGAGCACTGCCTGGTGAGCGCATTCGTGGATCAGAAGAAGACAGTCGCGGCCGATGTGGTTGACGCGGTGGCCCGCGATTTCGATTTGAGCGATGGCAACGCCGCTGCGGCCATGATGGCGCCGGTTCCGTCGTCGGAAAAGTTTGATCTGGTCGAAGCCTTGCGCACGCTGGCAACGCTCGCCGACCGGTTGCGTCAATCCGAACAACAAGATCTCCCCAAGGAAGGGAAACTATGAGCCGTATCCATGACGCTTTAAAACGCGCCGAACAAGAAAGAGCAACCTCCACGGGGACGCACTCCGAGCCCACTTTAGACCAGCAGGAATCGCCACGGGACAACATGCCGTCGCTGCAACCAACCCTGCAGTCCGTGGGAAACACGGGCATGCCCGGCATGAGCGCCGGCATGAATTATGAATCGCTGCTGGCGCGCTGCCCGCAAAGCCAATGGACCCCCGATCCGCGCACCATGCTTTTCTTTCAGGAGGACGACAGCCGACTCGGCGCGGAAGAGTTTCGCACGCTGCGCTCGCGCCTTTACCAGATCCGGGAGAAGATGCCGCTCAAGCGTTTGCTCGTGACCAGCGCGCTTCCGAAAGAAGGGAAGTCTTTCGTAGCGGCCAATCTGGCCCAGGTTTTAGTGCGGCAGCACGGACGCCGCGCCCTGGTGATCGACGCCGATCTGCGCAATCCTGGGATGCACCGCCACTTCGGAGCCTCGCAGGCGCCGGGATTGGCCGAATACTTATTGGGCGAATGCGATGAGTTTGCCCCGCTGCAACGCGGCTCCATGGAAAATCTATTCTTCCTGCCCGCGGGCCGGACGGTTGCTAGCGCCCCGGAACTGCTGGCCAACGGCCGTCTGAAGCTGTTTCTGCAGCGCGTCGAGCCCTTATTCGACTGGATCATTCTCGACTCTTCGCCCGTCATCCCGGTCTCGGATGCCACCCTGGTCGCGGGGGCCTGCGACGGCATTCTCATGGTCGTGCGCGCGTCGGTTACGCCTGCCGATCTGGCGCGACGCGCCCGCGAAGAATTTCCCGACAAGCTGCTGCTCGGAGTTGTGCTGAACGGTTCCGAAAAAGTGCAACGTTCCAAGTACTACTATGGCGAGGCCGTAACCAGCCCGGCCTGAAATGAACCGAGGTCCCATTGATTCGGCTGTTTCATGTTTACTACCCGATTCGAACACTCGTCCTGCTGCTGGGAGAGGCCCTGATCGTTTGGACCTCGTTTCTGGTGGCGGCGCTGGTGGTCTATCAGGAAGACAGCTACATTGAGCTTTATTACAATCACGGCTTCTCCAAGATATTCGTGCTCACCGCCGTGGTGTTGCTGTGCTCGCATTGGTTCGATCTCTACGATACGGCCCGGCTGAACACGCGGGGAGAACTCTACTTTCGCTTGCTGATGGTCCCCGGCCTCTTGGCGTTCGTGATGGCCGGCATCAGCCTGTTCCGTCCTGACTTCCTGCTCGGCAACGGTTCCACGCCGCTCGGTCTGCTGATCGTTGCGCTGGCTCTTTTCGGATGGCGGCTGGGTTATGGCTGGCTGGTGCAGTTGCCGATCCTGGTGGAACGCGTCTATGTTGTCGGGACGGGCGAGCGCGCCCAGCGCCTGGTGCAGGGCCTGCGCCAGAATCCAGAGATTGGCGTGGAGATTGCCAGTTGGACGGGCAAACTCGAAGGCGCGGTGACACGCGAAGCCGTCGCCGCTCACCTGATGGACGTGGTCAAGAAGCAGAAAGTGCATCGCGTGATTGTCGCCGTGCCCGATCGCCGCGGCACCACTCCGATGAAGGAACTGCTCGAACTGCGGATGCAGGGCGTCAAGATCGAAGAGGCCGCTTCGTGGCTCGAAAAAATTTCCGGCAAAATCGAAGTCGAAAACCTTTACCCGAGCTGGCTCGTCTTTAATGAAGGTTTTCGCCGGAGCGCGGTTTTCGTGCTGGTTCGGCGCGTGCTATCCATCATCATTTCGCTCATAGGTCTGCTGCTCGCCCTGCCTTTGCTGCCTTTCGTTGCGCTGGCCGTCCGCCTTGATTCCGAGGGGCCTGTGTTCTACACCCAGACGCGCGTGGGCAAGCGGGGACGCCTGTTCAAGGTGGTGAAGTTCCGCACCATGCGCCAGGATGCCGAGTCCAGCAGCGGTGCGCAATGGGCGGCCGACAATGACCCACGAATCACGCGCGTGGGCAGGTTTCTGCGCATGTCGCGACTGGATGAGATTCCCCAGTTGTGGTGTGTGCTCAAGGGCGATATGGCCTTCGTCGGCCCGCGTCCCGAACGTCCGGAATTCATCGAGGGCCTGTCCAAAGAGATCCCGTATTATGGCGTGCGCCACATGGTGCGTCCCGGAGTCACGGGATGGGCGCAGATCAAATACAAGTACGGCAGCACGATCGAGGATGCTCGCGAAAAACTACAGTACGACCTGTACTACATCAAGCACGCTTCCATTGGTCTGGACCTGCTGATCATGTTTCAGACGGTGAAGATCGTGATCCTGGGCCGGGGCGCGCAGTGAAAATGAAATGGGTATTCTGGCTGGCGGTGTCGGTGGTCGGTTACTCCTACCTGGGGTATCCGGCGTGGCTGTGGCTGCGCAGCCGATGGTCGCCGCGTCCGGTACGGCGCAGTTCGAGCGAGCCTGCGGTTTCAGCGGTGATGGTGGTACGAAATGAAGAGGCGGTGATCGCGCGCAAGCTGGAGAACCTGCTGACCCTCGACTATCCGCCGGAGAAGCTGGAACTTGTAGTCGTGTCCGATGGGTCGAGCGATGGAACGGCGGCCATTCTTGCCGGGTTTGCGCGTAATCCGCAGGTGCGGGTGGTCATGAAAGCAGTGTCGCAAGGCAAGGCCGCTGGCCTGAACGATGCCATGCAGTCGGCGCGCGGCGAAGTGCTGCTTTTCACCGATGCCCGGCAGCAGATTGAGCCGGGCGCGCTGCGCTTGCTGATCGAGAATTTTGGCGACCCCGACGTGGGAGCGGCCAGCGGCGAACTGATGCTGGGCGATCCGTCGTGCGGAGAAACAGGGAAGGGAATGGGTTTGTACTGGCGCATCGAGAAGAAGATTCGCGAACTGGAGTCAGCCTCGGGCTCGGTCGCCGGGGCAACCGGTGCGATCTATTGCGCCCGCCGCGCCCTTCTCGATCCTTTGCCCGAGGGCACCATTCTGGACGACGTTTTGTTGCCCATGCAGGTGGTTCGCAAGGGAGCGCGCGTCATCTTCGATTCGCGCGCCCGGGCGTGGGATGTGCCGGACCTCGGCGATAGCCGCGAATTTTCGCGGAAAGTCCGCACCCTCAGCGGGAATTATCAGTTGCTGCAACTGGCGCCCTGGCTGTTGAGTTCCGAAAATGCGATTCGGTTCGAGTTCGTAAGCCATAAACTCTCGCGCCTGGTTGTGCCGTTCGCATTGTTGGCGCTGCTCGTGGCTTCGATGTTTCTGCCCCAGCCTTTTTACCGGGCCGCACTGGTCGCGCAGCTTGCGTTTTACGTGCTCAGCCTGGCGGCGCTGGGAGGGGTCAAGGTGGGTCCGCTCTCGCGGTTGGCCGACGCCGCGCGTACCTTCGTGGTGTTGAATTCGGCCGCGCTGGTCGCGTTCGTGAATTTTGCTACCGGAAGGAAAGCGGTCTGGGTTCGCTGACGCTATGAGAATCCTCTGGGTGAAGGCCGACAAGCTCCTGCCCGTGCAGAACGGCGGCAATATCCGCACCTATCACGTGCTGCGATATCTGTCGATGCGGCATGAGCTGACGTTCTATTCCTACTATGGAGGAAAGCCCGACCCCAACTACGAGCACGACTTGCAACGCGAGTTGCCCGGAGCCGTTGCCGAATGCACCGGCAAAAAAGAACTGGCGGGAGTGGCGCGCGGCCTCGACTTTCTGGGGCATCTGGGCGCGGAGCCACCGTACGCCGTCAGCCGTTTTGCCCATGCCGGAGTGCGGGAGCGGCTGCGACGATGGTTTCGCGAGCAGCGTTTTGACGTGGCGGTGTGCGATTTTCTGGATGCGGCCGTGAATTTTCCGGCACGCCACAGCATTCCGAGCGTGCTGTTCCAGCATAACGTGGAGAGTGAAATCTGGCGGCGCCATGCCGAAACTGCACGCAATCCCGCAAAGCAGATGATGTACGGCATGGAATTTCGCAAGATGCTGCGCTACGAACGGAGCGCGGTGCGCGGGTTTCAGCATGTGATTGCGGTCTCGGAAAACGATCGCTCGATCATGATGCAATGGGTGGACGGCGATCGCATTACCGTGGTTCCCACCGGAGTCGATCTGGCGCAGTACGCGCCCGATCCCGAAGCATCCAATAGCAACGCGCCGGAACCTGCGCCGCTCGTCACCTTCATCGGCGCCATGGATTGGGAGCCGAATATAGACGGGGTGGAATATTTTTGCCGCGAAGTGTGGCCTACGATCATGGCGGAAGTGCCGGAGGCGCGATTGCGCATCGTGGGGCGCAATCCGGTTCGTCGCGTCGAAAAGTGGGCTTCGGAATCGGTCGAGGTTACGGGACGCGTGCCCTCGGTCGTAGAGCATTTGCGCCAATCGGCGGTAGTCATCGTGCCCCTGCGGATTGGCGGCGGCACGCGCCTGAAAATCTACGAAGCCATGGCAGCAGCGAAGGCGGTGGTTTCGACGACGGTGGGCGCCGAAGGATTGGATGTGCAGCACGGCCGCGACATTATTCTGGCCGACGACGCCCGGGCATTCTCCCAGGCGGCGATCATGCTGTTAAGGGATCGCGATTTGCGGCGGCGCTATGAAAAGGCAGCGGCCGAGACCGCGGCACGCTACGACTGGCCCGCCATCGGCCAGCGCTTCAGCGAAGTGCTGCAAGCCGTAGCCGAAAAGAAATCTGCTGCCGCCGGTGCGGTTCCGGCGCGCTCGGCATAGCAAGAATGAAAGAATAAAGAGGGATCCTTGGCCACAGGCGATAACGGCAACTTAACACCGGCGCAAATGACGGGAAGTCGTGCGTCCTTCCAGGCAGCGGACCCAACCAAGGGTGCGTTTTTCTGGTTGAGCGCCTTTTTCCTGGTCTACTGTGCGCGGCCTGGAGACTGGACGCCTGGTCTCTCGTTAATTCCGCTCGCCAAGATCACCGCGATCTTAGCCCTGTGGGGCTTGTTCCGAAGCATCGGGCGCACCAAGCGCACTCTTAAGGACATTCCCAAGGAAGGCCGATTGCTCGTCACCATGATTGGCCTGCTGTTCCTGGGCGGATTTCTCTCGCCCGTCTGGAGAGGCGGCGCGGTTTCCCGCACCATCGAGTTTTCCAAGATTATCGTGGCGTGGTCCCTGGTCTTCCTGCTCATCACCACGTTTGATCGCCTGCGGCGAATCATTTTCGTGCAGGCAGCTTCGGTCGTAGTGATTTGTGTTGCTGCGCTGATCAAGGGCCACGATATTCCCCGGCTGAACGGAGCGATCGGCGGCCTCTATTCCAATCCCAACGATCTGGCCTTTGCCATCGTTTTGTCGCTGCCCTTTGCCCTGGCTTTCATGGTCACGGCGAAAAACATGGTGGTCAAGGCGGCGTGGGGTTTGGGAATGCTGATCATGTTGATCACCATTTTCGAAACCGCATCCCGCGCCGGCTTTATCGACCTGGTGATTTGCGGAAGCGTGACTCTCTACTACTTCGCCATCAAAGGCAAGCGCATGTACCTGCTGGTGGCGACGGTCTTGCTCGGCGTGCTCATCGCGGTCACTGTTGGCGGCAAACTCTACGATCGCTTCGAGGCCCTGGAAGGCGGCAGTACTTCCGAAGAGAACGCCTATGGTTCTTACCAGGCCCGCATGTTCCTGATGGGTCGCGCGCTCGACGCCATTGAGAACTACCCGATTCTTGGCATCGGCGTGCAGAACTTTCCCACCTATTCGCTGATCTGGCACGACGTGCACATGACCTATCTGCAGGTCGCCGCCGAAGGCGGCATTCCCGTCGCCATTATTTATCTGATGTTTTTCCGCTGTGCATTTGTGAACCTCAAGATCCTGCGCAAGCGGACCGATCTCGATCCCGACATCGTGCTCTTTGTCGGAGCCCTCAGCAGTTCGCTCGTCGGCTTCGTCGTCGGAGCGCTCTTTGCCCCCGAGACTTACCAGTACTTCCCTTACTTTGCCGTCGCGTTTACGGCAACGCTGTTGCAGACGATTAAAGAA
>Ga0187855_10003190_pt1 | contig 12132 bp, 13 predicted proteins | sample June2016WEW_8_10_2_FD_132969 | JGI IMG/M metagenome (GOLD analysis project Ga0187855, IMG submission 132969) | Peatland microbial communities from SPRUCE experiment site at the Marcell Experimental Forest, Minnesota, USA - June2016WEW_8_10 | ecosystem: Environmental > Terrestrial > Soil >...
GGCGCCACCGGTCATTCTGGTATATCGTCAGCCAATCACGTGACGGATACGGCGAGGCAAAGGGGGGCCACGTGTCAGCAACCAAACCCATCGAAGTGCGCGACATGCGGATCAACCATGAGACGTTCCGACGAGCGTACGAGGAGGCGGCGCCACTCATCCGCGCGAACCCGACTCCCTCGCCGGCCCGGGTCACCTTCCTCGCCGATCACATCGATTTCGGGTTGACGATGCTGCACCACCATCACGAGGGTGAGGACGAGATCCTCTATCCGCTCTTGGTTCAACGCGTGCCCGATCACGCGACGCGGACGGAACAGATCGACCACGAACACCAGGTGGTGAAGGGGGCGATCGACGCGGCCCACTCGGCCTGTTCGCGGTGGCGCGCCGCGCCTACTCCGGAGTCCGCCGAAGCACTCGCGAGATCGCTCGACGAGGTGAACGCGGCGCTCCTACCGCACCTCGACAACGAGGAACGAGAGATCGTTCCCCTAGCGGCCGTGACCGTGACGCAAGAGGAGTGGGACAGCCTCGCCAAACATGGCATCGCGTCAATACCGGGTAACAAGAAACTCGTCGCGTTCGGAATGATTCTGGAACCACTCAATCCCGCGGACCGTGTCTACATGCTGTCGAACGTGCCGCCACCGGTGAAAGTGCTCTACCGATTAATCGGCCAACGCGCGTGGAGAAAGTACGCCACGACTCTCCGCTCCGGGACGTAACGACGGCGAACGTCGACCTTGATGACCTCGTGTAACTCGAGTGGGCGCTGGGGGACTCGAACCCTCGACCTCAGCCGTGTGAAGGCTGCGCTCTAACCAACTGAGCTAAGCGCCCGGAGCAACGATCCTAGTTCTCGCGTTGCGCACTCGCTTTTCTTGTCCGTTGTAGCCTTCGTTCGTGCCAGACAACACTGAATCGTCCGCCAAGCGCTCACGGTTCCAGCGACAACCTCGACGTCCGTCCGTAGTTCCCCGCGAAGTCGTCTTCGGGATGGACCCGATAGAGCGCAAGGTGAGCTTCTTCGGCGTCGCCGTCGCGATGGCCATCTCGCTGGTCTCGCTGTCGGCGTGGATCAAGAAGACTCCGGTGATCACGACCCAGAAGTTCGTCAAGGGAAAGGCGTGTCCCTCGTCCTTTCCGAAGCACCACTTGGACTTCTGTGAGCACATCCTCACGGCGAGCGGGAGCTACTGGGCTACCCGCTTCCTCTTCATCTTCGTGGTGGCGCTGCTGATCTTGCTCTTCGCGTGGCGCCGTAAGAGGGCGGGCGTCGCCTGTTTCGCCTGTTTCTTGGGCATCGGGCTCGGCATCGCCGGCGTCGTCTTCGTCTTCTTGGGCGCGTGGCTCATCGTGCGCGCCTTTCGCCTTCAGCGATACGGCGAAGCCGGTTGGAGCGCGTCCAACAAGGTCGCGCGCGAGATGGCCCAGGCTCGCCGAGATGGCCGCGTCGTCACCCCGAAAGCCTCGGCCGCGCCGGCTCCCGCACCGGGACCGGTGGCGCCACCCACCGCGTCGAAGCGCTACACCCCGAAGCAGAAACCGCGCAAGCGTTGAACCGTGCCGAAACTCGGACTTGACTATCCAACGAAGTGGGGCCGCTCCCCGGGTACTCGGTTCGTTCGCAATCTGATCCACGGCGCGTTCCTCGTCCCCTACACGCGCTACCTCTCGACCCTCGAGGTCCGTGGTCTGGAGAACATCCGAGGCGACGGTCCGTTCATCTTCGTCGCCAATCACACCAGCAACATGGACACGCCGCTGGTGATCGCCGCGCTGCCGGGCAAGATCCGCCGTCACCTGGTCGTGGCCGCGGCGATGGACAACTTCTTCATGGACTCGGGCCGCGCCTTTCGAACGGTGCTCGTCTTCAACGCCATCCCGATCGACCGTCACAAGGTCAACCGTCGGAGCGCGCAGATCGCGTTCGACCTCGTTCAGGCGAACTGGAACCTGCTCATCTACCCCGAGGGCGGCCGAACGCCGGACGGCGATCTGCACGAGTTCAAGGGTGGCGCGGCCTACCTCGCCGAACGCTCCATGAAGACCGTCATCCCGATGTACATCCACGACTCGGGCTGGCTCCAGGGTCCCAAGTACGCCAAGGCCGCCAAGTTCGCCTCGGCACCCGACCGGCACCGCCACCACGTCATCATCGCCTTCGGCGAGGCGATGCACGTCGAGGAGGACGAGAACATCCGACGGTTCAACAACCGGATCGTCGACGCGGTCGAGCAGCTCGGTCGACAGGTGAGTGGCGACGCGACCTACGGCGTGAAGCAGGTCGAGGGGCTCTAGGAGCTGAGGACGCGGCAGCGCTCCTGGTACAACAGGTCGGCCGCGCTCGCGAGCGGCTCGAGTTCGGTGCCGGTGACCGCGGCGAGGATCTGATCACAGAACCAGGGGTTCATCGCGAGGACCGGACCGTGCGCGTAGGTCGCCCAGATGTTCTTCGTGCGATAGCCGTCGAACTTGGCGTCGTTGCCGCGTCCCTTCACGACCGTACCGAGCGCCGCGACGCCGCCGCCGAGCGTCGTACGCCCTCCGTGATTCTCGAAACCGACGAGCAGTTGCCCGTCGACGCGTGTCGCGAGTTCACCGACCGAGCGGCGCTCGCCTCGCCGGGTCACCACGTCGACGAGCCCGAGCCCCTCGTACTCGTCGTCACCCTCGACGCAGAACGAGATGCCGAGGATCTGCAACCCGGCACAGACCGCCACGACGTTCGCCCCGTCTCGCACGCGAGAGCCGAACGACGACGCCCGCAGCAGGTCCGCGGCGAGGCGTTGTGGTCCGTCCTCTCCCCCGCCGAGCAAGTACAGCGAGGCGTCGGGGACCTCGTCGTTCAGTCCCGCCGTGACGAGTTCGACGTCGAAGCCGCGACGACGGGCCCGCTCGGCGACGGCCAGCCCGTTGCCCCCGTCGCCGTAAGTGCCGAGGAGCTCGGGGTACAGGACACAGATCGTCGTCACGCGTCGGGCCTCGCGAGCCAGTCGTGGAACGCGGTGTAGTTCGCGAGCAGCGAGATCGTCTCTTTCGAGGTCGGTACCAATTCGTCGTTGTCGACCACGACGTACTCGACCCGGCCGTAGTCCAGGCGCGTGGCCAGATCGAGGCGGCGATCGCCGAAGCAGTAGACCCGGTGTCCGCGCAACATCTCGAAGGGCACGTCGTAGAGCCACGACGGGTCGTGACCGTCGGCCACGCGGGCGTTGATGGCGACCCAGACGTCCGAGCCGTCCTCCGACAACGTCGCCAGCATCGCCGCGAAACCCGACGGGTTCTTGGCCAACAGAAGGCGCACCGTGTGGCCGTTCCAGCGGCGGACACTGAAGCGTCCGACGACGCTGTGGATCGCGTTGACGCGACGCACCGCATCGCCGAGATCGACGCCGACACTGTGCAACGCGGTCAGCGCCATCGTGGCGTTCGATCGGTTGAACTCACCCGGCATCGAGAGATCGAGCGGCACCGTGACGCCGTCAATGACGAGTTCGTCGCCGAGCACCGACGTGACGTCGACCGGTTTGGCGAAGCCGCAGGTGCAGTGCCACGAGTTGCCGACGTGACTGATGGCGAGCGTGCACTTGGGACACGAGAGGGCGTCGACGATCCACGTCGTCGGCACGTCGCACCACACGATGTGGTCGCCGACTTCGGCCGCGTAGACGACGAGCGGATCGTTCGCGTTCGCGACCACGATCAACCTGGCGTCCTCGCGCGACTCGAGCGCCTTGCGCCACCGCTCGGCCATGTGCCGTACTTCGTTGGACCGGTCCAGTTGATCGCGCGAGAGATTCAACAAGACCACGACGTGCGGACGGGTCGTGGTCAACGTGTCGGCGAGCCACGCCTCGTCGACTTCGAGGGCGACGTGCTCGTGACTCGACTCGACGAGCGCCGCGGCGTGGCCCGCGGGCATGTTCGCCCCGGTCTCGTTCGTGGTGACGTCGCCGCCCCAGCCGGCCACGACCATCGATGTGGTGGTCGTCTTTCCGTTGGTGCCGCTCACGAGGATGATGGTGCGCCCTCGGGCGAGTGACGAGACCAGGTCCGGGGCGATTTTCATGCCCACTCGCCCACCGATGACGGTGCCGGACCCGCGCCCCGTCAGGCGAGAGACCCGGTTGACGGTTCGAACGGCCGCGGAGGCGAGGTGATCACGCAACATCGCCGATTTGCCCATAACTCAACGCTAGGCCCCGAGAAACACAAAAGGGCCAACCGGGGGGTGGTTGGCCCTTCTGCAAAACCAGTGCTTCCTCAATTGGGGGGAACCGAGGAAAGCAGGCTGATATCAGTATGCCGTTCGGGTCCCTATCACACAACAGCATGCAGTAGATAGTTCATATCTGTATAGTCGATACATGGAGATTCGTCAGCTCGAGGCCCTCATCGGCATCGCCGACCACGGTTCGTTCTCCGGCGCGGCCGAAGTGCTCGGCACGGTCCAGTCGAATATCTCGACTCGCATCGCGCACTTGGAGAGCGAACTCGGTACCGAGTTGGTCAATCGTTCGAACGGCCTGTTGACCGAGTCAGGTGAGATCGTCGTGGACCGGGCCCGTCGGATTCTGGGTGAACTGCGCGGCATCGCCTCGGACGTCTCGGAGTTGAACGCCGAGATTCACGGTCAGGTCGTGCTCGGCATGATCGGCTCGGCCGGTCGCTGGATCGTGCCGCTGCTGCTCGAGGCGCTGAAGGAGAACTATCCCCACGTCGCGCTGCACATCGTCGAGGGGACGAACTCGGTGATCGAACCGCAGCTGGTGAAGGGCCAACTCGACCTCGCGGTCCTGGCGTGGCCCATCACCGCGCCGGAACTGAGCGGCGTCGACATCTTCAGTGAGGACCTGGTCTTGATCGTCGACCGCGACGATCCGCTGGCCCAGCTGCCGGAGCCGCTCACCTTTGCGACGCTGGCCGAGTACGAGATACTGCTCCCCTTCCGGGGCACGCCAATCCGACGCGAGATCGACGAGGCGAGCCGCCTCCAGGGCGTCGAGCTGAAACCGCTCATCGAGCTTGACGGGCTGCGCACCATCGCGTCACTGACCTTCGACGGCTACGGCCCGTCGATCCTCCCGGCGACCATGCTCTCGCGACACCTGCGTGACAAGTTCGTCGCTCGCCACATCGACAAGATCGCCAAGCGCCGCGTGCTGTTGGCGACGCGGCGCTTCGGTTTCCCCGCCGCGCCGGTTCGCGCGATCCACGCCCTGCTGATTGATGTGGTGAGCCACGCCACCAACGTCCCCGACGGCGTCTACCTCGGAAAGACACCCCCTCAGTAGGGTTCGTTCGTGCCCAACCAGAAGCCCGCGGAGGTCGCCGCCTTCATCGCCCGGCGCGACCGGGCCTTCAAACCGATCATCGCCCTCGCCGGACCCCCGCCGCTTCGTCGACGCGCCGCGTCCGTCGATGACCGTTTCCCCGCACTCGTCCGATCGATCACCCATCAACTGCTCGCGACGAGTGCCGCCACCACGATTCACGGACGCGTCGTCGAAGCCTGCGGCGGTGTGGTCAACGTTCACACGATCATCGCGGCGGGCCCCGAGAGACTTCGCGGCGCCGGACTCAACCGCACGAAAGCCCAGGCGATGGTCGACCTCGCGAACGACGTACGTGACGCGCGCGTCGACCTGTCTCGTCACGGGCGCATGAGTGACGTCGACATCGTGGCCGACGTCGCGTCGGTTCGCGGCATCGGCCCGTGGACCGCGCAGATGTACCTCATCAGCACGATGTCGCGTCCGGACGTGTGGCCGATCGGTGACTACGGCGTGCGCGTCGGATGGTCGATCCTCCACGGGCTCGACGAGACGATCAGCGACAAGGACCTGCTCGTCGCCGGTGAACGATTTGCCGGCGCGCGAACGTCGGTCGCCTGGTACTGCTGGGAGGCGATCCGCTGGGCCAAGTCGGCGCAGTAGTGTCGCAGGATGCCGCTACTGAACCTCGCTGATTTCGAGCGCGACGCCCTCGAGACGCTCACCACCTACGCCGCCATCCCCTGCCTGTCACCGGGCTTCGACAGCGAATGGGTCCGCAACGGCCACATCGATCGCGCCATCGAACTGCTCTCGGACTGGGCGCTCGCGCGCACATTCGCCGACTTCGACGTGGAGATCCACCGGATCGAGAACCGTACCCCGGTCCTGGTCGTCACGATCGCGGCCACGGCCCCGGGCGACGGCACGGCCATGCTGTACGGACACCTCGACAAGCAGCCACCCCTCGGCGACTGGTCCGAGGGTCTGGCGCCGTTCGAACCGGTTCGTCGTGGTGATCGGGTCTTCGCGCGGGGGATCGCCGATGACGGCTACTCCACCTTCGCCGCGCTGCTCGCCATCGAGGCGATGGAACACCAGAACATCCCTCACAAACGCTGCGTCGTACTCATCGAAGCCAGCGAGGAGAGCGGGAGCCCGGACCTGGAGGCCTACCTCGATGATCTGAGGGATCACCTGGGCCACGTCGAACTCATGATCTGTCTCGACTCCGGCGCGCTCACGTACGACCGACTGTGGGTGACCACGTCACTACGCGGCATGGCGAATCTCGATCTCGAAGTCGAAGTACTGTCACAAGGTCAACACAGCGGTTCGGCCAGCGGCGTCGTACCGTCGTCGTTTCGGATCCTTCGACAACTGCTCGATCGCGTGGAAGACGCCACGACCGGTGAGATACTCGTGCCGCAGTTGAACACGAAGATTCCCGACGCGGAGATTGCGGCCGCCCACGCCGTCGCGGCCGAGTTCGGCGACGTCATAGCGCGCGAACTACCGACGCTCGACGGCGTGGAACTGATGGGCGCGAGTGCCGAGGAGAGGATCCTTCGCCGCACGTGGTACCCCACGCTGTCCATCATCGGGATCGGCGGGGTTCCTCTGCCCGAGATCGCCGGCAACGTCTTGCGGCCCTCCACCACCGCGACGCTCTCCTTTCGACTGCCCCCAAGCGTCGACGCCGACGCCGCGCTCGAGGCCCTCATGAGCGTCCTGACGACGGACGTCCCCTCGTCGGCTCGGGTCACGGTGAAGAACTTCGGCGTCGGCAGTGGCTGGGTCTCTCCTCCGCTCGCGCCCTGGCTCGCTCATGCGCTCGAGGTCGCCTCACAAGACGCCTTCGGGCGCGCGCCGGGATTCACCGGTGAAGGCGGTTCGATTCCGTTCCTGGCGTCGCTGGGAAAGCGCTATCCCGGAGTCCAGTTCGTGGCGACCGGTGTGCTCGGCCCGCAGTCCAACGCGCACGCCATCGACGAGTTCCTCGACCTGCCGATGACGGTCGGTGTCACCAATTCGGTCATTACCGTGTTGAGTGAGCACGCCGAGAACTAGGAGCACGTCATGAGTCAGCAAGTCGATCTCTGGGTGGACCCCGCCTGTCCCTGGGCCTGGATCACCTCTCGATGGTTGCTCGAGGCGGCCGCGGTGCGCGATCTCGACGTTCGATTCCACGTCATGAGCCTCGCGGTACTGAACGAGAATCGCGAACTCTCTGAGGAGTACACGAAGTGGTTGACGACGGCCATGCGACCCGTGCGCGTGCTGATCGCCGCCGAGGAGCGTCACGGCAACGACGTCGTCGAAGGTCTCTATTCGGCGATGGGCACGCGCCGACACGTGCGCCAGGAGAAGGACTGGGACGAGATCATCGCCAAGTCACTGGCTGACGTCGGCCTCGAAGACGACCTCGCGGCCGCGGCCGACGTCACCGACCTTGACGCCCGACTGCGGGCCAGCCACGCCGAAGGCATGGACCCCGTCGGCTACGACGTCGGCACGCCGGTCATCCACGTCGGTGACATCGCCTTCTTCGGACCGGTCGTCACGCCGGCGCCGAAGGGCGAGGCCGCCGGCACACTCTTCGACGGCGTGATGATGGTCTCGAGTACACCCGGCTTCTTCGAGATCAAGCGCGCCCGCATCGACGAACCCTCCTTCGAATGAGCGAGTCGGCCCCCGCCGGATTCCCGGTCTACGCGTCGGGCAAGACCGACGCGACCCGGGCCGTCATCGTCATCCAGGAGGCCTTCGGCGTGAACGATCACATTCGAAGCGTCGCCGACCGATTCGCCGACGAGGGCTACCTCGCCGTCGCGCCGCATCTGTTCCACCGTGACGGTTCGCCGGAAATCCCGTACGACGACTTCTCGGCGGCGATGCCCTTCATGGCGTCGCTCACCAAGCAGGGCCTCACGAACGACCTCAACGCCACGACCGACTTCCTCGCCACGCTCGGCTTTCGCGCCCCCAACATCGCCGCAGTCGGTTTCTGCATGGGCGGGACCGTCTCGTTCTTCGCCGCGACCCTCGGCACGGTCGGCGCGGCGGCCAGTTTCTACGGCGGCGGGGTGACGACGGGCCGATTCGGGTTGGCGCCGTTGGTCGAACTCGCGGCCGAACTCCGGTGCCCGTGGCTCGGCCTCTACGGTGACCTCGACCAGAGCATCCCCCCGGAACAGGTCGAGGTGCTGCGCGACGCGACGGACGCGGTGTCAGTGACGACCGAGATCGTCCGCTACGCCGAGGGCCAGCACGGGTTCCACTGCGACGCGCGGCCCGCCGCGTTCAACGAGGCGGCCGCCACGGACGCCCGAGCCCGCGCGCTGGCCTTCTTCGCCGAGCACCTCAGCGACAAGTAGCTAGCTGCGCGGGACGTCCTTCCACGAGACGTCCTTGTCGTTACGTGGTTCACCGGGCAGCCCGAGGACCCGCTCGCCGATGATGTTGCGCATCACCTCGCTGGTGCCGCCTTCGATGGAGTTCGCGCGCATCCGGATGAAGGCCTTGCGCATGTCGCCGCCGGTCATCGCCGACTCCGTGGGGCGGATCTGCGGGTAGTTCGACCCGTAGAGCATGCCCTCGGTACCCATCAGGTCGACGCAGAGTTCGCTGGTCTTCTGGTTCTCCTCGGCGAAGGCCAGTTTGGCCACCGACCCTTCGGGACCGGGCGTGCCGGCCTTGCGCAGGTCACTCGCGCGCCAGTTGGTGAGCCGACCGACCTCGTTGCGGACCCAGGACTGCATCAGTTCTGCCCGCACCGCCATGGCGTGGGCGTCCTCACGACCGCTCCAGTGCTTCTTCCAGATCTTCACGGCCTCGCCGATCAGTCCGGAACCGCGCGGCGGCACCGTGCCGCCGATCGAGACCCGCTCGTTCATCAACGTGGTGATCGAGACACCCCAGCCCTCGCCGACCCCGCCGAGGCGCTGACCGTCGGGTACGCGCGCGTCGACGAAGAAGCACTCGTTGAACTCGGCCTCGCCGGTCGCCTGGAAGAGTGGCCGGACCTCAACGCCGGGGGCGCGCATGTCCACGAGGAACGCCGTGATGCCGCGGTGTTTCGGCACGTCGGGATTGGTACGCGCGAGGATCAGTCCGAAGGCCGACTCGTGCGCCAACGTCGTCCACACCTTCTGGCCGTTCAAGATCCACTCGTCGCCGTCCTTCTCGGCGCGACAGGCCAGTCCGGCGACGTCGGAACCGGCGCCCGGTTCAGAGAACAGCTGACACCAGATCTCCTCGCCGGTGAAGAGCGGGCGCAGGAATCGCTGCTTCTGTTCTTTCGTACCGTGTGTCACGACCGTCGGCGCCACCATGCCGTAACCGATGACGTTGCGTCCGATCGCCGAGGGCGCGCCGGCTTTGGCCATCGCGCGCATCGCGTAGAGCTGATCCGACGGGGTGCCCCCGAGCCCGCCCTCACCAACCGGAAAGTGCACCCAGGCCAGTCCGCGATCGAACTGCTCGCCCAGGAACTTGACCGGTTCGGTCTCCTTCGGTGGGAACGACGTCACCAGTTCGTCGATCAGTTCATCGATCTGGGCTTCACTCGTGGCCATGGCACTCCTCGCGACATTCACTTGACGTTCGAATACTAAAGAGTAACGCCCTCGATATCCGAATCGCTTCGCGTCAACTAGAACGGGTGGATGAAAAGACCTCGAATCTTGGCAACGTCCGGCGGCTTCGTGGAAGGGCCGGTGCAGATGTCGTGGCGCCTCGGCACGATGGTGCTCGACGCACTCGCCTCGACCGGCAAGGACCGACCGCGGGTCTGTCTCGTCAACACCGCGATGGGCGACAACTTGATGTACTACGCGATCTCCTACGAGGCCTTCAACGCGGCTGGCTGTGACGTCACCGAGTTCAAGGTCTTCCCCCAACCCTCGGACGACCCCGAGAAGCGGCTCTGCGGCAGCGACTTCGTCTGGGTCGGCGGCGGCTCGACCGCGAACCTCCTCGCGCTCTGGCGACTGCACGGTGTCGACACGGCCATGCGAAGCGCGTGGGAACAGGGCGTGATCCTGGGTGGCGTCTCGGCTGGCAGTGTCTGCTGGCACCTCGGCGGCACGACCGACTCGTTCGGTCAAGTCCTCCAGCCCATCACCAACGCCCTCGGTTTCTTGCCCTACGCCAACGGGGTCCACTACGACGGGGAGTCGCAACGTCGTCCCCTGTTGCACCAGCTCATGAAGAGTGAGGTGCTCTCCCCGCTCGCCTACGCGACCGACAACACCGTGGGCACCTGGTACGAGGGCCTCGAAGCGACGACGGTGGTCTCGGACGCCCCGGTCGACCCCGACACCGGTCCGGCCGCGTACAAGGTCGAACTCGTCGACGGAGAGATCGTCGAGACGCGCTTCGGTGTCGGCACACGGCTGTCCTGAAATGGGCGACAGGTAGAATGGCTCTCGCAACACTCGTCACTTGAGCACTTCACTGCGAGTACCGGCCAGAAGAGACGCACCGCAATGATCATCGCTACGACCACGATCACTCGAACCTTCGGGATCGTGGCCCCGACGCTGACCATCCTCCAGTGTCTCGCCCAGGCGAATCGCATCCGCACGACCGGCGCCCGGGGCGTGTCGCTGGCCACGTGGATCCTGTCGGCGTTCGTCTCCCAGGTCTGGTTCTGCTACGGCATCATCTTCCACGTCTTCGCCGAGATCGTCGCCAACATCCCCGCGATCACCGTGTCGTTGGTCGTGGCCTTCCTCGCCGCCCGAAGTCAGGGCAAGGTCGCGCGATGCGTGATGGGCTATTTCGCGGTGACCGTGATCACCGTGGCCGCCACCTTCGCCGGTTCGTTCCACGACCTGCGCTGGGTGCTGGCGTCGCTCGCCGTCGGGAGTGCGATCATCATCTACCTACCACAGCTGGCCCTGGTGATCCGCCCGAAGGACCTCAGTGGCATCTCGATCATCAGCTGGTGCCTCGCCAGCGTCACGTCGGGGTGCTGGTTCGTCTACGGGATACTGATCCACCAGCCACCGGTCGCCATCCCGAGTCTCGTGATGTTGCCGTCGGCGTTCATCATCTTCGTGCAGGCCTCGCGACACCGGATCCAGAACAATCCGAGGACCGGCCTGCAGGCGCCGATCGTCGAGTAGCGACTCAGCGTGTCGGCTGCGGCAACGCCGCGCGCACGCTGTCCATCCGCTTCGACAGCGCCGTCGAGCGTTCGACCGCGTCGGACGAACCGCACTCGCGCAGCCAGTTCGCCAACATCCGGTACCCGTCTTGGGTCAGCACCGACTCCGGGTGGAACTGCACACCCTCGAGGGGCAGGGTGCGGTGGCGCATGCCCATGATGAGACCGTGCGAGCGCGCGGTGACGGTGAACTCCTTCGACAGTCCCTCGTCCTCGACGACGAGTGAGTGGTAGCGACCGACGACCAGCGGGTTGCTCACGCCGTCAAAGACGCCCTCGCCTTCGTGATCCACGAGACTTGACCGTCCGTGCAGCAGTTCGGGCGCGCGGTCGATCGTCGCGCCGTACGCCTCGCCGAGGGCCTGGTGGCCGAGGCAGACCCCGAACATCGGGATGCGTCGCTCGCCGCAGAGACGGATGATCTCGACGCAGTTCCCGGCGTCGCGTGGGTGTCCCGGACCCGGTGAGACGAGCACCCCGTCCGGGTTCATCTCCGCGACCTGCGCCGCGGTCACCTCGTCGTTGCGAAGGACGGTCACCTCGGCGCCCAGTTCGGCCATGTACTGGACGAGGTTGTAGACGAAGGAGTCGTAGTTGTCGATGACCAGAATCGACGGCCCGTTCGTCATTGACGTATCTTAGATGGCGACGCCAGTCACTAACCTTTCATGATGGCCGACA
>Ga0187855_10003191_pt1 | contig 12131 bp, 7 predicted proteins | sample June2016WEW_8_10_2_FD_132969 | JGI IMG/M metagenome (GOLD analysis project Ga0187855, IMG submission 132969) | Peatland microbial communities from SPRUCE experiment site at the Marcell Experimental Forest, Minnesota, USA - June2016WEW_8_10 | ecosystem: Environmental > Terrestrial > Soil >...
GTCGCGCGTATCGGCTGATGCTAGCCCCGCAGCGCCGGTTCGAACTTGATCTTGGGCAGTTGGTAAGAGCGTACCTCCTGGGTGTGTTTTGACATAACAATGTGATGACTGAAATCTGGCAGAGCGGGCCCTCCTGTGAACGATCGACCTCTCCAATCAACTCGGGAGGATCCGGAATACGAATGCGTATTTACCGGGTGGATTATCAGGCACCTGAACCTCCAGACCCGCTGATCCACGCGTCCACTTGAGCTCGGATTTGGATCCAAGCAGCTCCACCTTTGCAATTCGACCGGGATAGTTTGCGGCGCCCTCAACAAGCGACTTGATCAACAGCTTTCCATCCGGCGGCCAACCCAAAGCAATGGCATAAAGGGTCTCGCCCTTCGTGGTAAAACGGATGTCGGTATGGTCGAACCTGATCTTCGATAGCTGGTAGGAGGGCACCTCCTGAACTTCAGTGGACGGCCCCTCCCCGAAGACACTCCACGGCCGCGTGCCCTTGATGGCTTCGGAGTTGACCCCCTGCCAATCAGCAAGTTCTCCTAGAAAAGCGACCTCATCGCTATCTGGTTCCCCATATCCGGGCAAGGGGATGCTGAGGAGGAGATTGCCGTTCTTGCTCACAATATCGACTAGGAATGGAATGATGAAAGAGGCCTTCTGGTAGGAATGGTTCTCGAAGACCGACCGATCATAGTGCCAATGCCCGATGCACGCCTCGGTCTGCCATGGGTCCTTTTGAAGCTTGTCTGCCAACGACATCTCAAAATCACGCGTGAGCGTGCCCCACACAGGCTCAGGGACCACTTTGAGATCGATCACACCCTCCAGACGACCGCCGTGGGCTTGCATGCTCTTGTTGTAGTAATAGGCCATGATTGGAGGCGCGAGGTCCGGAATCCCCAGCCACACACCGAGGTCAGGAGCAAATCTCCCTCCCTTGTCGAAATCAAACTGTGCGTTGTCGTCGAAACACAAGATGTCGGGGCTATAGTTGTCGATCACGTTCTGCACGCGAAGTAAGAACTGCTGCACAAACTCGGGACAGGGCGTGTTCTTCAGGTGAGGTCTCCCGTTGATCATCCGGGGATCCATACCGTCCCACCACTTCCCCTTACCGTCAGCGATAGTCTGGACACCGTCGTAAGGAACTCCCGCGAGTGGACCCGTCGAATCGCTCTTGTATCGAACCGGCAGAAACTCATCCCACACCCGATGCGGAGTGCCGTGATAGCTTACGCCAAACCGCAATCCATTGGCCCGCGCGATCTTGGCCCAAGTACCGACGATATCGCGCTTCGGCCCCACGTTGACGCAGTTCCATGGCTGGTGCTTCGAGTTCCAGCAGTCGAAGTTATCGTGATGTGTAGCCAGGGAAACGAAGTATTCAGCGCCTGCCCGCTTGTAGAGCTTAACAAGCGCATCGGGGTCCCAGCGATCGGCTTTCCATAAGTGGCAAAGGTCCTTGTATCCGAACTGCGACGGGTGCCCATAATGCTTGACGTGATACTCATATTGCGGCGAACCCTGTATGTACATATTTCTCGCGTACCAGTCGCCTTGTTCGGGGACACACTGCGGGCTCCAATGCGCCCATATCCCGAACTTCGCATCCCGAAACCAATCCGGACAACGATAGGCCTTCAGAGACTCCCAAAATGGCAGGAAGGGACCTTGCGGAACTTCTCCCTGAAAGAGTTGCGAGTCTCCCAAGGCGTGCGCCAGGCGAGCCAGTGCCAATGTCGAGAGTCCGCCCGTGAAAAATGACCTGCGATTCATCGTTACATTACTTCCTTTTCTGAAATTCATTGACGTTCTGGTCTGCTCGATCTACATGAGCTCGTTTATTCAAGTTCGTGAATGAGACCTCTGACCGATCCAACCCGAATGAACTCTTGCGGCAAAGCAAAACTCATCGTTGTTGGATCTCGAGACAGAGCGTTTATTGCCGACTCGCATCCGTGCCCATCTGCTCCATCACAACGCGAGCACGATCATTCCACCGGTTCACGAGTCGTTTCGATTCCCTAAAGGCTGCTTCCGCAGCGGCCTTGTTTCCGGATTTCTGATAGAGGCGGGCAAGCTGAAAGTGGAGCGCGCCGTCCTCATCGGTCGAAAGGCCCAGCTTGTATTCCGCGATTGCCGCCGGAACTCGGCCTGTCTCTGCATAGACCCTTCCCAGGAGAACGTGGTAACGAGGTAAAAGTTCCGGTTTGAGACTCACGCATTTCAACAGATAGGGCTCTGCCTCTGAAAATTGATTGCGCTGCACAAGGATCTCGCCCGCCAGCAGATTCGCCTCGGGATCTGCTGGGTCCTCGCTCAGTAGAGATTCGTCAAGACTGAATGCCTCGTCGTTCTTCAACTCGCTGAACAAGGTGATCGCCAGGCACAAACGAGCGCTCCGGCTCTTTGGGTCCAGAGTAACGGCTTTTCTGTATTCCGTTTCTGCTTCTTCCCAACGGCGCTTTTCGCGGAACACCTCTCCGAGCAACACATGCATGCGCGGTGAGTTCGCGTCGATCTCGCCCGCGCGAACGAGGGCCTGTATGGCCAGGTTCTGATCTGCTTTGCTCTCCCAGTAGAGACCTTGCACGCGCGTTTCCGGATTCTTCTTGAGGCGCTGCGCCGCAAGCGACGCCGTCTGAAAATCAGCCGCGTAAAACGAACAAAACGCGAACAGCTGCAACTGGCCGATGCCGACGGGTTGAGGAGCTGCCTTCAAAGCGTCGTTGCAACTCGAATACCGACTTTCGACAGCAAACCGTTGCGCATCCGCAGGTGAATGTGCTTCAGCACTGACTGAAGGGCTCTCCCCCGCAGTGTTCAATGCGGTTGGCATTTCATCGGGAAAAAAGGCGCCCTCAAATAAAGTCGCTAGATCGTTTGGAGAAGAAGCATTCGCCTTAGTGCGCGCCGCGTCAATCAAGGACTTTGCCTGTTCTGCCGTTATTGCGCCGCGGAACAGTGGAAGGCTCGAGCGCACGAAGGCTTCATCGGAATCCGCAATCGATGCAATTCTGGTGAGTGCGGCCTCCTGGTCCCCGGAGACGACATCAGCGATCGCCAAACCCAGTGCCGCAAGTCCGCAATGAGAGCTTGTTTGAAGTTCGTGCTCGAATTGCTCTCGGGCCGCGCCTGTCTTCTGCTCTCGCAACAGCGTAATTCCAAATTCAGCGAAACCGCAGGTTACGGGCGGTACGGAAGCGATTGCGGCCTTGTAGGCTTCTTCAGCGTCAATCAACTTCCCTTCCTCGGATAGAACCTCGGCCGATCGCAGTTTAACGAATGCTGAATCTCTGTAGGCGGACGTCATTAGACGAGCGTCGGTCTCCACTTGCTGCAGATAGGTAGTTCCGAGATCGAACCAGAGATCTGCGCTGTGCGGGTCGAGTTGTACCGCTTCCCAATATAGGTCCGTTGCCTTGTCGCTCTCGCCGAGCATTCCGTGCGCTTTTCCCAGTGAGTGGATTGCCTGAATATCTTTGGGATTCAGCTTGACCGCATTTTCGAGATAAGGGAGAGCCGTCTCGACCTTGTTCGACTTTAAGTACTCCATCCCCAGGAACAGTTGGGGCACAAAGAGGGATGGATTTAATTGGGCGGCATGCTGAAGGCTTTTGACGGCTTCGGAATGGTTCCCCGCTTCGTGATACATCAAGCCCAAGTTCGCCCATAGCTCAGGAATAGTGGGCTCCAGTGCGACAGCCTTACGATACGCTTCGGCAGCCTGGGCAAAATCCCCCCTGGACTGAGCTACGCGGGCATCAACCAGGAACGATTGAATGGTTTGATCGCGATCCTGCGCCACAGCGATTCCGCTCACGGTTGCAATCGTGAGCGGAATCGCAGCGCACAGCACTAGGAGTACAGTCCGCCGCATATGGACGCTAAAAAGTTACTTTCAGCACTCCCTGCATCTGTCGCGCTCCCTGGGTGCTTGAGCTCTCGCCCATGTTTGGGTCCCCGATGGTGACATCTGGTATGCCGAAATTGGGATGGTTGAATGCGTTGAACATCTGGACGGCGATCTGCATGCGCAGCCTTTCCCTGATGGGGAACCACTTTGCCAACGTCAGATCTTCGTCCACGTATCCGGGAGCCCTCAGATTGGAGAAGTAGCGAGGGGCAGTGCCGAAGGTGTAATCAGCCGGCGGCTCAAAGGCTCCCGGCCCGTTCCCTACGCTGGTAGCGGGCTGCCCGTTGAAGAAGCAATATTTCTTTCCCACGGGAATGAACGGCGAGCCAGCCTTGATACCGCCGCATCCGGCGGTCTTTAAACCGACCCCAGTCAAATCGGCATGCTGATTTCCGCCATAAACGGAAGCGGAGTTTCCGCTGGCGCCGATCGACAACGGGAAACCGCTCTGCGCAGTAGTAATTCCCGTCACTTCCCAGCCGCCTACGACCGCATCCTCCACTGCGTTCATGCCGCTGCCGAATTTCTTGCCTCTCCCAATCGGCAGGTCATAGACATAGTTGAGAACCAGAGAGTGTGGAATGTCATCGCCGTCAACGGACCAATCCGCTTTCAGGTCGTAGAAGTTGCGGATACCCGAGGATCCTTCGTCGCCGTTGATGGAGCCCCATTCTTCCGGGCCACCCACATCGGAGAGGAACTTCGAGAAGGTGTAGGAGGCCGTGAACAACAAACCCGCGCTGAAACGATGCTTGAAGTTTGCCTGCAATGCGTTGTAGTTGTTGATTCCGACCGGTTCGTCAGTGGCTGAGACGCTTCCGCAGAACTGCGGATACGGCATCAAGGATTGCGCCACCGTATAGGGGCAGCTCGGGGCGGTAAGTCCCAAGGAGCTCAACGCGCCGGCATATGGATTGCTGGGCAAAGTTGTGCCCAGCGCTGAGCCCATGGAAAGATAACTTGGATTCAGTTGGCCGTAGTTCATGCCGCCCAGAGTGATGCGCCTACCGCGGCTTCCCACGTAGTTGACATCGAGCACGTCGTTGGGCGTGAAGGCGTATTGGAATCCAAAGCTGAACTGCTGGGTCATAGGATCGGGCCGGTGCGGATTCAGGACGCTGGGAGTCTGGCCCACGTTCGTTAGACCAGCCAGCGAGTTCCCGGTAACGGGGACAAGTCCGGATTGGAAAGCCTGTGAAAGGGGGGAAATCACGTGGATTCCGTCGGCCGATGAAGTCCAGGTCGACGATGTCGAATATCCGGGATCCGGTCCGTTTCCACCATAGAAGTTCCTCGAGTAATACAGGCCGTAGCCGCCTCGTATCACCAGCTTGGGCACGACCGCGTATGCAAAGCCAATGCGGGGCGCAAGGTCATTCAAATTGGGATTATAGAGAAAACGGTTCCCCGGAGTGTTGTAGACGATTTCCCCATAAACCGGAACCCCCGTCGTCACGCTGATCGGATTGAGGGCATTGAAATCGAAATACGCCTGCTCGTTATGCCGTGCTGTCGGCGGCATCTGAAGGTCATAGCGGAAGCCGAGGTTCAGGGTGAGCGTGCGAGTCGTTTTCCAATCGTCCTGAACGTACATGCCATGCATGTAGTACGTTGGCGCTGGATATGCGTTAAATCCTGTCGAGCCGGCCGAACCGACTCCGGAATTGCCGGCACCCGCCATAAAGGCAGCGAGCGCATCTCCGGTACCGTTCGTCAATTTTGAGGGGTTAGGGCCCGCCGTCATGGCGTTTGAGAAATTGAAGACCGTCGGGGTCAGTCTGCCGCCGTCGTCTGTTTGCCAAACGCCCATATACCCTACCGTAACGGAATGCGCCTTGAAGGTTTTGTTGACGTCTATGGTCAGGCTGCCGTTATTCTGCGGGAAGCTGGCTTCGCCGGAGTTCTGTGTCGCTCCCAGGGGAGCATAGAAAGCCCCGCCAAAGGTGTTCCCGAATTCAACCTGCGGAAATTGCGGAGACCACGTATCGAGCTGTGCAGGGAGTCCGAGCGAGGAAGGCTTGAACGGGTAGCCCTGGACCACGTTCCCCCCGGGATTGCGAATGAAGAATAATTCGCTGCTCATGACAAAAGTCGGCGAGAAAACGTGAGAGAAACCCAAAACCCCAAACATGCGGTTGTTCGGATCGAACACATAGGGCCCCGCGACATCGTTTCCGTAAAAAGCCGACGTTTGGACCTTTCCCTCGTGCTTATTCGAGAATTGCCCGTAGATGCGATTATTCGCATTGAAGTTGTGGTCGATGCGAATTCCCCACTCGTTGGAGGTCGTCTGTGCAGCGGCCGTGGTGTTGAAGTTGAATTCACTGCCGGGGTTCTTTGGCGCCGGCCAGTAATTGCCCGTGGCAAATTTGTTCGCCAGAGGGTCAATCGCCCCTGGCCCGCTTGTGGGTATGATGTTTCCCGGATAGGGATTGCGGACTACGCTTCCGTCCGGGCACGTGCCGAGCGAGTACGGATTATAGATCGCACCCTGATAGACCGGCCTGCCCAAGCAATCTGTACCCAGAAGCGTGGTTGTGAGCTCCGCCGAAAAGTCGCCCCCTAACTGAGCGGTGGTGGGCACCTCTGCACTATAGGAGCCTGCGCCGTTGAGCCGCAATCCCTCGTAGTTCGCGAAAAAGAAGGTTTTGTCCCGCTGTTTATAGATGCCCGGGATATACAACGGCCCGCCGCCGGCGAATCCGAACTGATTGCGATGGTCGTTCGGCTTGGGATTGCCGTTCAGGTTGTTGAAGTAGAGGTTGGCGTCCAGTTTCGGGTTACGTATGTATTCGTCCGCAACGAAATGGTAGTCGTGGGTACCAGCCTTGGTGGTAAGGCTGATCACGTTGCCGGCGCTCCAACCATATTGGGCTGAAAACGAGTAGCTCGTTACCTTGACTTCGTCCGTGTCCTCTGGGGCAGGTACATACAAGATTCCTCCCCAGCCTTGGGCCACGTCGTAGCCGCCTTCCAGAAGGTACAGGTTGTTTCCGAAGTAGCCGCCTCCAAAATTCATGAAAGAGTAATCCTGATCGGCCGTATCTTCACTCCCACCCGCTGCCAATAACTGCCGGTCGCCCTGCGTGTTCACGGCGGAATCCAGCGTCGCAAAGCTGAGCACGTTTCTGAGATTGAGCGGAAGTTCCTCAATCTGCTTGTTCTCGAGCTCGGTGCTGATGTTGGCGTCCTGGGTTTGAAGCAGCGGCCCAGTCGCATTGACCTGGACCTGCTCCGTATTGCCGATCGTCAAAGTCACGTTTTCCGCAACCGTATCTCCGGGAGTGAGAACAATCCTGTCTTGCCGGGTCGTCTTGAATCCCGGAGCGCGGACTTCGAGGGTATACGTGCCCTCCAGGAGCAGGGCGAACGAGAACTCCCCTGCCGAGGTCGTGGTACCGGTTCGGACGGTTCCATTCTCTGGATTAGTGACCTTCACCGTCGCATTCGCAACTCTCGCCCCCGACGGATCGGTGACTGTGCCCGACAGTGAAGCTGTCGTGCTCTTCGATTGCGCATAGAATTTCAGAGGGAACGCGAGCCCGATGGTGGTCATCAAGACTGCCAAAACCACGAAACGTAACTTGGTCATCTTACCTCCTAAAGATCCTTCTCACTTGATCTCGCTTATGAGTCGCTCACGTCCTTCGGAAGAAGGGCCCAGAGCTTCCGCTAATCTGATGGATCGGGTGGCTTTTTCCCCATAGCAAACCCGAGGGAGGACACTCCCACAAGCGGTGCAAGTAAGCGATAACTTTATGCTTATCTACAAGGTGCTGTATGGTACTGTTCGTGGTGTTCTTGAACATAACGCAGGACTTGTCGGCGCTATTGCGGTGAAGGAGAGCACGGCGAAGGTGAGGCCCGGGGGCTCAGGAGGCGTGGAACGCTCCTTGCAGCTGACCTCTATGCATTGCAGGGCACGCGAGGGAAAAACCGAAGCGATCGGGACCGACTGCCTTCCGGACTCTAGAGGCAACCATTCATAACAACGTATTTAAAGGAGAAATTGGCCGGTGGACGACGCTGGCAATCGTTCTAAATGTTCGGGCACTATGCCGTTCGATTCTAACGAGCCTGCTTCTGTTATCGGCGAGGAAAATCCGCGGAGGAACGACCCCGTGAATTGCTGCTGAGGCCTTACCAAGTACGAACGGCGACAACTGTGGGAGTAGTCGGAATATCGTTTACAACCTTCGTTTGCAGTACGAGCTCAAGATTCTTGTTGGTCCAAGCCTGCGGCGCCTGGCGAATCATCTCCCTGATCCCCTGTTGTGAGGTTATGAACTCAGCAGCGGCGCGAGTGCCGCAATGAGTTATGCCAGCAATCGTGATAAGGGCCCCTCCGGTCTTGGAATGAGGCAGACGAGCAACCAGAGCATAATCCACCTGCACTTTGTTTTCGGAAGAATAGACAGGATGCCATTGGTGTGCACTGTTGCTCTGGTCTCTTATGGAGAGTCCGCTTCCAAATACGAACGGCAGATCCCCCGTCATTTCGAGTGTCCACGCATTGTTGAACGCGCCTATTAAGACGGCCGGGGATTGACGAAGATCGCCAAAGGCGACGTCCTCTCCCGAGCGGAGATCGAATCCATGCTTGAAGCGTGTCAACAAGGAGGCGACACCGACGTTAGCCGACACATCGCCGACCGTCACAAACACGTTTTTCATGCTCAACAGATCGCCTGCTCCGAATTTTTCGTCTTCCGAGAACGGAACCAGGAACTCATGCCCCCCGGCATCCAAGTCGCTCAAGTGATGCGTAGTCTTGAAGCGCTCAATCAGCTGAGGACTCGGCATGTAAACAGGGTTGGCTCCGGTGTAAATGAGAATGGGTTTCGGGTTTTCGAGAAGTGGGGACCAGAACAGTTCGATCACGTCTTTTGGTCTGAAACTATAGTAGGCAGCGATGCCGGTCACGGCCAGCATAAGGATTGCTGCGATCCATAGAGAATTGAAGTGAACTCGGCCAGCGACGCCCTCATTCGACGATTCCCCAAGAGCGCCAGCTTTTGACGAGGGTGAAGAAGCTGTAGGTAAAAGACTCTCTACAGCGGCTGGGATAAGAACTTGTACATGCTCAGCATGGCTTACGTCCGTCGCAGGTGTTATGCCGAGATCCAAAAAGTTGGGCACGTAAGAGCCCGGGATGATCTCAATCCGAATTGAGCTTGCTCTGCCCTCTGCCACGTAATACTGAGCTAGCCTCTTCCTCACTTCCATCGCACGCGACCGGACGATCGGATCTTCGTTCGTGTCGTAATCGATGGCGCGGCCGAACACTTCCGTCCCTATGATACGTTCCTTCAGGCGTTCGACGTGCCCGCTCAGAGTCTGGTCGACAATGTACCTCAGGAGTTGCTGAGATTGCTTGCTAGTCCGAAAAGGCACACTCTTGAGGATTTCAGAGAGCGCCTTCTGCACCTGAGTGGCGAAAGCTTCTTGCATTTCTGACGCTTGCTCAGCAGGATGAACCGCCGCAGCTGTATTTCCCATGCCGACCCCCGATTTGCCTCATTGCACACAGTACTCTACGCTCCACTGATTTACCTGACAAGCACTGTATTCAGGCCTCAACGATCTCGAACGGCACCGTACAGCACCTTGCGAAGGATTTGCGCGGCGACATTATCTCTTCTCTTTGGGTACACGAAGGTTGGCCGCGGCGGTGGATTTCCAGAGAAGGATTCAATTCCGCGAATTTGGGTGGAGAACCTTGGTGGAGGCAGTCGGCTTTGAAGAGATTTCCCGGGAGACAACTTCACTTTCGATTGAATCGATCATGTCGGCAACGCGGGCCCGGTTCGTGGAGCGCTCAGCGTCTGCTGGGGGATGTAGTCTATCTCCAATCCATATCTCGCACAATTGCGGCAAATTCAATGACATCTCTTCTAAGACTCGCGAGCTCATTGCAGTCCGGCTTAGCAGAAGCGTGTATCTTGCACAAGAGAAACGAAGGTAATTTCGTCAGCGAGTGCCGAGAGATTGCAACCTCATTCGGCTCCGCAGGAGCGTGTCTTCATGTACTTTCTTTCCCGTCTAGAGCTGGTTTGCTCTTTTGGCTTTGTTCTCCTCGTATGTGGCGCCGGACAGGCTGACAGTCAAACTCAAGCCATCGAACGAAGTGGAAGTGGAGTGGTCGTTCATTCTTCAAATGGTCTCGTAAGAGTAGAGGTCTGCTCGGACAGTGTCGTACACATCGTTTCCGGCCGAAATGCCGCGCCGACAGCAGCTCTGGTCCCGACTGTAGTCCAGCCGTGTACTGACGCGACATACACTACCTCCTCCGACAGTTCGCACGAGTACGTTCGGACAAGGAGGCTGCAAGTTGAGGTCAATATAAACACGGGGTCTGTCCGATTCTCGTCGGCTGGTGGCCAAGCTATTCTCAATGAGCGGCCGAACGGGCGCGTGCTGCCGCACCTGGATTCGATTTCACCGAGCGCCGAAGTCAGCGAGGAGTTTCTGTTGAATCCGGCTGAGGCGCTCTATGGGCTGGGTCAACATCAGGAAGGATTCTTCAACCTGCGCGACATCCCGGTCCAGCTCCTGCAGGCGAACACAAACATCGCCATTCCATTCCTGATTTCGACCCATAGTTATGGACTGCTTTGGAACAATCCATCGCTCACGGATTTTGATCCGGCAACTGAGGAGATTCATCTGGACGGGAACGGGGTGGGAACCGTCCAGACAGGGCCGGTAGGGGAGTATGGATTTCTGCTGAGCGGCAACTACCGCAACAAGCTCAGGCTGTCTGTCGATGGACAGCAGATCATCGATCTCGAAAACATGTGGTTACCACTCTCTGCCGGAGCAAAGATGCACCTCGCTGCGAACACAACGTATAAAGTGATCGCAGAAACTGGAGGGGATACCAAGCTCGCCCTTCGCACTCCTTCAGATACGATGACCTTCCGATCGCAGGTGGGCGATGCGGTGGATTATTACTTCTTCTTTGGGCCTGATCCTTCCAAGATCGTAGACGAGTATCGGGAGTTGACCGGAGCAGCCCCGCTTTTACCCCGGTGGGCGTATGGCTTCTGGCAATGCCGCGAACGCTATTCAAGCCAGCAGCAGATTCTTGACACGGCAGCGGAGTTTCGCGAAAAGAAGATTCCCGTCGATGTCCTCGTCCAGGACTGGCAGTACTGGGGCAAGTACGGCTGGAATGCCCTGCGGTTCGATGAAAGCGCCTATCCAAATCCCGCAGAAATGATGTCTGAATTGCATCGCCAGAACTTTCATGTGGTCATCTCCGTGTGGGCGAAATTCGGCGCAGAGACAGCGGTAGACAAGGAGTTTGTGGCCGATAAACTGGTGCTCAGGAGCTCAGCAAGCACTGGGGAACCAGGGGAAGCGAATGAACGTGAGAACTGGGCGGATCTTTTCAATCCGCAGGCCCAGAAAATGTTCTGGTCCGACATCGACCGAAACCTCTTCGGCGAAGGACTGGATGGATGGTGGCTCGACGCTTCAGAACCGGAAGGCGATCCGCTGAAGGATGACACAACCTTTCTCGGGCCGGGGAGAAAAGTGCGCAATGCGTTTCCGCTATTCGAAACGTCCGCTGTGTATCAGGGGCAGCGAGCGACAAGTGAAGACAAACGCGTGGTCATCCTTACCCGCTCGGCCTACACAGGCGAGCAGCGGAACAGCACGATCGCCTGGTCGGGAGATATCTCGGGCAATTGGGAGACCCTTCGTCGGCAGATACCGGCGGGCCTGAGCTTCGCCATGTCCGGTTTTCCATATTGGACGACAGACATTGGCGGCTTCTTCCGTCCGGTCGATCAGTACACATCGCCTGAGTATCACGAGTTGCTGATTCGCTGGTTCCAGTTTGGTGCGTTTTGCTCCATATTCCGCATCCATGGATTCCGATCGGAAACGGAGATGTGGAAGTACGGCACGGAAGTGGAGAAGATTCTGCGGCAGTACGACGAGTTGCGCTATCGTCTACTTCCGTACATTTACTCGGCTGCCTGGGGTGTAACCGATCGCGGTGAAATCATCATGAAGGCTCTTCCGTTCGCTTATCCTCAGGACGCGTCTGTGAGGCAGGTTAGCGATCAATTTCTGTTTGGCGACTCCTTGCTCGTCAATCCGGTCACTGAACCTCTCGCAACCAGCCGCAATGTCGTTCTGCCGGTCGGCGACAACTGGGTAGATTTTTGGACGGGACAGACGTATCGCGGCGGTCAAA